>Ga0302200_10001920_pt1 | contig 18929 bp, 16 predicted proteins | sample II_Bog_N3_1_FD_194585 | JGI IMG/M metagenome (GOLD analysis project Ga0302200, IMG submission 194585) | Peat permafrost microbial communities from Stordalen Mire near Abisko, Sweden - II_Bog_N3_1 | ecosystem: Environmental > Terrestrial > Soil > Wetlands > Peat | place: Sweden: Abisko... | reverse complement strand
GCTCAAGGAAATGGTCTGCGCCAAAATGCGCGAGAATGTCGGTTCCCTGCTCGGGCATGAGGACGCGGGCGTCTTCGGAGTCGGTCAAGTCGATTTCGGAGATCTGCTCGGAGAGATGCTGGCCATTTGAGTCGAGTTCGGCTAGAAGTTTCTGATAGGAGGCCATGCGCGCCTTGCGGTTGGCGGGCGGATCCTGCGGATCAAGGCCTGTAACTACCGGAAAAGAGTAGTGATGCTGAGCCATCATTGCGGCCGGCATTTCGAGTAGAACTCCATTGGAATCAACGAGTTCCACCTGTTGACCCTGGCGGACGAAGGCTACTGGCTGGCGCTCTGTTAACGAAACACGAATTTGGTCGGGCAGAATGCGCATTACGGTGGCGCGTTCTACCCAGGGAATGTCTTCGAGTTGCTTGCGGCGCTCGGCCAGGGGGACAAAGAAAATGTTGCGGCCAATGTCTTCGCCAAAGACGGGAAGCATTTCCGCGCGGCTGACCTCGGTAAGGCCTGTTGCTTCGATGTTGCCGGCTCCTGCGATGCGGAAGCGGGAGTCGCGTCCGAGGTAGGTTTTGAGGAGGTAAATGGAGGTGGCGAGACTGCCCACAACGATGAGCGCAGCGAGGCCGAGGAGGACCCGGCCGGTGGTTCCGGCGGGACGCCACCAGGGATTGCCGGGCTTGCTAAAGCGTGCGCCTGCAGCGGGATACGAGTCGTCGTCGGGGTCTACCATTTCCAGCGGCATGCCAGGAAGTGTGCGTCCGGATGGGGGCACACTTTGCTGTACGCGCCGGAATTGGGATTCCTCGCTCGCTTCGTCCTCCCAGGGCAGGGATCGGGTTGGGTTACCACGTTGTTTCGTCACGCCTGAGCAAGGTCGTGAGAATCGCCAGACTCAACTATAGCCCGGGGTTCGACGGCTTTTTCCCGCAGGAGAAGAGGGGGAATCCTTGGGGTTACGGGGGCGAGGGCAGGGATCAGGGATCAGGGAACAGGGAACAGGGAATAGAACCCAATGCATCGGCGAAAAGTTCAATCGGAGGGTTGGGCTACATAGATGAAAAGGTTGCTCAAACAGTGTCAAAAGCATCGGAAGGGTTGAACCTGTGGTTGCGACTCGTTGAGACACGTACCTTGCGGGCAGCCTTTTCGGGATGTTTCGGTTGTGGAGAGTTTAATTGAACGAGGTAGGGGGTTGCGGAGATTTAGCCGTTTTTGGGGAAGGTGGGCTGATTTTGCGGGGTTTATTGTTGTACACCGTTGATTGTATGTCGGTTATTTGGATTTTGTTTGCTGTGCAATTGCGCGCGGAATGAAGGGTTCGGGGCGGCCCTACGGGACTCGTTCGCGGTTCCGATGAAGATTGTGCTCTCCCGCCCTCGCGCCAGAAGTTACAAGAAGCAGGTTCTTCGACTCCGCTACGCTCCGCTCCTGATGACCGGCCTCATGCTTCCCGCCTTTGCGCCAGAAAAAAGGCGCAAAAACGGGGCACGGTGCTTTCGTATCCAATCCGGAGCGGGTTCATCCGGCTGTAACTCGACTTGGCGAGTCAAGATGCTCAGAATGACAGCGAGAACGGGGCACGGTGCTTTGTGGCTGGTCCGGCGCGAGACAAGAAGAGACGCCCGGTCAGGATTACTTTTCTTTGCTATCGGTGGGGAGGAGGACGGAGAGGCAGGTGCCTGAACGGGTGGGGCGGGTGGTGCTGCGGACGCGGAGAGTGCCGCCGTGTTCGTGAACGATGGTGGAACAGAGCCAGAGACCGATGCCTGATCCCTTCAGATCTTTGGTGGTGAAAAAGGCGTCGAAGATTCTTTCAATGTTCTCCGGAGGGATGCCAACGCCCTGGTCCGAAATGACTACGCGAACCGCGCGCGCGCCAGCACCGTTCCAGAACCTGGTGTCGGAAGTTCTGATCCAGATTTCTCCGTCGGGGAATGAGGCTTCGACGGCGTTACGAATGAGATTGGAAAACACCTGCCGGAGTTGCGCGGGAAATCCGCGAATTTGAAGGGAGGCATTCCATTCGGTTCGAATGCGAAGGCGCTTCTCGACCAGGGCACGGTTGTTGAGCGCCAGAACGTCTTCAATGATTTCGCTGATACGGATCGCGACGGGCTTTGAAGCTTCGCGATTGAAGGAGAGGATCTGCTTGGTGATGCGGGCGACGCGGCTCAATTCAGTGGTGGCGGTCTCAAGGAAGCCAGCGACAACCTCAGGCTGATCGAGAGAACCCTTCATGAGGTACAGCAGGTTAGTAAGAGCCTCAAGCGGATTGTTGATTTCGTGGGCGATGGTGTGCGAGATGCGGCCTGTTGCGGCAAGGCGTTCGCTGATGAGGAGAGCCTCTTCCGCAAGCTTCTGCTTGGTGGTCTCGCCCACAATGAAGATGCGGCCCTCAAGTACGCCTTCGCTGGAGGAGATGGGATCGAAGCTGAGCCTGAAGAAACGGCTGCCCGCTTTGAGCTCGACCAACCGCGTGCCTTCAGGGATCTCGGTTTGCGGACCGAAGCATTGGCGCAACAGGACAGGAACCGAGGCACCCTCGATCTCACCATAAGTCTTTCCGAGACACGACGTCATGGCCCGGTTGCAGCGTTGGATGGTGCCATTGGCATCAACGATGGCGACACCTTCACTGAGGGCATCGAATGTGGCCTGCCATTGTTGTGCGGCGATTCTGGCGGTTGATTCAGCACTGTGCAGTCGAACGAGAGATCTGACGGTAGCCACCAGCACGACAGGGTCAGCCGGCTGAATGAGGTATGCGTCCGCGCCGCTCTCGAGTGCGAAGAGCTTGCTTTCATTACTGAGGAAGGCGGCGGATAACTGGAGAACCGGAATGTGCCGGGTCTGGGCATTGGCCTTGATGCGGCGGCAGACTTCATAGCCAAGAATATCGGGAAGCTTTACATCGAGAACGATAACCGCTGGCCGGTTTCTTGCGAGTTCGAGGGCTTTCTTGCCAGTGTCCGCTTCAACCACCTGAAACCCGGCGCGCGTGAGGGCATGCACGGTAGTGTATCGATTGGCCTCCCGGTCATCGACAACCAGCACGGTATTGATTTCGGGGGTCACTTCCCTATTCCAGCCACTGATAATGTTTCGCGCAGTTTCTCCAAACCGACTTCACTGCTCAATTCCCGCTTGGGAAAGATGAACGCGCCCATGCCCTTCAACAGGTCTGTCTCCTGTGTGGAAAGGTCTTTCGAACTGTGCACGATGATTGGGGCGGAGACTTTGACGGGATCGCGATTCAATTCCCGGAGAACCTCAAAGCCGGTGAGATCGGGCATAGCGAGATCGAGAAAGATTCCATTGAGATGATGGCTCTTGATCATGTTGAGGGCATCGCGGCCATTGTGTGCCTCGATGATGTTGTAGCCAAATTTGCTAAGCGCCTCACCAAGCAAATAGCGGCTGACTTCGTCGTCGTCGGCGAGCAGGATGGTACTGACGAGGCGCCCTTCAAGCAACTCCTGCAGTGTGCTTGTGAGCTTGAACGGAGTGACGGGCTTGGCAAGAAAACTGTCAGCACCGGCACGGAGTGCGGCTTCCGGATCGTCAATGACACTGATCACAAGGATGGGGCCCGTGAACCCACTTTCTTTCAGTTCCTGAATGAAGGCGAGTTCATCCTGTCCGTCCATAAAGCGATCGAGCGAGATGAGGTCCGGAGTATGGGTTCTCAGGAGGGCGCGCGCTTCCGGGACATTGAGCGCGAACAGCAAATTGTAGTTGCTCGACCGGAGGGACGCCTCATGAACGAAAGTAGTTTCCGGGTTGTCTTCAATGAAGAGGATGGTGGGACCGGGGCCGGTGGGCACGCGGACTTCCGACACCGGTTCCGGCATGCTGTGTCCGTAGCGAATAGGAACAGTGACCTGGAACGTAGACCCGACGCCAACTTCGCTCTTCAAAGTGAGGGTGCCACCGAGTAACTCAGCCAGCCGTTTGGAAAGCGGCAGGCCCAGGCCGGTTCCCTTGACCTTGGTCTGCATTTCGCTTTCAATCTGCACAAATTCATCGAAGACCCTGTCCTGGTCTTCGGGTGCGATGCCGATGCCGGTGTCTTCGACGTTGAAGACAATGAATCCGCGACCGTCCGCTTGAGCGGTAAGCTTTACGTGTCCACGACGCGTGAACTTGAGCGCATTTGAAATCAGGTTACGCAGAATCTGCGACACCTTGCCCTGATCTGTAAACATGGGCGGCAGATCCGGATCGGCGTTGAAGATGAGCTCGAGGCTGTTGCTTGTGAGGAGCGGACGCAGCATGGCGCGCAAGGCGCCGAAGAGGTCCTGAACCTCGAAGTTTCTGGGTTTGACGTCGATCTTGCCGGACTCAACCTTGGCCAGATCGAGAAGATCGTTGACCAACTCCGTGAGCTCGTCGGCCGATCTACGAATGTATGTGACCTGCTTTTCCTGGTCGGTTGAGAGATCTCCATCCGAGCGGCTCAGCAGGAGCTGGCAAAGAGAGGCGATGGAATTGAGCGGCGTGCGGAACTCATGCGAGAGGTTGGACATGAAACTGCTTTTGAGGCCCGAGACACGGCGCAGATCATCCGCGTTCTGGTCCAATTCAGCATAGAGAGCCACCACGCCGCGGTTGGTATCTTCGAGTTCCTGGTTGAGTTCGGCAAGCTGATCCTGCTTTTCGCGAAGGTCGGCCAGGGTGCGAAGCAGCTCTTGATTCTGCCGCTCCATCTCGTCGAAGGGATCGGCGGCGCCGCTTCGAACCAACTCGACGGCAATGTTCTTTGCTTTGGCCGCATCAAAATGCGGAGCAGTGGCAGGCAACGCCTTGCCAACCTTGACGCGAGTCCCCGCCTTCGATGATGAGATATCAAACTGGTCCATGAGGCGGCGGGTACCGATGATGCCCTTGCCGAGACCGGTGCGGGAGACATACCTGCCGTTGAGAATGTCAGCGAGATTGGTGATGCCTGGACCTGAGTCGGTGACGAGAATCTCGAAGAGCTGGGGTTGGCCATCGCGTACCAGGAACTCGACTGCGCCCTCAATTGCGTAACGAAAAGCATTACGTGCAAGCTCGCTGGTGGCTGTGGCCAGGCGAATCTGTTCCTGATGCTCAAAGCCAAGCAGGGCGGCAATCTCCCGCGCCCGTTGCCTCGCCTGGACGACGTGCCGTTCCTGGCGGAGGCGGACTGTAAATATCGGTAGAGCTTCGTTCATAACCATCCGGTTAGATGCGAGAAACAACGATGGTTGCGTCGTCTCGTTTTCTTGAGAAATCTCGAAACAAGACGCCGGCTAAAAGAGCGGGGTGACGAGATGAGAGTCCTGGATAGCTCTCCAGGTTCCACCTGGTTCCAAGTCCATCCGAGTGCATGATCAGCATGGAATCTTTTTCCCACGGATAGGGGAACTGCTGAATTCTACCGATCGAGTGTCCCACCGTTCCATTCATAGAAACCAGGCTTCTGGTTTTTCCATGCAATCCGATTGCGGCGACAATGTTGCCCGCTCCAGCATAGTTCAATATTCGCTGCTCATGAAGGATTTCAGCAACGGAGACGGCGGCGCCGCGGGTTTTGGCAAGCGCGCCATGGACCTCGCTGAGAATTCTTTCCGGGGAGTGTCTGGCATTGGCCCGGAAAGCGCGAAGGGCCTCCTGCGAAGCCTCAGCGGCAATGGGGCCGTGGCCAAGGCCGTCGGCCATGATGTAGACAGTTCTTCCGGGGGCGCGGTGCATGTCCCAGGCGTCTCCGCATAGGGTTTCGCCGGGGATGGGGACGCAGATGGAACCAAGGTCTTCGGCGTCGGGGCTCGCCTGCTGATTCGCTTTGGCGAAGATGCGCGCAAAGATCGCTGTGCCGGCACCTGGAGCGGAAAAGATTTGAAACACGCCGGCAAGCCTGGCCATGGCGCCAAGGCCATTGCCGGGAGTGCCCGCAGTTGAGTGGCCGTCCTGCATGGAGACGGCGATGTTTTCGATCCCTTTTCCCTTGTCGAGGGCGAGGACGTCGATGCCGGCGCTCTCGCCGTGACGCCAGGGAGTGAGAATGATTTCTCCTTCTGTGGCGTGCGTCTCAATGTTGCGTGCGGCCTCAGTAACCACAATGCCGAGCTGACCGAGCGGGATCTCGTCGAAGCCCAGCGAATCGGCAAGCGAAATGGCCTGCCGGCGGGCATTCCCGGTCTGGCTTGAATCAGAAAGTGTGATTGGTATTGCACGGCCTGCAAGTCCCATTATTTCCATCTGATGACAGTTATGGTTGTGCCGCTGCCCGGCTTTGAATCGATCTCGAATTCATGCATAAGGCGCTTGCTTCCGCCCAATCCCAGGCCCAGTCCACCACCGCTGGTGAACCCGTCTTTCAGAGCCAGATCGAGGTCGGGGATGCCCGGACCGTGATCAATGAAGCGCAGGCGGATACCGCGCTTCACACCGTTTTCAACCAGCGACATCTCCATGTGGCCACCGCCGCCGTGCTCAAGCGTGTTGCGGCCCAGTTCGCTGGCAGCGGTCACAATCTTGGTCTGATCCACGAGGCTGAGTTTGAGCTCCAATGCCCACGCACGAACTCTCTGCCTGACGACCACGACATCAGAAGAGTTCGCGATGGGCACGGTCTCAGTCTTCAGTGCTGAGCCCATCGTCATCGTCGCTCTCCTCGCGGCCGCCTACAGTTTCGCGGAGATACTCCATGCCGGTTTCCACATTGAGTGCTGTGCGAATGCCCGGCAAAGACATTCCAAGTTCAACCAGCGTGATGGCCACGGCGGGCTGCATGCCTACCACTACGGTTTCCGCATCGAGCACCCTGGCCATGGATGCGATGTTGGCCAATGTGCGGCCGATGAATGAATCGACGATCTCGAGTGACGAGATGTCGATGAGCACACCCTTCGCGTTGACGGAAGAGATGCGCTCCGTAAGGTCATCCTGGAGGGTGAGCGCCAGCTTGTCATGCATGTCCACCTGGATGGTAACGAGCAGGTAGCTGCCCATCCGCAGTATCGGGATCCGTTCCATTACGCACCTCTATGAGTTGCGGTGGCTGGGCTATTTGTCTTGTCAACGCGAACCACTTTGCGGCCGCTGCGCTCGAGCGCGAGCTTGAATGCGTCTGACAATTTTGACTTGGTGATGACGTCTTCAAGATTGATGCCGAGGTGCACGATGGTTTGCGCGATCTGCGGGCGGATTCCGCTGAGAATGCATTCGGCGCCCATGAGGCGGGCGGCGGTGATGGTTTTGAGAAGATGCTGCGCGACCAGCGTATCGACGGTAGGAACGCCGGTGATGTCGATGATGGCGAAGCGCGAGTTGGTTTGGACGATGGCCTGGAGGAGGGACTCCATGACGACCTGGGTGCGCGCGCTGTCGAGGGTGCCGATCAGCGGTAAAGCCACGATGCCATCCCACAGCGTAACTACGGGCGTGGATAGCTCAAGCATTTCTTCCTGCTGGCGGGCGATGACTTGATCGCGGCCATGGATGTAGCTGTCGGTGGTGTGCAGGGCGAGATTGTCGATGAAGTCGTTGATGGAGGTGACGTCGGAGAAGAGGTCGTCGGCGTTGCGGCCTTTATCTTTGCGAACCAGCGCGAAAAGGCTGGGCTTGAGCGAGAGAACGAAGAGCGCCGTCTCGGATGGGGTGAATCCCTGGACCGCGCGGGAGACGGAGAGGCTGCCGAGGATGGACTTGAGGGGCTGCCATCCGGATTGACTCAGGTCGCCGAGATTGGAGCCGGAAGGGGCATCGGCAATGGCGGAGAGCATTTCGCCGGCCTGGGCTTCTAACTCGCGGTCATTGATGAGATCGCGCCTTTGAACGGCGGACTTTAAATTTTCGAGCCAGTCTTTCAGGACAGTCCCGCGGTTTGCTTGAATTGCACTTAAAATATCGCTCATTTGCGCTCCCATTTGTGAATTCAGCCCACGATTGCATCGCGAGTATAGTCAAGTGGTTAGATTTATACAGTCCCCTGACGCACCGATGCTTTAGAGTAGTTGCCCAGGAAATCCAACGGGCGGAATTCAAGTTGGATGCGGGGTGGGCGGCTAGGGTTTTCTGCGGCGTCGAAGTGAGTTTCAGGCGGTAACGATCTACTTTGGCGGGGGCGAGGAACTGGGATCGAGCTTGAGGATAAGGGCCTGCTCGGGCTGGTCGCCGGCGATGGTGAGGCCGCGGGAAAGGGCTTCGAGGAGGGGACGGGCGCGGGCGATTGCGGGGTCTGCGCCGGCGGCTACGACCCAGAGGCGGCCGGCTGCGGCGTCGGCTGGGGTGCCGAAGACGGGGGCGCAGACAAGGTCGATTCTGCGGGATGCGTGCTCTCGGGTGAGGCGCTGGGCGAGCACGACGCTGATGGTGCCGCAGAGGATGTGAAGCAGGCCGGGGGAAAGAGCGTCGATGAGGCGGTGGACGCCGAAGAGGACTTCGTCGTAAGCGGCGTCGTCGGGGAGCATGGTGATGATTGCGTCCGCGCCGAGTTCGGCTTCAGCGGGGGTGGCGGCGGCGATGGCGCCTTCATGGAGGAGCGGCTTGGTGCGCTCTTCGGTGCGGTTCCAGACGGAGAGCTCGTGGCCGGCGGCGAGGAGGCGGAGGGCCATGGGTGTGCCCATTGTGCCGAGGCCTAGAAATCCGATTCTCATGGGTGGTCCTGTTGTCTCAGTTGAGTATGGTATTCGCTTGGCCGCCTGATGTGCGTAGAATGAGCCTGTCTGCACCCAATGAAAAGATGATTGCGAAAGCTAAAGCCGCTCACATTGCCGTCTTCGCATTGGCGCTAGGGTTGACTTCAGCATTCGCGCCTTCAGCCTTCGCGGAAACCCGCGTCCTAGGCGCCTGGAATTGTCGGCAGAATCCGCAGATCCAAGTTCACTTGTGGGGCAAGCCTCTTGCGGGCGCCTTAGTCGAGGTGTACCGGGGATTCGGTCCACAGTTCCAGGCGCCGGAGGGCAAACCAATCATGGTTTTGACCTCGGATGCGGACGGACACGTCGTTCTACCCAGGTTGCCTTATGGAAAGTACTACATTCTCGGGCGGGCAAAGCCGGATCGAGAGGACTATCTCTACCTCAAGATTTCTCCGACCGGGCGGAATTGGCCCGACTTGATCCTGAATGTGGACGCTGTTCCGGGAAGCGCTGAGTACGTGCTTGATCGCGTTCGACCTGAGACGCCCGCCAAACTCGTCGCGGCCCTTCGCGGGGTGGTGAAAGCCTTCGATGGAACGCCTGTCTCGAATGCGGACATCGATGTGTTTGTGAGGCAGCTCGGAAACGATCAGAAGGCGACCCGCTTGCACACCGGGAGCCTGGGAGAGTTTTCGGGAGATTTTCCAGAGGGGCGATATGTCCTTCACATCGTCGGCCTTTGGCGAGGTTTCCCGGACGAATCCACGGTGCCTGTAGACATTTCTAACGCGGCAATGAGCGCAACGTTAGAGATCACACTGCACCATGGGCAAAGCATGTGAGTCACCTCCGGCCGCGAGTTACTGCGTGTCAGCATGGCCTGCGGAGAGGAGACGGAGGGCCATGGGCGCGCCCATTGCTCCGAGGCCTAGAAATCCGATTCTCATTCTTGTTCCTGTTGGGCAGCCCGTTGTTTGAACGCTCGCGGGAAGTGCGAGTCTTCATGATAAGGGCTTCTTAGTGCTGCGAAGCTTTTTGAATCGCTGCTTCAACATCTGGTTTCGCAACTTCACCTTCCCAGTAGTTCTTTACTTTACCGTCCGCGCCAATCAGGACTATGGCGGGAATACCATGAACCTTGTACAAGTCAGAGACAATGAAGTCAACGTCAGAGAGCGTGGGGAGCGAGCGTTGGTGCTGAAGCAGCCATTTTTTGTCCCGATCCGGTTGGTCGAAGGAGACTCCCCATACGATGAGACTGGCCTTGTGATCATCGCTGATGGCTTCGATCATTGGCATTTCTCGGATGCAAGGGCCGCAGGAGGTGGACCAGAAATCGAGAAGTACGACCTTACCGTGCAAGGACGCGAGAGTGACGCTGTTGCCGCCCAGGTCTGGCAGTTTGAAAGTGGGCGCTAGTTGACCGATCCACTCTTTTCGAGTTGTCACATCCGGCAGATCTTTCATATCAGTTAGCCATTGCGGAGCGGGACGGTTGAACTCCGCTGAGTCGAAGGTAATCGTCCATGGGGCTGCGGGATCGGTGAGGTGGCGTCCTGTGGAGTAGAGCATGACTTTCTTGAGAACAATGTGCCTGTCGGAGCAGATGGAATAGGTGACCGGGGCGGGTTTCGGTGCATCTTGAGGAGTCTTGTACTGGACCTGGAGCACGCGGCAGGCGGATGGGTTCCCGTTCAAGGGCAGCGTTTCCGTCCCGGTCTCAGTGACCGATTCGACATTCTCCGCGACTCGTTCCCAGCCACCTGCGACGACAAATGGAATGCTGATGGATGGCTTCTCGTCTGAACCGCCAAGCAGATTCACGTATTGCATTTTGCCTCCGACCTGACCAGCGGGGTGGGCAGGAGGCCGGGGACTGTCAAAAGGCGAAGGAGCCGCAGCGGTGGTTACATCGAAGGTGACCTGCCAGGAGGATCCTGGAGGCTGCACGGAGCCCTTGCCGTTGATCATGTATCCTTCGGGACTCTTATACGTTTCCTGTGCCAGCCGCAAAAGTTCCTGTGGCGTCTGCGCAGAGGCGTAGGAGGCGATGGCGAGTAGGAAGACTGCCGGCTTGAACATGCATCCTCCGTGAGAGATTTCGAGGTTGGATTTGGAAGGAACACGAGGAAGACGCATTGGGGAAGTGTAGCGCTCGGATTTCTCATTGGCTTTATGCTCCCCACCCATCGCGCGATGAAACTGCGCGATGGATGGGGCATCTGCTTCTGGCTCACTTCACTGCGCTCGGGTCCATCAATGCTCCCGCGAACAACAGCGCCCCGGTAGCGTTCTCCCGCACCAGAAATACAAACGGCCGATTGAGAACCACATGAAAAGAATCCGTCGCACCGATGAGGCCAAGGGGAATAGCCCCGATCACTGTCTCCGCATCCGCATGAATCCCATGCTTGTCGGCGGTGAAGTCGATTGTCTGCCCAATATCGGTGACCCCTGCCACCGGCACAACGAACGATCCCTTTGGGCCGAAGCGAGTGTCGCGTCGCACTACGCCTTCCAGGTTTTCAAAAATATCCTTGACGCCCATGGCCTTCAGTGTGCCCTCAAGGTGCATCGTCGCGCGGATTGTGAATATAGGCATGGTGATGGAGCCAAGCGATGGTTTTATTGATTTCAGCGCATCAGGTTCGGCGGCCAGAATCTCTTCCAACTCGCGAATCTTCATGCCTTCGCGTGGCAGTACCGCAGTCATTGAAACTCGGCCGCAAGGCAGCGCCACAGCTTCATAGCGGTCGGTCTTCAAATACTCCAGCTTTTCGAGGACGCTATCCACGCGCTGGGCCGTCAGGTTCTGGCCCGCCTCCGTGCGAAACTCACCGGGATGTGGCTCGCTTTCCATAAAGAGCTCTTCCCACGTCTGCCGCAGGTGTGTCCCCGATGAAAGCCAGACCTGGTCCAGTTGTGAGACCTTGGGAATTCGGCCAATCTCGCTGCGACTCGCCCGCAGATCTTCTGCCGTCGGCTTCCGGTCCCCTACATCCACCAACTCCAGGCCAAACTGCGCCTTCGCGGTTTGCACAAACCAACGCTCAAGCAGCGGAGGCTCATTCTTCTTCGAGCGATAGAGCAGCCGATTTGCAATCCAAAGCGATTCGCCCTCCCATGGCCGCTCTTTCGGCCGCTTCGCGCCCGGCGGCAGTTGCTTTGGCTTGGGCGGCTCCATCGCAGCCAGAATCATTTTGCTGGGAATACCGGGTTGTATGCCGCTTTCCCAGCCAAACGCCTGCTGAAGCTGATCCCGTGTTTCTTCTCGCCAACTACTGGCCTCGATCGCGCTCAACAGAATCGTCAGCGAAAGGGGCGCAACCACGGCATTCTTCTCCGGCGCGTCCGCGTGACTCTGCGCCAGCAGCCTGAGTCCGAACCTGTCGTTGCCGCGCAGAAATTGCTGCAATGACTCTCCAGGCTGAACTTGCGCGACCGCCGAGGGTGATGCGGCAATCAGAAACAAAAACGTTGTAACAAGAAAACTGGCCTTTGGTTGCATTTCAGGAGCATACCGCAGCCTCTCCTACCGCCGAAGGAAGAGGTTGTGCCTGGATTTCGGGTAAACCGTACATTGTGCCTTTTTGCCGTTGGCAGCGGCCGAAGAACAACCGCAGATCTTTCAACTTGCTTCGCTCGTTCAAGATGACAGATATGAATAATGAGCTATAAGAAGCAGGCCCTTCGACTCCCCATTCGACTACGCTCAGGGTCGCTCCCTATGAACAAGAAGTCCGGTCGGACAATTTCAGCAAGTTAGCCGCGGCTTCGCCGCGATAGCAAGTCAGCGAGTCAGCGGTGGACCCGATCCCCGACAACGGTTCATTCCAACTGTAACTTGCCGCGGCAAGTCGGGCTGCTCCTGATGACCGGCTTGTTGAGGGTTGTGGTCTCCCGCCTTCGCGCCAGGAAAAAGGCGCGAAAACGGGGCACGGAGCCTTTGTACCTGATCCGGCGCGGGTTCGCTTCAGCAGTAACTCGCGTCCGCGAGTCAGTTGCTCAGGTTGACGGGCGTTTTTAAAGAGCTATAAGAAGCTTAAGAGGCTATAGATAGATGAAGCTATCCCACCTTAGCCACAGAAACAACGACGTGGCGAAGGTGGGGCACCCGCTTTTGTCCTGACACAACGATGACAGCTTTGCCATTTGTTTCTAACGTCTGTCGAAAATCACATCACAGATTCAAAATTTGGTGGTATTCTTCCGCGATTCCATGTGAACACGGAGGAATGCATGCGAAAAATTTTGATGCTGGCCATTGGTGGATTGCTGCTGCTGGCGGGGTGCGGAAACCAGGATAAAAAAGATGCCGGGATTCCGGTTGGTCCGAAATGGAAGGGCGAGCCCTACCGGCTGGAGTTTGATACCAAGGCAGCCAAGGTGGACCCGACGGGCATTACGATTCCGCCGGTGAAGTTCACGGCGAACCCAGCCGCGCTGGAGACACGCGCCATTGTGGTACTGAAGTTCACGACTGAGAACGATGCGACGGAACAGCTGATTGTCGGGTCTCCATTGGATATCCGCGGGCCGGAAGGAACGCTTCCCGACGACTACATGGAGCGGGCGAAGAACGGCCTTTCGGATTACTTGGTGGCCCACTGCATCAAGGGGAAGGTGGAGCTGAACGTGGCGTTGGCACGGTCGTCGCTGGCCTACCAATCCACAATGGTCCAGGCGGACGCGAAACGGCTTTCGGACTGGATGCCGCTGGAGTTGACTTACAAGAATCCGCACCCGAAGTGCAAGTAGGCACCTGCGGTGCGGCAGACGCTCGCGGTAGGCTCGCACGGGCCGGTTGCCTTCTCGCCGTGCCTGGGTTGGGGTTTACTGCGCGATTTTCGAGCGTAAGGGATTGATGAATTTCAATCCCTGAAAATCCCTTTCGTTGTCGGTGACCACGATGCAATCGTTGGCCTCAGCGACGGCGGCGACGATCATGTCCATCGCGCTTCGCGGGCGTCCGGCTTTGGTTCCTTCAGCCATCAGGCGTCCCCAGATTAGGCTGGCTTTCTCGTCGAACGAAAGAACCCTGCCGGCAAAGAGCGCTCGGGGGCCTTCCGGACTATTGAACCAACGCTCCAACTTGGTACGCCTCTTCCCTGCGGGGCTCTCCAGAATGCCACGCCATATTTCAGCGACGACCAGCGAGGCGATGAATAGATCTTCGTCGGGCTGTTCCGACATCCAGACGGAGAGCGATTCGGAGGGCGCCGGCTTGGTGACGTTACAGATGATATTGGTGTCGAGGAGGTAACGGGTCACAGGTCAACGCTGCGACCGGCGGTGCGTTCACGTACGATCGTGACGTCCGCACCCACCAAGGGAGAACGTCGGAGCGCGGCGAAGATGCCACCTTTTTTGCGGGACTCCTGCTTGATCTTTTGATGGACAGAGGCACGCAGTTCCTCCGCCTCGGGGCTGTTATCTGCCAGCCTTCGGGCCATTGAGCGGATCAGTTCGCGGTCGGTCGAGAGCCCCAGCACTTCAAACCGCGCCATGCCGCGCTGGCTTAGGCGATTGCGGTAGTTCTTCAAAGCACGTGTTTGGGAAGTGTCGCTCACGGTTCTCTCCAATCTCTATCCAGTAATATATCCGGCAATAAGCGAAGAATCAAATCGGAACCCCAGTGGAAGCATCCACAGGATGCTTCAGCCTCGGCGCTTGCGGAGGACCCAGGTGGTCATGCAGCGGTAGTCCTGAACGATGGTTGTTTTGAGGGGGTCGACCTGGACGGCTTTCAGCTCTTCGGTTAGGTCGAGGAGCATTTGCTGGTCGACCAGGAACCACTCGGAGCCGTCGGGGATGCGGTAGATGTTGCCACGGATGCGTTGGAAGTCCATGCCGATGCGGGAGCCGAGTCGGCAGAAGAGCATGCCGCCGGGCTTGAGGACGCGCCAGAGTTCCGCGAGCATGGCACGGAAGTGGCGGGTGTCGCGGGCGAAGTGCAGGACGGCATTACAGAGGACGACGTCGGCGAGGTCGTCTGAGAACGGCATTTGCTCGACGGGGGCGACCTGAAAATTCTCCGCGGGCAGGTTGGTTTGGAGGGACGAAGAGAGCTTGCGGACGTGGTCCACGGCTGCGGGATCCTGATCGACGGCGTGGACCTGGCAGCCCTCGCGGAGCAGGTGGACGAGGTTGCGCCCGTAGCCGCATCCGGCGTCGACGATGGTCATGCCGGGCTGGATGTTGCCGCGGAGGATTTGATCGAAGATGTAGATGTCGATCTGGCCGAATTGTTCCTGGATGTCGATGGGCAATGGGACCTCAGTGCTTTGAGGGTACATTGTTGGTCTGGGTCTGATGCTTGCGGGGCTGAGCGGGCGAAGGGAGAAGAGCCCGGGGCTAAAGCCCATCTCTTATTTAGAGCAGTTTATCGCACGACTAAAGTCGTGCCCCTTCGCACGTGTACGCGCCAATTGGGCGTTTCATCTACCTCAGTTGTTTTTAGAGAGCCAAGGCAGGACAGCCGGGGGCTAAAGCCCCATCTATCTTATTTAGAGTAACTTATGGCACGACTGAAGTCGTGCCCCTTCGCACATCTACGTCCCGATTGGGTTGAAGTCGTGCCCCTTCGCACATCAACGTTCCGATTGGACCTGAGGTCGTGCCTCTCCGCACGTCTAGGTTCCGATTGGGGATGAAGTCGTGCCTCTCCGCGCATCTATGTGCAGCCGGAGTTTTCCGCAAACTCTGAGGCTAGCCGGCGATGGCTACGCGGTTGCGGCCGGCGTTTTTTGCGGCGTAGAGGGCGGCATCGGCTGCGGCGATGATCTCGGTGGCTTCCGATCCTTCAGTAGGGATAAACGTGGCGCAGCCAACGGAGATGGTGACGACGAGGGGTGCATTGGCGGCGTGGGCGATGCCCTGGCGCATGACGTCTTCGCGGAGGCGCTCGGCGGTCTCAAAGGCTCCGGATGCCGGCGTACCGGGAAGAATGATGGCGAACTCCTCGCCGCCGATGCGGGCTACTGTGTCTGAAGCGCGGCGGCAGGCGTCGGCGCAGATGCGGCCCATGGCGCGGAGGCAATTATCGCCTTCGAGATGGCCGTAGAGGTCGTTGAAATCCTTAAAACGATCGACATCGATCAGGAGCAGAGAGATAAGGGAGCTGTTGCGGACAGCTCGTTTCCACTCGCTCTGAATGACGCGATCAAAATGGCGGCGGTTGGGGACGCAGGTGAGGGGGTCCTCGATGGCCAGCATCTCCATGGAGGAGGCGAGGTCGCGGTAGCGCTCCTCACTGAGACCGGCGGCAATGTGGGCGCGCTTGAGATCGGCAAAAACGATGGCGACTACGCTGACACTGAGGACGGCAGTGGCGAGGAAGAGCTGGAGGATGAGGATGCGGTGCTCAAGGCTGGTGTTGGGGAGTTGGGCCAGTGGGCCGCCGCGCGTGGCGACGGTGAACTGGGTACCGATGGCCGCGACGACGCAGCAGCCGAGCACGCCGCCGCTGAGACCGAGGCGGACAACGAGGAAGAGCAGTGGCGGGAAGATGAGGAAGAGCCAGGGGAAATCGGCTCGGGAGAATATGGCGGTGGTGGCGACGGCAATCATGAGCAGGTAGAGAAGCGTGTTGGCGATGCGGTTGGGCAGGAAGAGCTCGCGGGTTTCGCGGAGGGCCAGGCCGAGGACGAGCGGGACGACGACGGCCATGCCTAAAGCGCTGGCAGGAAACCAGACGAAGGTAACCGCGAGCGGACTGCCAGTGACCCAATGAAGCAGCAGGCCGGCGGCGAGGCTCGCGATAGCAGGACCGAGCAAGACGGCGAAGGCGACGAAACGAAGGAGCTGGCGCTGCTGGGTGAGATCGACGCGGCGGCCGACGGCATAGGAAACGCCAAGGACGGCGATGGCGGTCTCACCGATGTCGCAGGCGGAGAGGCAGAGGGTTTCCCAGATGGGATCGCCGAACATACGGTGGCCGAGGACGTTTCCCAAATAGCCAGCGGCGAAGAGCGGCAGCCAGTGACGATGTCGGCGGTCGAGGAGGATGACAGAGGCGAGGGCTGCGTTGGCCCACCAGATGGCGGGAACATGGCCTGCACCGCGGCCGGAGGCGAGCCCGACCCAGGCCAACAGGGTGGTAAGCGCTATCACGAAGACAAGTTTGAAGGCGAATCTCAATCGGCTGGTCCGGAGCTGTGTTCCATTCACCTTAGAGGAATTGGGGGAGATTTAACAGAGGGATTTGCGGCGCGGAAGATCACATGCGTTGGGCGCAACAGGATTGCGCACCCACTCATCGCGATGAAGCTGCGATGAATGGGGCACAGAGCTTCATGGTTCCTACCTTTGATGCTCGAACCGAGGGTGGATTACGACCACTGGAGGGTGTGGACGGAGTCGGCGGGGAGATCGATTTCGAGGGAGCGATCGCCGTTGAGCAACTGGACGCGCTTTTCCGGGCCCGAATTGGCGAGCACGACTACGAAGCTGCCGTCGGGGTTGCGGAAACCGGTGTGGGAGATGGCGGCTTCGGTTCCCTTCCCTGCCGGTTCGCTTACACCATTCGTGGCGAATACTTTTGCGCCGCGGCGAACGTGTTTGGAGAAGTGCGCAAAGGCCCAATACTGGCCGCTGCGGGTGATGGCTTTGGTTGCGTTGTCGATGGTGATGACGCCGCCGCAGGGGAAGGGGCCGATGTTGGGATTGCCCTTCTCATCGAGAGCGACATTCCAGGCGGTCAAAGAGCGAGCCCAGTTGTTGAGGATGCCGTTGAAGGTTGCCGCCCAGTGGGTGAAGTCGGTCTGGTAGTCGGGCGCGGTAATGTCGGGGCCGCCTTCAGTCCAGTAGGCATTTTTCTGGGGGAAGGCGTTGTGGACGGTAGTCATGGCGGAGGGCTCGCCGACATAGCCGTGCCAGGCGATGCCGTCAATGTATTCATAGGCTGCCGGATCGCTGAGCTCGGCGACGGCGCGGCCCCAGAGATTGTAGTTGTGATCGAGGACCCAGATTTTGGTGTTGAGGCCGGCCTTGCGGAGCACGGGGCCGAGGTGGTCTTTGACGAACTCGATCTCGTATTCCTGGCCCCACTGGCAGGCGGGCATGCGACCGTCCTGGTCGGCGTCGACTTCGTTCTGGACGGTGACGGCATCAATGACGACTCCGTCGGCTTTGTAGGCGTCGAGGAATTTGAGGAAGTAGCGGGAATAGGGCTCGTAGCTGTGCTTGCGCATGTTTCCGCCGAGGATGGTGTTGGAGGATTTCATCCACGCTGGCGGGCTCCATGGGGACGAGAACAGAAACAGATCGGGGTTCACTTTGCGGGCATCGCGGAGGAGAGGGAGGATGTAGGCCTTGTCGTGGTCGATGGTGAATTTCTTGAGCTCGGGATCGGGCTGATCGCTGTCGTCGAAGGTGTAGGCGTTGCGGGAGTAGTCGCTGGCGCCGATGCAGGTGCGGCAGACGTTGAGCGCCATTTCACCGGGGGCGAACAGGTCGTTGAGGACGGCTTCGCGGGCGGAGGGGGAGAGCTGGCTGATGACGTAGCAAGTGGCGTCGGTGAGGGCTCCGCCGAAGCCGAGGATCTCCTGGCGCGGGGTGCCGGGGTCAAGAGCAATTGCGTCAGCAGCGACTTCAGAGACGGGGGCCCAGGCGAGCGGGGCGGACGCAGCGTGACGGCGGTCGCGAAAGCTGGACCAGACCGAAACGGGGGCGCCGGATTGGGCGGCAAAGGCGGGAATGCGGCTGGAAACGGCAATGGCAGCGGCTGCCGCGGATGCTGACTTCAGGAAAACTCGGCGGGACCGTTGCGACATGCTTGCTCCTGAGGGGATTTCGGTTGACCGGAAATAATAACAGTTGGTGGAGCGTCTAAGGTGCCTGGAGGGCGGCGAGGATGAGTGGGGCTAATTGGCTGACATTGCCGGCGCCGAGAGTGAGGATGAGGTCGCCTTCGCGGGCGGCTGCGGTGACGGCGGTGATTGCGGAAGGAAAGTCGGGAGCGAAGTGAATGCAGTCGCCTTCGATTTTTTCGGCGAGGGCCTCGGCGGTGATGCCGGGAATTGGCTCCTCGCTGGCGGCGTAGATGGGCAGGATGATGACGGAGTCCGCGCCGGTGAAGGCGTTGCAGAATTCGTCGATCAGGTCGCGGGTGCGGGTGTAGCGATGGGGCTGAAAGACGACGTGGATTTTGCGATGGCCGCACTCGCGGGCAGCGGCAAGGGTGGCGCGGATCTCGGTGGGGTGGTGGCCGTAGTCGTCGACCACGGTGATGCCGCGGGCAACGCCGCGAAGTTGGAAGCGGCGATCGACACCGCGGAAATGACTGAGGCCTTCGGCGATTTTGTCCGCGGGGACTTGAAGCTG
>Ga0302200_10001915_pt1 | contig 18941 bp, 15 predicted proteins | sample II_Bog_N3_1_FD_194585 | JGI IMG/M metagenome (GOLD analysis project Ga0302200, IMG submission 194585) | Peat permafrost microbial communities from Stordalen Mire near Abisko, Sweden - II_Bog_N3_1 | ecosystem: Environmental > Terrestrial > Soil > Wetlands > Peat | place: Sweden: Abisko... | reverse complement strand
GCATGGGGGTTCCTGCCTTTACAAAGAAACAAGTTCGTAAGCTGCTGAAAAACATGGAGGAGCACCAGGGTTCCAGCCAACCCACCCGCCGCAAAAGCAAAGACGCGCCGAGGGCGGGGCGCCCGGCAAAAACCGAAGTGATAAGATTTACTTCAAATTGAGCACTTCCGAGGTGCATGATGAAGAACAACGTTAGCGTAGCACTTGGACTTTGCTTCGGAGTTGCCCTTGGTACGCCAATCGGGGTTGTGCTGCATCACATTGGCACCGGCATGGTACTTGGAGTGGCCTTCGGCTTGTTGATCGGCACCGTAATAGGCATCCGGAAGCAAAGCCTAAGCTAAAAGATCTGAATATTCCTTCTCTTTTGCCAAGTAGATTATTGCCCCATTCAGCCTTTGAGCCGGCCCTGCACCGGTTGACCGATAGTTTGCTTGTCCCCTTTTACACGCTGAAGCGCGGGGCTAACAATCGTTGCGCCGCCAGCGCGTTAGAAACCCGAACAGGCCTGATCAACAAAATGCACTCGTGCGATTGCCCTGGATCCACGGTTCGGTTGGCCCAACCGGTTTTGCCGGTTGTGCGAAACTGAATGGTGCGGCAACGTCCGGTGAATGCATGGCGGGTTGCCGACAGGACATTCGCCAATGGCTATTCTGCGTTCCGCCTTTATCGCCCTCTCCAAAAATCGAACCATGCGGCGCTTCAGCGAGCGCTCCAGCATCGGCCGCAAGATGAGTTCGCGCTTTGTTGCCGGGTTGGAGCTTGAGGATGCGATCCGGGTTGCCGAAGCGGTGAACCGGCAGGGAATTTCCGTGACTCTGGACTCGCTGGGCGAAAGCGTATCGACGGAGGCGGAAGCGCAGCAGGCAGCCCAAATCTATCACCAGTTGCTGGACCAGATTGCAGCGCGCAAGCTGAACGCAAATATCAGCGTAAAGCTGACGCAGATGGGGCTGGAACTTTCTCCCAAGTTGGCGGACGGGATTGCGGAGAGCCTGGCAAAACATGCCAGTGCGACCAACAACTTTCTCCGTATCGATATGGAGGACTCGTCGCTCACGCAAACCACGCTGAACATTGTCCGCCGAATCCATGCGTTCCCTGAACTGCGCGGCGCAATTGGCATCGTAATACAGGCCTATCTTTATCGTTCGCAGGCGGACATCGAGCAACTGGTGGCAGAAGGTATCCGGGTGCGGCTTTGCAAAGGCGCCTACAAAGAACCGGCCGAAGTGGCATTTCCCAGCAAGGCGGATGTGGACAAGAATTATGTGCTGCTGAGCGGGTTGCTGCTGGAGAGCCCGATTTACCACGGCCTGGCTACCCACGACGAAGCCATGATCGCCGAGGCAAAAAAGTTTGCCGCGAAGCATGGAATCGATCCCAGCCATTTCGAGTTTCAGATGCTCTACGGAGTGCGGCGCGACCTGCAGCGGAAGCTGATTCAGGAAGGGTATAACGTGCGCGTTTATATCCCGTTTGGCCGCGAGTGGTATCCCTACTTTATGCGCCGCCTGGCCGAGCGCCCTGCCAATGTGATCTTCCTGGCCAAGAACTTCTTCCGGGCTTAGAACCCATCGCATAAACCAACTGCGCAGAGTCGAATTATTCTTTCGTCCGGCTTTGGTGCGGGTCTCATACTACCGGATTCGGCTGTAGGGCTATTTGTGAGATGGGTTTAGTGCGAATGCGAGGTTGCATTTCCTGGTGCTAACTCAGGTGAGGAGCTATGCTTCCGCTTACGCTGCTTCTTGAAGAGAATCTTGAATCGGCACCTGGGGCATTCCCAGGGATAATACCCAAACAAGGTATACACCTTCTTTTCAAGAAAGCCTTGTCTCTCCGTTCGGCCCATGTCGATCCCACACCGCGAACATCGCGGATCGGCTTTTTGGGAAGAATGATGATGGGAGCCATGATTCTCCGAAGGATGGGAGCTATCATGCTGCGAATGACGAGAGCTATCTTTCTGCGGCACATCCACCTCTCAATGATCCCCGTTAACAAGACTACAGCCCCGTGAGCTTGCATTGCAGTAGTTTTCGCCAACAGGTCGCTTTTCCGCTACCTGAGCTTCGTCGAACGCGGAGTTTGGCTCCACTGTCCAATCGTGAAATTCCAGTGAATCTCGATCATAGAACGACGAACGATGATTCAGTCAAGGCTAACCTTGGTAACCAAAAGTAAACACAACAGGTTACTGGCAAACAACTCAGTGTTCCAGATTCAGCTCTTATGCGCCGGAAAGCTGGGTGAGTCCCTTCCGAGCGATCTCGCTCACCGCCCTGGCTAGCGTTTGCGAGGCATTCAGTGACTCGGGGCGCTCGAGCCGAATGCCAAGATTGACGGCAAAACCACGAAACAGGATGTCGACATCGTAGAGAATTTCAACATGGTCGCAAAGAAAACCGATGGGCTGAAGGATGAGCGTTTTTATGCCTTCAGCGGCGATTGACTCAAGGGTCTCCTCAACCGACGGGCCAATCCATGGGCCGCCGCTTGCGCCCTGGCTTTGAAAGGCAAACCACCAGCGGGGAATCTCGGGTACACGGGCGGCAACGAACTCGGCCGTGTGCCGCGCTTCTTCGGCGTAGGGGTCCGGGCTCTGTCCTCCGGGCCACAGGCGTCGCGCGGACTCGCCAGAGGTGTCCGAATCGCCTGCAGTTGGGACGGGAGCCTGAACCGTGCGCGTGGGCACGCTGTGGGCCGTAAACAGCACCGGAACCGGCTTGCCGGTCTCCTCGGTCAGCTTGGTTAAAGTGGGCCTGAGGCGCTCGGCAAACGCCTCGGCCAGCAGCGGGTGTTGCGCCCAGCCCTCGGTAAAGTGAATGCGTAGACCGCCGGCCTCGGCTTCAACGGCGCGGCGATAGAGGCCTGTGCTGGTGCGGGAGTTTTGCGGCGCCATGCAGACCACCGAGGCCTGCTCCACGCCGTCGGCACGCATCCGGCGGACCACCTCGGGAATGTAAGGACGCCAGTTGCGCATTCCCACGTAGACAGGAACAGGGTGGCCAGCGGCAGCCAATTCGGCTTCGACAAGCCTGCCCTGCTCCAGGGTGATTTCGGTAAGCGGGCTGCGGCCGATTTGCGCGTATCGATGCTGGATTTCTTCAACCACATGCTGGGGGATGGGCCGCCCGCTGACTACATTGCGCAGGTATTCGGGGATCTGCTCGACGGTCTCCGGCGTTCCATGGGCGAGGAGGAGGACGGCTTGTCTAGGCATTGGCGGCCCCAGGATCGCCGGCCAACCGGAACTCTCTCACCATGCGAACAACCGCCTGGACGTTTTCTACCGGGGTTGTGGGGACTATGCCGTGGCCCAGGTTGAAGATGTGTCCGGGGCGGCCGTTGGCGGAGCGGAGAATCTCCTTCACTCGCAGTTCCAGCACCTCAAGAGGCGCGAAAAGGGTGATCGGATCGAGGTTTCCCTGCACCGCGTGGCCATAGCCCACGGCGCGCCAGCCCTCATCGAGGGGCTGCCGCCAATCGAGACCGATGACGTCGGCGCCTGTCGCGGCCATCTCCGTAAGCAAACCACCCGTCTCCACACCGAAGTAGATGACTGGCACTCCCATGGCCTGGACGGAGCGGACCAGCCGCTTGGAAGCTTCGAAGGCGTATTCGCGATAGTCGGAAAGGCCGAGGGCCCCAACCCAACTGTCAAAGATCTGAATCACGTCGGCGCCGGCAAGCACCTGGAGGCGGCAATAGTCTTCGAGGACCCTGATGATTTTGTCGAGGAGCAGACGCCAGGTGAGGGTGTCGCGATACATCATGGTCTTGGTGTGGATGTAATTGCGGGAACCGCCGCCTTCGATCATGTAGCTTGCGAGGGTGAAGGGGGCGCCGCAGAAGCCAATGATCCCGAGGCGGTCTTTGAAATGAGTGGCGACCTTCTGGATTGCGCGGGCCACGTAGGCAAGATCGTCGGCGCGATCGGTGCGGAGTGCGCGAACGTCATCGGCTGTACGAACCGGATGATGCACGACTGGGCCTTCGCCGGCCTGAAACTCGAAAGGCAGGCCCATGGGCTCCAGCGGAAGCAGCAAGTCGGCAAAGATGATGGCGGCATCCACACCGAGCTTCTCCGCGGCGGTGATCGTGACCTCGGCGGCGATTTCGGGCTGCTTGCAGATTTCCACCAGGGTGTGATGTTTGCGAATGTCCCGGTATTCCTGCATGTAGCGCCCGGCCTGGCGGAGAAACCATACCGGGGTGCGATCAACGGGGCGGCGTAGACAGGCGCGGACAAAACGGCTGCCGTCGAGGATGGTGTCGGGGATGCTTTCGACGACAGGGATCTGATTGGCTGGATTCATACTGATGTAGATTTTAACGGGCGAAATCCGCTTCGATAGTGATCTAAATCACCAGCAGACAAAAAACGGCCCCCGTTTTTAACGGGGGCCAAGTTGCCTTGGTTCTCTCGTGTTGCGAGAGCTTGATTGGCGGCCAACGGCGGGGTAGCCGTCGGTGCGGAAAGGAGCCAGGGGGGGCTGCGGTGTTTAGGGCCGCTCCGCGCCGGTCAAGGGAGCCGCACCATTAGGTGGCGCGGGGCCCTGGGCCGCCAAACTGTTTGCCATCAACCGAATGTGTACGCTGCTTGTCCTGACCGGCTTCATATCATCGCTGGTCTGGCTGTGAGCGTTGCCAAGGGCAACTGCGTGCATGCGGTAGACGGGAATCTCGTGTGTTGTGACAAGGTAGCGCTTGACCGCTTCGGCAAAACGCTCCGAACTTTGAATACCGGCGCTTCCACCAAGCGGTGAATGGGCTTCTACTTCCAGGATGTAACCCTGTTGGCCGGAAACAGTTGCGGCAAAGTCGTCAAGCTGCTTCTTTGCTGCTGTTGACAGTACGGCGTTGCCGCCGCGGAAGGTGACATCGGCTTCGGTGACCTGGTGGTACTGGTCCAGACCGTTTACCGTGGTGTTCAGCTGGTCAACGTGACCGGAAGCGTTCTGCGCAATGCCGCTGGCATTCTGGGCCTGCTGGCCGGCTGCGGTTGCGGTCTGGTTTGCGCCATCCGCAGTGGATTGCGCCTGGCGGATCCCCGCCTGCGCCCTGGAATCCACGTCCTGGATATCCTTGGCATTCTTGGCGTTGACTTCATCCAGCTCGCTGAGACGATCATTGATTGGGTCTGTCTGCTTCTTGACCCACTTTTTGCGGGCCATCGGATTGACGCGGCCCCAGAACCCCTCCTTAGGCGTGTTCATAGTCGGCGAAGCCGCTGGGGAGGGCTGCTGTACCGCCTGAGAAGAGGTTGTCTGGGGGGCGGTCCCGGTCTGCGGCTGCGAATCTTGCGCGAACACGGGAATTGCAACTGCAGATGCCAGCACAAGCACAGCAAACTGGCGAGGGAACAAATTCCGAATTTTGAGTTCTGGATTCATGAGCAGTATCCTTGAGGTTTTTTGACTAAGGTGAATTCTGCTTCGAGCTGATCTATCCGCTCGCCCATAGAGATAGCAATGACCATGCCAAACTCCGCCTCTCTCGGAGAGAGAATCGTATCTAGCTCATAGGATGCGACTTAATTTGGAAAGGCAGAGTTTTTCCGATGGAGAATCCGGGCTCCGGGCCACCAAAGGAGTATGTAAGTTTTTCCGATTGAGTAAGTTCTACCGGGTAAAGGTGCAGGCCCCGAAAGGGTAGGCCGGATTCAGGCCGGAATTTCGCGCCCGCATGGCTGCAGGTTGACTATCGGGTTTCCACGTGGAGGATGCGGACCTCGGGATATGCCCCGTCCCAGTCCGGCGAAACGGCGTCGAAGATCAGGCGGAAGTCCTGCGCGGCGCCCGGAATGAGCGGGGCCGCGGAAACCGGCTCAACGTCGATATACGGATCGCGCATGCGAATGAACTTGAGCGGCTGGGTTTCATTCTGAGCCACTTCGTGCGCGTAGTTGCGGAACAGTACCTGGACAACGATCCCTGTAACGGTGCGCGCGCCCTTGTTGGCAACGTGCCCGTCGAGGTACGTGACCTTGCCGCCAGAGAGGCTGGCTGACTCGCTCATGGCGAGATTGGTAATTGCCAGGCTCGACGCGTAGGCATCCTGGGTGGCGGAGATCGGGGTCACGCTCGCCACTGGCTTGCCGTGCTCAAGGACCGCGACAAGAACGGCTGCGCCAACAACCACGACCGCACCCGCAATAATCAGGGGCAGCCAGTTGCGCTCCCGCGGCTCCGAGGGGCGGATCAGTTCGAGATGGGGAGGAGTGCTCACGTGCGGATTTTACACCCGTTCCCAAAGGAATACGCTGCGCCGCAACGTTCTTATTGATTGAACTATGACTGTCTCCGGCCCGGCCGATAAACAACGCAGTGTCACATTTCCGTTCGGCAATCCACAATGCGAGTGTGGAACGTGATTCAGCCGCGCATTTTTTAACATGTGTTTTGCGAATCGATTTGAAGAAAACGGTGTCTAAGAACCTGTGAGCATGCATCAAAACGGACAGGATGTTCAGACATTTGCCGTAAGGCGCAGAAAGAGGCGTACCCCTATGCAATCCCATCCCCCTGCGGTATCGACCTCTGCGCACCTGTCCAATGACGCTCCGACTGGGTCACGCGGACACGCCGACGTCATCTACCAGGCGGTCACAATCGCCGCGGTTCTACTGCTGCTGGGAAGCCTTTGGGTCTTCTAAAAGCCATCTAATAATTACCATCGACAATTCGAAGACGTCCCTCAGGGGTAAAGCTCACCGGTTTTGGCGGCTTTATGCGGTACGGCTCAAGCCGTGCCCTTTCAAAACAGACGCAAGGGATAGCGCCTATTGCCTCGATGTGCGCCTCGCATGAGGTTTATCTCCGTCCAACCGCGCAGTTCTGCGACGCCAATGCCGGCCGGTGAATCCAACCTGCAAGATCCACAAGACAGAAGGGATTCATTATGAGCAAGGTTCTGGTAACGGGCGGTTCCGGATTCATCGGGGGCCATGCCATTTTGCAGTTGCTGGCGGCAGGTCACCAGGTGCGGACAACCGTCCGCAGCCTCAAGCGCAAGGACGACGTGCTGCAGATGCTCAGGGTTGCCGGCACGGAACCAGGCGTCCAGTTGGAATTCGCGGCAGCCGATTTAGAGAGGGATGCGGGATGGACAGAGGCCGCGGCAGGCTGCGATTTTGTCCTGCATGTGGCCTCGCCTTTCCCCTCGCATGTGCCCAAAGACGAGAATGAGCTGATTGTGCCGGCGCGGGAAGGAACATTGCGCGTGCTGCGGGCGTCGCGCGATGCGGGCGTGAAGCGGGTGGTGCTCACGTCGTCGTTTGCGGCCATCGGCTATGGGCATAAGGAGCAAATCGCTCCGTTTGACGAGACAAACTGGACCAACCTGAACGGGGAGGGTCTGACCGCCTACGTAAAGTCAAAAACGCTGGCAGAGCGCGCAGCATGGGATTTCATTGCGCGGGAGGGCGGCGGGCTCGAACTCTCCGTGGTGAACCCGGTGGGTGTGCTTGGCCCTGCGCTGCGCCGCGATTCTTCCACGTCGCTCCTGATGGTACAGAAACTAATGGATGTCGCCCTGCCCGGCGTCCCGCAGATCGTTGTTGGTGTTGTGGACGTGCGCGATGTGGTGGATCTGCACCTGCGCGCAATGACCAATCCGGCAGCGAACGGTGAGCGCTTTCTGGCCGTCGCCGGGGACTTCATCTCGTTTCTCGATGTTGCGAAAATTCTGAAAGCGCACATGGGAGCATGGGCCAAACGCGTTCCAACCCGGGAGCTGCCCAATTGGCTGATGCGGCTGCTGGCTGTGGCTGTTCCTGAAGCGCGGCAGATTCTGCCCGAGTTGGGTAAGACGAAAAACGCAACCAACGCCAAGGCAAAGCGTGTCCTGGGTTGGTCGCCGCGCTCGAACCAGGAGAGCATTGTGGCCACTGCGGAGAGCCTGGTGCGGCTTGGGGCTCTCAAGGATAGCCCGAAGGCGGGTTAGCGGGATTTTCCTGCACGGAGATTTGCGGGAGGCGCGGCGCGCACAATGGCGACTATGTGGCCGATGCAGGTTCCAAAGACCAAAACCAGAAACAACGGCACGATCCACGGAGAGACGCGGCCGTGTCCAGCACGCACCGCACCCAGAATGGACCATTGCAGCCAGGTGAAAAGAAAAGCCAGCTCCACTTTGAGCCAGGCGACCATTTGCAATGAGAGGGCCTGCAGGCGCGGACGGTTTTCCGGCGTTACCCGGACGGGATAGTTGAAGGCCGAGGGAAAGAACGACACGACCGTGATGAGCCCGTAAATGACCACGGCCATGACCGGCAAAAGCCACAACATGGCTGGTGAGCCCCAGCCGTTGGGGTTTCCGGCCAGGTCGAAGTGGGTGGGGATTCTGTCCGGAAGGCGGGACGGGCCGTAGAGGGCGCGGAAAGTGATCCAGCAAAGGATCGCAAGGAGCGCGAGACCGACGATTTCGAGGTTGCGGCGCATAGGGTACGTTCTGGATCTCTGATATCAAGCTTATGGCATTTGCTACACTTCTGGCAGTGTCGCGCCCCGGCTTTTCGCTCGCTTCTATTTTTCGAGTGTGATCAAGTCTTGGAGAGGCGGCGGGAGAAAGCATGCCAGTTGTCGAACTCGTGGGAGTAACCAAGGCCTACGAGGAAAAAATTGCCGTCAGTAACCTTAGCCTCTCTATCAATGCGGGGCAGATGTTTGGTCTTCTGGGGCCGAACGGAGCGGGCAAAACCAGCTCGATCCGCATGATGATGGGCATTACCATCCCAGACTCCGGCGCCATCAATCTGTTTGGAAAGCCGTTCGAGCGGCAGAGCCTCGATCGGGTGGGTTACCTGCCTGAAGAGCGCGGTCTTTACAGGAAGATGAAGGTGCTGGACCAGTTGGTATTTTTTGGCCAGTTACACGGTCTCTCCGCGGAGGAATCTCGCCGGCGCGCCATCGATTGGTCAGAGCGGATGGAAATCTCGGATTCGCTTGCCAAGAAGACCGAAGAGCTCTCGAAGGGAATGCAGCAGAAGATTCAGTTTATTGCGACCCTGATGCACGACCCTGGGTTGATTGTGATGGATGAGCCCTTCAGCGGTCTTGATCCAGTGAATGCGGTGCTTATGGAAAAGACGCTGCTTGAGCTGAAGGATCAGGGCAAGGCGATTCTGTTTTCGACCCATCGCATGGACCAGGTGGAGAAGCTTTGCGACTCCATCTGCCTAATCAACAACGGGAAGGCTGTGCTGGCCGGTAAGGTGCGCGAGATCAAGGCAACTTATGAGCGCAACCGTGTGATCGTGGAGTTTGAGGGAAGCGCTTCGTTCCTGAGCAGCGATGAAATCGCCGAGGCAAAGAACTACTCAGGCCACGCGGAAATCAAGCTCAAGCCGCAGGGCGATGCGCAGAAGTTACTGCACGAGGCCGCGGCGGTGGCCAAAATTTTCCGGTTTGAGCTGGTTGAGCCCTCGCTCGAAGAGATTTTTATTGAGACGGTGGGAGGCAAGGCCAATGCGTAACATTCTGCTGATTGCCCGGCGCGAGTACATGGAACAGATTCGGGGCCGCGCCTTCAAAATCTCCACCGTTGCGTTGCCTCTTTTGATAGCTGCGCTGCTGTTCTTTAGCAGCACCATGGCCCGCAAGGCCAATACCGGCAGGCACATCGCGATTGTTGCCGAGGATGCGGCTCTTGCCAACGAAGTCCGTCAGCAGCTGTTTGACGACAAATACGCCCACTACTACAGGGTGGATGTGTCGGCGCCGGCAACCGCGGAGGAACGCGCGATGTGGCAGGAACAGGTGCGCGCCAAGGCCATTGATGGAGTGCTGGCCATTGATTCCTCGAACCCGGACAAGATTTCCGCCACCTTCACCTCGCTCTCTGTCGCCGATATCTCCGCGAACGGCAGCCTGCGGAATGCTTTGAATCGCGGCGTGATCAACGAGCGGATGATCCGCAAAGGCCTCGCCCAGGCCGATGCTGATGCCATGCTGGCGAAGGTTTCCATCGATGCATTGCAACTGGACAAGGATGGAAAGATCGGCAAGAGCAACGGCGGCGCAACCGTCATCAAAGCGACCCTCATGCTCATCCTGCTTTCCATACCCATCATGCTCTACGGGTTGGACATGGCGCGAGCGATTATCGAAGAGAAGACTTCGCGCATTTTCGAGGTGATGCTGGCGGTGACAAGACCCAGCGATCTGCTGGCGGGCAAACTGCTGGGCGTGGGCGGCGTCGGCCTGACGCAGATCGCCATCTGGACAATAGGCGCCACTCTGTTCATGGGTTCCGCGCTTGCCACATCACTGCTGACAGGCGACATTGAAATCCATTTCTCGTGGCAGGAGGGCATTTTTTTCCCTATCTACTTTGTGTTGGGTTTCGCTCTGTTCAGCGCCATCTTCTCCGGCCTCGCGGCCACCTGCGAAACCGCGCAGGATCTGCAAAAGTTCATGTGGCTGGCCATTGTTCCGCTTTACACCGCGATGGGCTTTCTTCCGGTGATGATCAAGGATCCCAACTCCGCCTGGTCCATCGCGGCAACGCTGTTTCCGCTCACCTCGCCCTACACCATGATTTCGCGCATGGGCATGGCCCCGGTTCCGTACTGGCAGATTGCGCTCTCTGTGATCCTGCTGCTGCTTACCACCTGGGCAACACTGTGGTTCTCCTCGCGGCTCTACCGCGTCGGTATTCTGATGTATGGCAAGCGCGCCACGCTGCCGGAGTTGCTGCGGTGGCTGCGCTACTCCTGAGCGGAGTTCTTCCATTTCCGATATGCGTCCAACCGTTTCCAGACGTGAAGACAGGAGCGTATCCAATGAATCCGATTTGCCGCAAAAGAGCGTCCTTTGTGCACCGGGTACGCCCTGATTCTCACAAGTTGCTAGCCTTTGTTGTAATCATTTTCGTGTGTCTCGCTCCTGCGAATGCCGGCGCGATGCAGGCGAATGAAGACGGGGACGTGCGAGCCTTTTTCCTGAAGCTGTTTGGGAAACCTCCCGCACCGCACAATGTTGCGATTATCATCGACAGCACGGCCGCGATGGGCAACCTTGATCCTCAATGCAAGAGCCGACATCTCGACTGCGTACTACCCGGCATCCAGACCCTGCTGAGCAAGCTCCCACCTTGCAAGGCGCGAATAAAAGGCTGTGGGGCGGCAAAAGGCGGCAACGTCGCTCACCCGGCCGACAAGATCAGTCTGTTCACCTTTCCAAATGTGACCGTTGAAACCGCAAGTGACGATTACAACTGTGGCAACCTGAACCCTACGATTGAAAGATACTCATTTCCTGACCCTGAGGCGTCGAGCTATGCGCCTTCGGGGTCGCCTGGAACGGATGCGACTTACGAGATCGTGAAGTACTCGAGCGATTACCGGACTGCGAATTTCACATCTGTTTTAAATCCCGACTCTGACCTTGTGAAAGCGGTAAATGGGGTTAAGGGTTGCCGAGGTTTGAAAACTCCCGGCGGTGTGCGGACTTATTTTGCGGGTGCAATTTATGCAGCTCAAGCATCGGTGGCCGCCGAGCAGGCGGCAAGACCCGGTTCGCAGAACATCATTATCTTTATGAGTGATGGCGAAGCAAACTCCATGCGAAACCAGTTAGAACGGAGCGCTACGAATTCCGGAACCTATCCCTCTTGGGTCGATGAGTGTGGCCAGGCAATCACGGCCGCCAAGGCTGCCACTGCCGCGGGAACACGGGTCTATTCAATCGCCGACGGCGCGGAGTCATCCGGCTGCCGAAGCGACATGACTGGACCTTACAAAGGCTATAGCCCATGCCAAACCATGCAGGCAATCGCGTCCTCTCAGCCGTACTTCTTTTCCGACGGCGAGCAAATCGGGTCCACACCCCCGTGTCTTTCAGCTACACATCCGGCAACCGACCTGAGGCGGGTATTCAAGGAGATCGCAAAATCCATCAAGGCTGACCGACCGGCCACTCCAAAAAGCGTCGGACCTGCCAGCTAGAATCAATGGAGTGACCGCAGAAGCCAACTCCAGATTCACACTCAGCCAGCGCCTTGTGCTCGCCGTGGTTCCGCGCATCGTGTGGGCTCTGCTGAGCGTCGTCGGCATGACCTGGCGCTTTGAGGTGATTGCCGAAGACGGCGCCACGCCCCTTCTGCTGGGACTGGGCGCGGGCGCGGAGATTTTCTGCTTCTGGCATCAATGCGTGCTGCCGTGCGCGGTCTACTTCCGGCGCACGCACGGAACCATCCTTATCAGCCGCAGCTTCGACGGCGAACTGATCACGCGCATTCTTGAGATGTTCGGATTCCATGCGGTGCGCGGCTCCAGCTCCCGCGGCGCGCGGGAAGGGCTGCTGGGCCTGAAGCAGGTGATTGAAAGCGGGAAGCCGGCCATCTTTACCGCCGATGGGCCGCGCGGTCCCATTTATCAAACCAAGATGGGACCTATCAAGCTGGCGCAGATGACCGGCGCGCGCATCGGCTGCTTTCATCTTGAGCCGGAGCACGCGTGGGTGCTGCGGTCGTGGGACCACTTCCTGGTGCCGAAGCCATTCACGCGGATCGTGGTGAGCTGGGCGCAGTGGACGTATCTTCCAGGCGATCTGCACGCCGATGAATTCGAAAGCAGGCGCGCAGAGCTGAATGCCGCAATCGAACGTGCGCGGCTGAACGCCTATGCGCATTTCAAGAAGGCGCGGCCATGAGCAGGGAAGCACCAGGGCTGCTGGTGGAGGATTTCGACTTCGAACTGCCGACGGAGTTGATTGCGCAGCAGCCTCCGGAGGTGCGTGGGCAGAGCCGCATGCTGGCGATGGATCGCGCGAACGGGACGCTGCGCGATGGAAGCTTTGCGGATCTTCCTTCGCTGCTGAACCCTGGAGACCTGCTGGTGTTAAATGACAGCCGCGTGATTCCCGCGCGGCTTTATGCCCGGCGGACTTCAGTCCGCGACCGGCAGGAACCAACAGGCCAGGTTGAGGTGCTGCTCACCGAGCCTGCCGGCGATAACTGCTGGCGCGCCCTGGTGAAGCCGGGAAAGAAAGTGGGCGTGGGGGAGCGTCTCGTGTTTCCGTCGTCTTCCGGCGAAATCGAGCTCGAGGCGGAGGTGCTGGAGCGGGCAGAGTTTGGCGAGCGGCTGCTTCGTTTTGCGCCTATCGGCGATTTTTTTGCTGCTGTCGATCGCATCGGCCACATGCCGCTTCCGCCCTATATTCGGCGCAGTGACGCAGATGCGGATCGCAACCGCTATCAGACGGTTTTCTCGCGCGAGCCGGGGTCGGTGGCCGCGCCGACGGCTGGACTTCACTTCACGCCGCAGATCCTTGATGACCTTGCGGCGCGCGGCGTTGAGATTGTGCGTGTCACGCTCCATGTCGGGTTGGGCACGTTTGCTCCGCTGCGTGTTTCCAGGCTGGATGAAATTCGGCTGCATCGCGAGCGCTACACGCTTTCCGAATCAACCGCGGATGCAATCAATCGCGCGGTGAAAGAAGGGCGCCGCATCGTGGCCGCTGGAACCACGGTGGTGCGGACGCTGGAGCACTGCGCGATGCAGGTCGCCGGCAGCGAGCTCAAGCCGCACTCCGGAGTGACGGAGATTTTTATCTCGCCGGGATTCGAGTTCCGCCTGGTTGGAGCGCTGTTAACCAATTTCCATCTGCCGAAGTCGAGCCTGCTTATTCTGGTCAGCGCGTTCGCAGGCCGCGAGGCGATGCTCGCAGCCTATCGACACGCCGTGGAGCATGGTTACCGGTTCTTCAGTTACGGGGACTGCATGTGGATATCCTGAACGGTATCAAGCTCCGTTCTGCCGGCTCTGATGAGCCCACCGGGTCACTTCCCACCGCACATCATCCGCATGTATCGTAAGGGCATGAATCCCTCTGAGCCTGCACCGGGCCTGCCCTTGGAAAACGCGGCCGCGGCCGGAACACCGGGCATCGGCGCTCGTGTACTGGCGCGCATCTTCACCCGGCATCTACTGAATGCGGCCCTGCTGGTGTTGCTTGCGCTGTACGCTACGGGCTACCTGGGCCATCCGGAACTTCCCCAGGGCGATAGCGACATCTGGTGGCACCTGGCCAATGCGCGGATTCTTACCACGATGCACAGCTTTATTCACACGGAGCCCTACTCCTTTTCGGTTATGGGCGACGCATGGATCAATCCGGAATGGCTCTCTGAAATGCCTTTCTGGTATGGCTACCGGGCTCTTGGGCTCAGGGGCATCTATCTTGTGACCGTGGTGCTTCTCTGCGCCAATATTCTGTTCGTCTACTGGCGCAGCTATCGGAAGGCGGGGCACGCCGGCGCGGCGCTGGGGACAGCCGTGCTTGGATTCCTGATGATGATTGTCGGCGCGGGGCCGCGCACCATCCTGGTGGCCTACCTGGCGCTGTGCGCGGAACTGGCCATTCTGGAAGCGATGGAGCGAGGCAAGACGTACCTGCTGTGGCTGCTGCCGCCGCTTTTTTGTTTGTGGATCAACCTGCATGGAAGCTGGATCATCGGCATGGGTGTGCTTGGACTCTACATCCTTTGCGGCTGGTTTTCATTCAACGTGGGCGCAGTCGAGCAGCATGCATGGACAAGCGTTGAACGCCGCCGCTTCACCTTCGTCTTGGTGGTTTCCGTGCTGATGCTTTTGATCAATCCCTATGGCTGGCGGCTCATCTGGAACCCGTTTGACATGCTGTTGAACCAGAAGCAGATGATGTCGATTGCGCAGGAGTGGCAGCCGCTGAGCCTGAACACCATTGCCGGCTATGCATCCTGGCTGACGATTGCTCTTTTTGTGGTTGCCAATTGCCTGCGCGGACGAAAATGGAAGATTTACGAGTTGGCAATTCTCTTCTTCGCATTCTTTGAAGCCTTCAATCATGTCCGATTCACGTTCCTGGCGTGTCTGCTGGTGATCCCCATGCTAACCGTTGATGTGGCGCGCAGCTTTGCCGGGCCGCCCGACGAGAAGACCATTCCCGGAATGAACGCATTGTTCGTCGCAGTCATACTCGGCGTGGCTGTTTTCTTCTTCCCGTCTGAGGCTCGTCTGCAGAAGAGCCTGGCCACGCAATATCCGTTGCAAACGATCGCGTACCTTCAGCCCGAATGGCGCACCTTCAACCAGGATGCGATTGGCGGCATGATGGACTTTGATGGGAAACCCTCGTTTTACGACACGCGCTACGACACCTTCGAACACCACCACGTGCTTTCGGATTATCTCGGCGTGGTGCATCTGCTGAAACCGCTCAGCCTGTTTGACAAGTACCAGATCGACCACGCTTTGATCCACGCAAACACGCCGCTTTCACTCACTATGGAAGACGCTGTTGGGTGGCGGCTTGTGAAGCGGGAAGGTACGGGAGCCGACGTGTACGAGCTGTTTGAAAAAACGCCGGGCCCGGTACAGGACAAGCGGAAGTGCACCGCGGTTCCCGCCGGCTGATAGACTCTCTAGCGTGACCGAACAAGCCAAACCATCCGTCTTTCTGCTCGACACCATGTCGTTCATCTTTCGCGCGTATCACGCGATGCAGCGCAGCCGCCCCATGTCAACGCGCGGGGGATTGCCCACCGCGGCCATTTACGTTTTTGTGAACATGATCAAAAAGCTGCGGCAGGATTTTGCGCCGCTTTACTTTGCCGCGGTCTTCGACATGAGCGGCGAAGTTTTCCGCGACGAGCGTGCGCGCACCATGGGCCCGCTGCGGAAATGGGATAGCAAGACACAGAGCTTTATTGAAGTGAGCTATGAGGGATACAAGGCCAATCGCGAGGCCATGCCGGAGGATTTGCGCCGGCAGATTCCTTACATTCGCCGCTCGCTCGAGGCCTTGCGTATCCCCATTCTTGAGGCTCAAGGATTTGAAGCCGATGATGTGATTGGAACGCTTGCGCGCCAGGCCGCGGAGGATGCGCACGCGGTCTTCATCATCTCTGGCGACAAGGACATGATGCAACTGGTTACGACGCAGGTGAAAATTCTGAACCCGCAGAAAGACAACCTGATTCTCGATCCCGCCAAGGTGATGGAGACGCTGGGCGTTCCGCCGGAAAAAGTTGTTGACGTGATGGCGTTGCGCGGGGATTCGGTGGACAACATTCCGGGTGCGCCGGGGATTGGCGACAAAGGCAGCGTTGAACTGATTCTCGAATTCGGCAGCGTGGAGGCGGTGCTGGACCGCGCAGACGAAGTGAAGCGCAAAAGCTACCGCGAATCGCTGCAGCAGAATCGCGGAGCGGTGTTGCTGTCGAAGGAGTTGGTGACGATTGATTCGCATGTGCCGCTGGAGCTGAATCTCGCCGCCATGGAGACGCGGCAGCCGGACATTGAAGCGTGCCGCGAGCTTTTCACGGAGCTTGAATTTACTTCGATGCTGCGCGATCTTGCGCCGTCTGAAACTGGGCCGGAAATTGAATTGATTGTTGCGCCAACCGAGGAGCAGGTGGCAGCTTTCTATGCTGCGGCACGCGAGAGCGGGTTCGCCTTTGCGCTGGATGCCAAGGAGCCTGAGGCCGCGGAAGAAGACGAAGACGCCCAGCAGCCGATGAACTTCTCGCTGCTGGATGCGGTTGAGGAAGCGGAGAGGAAGACGCGCTCGAGCGTTGGTGTTTGCGCGCAGCAAGGAACTGCTCTGTGTCTTGCGCTCACGCCGGAGTTGCGCACGCTGCTTGAGGATGCCGCGGTTCCCAAACGTGTGCACGATTGGAAGCTGGCGCTGCATGTGCTGAGTGGGTTGGGAGTGAACCTGCGGGGCGCTGTGGACGACACTATGCTGCTTTCGTATGCGCTGAATCCTACGCATGCCACGCAAGCGCTGGCGGATGTGGCCGCGCGTCATGGACAGTGTGCGCCTTCGTCGCTTCCGGCCGCCGCGGCTGCTGTTCGTGCGTTGGTTCCGGTGCTGAAGGCGGAGGTGGACAAGACGCAGGTGGAGCGTGTGTATCGCGAGATCGATCTTCCGCTGGCGCCGGTGCTGTTTCGCATGGAGCAGGCCGGAGTGCGCATTGATAAGGCCGTGCTGGGAGGGCTCGCGACGCGGTTTGGTGATGAACTGGCGCGGGTGGGAGAGCGCATATTCGAGTTGGCGGGACAGCGATTCAATATCAATTCGCCGAAGCAGCTTGGCGTTGTGCTGTTCACACACCTGGGTTTGCCCGCGCCTGCTAGCCGCGGTAAGGGTAAGGCTGTCTCCACGGCGCAGGACGTGCTGGAGGCACTGGCCGCGCAACACGATGTGCCCAGGCTGGTGCTTGAATACCGCCATCTTTCCAAGCTCAAGTCGAATTACATTGACGCTCTGCCGTTGCTTGCCGATGCGGAGTCGCGCGTGCACACCACGTTTCAAGCCGCGGCTACGGCCACGGGGCGCTTATCGTCCGTGAACCCGAATCTGCAGAACATTCCTATCCGCACGGAACTGGGGCGCGAGATTCGCGCCGCATTTACTGCCGCACCGGGAATGCGATTGCTCTCAGCGGATTATTCGCAGATTGAGCTGCGCTTATTGGCGCATTTCAGCGGCGATCCGCTGCTGACGAAGGCGTACGCGGAGAACATCGACATTCACACCATGACGGCGAGCGAAGTGTTCGGCGTGGCGATTGAGAACATGGACAAGGAAACGCGCGGGCGCGCCAAGGCGGTGAACTTCGGCATTGTCTACGGTATTTCGGCGTTCGGGCTTGCCGCGCAACTGGGCATTCCGCAGTCTGAAGCGAAGGCATACATCGAGCGGTATTTTGCCCGCTACGAAGGAGTCAGGGCTTTTATCGATCGCACATTGGAGCAGACGCGCCGGGACGGTTCTGTGCGGACGCTGTTTGGGCGGGTGCGGCCGATTCCTGACATCGAGAGCCGCAACGGAAACCAGCGAGGATTTGCTGAGCGTACGGCCGTAAATACGCCGCTGCAAGGCACGGCCGCCGACCTGATCAAGCTGGCCATGATCGCGATTGACCGCAAGCTCACGGAGCGAAAGCTGAAGACACGGATGGTTCTGCAGGTGCATGACGAACTGCTCTTCGAGGTGCCGGTGGACGAGACTGCGGAGATTGAAGAGCTGGTTCGAACGGAAATGGAAGGCGTCGTGAGGCTGAAGGTTCCGCTGGTGGCGGATCTTGGGTTTGGGGCTAACTGGCGAGACCTGTGAAGCAGGGAACAGGGAACAGGGAACAGGGAATAGAAAAGCAAAAGCCAGCTCGCACGATTGTTGATTGGATTGAGCTAGGGTTCCCAGCAACCCTGGCTCGAAAATGCCTCTTTTTTGACTCGAACCGTTTGCGCCGCTAGTTTCTGCTCCTCGTCTTCGACAGGAGGCGCAGGATCTCAAGGTAGAGCCAGACCAGCGTGACCATGATGCCGAAGGCGCCGTACCACTCCATGTATTTGGGAGCCCCGTACTGCACACCGCGCTCGATAAAGTCGAAGTCGAGCACAAGGTTCAGCGCGGCGATGGCCACAACAAACAGGCTGAATCCGATGCTGATGGGGCTCGAATTGTTGATAGCTGCAAAGCGGATGCCAAACATGCTGAGCACCATCTCAAGCAAGTAGAACAACGCAATGCCGCCGGTGGCCGCGAAGATGCCCATGCGAAGTTTCTGCGTCACTTTAATCACGCCGGTTCGGTAAAGGAACAGCATCACGAAAAGCGTGCCGAAGGTCAGGCTTACCGCTTCGATGGCGATGCCTGGATAGCGCATTTCGAGCGCCGAAGAAAGGCCGCCGAGCACCAGTCCTTCCAGCAGCGCGTAGATCGGCGCGGTTACCGGAGACCATTCCTTTTTGAAGATGGTGATCATGGCAAAGATGAGTCCGCCGATCATTCCGCCGATCATCAACGGAGCCACATCCGAGAAATCGCGGGTCTGAAGGAACGTGTGCCAGGTCCACGCCGCGGTGGCGATGGCGCAGACCAGCAGGATGCCGGTCTTGTTCACGGTGCCGTTCAGCGACATGCGGTCGGCGGCGTCGACCA
>Ga0302200_10001913_pt1 | contig 18960 bp, 17 predicted proteins | sample II_Bog_N3_1_FD_194585 | JGI IMG/M metagenome (GOLD analysis project Ga0302200, IMG submission 194585) | Peat permafrost microbial communities from Stordalen Mire near Abisko, Sweden - II_Bog_N3_1 | ecosystem: Environmental > Terrestrial > Soil > Wetlands > Peat | place: Sweden: Abisko... | reverse complement strand
TGCCTCTCCGCTGAGCCGGGGTCCACAACCCTAGTCCCCTATAGCCTGCAAATTGTCAATCTTGCATGCTGTAAGTACAAAGTAACGTTCAGCTTATGCGCGGACACCTGAACGAACAGTTTAGATATTGTTATACAACTTACTGATTGTGAATTAGTTATTTTGCTCTAATAGCCGCTATCTAATTTTAGGTGCGAGCCTTGCACTTTCCCACAAAAAGACACTGGCCCCGCGTTCTTGAGAAAGCACCCCTGAAACATCACTTCGGCACGAGGTCCATTTGAGCCTGATCAATTTGCCAGCGTTTCAACGGAAAATGCAAAGGCCCAGCACTCAAGCCGGGCCTTTGCGTTGAAAGATCTCATGCCGCTCACGCCAGCAGGCGCTTCACTTTTTCTTCGATTACGTCCTGGGGCACATAACCCACCACCTGGTCGGCCACCTTGCCGCCCTTAAAGAAAAGAAGCGCCGGAATCCCGCGAATCCCATACCGCGAGGGGGTTGCGCCATTCTCGTCCACATTCACCTTAATCACCTTCAGCCGGCCCGCATAGGCCGTAGCAATTCCGTCTACAATCGGCGCGATCGCCCTGCAGGGCCCGCACCACACAGCCCAGAAATCCACCAGCACCGGCTGCTCGCTTTGCAGCACTTCCGTTTCAAACGTCGCATCGCTAACTTCCAAAACTCCCAAACCCGCCATGATCCTCCTTACGGCACCTGCACTCAACCCAGTGTACTGGCTTCCGCGCTCTTATAGGATGCGGATTGGACACGAAAGTCGCAAACTGCTCCCGAACTGTCAACTGGAAGGCTCGAACGGCGAGGCAAAGAAAAATCGGATTTCCGGCCGGACAAGTCTCTCGCTCTGTAGCACCGTGGAAAAGTCGGGACCAAATTAGAAGCGCCCGGATCCAGTAAGGACCACGGGCGCTAGAGCAGCCCTCCCCCAGAACTGCCCACGCTGCGAATTTAGGTGTTCTTGGCCGGAATAGCAAGGAATCTTAGGTAATCCACAGGGTAATCACCAATGGGGGATAACCAGAACGATACTGGCCAGCCGCAAATGATTCACAAATTGACAACCCACAATGGCCTCGCAGATTAAAGAGAGGCCCGCTCCCAATCGCCGCTTGCTCCATATTGCGAGACACCGCTGACCATGAATTCCGCTTCTGGAATTCCTTCAAGCGCCTGGCGAATGGCATGCGCCGCGCCCTCCAGCCCCGCTTCATTTGCCATGATTACCAGAACCGCAGGGCCCGCTCCGCTAAGAGCTACACCTAAAATGCCATGGCTTCCCGCTAGCGGCAACAACCGCGGCAGCAACGGACAAATCACAGCTCGATAAGGCTGGTGAATCCGATCCTGCATCGCGATGCTCAACAAGTCCCCACGCCCCTGTGCAAATGCAAGCCCCAGCAATGAGACCGACTGGATATTCGCCACTGCGTCAGCCCGCGAATAACTGGCCGGAAGCACAGCCCGCGCCTTGACGGTCGCAAGCGATTCTGCCGGAATCACAACCAATGCCCGCCATTCCGCCGGCGGTGTCACCTGGGCCATGTGCACCTTTCCACCTGCGGATGCGGCCGTCACAAACCCGCCAAGCCAACACGCCGCTGCGTTGTCCGGGTGGCCTTCCAACTCGCATGCCTCTTCCAAAATGCGCTGCGAACTCCAGTCGAGCTCGCCAAAATGCACAGCAAGCGCGATCCCCGCCAGCCTTCCCGCTGCCGATGAGCCGCAGCCCATCCCCAGTGGAATCCCGTTTTTCATGCGAATCGCCAAAGGCACAACCGGCCGGTCACACCGCTGCAGAATCCGTTTGTAAACGCTCAGAATCAGATTGTCATCGAGCTTCCCGCAGCGCTCCTGGTCGCGACCCGAGGCGGCAATCGCAAACTCCGGTGCCTCCTCAGCCTCAATCTCAAGATAGAAGTCGAGAGCAATGGCGGCCGCATCAAAACCCGGCCCCAGATTTGCGGAGGTTGCAGGAAGACGAAGCCGAAACGCGCGGCACCGTGCCTTCAATTCTTCGCTCATCCCACTTTGCCCTTCAAAGTGGCCAGCACGGCTTCCGCTGTAGCATCCACCGCCTGTGCGTTCCGGCGCAGTCCATCAATTTCCTGTTCCCGGCCCGCTTTCTCTTCATCCGTTAGCAGTGTTCCCTGGTGGAACCCAATTGTGTAATCGGCATCCTTCAATGTGTGTCCCGTCAGCAGCAGAACAACAGTTTCGCCCGACTGAATTACACCTTGCGCCTTCAGCTTCTTAAGGCCCGCCAAGGTCACAGCGGAAGCCGGTTCGCAGCCAAGACCCTCTGCTCCAATCTCCGCCTTGGCAATCGCAATCTCAGCCTCGGTCGCATCCAGGCACCAGCCGCCCGTATCCTGGATGACTCGTGCCGCCTTGCGCCACGATGCCGGATTGCCGATGCGAATCGCCGTCGCCCGCGTATGCGCCTCCACCGGCTCCATCTCCGCGCCGTTACTGTTTTTGAAGCTACGCACCAGCGGATTGGCACCCTCGGCCTGTACCACGGAGATGCGCGGAATTCTGGCCACCAGTCCCAATTCCTTCATTTCGCGGAAGCCTTTTCCCAAAGCCGAACTGTTCGCCAAATTCCCGCCCGGCACAATCAAGTGGTCCGGCACGTTCCAGTCAAACGCCTCGGCGATCTCGAAGGCTGGAGTCTTTTGCCCTTCCAACCGGTAAGGATTCACCGAGTTGAGCAGGTAAATATGCGCTTCCTTCACCACTTGAATCAACAACTTGAGGCAACCATCGAAGTCCGTCTTCACCTGGCAGGTGACGGCACCGTAGTCCATGGCTTGCGACAACTTGCCCCACGCAATCTTTCCTTCCGGAATCAGAACCAGCGCGCGCAGCCCCGCACGCGCGGCGTATGCAGCCATGGCGGCCGACGTATTCCCCGTCGACGCGCACGCCACCCACTCAAAGCCGCGCTCCTTCGCAATGCTCATCGCTGAGGTCATTCCGGTGTCTTTGAACGACCCGGTGGGATTCATCCCCTGGTGTTTGGCGAATAGCTGATCGATTCCCAGCGCCTTCGCGGTACGCTCCAGATGGTAAAGAGGCGTGTTCCCCTCCTGCAGCGTCACCGCACTCCCAAAGCTGTTCAGAATCGGGAGCATCTCTCGGAATCGCCAAACCCCTGATCGGTCCAAAGCCTCAGTCGAACTGCGGCGCTCGCGCCACAACCACTTCAGTGCGCCGGCGTTGGGGCGGTCGTTCCCTCCACGCTGGCTCCAGCCCGGATACTCAACTTCAAAAAGATCGCCGCAAAGAGCGCATCGAAAATCCGGCTTGGCCTCGCCGCGCGGAACCCGGGTCCCGCAACCGAAACAACGTAACTGATGCAAATTGTCGTTCATGACTGGCTTTAGCCTACCAGCGTACGCCGCTTTTTGCAGAGGCGCGAAGATGAACCTGTTTCCAGGCCCTCCGTCAGAATCCCAACAGCACCGGTTCCCTTTCAAGCACGATCCCGAATCGTGCCTCAACCGCTTCTGAGATCCGCTCCGCGAGAGCCAGAATCTCCGCTGCTGTAGCCCCTCCGCGATTGATTAGCGCCAGCGTATGCCGTGTCGAAATTCCCGCAGCGCCCAGCGCATATCCTTTGCTAAACCCAGCGTTTTCAATCAACCAAGCAGCAGGAACCTTCACCAGGCCCACGCCGTCCTCCCCCGCCGGAAAGGTTGGCAGCTCTTTCCCGCTGACTTCGGCGATCTTGCGCACCGCCGCCGCGTCCACCACCGGGTTCTTGAAAAAACTGCCCGCGCTCCGGCAATTGGGATCACCCTCCACCAGCAGCATCCCCTTCGATTGCCGCACCTTCCGCACGACCGCTGCCACCTCGGCTAACGCGGGGGCATTTCCCTTCAACTCCGTCTCAATCGCCCGTTGCAAGTCCGGATAACCAACCGTTGGCGCGCCGCCTGGTGTCAGGCGGTAATCCACCCGAGTCACAATAAACCTGCCGCGGTCCACCGTGTTAAACCGGCTCCGACGATAGCCAAATCTGCACTCTGCCCTTGAAAGCGGCCCAATAGACATGTCCCGTAGGTCGATTGCATGCACTTGGCTAATGACAGACGCCACTTCTTGACCGTAAGCGCCCACATTCTGAACTGGGGTCCCGCCAACAGTTCCCGGAATCCCCGCCAGGCATTCAACGCCAGCGCACCCATCCTGCACGGTTCGTTCGACAAACGCGTCCCAATCAGTCCCAGCCCCCGCTCCATAAATCATCTGCCCGCTACCGTCCCGCGCCTTGGCCGATGCTATCCATCGATTTCCCAGTTTCAACACCAGCCCATCAAAACCCCCGTCCGCCACCAGCAGGTTGCTCCCTCCGCCCAGCACGAACAGCGGCAGTCCGCGCTCCCGTGCCCACCCTGTCGCGTCCGCGATTTCTTTTTCGCAGCCCGCCTCCACAAACCAGCGCGCCGGCCCGCCAATCCCAAAAGTCGTAAACGGCGCGAGCGGCTTATTTTCTTCCATCATTCCTTCAATACCCATCGGCTTCAACCTACACCACAGCTTTCGAGATAGAATGGTGGCAGGCTTAATCCCTGCCGGAGGCAAACATGTACCCAGAACTGATGGTAATCCCGATGCGCGAGGAACTCGTCCGCGCAGGCATTTCTGAAACCCGCACCGCCGAAGATGTCGACGCAGCCCTCGCCCAGCCAGGCACAACCCTCCTGGTGGTGAATTCCATCTGCGGCTGCGCGGCCGGCAAAATGCGTCCCGGCGTCCGCTTGGCCCTCACCAACTCCGCCGCTCAGCCCGATCACAAGATCACTGTTTTTGCCGGCCAGGATCGCGAAGCCACCGAGCGCGCCCGCAGCTACTTCGACGGCAACCCGCCCACCTCTCCGGCCATCGCCATCCTCCGCGATGGAAAGCTCGTCTACCTCATGCAGCGCTACATCATCGAGCAGGCTACCGCCCCACAAATCGCCGGCGAACTGACTCGCGCCTTCGACGAATTCTGCGCCAAAACCACCGTTAACTAACCATAGCCGCTCAATCGGCAAACAAAACGGCCTCCCGCAAGGGAGGCCGTTTTGCGTTCCTACACTTCCTATTCCTGAGCCCCTATGGCAACCTCTGCACCTTGCTGTGCTTCAGCGAGTACGTAAAGTAGATCACCAGCCCGATAAGCAACCACACGATCATCACAATCCATGTGATGCGCTCCAACTGGGTCATCAGGTACCCGGCACTCAAAATCCCAAGAATCGGTATCAGCGGCACCAGCGGAGTCTTGAAAGGCCTGTGCAGCTCAGGGCTGCGCACCCGCAGAATCCAGACGCCCGCGCACACAATCGTGAACGCAAGCAGCGTGCCAATATTTACCAGCTCAGCAAGCTTCCCGATTGGCAGAAATGCCGGCATGATGGCCGCAAACGAGCCGAAGATGATCGTTGTGATCCAGGGAGTCCGAAATTTCGGGTGGATAGCCGAAAACGCCTTGGGCAACAGGCCGTCCTTCGACATCGAGTAAAAGACACGTGACTGTCCAAGCAGCATCACCAGCATCACCGTTGCCAGCCCGAACACCGCTCCAATCTTTACCAGCATCGAGCCCCAGCCCACACCCGTCGCATCAATCGCCAACGCAACCGGTGCAGAGACATTCAGCGTCTTGTAGCTCACCAGACCGGTCAGCACCAGCGACACCATGATGTAGAGAATGGTGCAGACCACCAGCGACCCAAGGATGCCGATCGGCATATCCTTCTGCGGGTTCTTCGCCTCCTGCGCTGCAGTGGACACCGCGTCAAACCCGATATACGCAAAAAAGATCGACGCGGCCGCTACCGGAATTCCACCCCAGCCAAAATTGCCATGCCCGTCCGGCGGAGGAATGAATGGATGCCAGTTGGCATTCGCCACGTCCGGATGGTGAAACAAAAACATGCCGCCCACCACCAGAAAAATACCCACAATTACCAGCTTGATGATCACAATCGCCGAATTGAAGTTCGCCGACTCCTTGATCCCAATCACCAGGATCGTCGTGATCACCAGCACAATCAGCACCGCGATCAGATTGAACAATCCTGTCGCGTGCTCCAGTCCCACATCGCTGACGCCTGGCGGCAAAGACATCTTTTCGATCCAGATGTTGTGATATCTCACCAGCACGTTCCCGGTGGTCGTGGTCAACTGCGGAGGAATCACGATGCCGAGCTGCTGCATCAGGCTGTTGAAGTACCCCGCCCAACCGGAAGCAACCGTCGAAGCCCCAAAGGCGTATTCCAGCGTCAGGTCCCAACCGATAATCCACGCCACCAACTCGCCCAGCGTCGCATATCCATACGTATAAGCTGAACCGGCAATTGGAATAATCGAAGCAAACTCGGCATAGCAGATCCCGGCAAAAGCGCACGTGATACCCGCAAGCACAAAGCTCAGAGCCACTGCCGGCCCCGCATGGAGCGCCGCCGCCTGGCCTGTCAGCGTGAAGATGCCGGCGCCAATCACCGCCCCAATTCCGAGCGTAATCAGGTTCAGCGCGCTCAGTGAGCGTTTGAGGGTGTGCTCGCCGGTTTCACGGGACTCTTCGGTCAACATCGACATTGGTTTAATGCGGAAGAGACTGGGCATGAGTAAGGTACTTCCTCCTGAGCGGTTGGTTTCAGTTTGAAGTTGCCGTGGCTTCAGCTTGGGGGTTCGATCGCTTCGACCAAAGAAAATAAACCGGAATCCCCAGCAATACCAGCACCAGGCCCGGCCATGTGTACTGTGGCTTGTAACGCAATAATACGATACAAATCCATGTCGCCAATGCGATATAAAGGGCAGGCAGCACAGGATACCCCAGTGCCTTGTAGGGCCGCGCCGCATTCGGCTGCTTGAATCGAAGTACAAACAGCCCCACAATCGTCAGGATATAGAACACCAATACCGCGAAAATGATGTAGTCCAGCAGTTGCCCATACGAACCTGAGACGCACAGCACTGTCGCCCACACCGCCTGCACCATCAGCCCCGCAACCGGCGTCTTGTACTTTGGGCTCAGCTTGCCCACTGCCTTGAAAAACAGCCCGTCCTTGCTCATCGCGTAATAAACACGAGCCCCAGCCAACGTCAGCCCGTTCGCGCAGCCGAATGTCGAAACCAGGATCGCCGCCGCCATCAACTGCGCTCCGCCAGAGTGGAAAATCTGTTGCAGCGCCGCTGTGGCTACCCGGTCCTCGGCCGCGTATTGAACGCCGCGTGCCAACACCGTCCCGCCATTCGGATCGCCATGCATCGGCAACACCAGAATGTAAGCCAGCGACGCTAGAAAATACGCCGTCAGCACAAACCCCGTCCCCAGCACCAGCGACAGCGGAATGTTCCGTTTTGGATTCTTCACTTCCCCGGCCGTGAACGTGATGTTGTTCCATGCATCCGACGAAAACAGCGAGCCCACCTGCACCACCGCCAGGATCACCGCCATATTCACCAGAACCATCGGGCCGCCCACACCCACCTGCACCGGGTGCAAACTGTTCCAGCCCGCGTTTTTCCAGAACTCACTCAACCCCGCGCCAAAATTGGCGTTCCAGGCCGTCGAGTTAATCCCCACCGTGAACCCCAGCAGGATCAGCCCCGCCAGCGACAACGACTTCGCTGAAGAAAATACGTTCTGAATCAGCGATCCCAGCCGTACGCCGAAAATATTCACCACGGCCAGAAAGAAAATAATCACAATCCCGGTCAAATTGGCCGTGCTCACACCAATGTCCATGTTCCCCAGCACCATCGGCCCAAACGGAATCGGTGGCACCTTCGCAATATGCCAAAGCCAGTGCGTCGTCGAAACCGCCGGAAAGAACACACCCAGGAACTTGCCAAACGCCACGCAGACCGCCGCAATCGTTCCCGTCTGGATCACCACGAACAGCGTCCATCCATATAGGAAGCCCCAAAGCGGCCCCAGCGATTCGCGCAGGTAGATGTATTGCCCGCCCGCCTTTGGCATCATGGCCGCCAACTCGCCATAGCTCAGCGCGCCAATCATCGTCAGTATTGCGGTAACCACCCAGGCGCCCAGGTAAAGCGCTGGAGAGTTGGTCCCCCGCGCAATATCCGCGTCCACAATGAAGATCCCGGATCCGATCATCGAGCCAATAACCAGAGCCGTCGAGCTGAAAAGGCCAAGAGTCGGCACCAGCCCGGAAGAATTGTTTAGAGCGTCCGCCTCGCGAACCGCTACGGATTTAGCCTGAGATTGGACGCTGTCCACGCTTACCTCGTAGTCAACTGGTGTGTTCAGGCAAAAATCACCTGGTCTGTCTGCGAATCATCGTTCAGTTGTTTAAAGACAATCTTGCTTGCGAAGATTTCTCAAGGAAATAAGCAGCCCAACGTCGCGGGGTAATTTGTTCCGCCAAACCAAGGCTTGCGTTCGACATGCGCGCAAGTTCCTCGGTTGATGCCGCCGCCATGCGTTTCAGCGCCTGCTTCAGCGATTCCACGTTTCCGGCTTCAATTACATAGCCATTGTAACCGTCCATCAGATAGTGAACGGTCGCGCCACATTCGCTCGAGCAAATCAGCGGCATGCCGGCTACGGCGGCCTCCTGAATAACAACGCCCCAATTCTCACTGATGCTTGGCAGCACAAATACGCCACTCGATTTAAAAAGGGCGGGGAGATTGTAGGGCTGAACAAATCCATGCACTGTCACCCCGGGCACACCGCGAAGCAATTGTTCCAGCGGCCCGCCGCCTGCAATGCTAAGCGGCCATGGCGATGAAGAACAGGACTCTCGATATCGTTTGTAGGCGTCAGCAAGAATGCGAACTCCCTTTTCTTCCACCAGCCGGCCGGCAAAAAGAAAGTTCCGCGGTCTGGGCGATGATTCAGGCCAACGCGCACCGTGATACGCATCGTAGTCGGGACAGTAAAGCCCCTGCCAAATGTTGTCACTGCCATAACCAAGCCGCTCGGCGAACGCTCGCTGGCGATCACCCGCGACAAACATACAGTCAAAAAAACGGCGAACAAAAAAAGGAGCCGTAAGAATCCCGATGTGCTGCTTCAATGTGCCGCGCCACTGATTGTCCATTCCGCTGATTCGCAGAGCCCGCCCTCGGAAATGGGTGCAAGCCCTGGTGTAGGCCACAGTGTTCCATGAGGCGACGTAGAGGACATCGGGGTTGAAGCTCTCAAGTCGGCGAATCAGCTCGGCAGCATCCGGATTTCCATCGTGCTGAAAGCGATCCTCGCCTATCCAAGCGAACAATGCATCGTCGAAAGGCGCCTGCTTTTCAGGACCGGCATTGTCGGCAACAAAGAGCGAGTTTCCCGGGACCGAAGCCAAGGCTTTCAACGCCGCACCCATATACCCCGTCAGCGTGGCCCACAATACGGCAATTCTCATTCAAGATCCTCGGCAAGGATTGTTTGGTTGTTGCCGTTCCTGGCTATATCAGGGCTGGCCACGTTAGCTGAGTAGTAGCGATATCTGGGCTCGGAGCGTAATCAAAGTTTTAACGGATTTCAACCGGGATGTCTTTAGTTTTCTTTAACTGTCCCATTTCAAGACACTTCCTTTGTGTGCTGCTTCCTGGGGCGTCCACTAGTTGGCGGAATTGCTCTGAAAGGGCACCGCGGGCTGCCCGGCAATCCCATCACCCCAGCTCCGCAACCCAACGCCGAAATTCCGCTGCCGGATCAACATTCCGAAACAGCGCCCCGGCTACCGCAACCACATTCGCGCCAGCCTCCAGCAATGCAGCCGCATTCGCCAGAGTCACCCCGCCTACTGCCACCAGTACCGGCCCACTTCCAGCTTCAGCTCGCAGCCGACGCACGCCCTCCACACCAATCGGCGCTTTGGTCGTCTGTTTTGTCCGCGTCGTGCCTACGGGCCCGACCGAGAAATAGTCCGCCGGAGCCAACAAGATCCCCGGAACCAATCCCTCGCCGCCTCCGAACGTCCCCACAATGCGTTTCGGCCCCAGAACGTGCCGCGCCTGGGCAGGCGGAGCGTCTCCGCCATCTACATGCACCCCGTCAAAGCCTGCTTTCAAAACCAGGTCAACCCGGTCATCGAGAATCAGCTTCACTTGACCGCCCGGTAGCGCTGTACGAAGAATCTCCGCATCGGCCAGCAACTGGGAGTCTGCTCCAGTTTTATTGCGGTATTCAAGCAACGTCACGCCAGAATCCGTCAGCGAAGTTCCCAATCGGGTCAGGAACTCGGCGCGGCCGGTCGAAGGAACAAAGGAAGAATCAAGAATGGGATAAATCTTCGGAAATAAGAAAGCCATAGATTCAGCGTAGCTGAATCGGATGGGTATGTCAGTGATCAGCAAAACCGCAGATTTGAATACTACCCCGTGCATTCCACAAACCGTAACGGGCAAACTGATCACTGACAGCGGAAAACTTACAACTTAAAACTTACAACTGCTCCTTACATCTCGTCCGCCGAAGGCCCATACGTTCCTGGCAGAGGCTTATCCAGCAGCCGGAGATAAACCCCCAGTTGCGCGCGATGATGAGCCGCGTGGCTGATCACCCATACCCGCCACACCCGGTACTTTGAGTCCTCGATCCAGATTTGCCCATTCGCCCCCATCTTCCACGTTTCGTCCCATTTAGCAGGGTCGATGCTGGCCAGCGCGGTCTTCACTTCGGCAACTTCCTTGTCAAAACGCTCCAAAAGCGCGGCCTTCGTGGCTGGAATATACGGCTCGAACTTGTGTCCCGGTTCAAAAATCATTCCGTCAGTTGTAAGCGTGTGAATCGCCCACTCCCCGGTTGTCTCGGCGACGTGCCCGGCCAGTCGGCCAAACTTCATAGATTTGGGATGCGGTTTGTACTCGGGGTCAAAGTCCTCTGGAATGGCCTCCAGAATCTTGCGAGTGCTCGCTGCCTCGCGGTCATACTCAGCAATCAGTTCCTTTTGAAAGTCCATCGGTGCAACCTCCATGTTGCCAAGCAAGCATAACCCAAATCCATGTGAAAAGGCGAATAAAATACGAAAATATTTCCGCGGGCACTTTACTACTGCTGATAATCACTATTCTGCTGGGCTGGAGCAATGTGATGCTAGAATGTGATACATGAAAAACGTCTCCGTCCGCGATCTCCGGTACGACTTCCCCAAAGTCGAACAGATGCTTCAATCCGGCGAGGAAATCCGCATCACCAAGCGTCGCAAAGTGATCGCGCGACTCACCCCCGAGCCAACTGAGAGACCGCCTCTACCCGACTTTCTCGGACAGACGAAAGAGGTTTTTGGCGACAAAGTTCTCAAGGTCACAGGTGCCCAGATCATCTCCGAAGATCGAGACGGATAATGATCTACCTTGACGCCAGCCTTGTCTTTTCCCTTTATCGCCCCGATCGGAATTCGGCATTTGCCGCCTCATTGGTCGCTGCCGCCCGCGCACCCCTCATACTCTCATCATTTTGCGAATTCGAAGTATTCAACGCATTCAGCCCATGCGTCTTTCGCAAAGAGATCTCAGAACATGAGGCAATAGCCACCCGGCGCAAGTTCAATCTCAACATTGAATCCGGCGCCTATCTCTTGCGTCCGCTTCCGGAATCCGCCTTCACTCGCGCCAAGTCCCTCTCCGAAAAAATCACGCCCACCATCGGCGTCCGAGCCGCGGACCTGCTGCATATCGCCGCCGCCATCGAACTCGGCGCAAAATCCCTCTACACTTTCGACCAAAGACAGCATAAGGCCGCCCAAGCAGTGGGCCTCAAGGTGAATCCGCTACCCCAGCCGTAGCGACCTCCTACTGCGGCAGCGCAAACGCCACATAAGCCCCACCAGCCGCCCCCTTCGGATCACGCGCCCCACTAGCCGCAATCACCACGTACTGCTTTCCATCAATCATGTAAGTCGAAGGCGTTGCCACTCCGGAATAAGGCAACTCCGTCTCCCAAAGCAGCTCCCCGTTCCTGCTATCGAACGCGTGGAATTTATGGTCGTAAACCGTCGCCCCGATAAACACCACCCCCCCCGCCGTCACAATCGGCCCGCCATAGCTCTCCGTTCCCGTATTCTTCATCCCCAGCTTCGCCAATTCGGGATACTCCCCAAACGGAATCTTCCACAAATACTTCCCCGTCTTCAAATCAATCGCATTCAGAGTGCCCCAAGGCGTCGCCACCGCCGGATACCCCTCCGGATCAAGAAACTTCTTGTACCCGGTAAAGCCATAAGCATCCTGTCCGGCCTCGTCCTCCCCAGCATCCACCTTCGGCTTCTCACCCACCCCCAGGTACCGCAGCAGCGCCTCCAGATCCGCTCCCTGCACATCCGGCGCCCCCGGCATCTGGTTCTTTCCGTTCTGCACCAGGTCCACAACCTGCGCCTTCCCCATCCGGCTCCCCACCCCAATCAGCATCGGAAACGCCGGAGCAATCCCCTCCAAATGGTCTCCATGGCAAATCGCGCAGTGGTCCGCATAAACCTGAGCCCCAGCCTTTTCCCCCGGCACCTCGGCCGTCGTAGCCTGCGCCGGCACCGACGCCAACTCTTTCGGCGCATCGCTCTTCGCCCCAGCCGACCCAGTCCGCAAATACTCAATCAGCCCCTTCAAATGCGCATCATCGATATTCGGGAACGACGGCATCCGCCCGTTCCCCTTCTGCACATTCTCCGTAACCTTCTCAAGCGTCAGCCGGCTCAGCACATCCACCAGCGAAGGAAACGCCGGCGGCGCACCCGCCCGATCCATCCCATGGCACATTGCACACTGGCTCTGATAAACCCGCTCCCCGGCACTACCTCCATGCTGCGTAGGCCCCAACCCGCCCAGCCAGGCCATCTCATTCGCATTCACATACAACACATTCGTTGCGGGATCAACCGCCGGCCCACCCCACTCAGCCCCTCCGTCAAACCCAGGAAAAATCACCGTCAGCTTGCCCACCGAAAACGGAATAAACTGCCCATCGCTCACCAGATTTTTGAACTCCTTCACCGCCCACGCATGCGCCTCGGGCGTGCGATTCGTCAGCCCATCCTCCGTCAGCCGCTGCCGCGCAAACGGCTGCACCCCCTCCGGCAGCGGCTGCGTCTTCGCCGTCACCTCGCCCGGAATCGTACTCGCCGGATACGGCACCTCATGGATCGGAAACAGCGGCTTCCCCGTCACCCGGTCAAACAGATACAGATACCCCTGCTTGGTCGTCTGCGCCAGCGCATCAACCGTCTTCCCATCGCGCTTCAACGTAAATAGCGCCGGCTCACTCGGAAAATCCCGATCCCAAATATCGTGGTGCACTCCCTGAAAATGCCAAATCCGCTTCCCCGTATTCGCATCCAGCGCCAGCAGTGTATTGGCATACAAATCATCCCCCACCCTGTCGCCGCCATAAAAATCAAATACGGCTGACCCAGTAGGCACATAGACAATCCCCAGCTTCGCGTCCAGCGCCATCCCCGCCCAGTTATTCGCCGCCCCCGCTGTCTTCCAGGCCTCAGGCGGCCACGTCTCATACCCCGCCTCACCTGGCCGCGGAATCGTATGAAACACCCACCGCACCGCACCCGTATGCACATCAAACGCCCGCACATCCCCCGGCGGTGCAGGATGAGTCTCCGGATTTCGCCCGCCCACAATAATCATGTCCTTGTAAACAATCCCCGGCGTAGTCAGCGCAATCGACTGGCTCTCATAATTCCCTCCAAGTCCCCTATCAAGCCCCTTGCGCAAGTCAATCCGCCCCGCCTCGCCAAACCCCGCAACAGGCTTCCCCGTCTCCGCATCCAGACAGTAGAGAAAGTTCATCACCCCCGCAAACAGCCTTCCCTCCTTGCCATCCGTCCAATACGCCATCCCCCGCGCCGGCTGGCTTCCGCCCACACCCGAATCGAACTTCCACTTCACCGCGCCTGTAGCCGCATCCAGCGCCACCACCTTCTGCGTCGGCGTATACGCATACAGCGTCCTGCCAATCACCAGCGGATTGTCCTGCAACCCGCCCTTTTCCCCCGTATCAAAACTCCAAGCCACCTTCAACTGCTTCACGTTGGCGCGATTAATCTGCTTCAGCGCCGAGTAGTGATCCCCATCCACCCCGCCGTTATAAACCGGCCATCCCGCCGACCGCCCATCCCCCGAGGCCCGTTCCGCCGATCCCTGCCCCGCACAAACCCCGCACAGCATCAACCCGGCCCACGCACCCAACACCAAATTCCGATTCACTCTAGCCCTCCACCAACTTCGCCGATCCATCGCGGATGAGACTCTACACGGGCAAGTCCGTCCCAGCTCAAATGCCCCGTGCCCCGTTTTTGCGACTTTTTCCTGTCGCAAAGGCGGGAGACCACAAAGCCCAACCCACGCCCCTCGGGCCCTTCAACCTTCTGTTCCTTGTTTATCACTGTGTCACCCTCGCCCGTTCCCCTAAACCCCATACTTGATAATCGTCATAAACCCAAAATCCATATGCAACTGCTGATGGCAATGCAGCAACGTATCCCCCGGATTATCCGCCACAAAATCCACCGCCACCGTCTGCAGCGGCATCACGTTGATCACATCCTTGCGCAGCCCGCTCAAATCCTTCGCCCCAATCTTCGCCACCTCAAACGTATGCCGGTGCAGATGAATCGGATGCTGATCTCCGCTCCCGTTCCGCAGCACCAGCCTGTACCGCTTCCCTTGCGTCACCTTGATCGGATCCACATCCGGCCACGACTTGTTATTAATCGTCCACGTGTCGAACTTCGACCCCTTCAGCGCCCCCACATCATGAAACGTCAACGGAATGGTCTCATCCGGCGCCGCCGCCGAAGCCGGCAAAGCAAACTGCGCATAATCCCACTTCGCCGGCCCGTGACTCGAGTCCGGCTCGTTCCAAACCGGCGCGCCCGTCCGTCCCGCATACTCCACCACCACGCCCAGCCCCATCTTCCGCGCCTCGGCCAACGTTGACCCCAGCACCCACACACCCGGCTGATTCATCTCCACAACCGCATCCACGCGCTCCGCCACAGCCAGCGACAGCACCTCGACCGCCACCGGATTCGGCACCGGATTCCCATCCATCGCAATCACCTTGAACGTATGCCCCGGCAGCGCCAGCACCACGTTCTCCGTCGCGCTCGCATTCAACAGCCTCATCAGCACCCGCTGCCCCGCCTTCACGCGCAACGGCTCACCCGCCCCCAGCATGTGCTGATTCACAGTCGCATACTGGTAGCCCACATCGCTCCCCGTCGTCAGCGGCTGGTTGGCGCTCTCCATCCGCATCGTCTCCACCATGGGCACAAACCGCGGTCCCCAATGATGCACCGCCAGAAAAATCTCCTGATCGTATCCGGCCGACGTTGCCTTCCCCGCGTCCGCCTTCCCCTCCACCATCAAAAACCCAAACTGCCCGCTATAAGTCCCCAGCGTCAAATCCGCGCCGGCCCCCGCATGCGTGTGATACCACCGAGTCCCCGCAGGCCGCGGCGTAAAGCTATACCGCAGCGTCCCGCCCGGCGCAATCATCGACGATCCCTCTTCCATCGCGCCATCATTCAACGAATCAATCGCCAGCCCATGCCAGTGCACAATATCCGGATTAGGGCTCGCATTGGCAACATCGATCGTCACCGGAACGCCCTCTCGCAACCGCAGCACCGGCCCCGGCACCTGCCCATTGTAAGCAGTAGTCTTTACAGAAACCCCCGGCGCAATCTCCAGGCTGCAGGGCTCAATTCTCAGCGAGTAATCCGCCTTAGTGGCAGCATCGGGCGCGGCCAAACCAGCAGCGGAAGCCAAGCGCGCCAAAGCCGTCGCGGAAGCCACCCCGCCCCCCAGCACCAGTCCCCCGCTCCGCAAGAATCCCCTGCGATCCATTAAGGTCATCGAACCTCTCACCGCCATTTTTCCGATCCAATTCTAAGGCGACGAAGCGATTGTTACACGCCCCACGAAGGGTCAGGAAAATCGAAGCACTCGCGGTTGCTTTTGCCTTTGTTCTTGCTGTTGCTTTTTATGGCTCTTTAAAAATATCTGTCATCCTGAGCGAACCCGGGGTCCCCGGCGACAGGTCTTCGTCGCTGGGGTGGGAATGGGGCCCCAAACGTTTTTCAGTTCCGGGGTCCCCGAAGAGCGGTCTTTGCTCTTTGGGGTGGAGTGTGGGGGTGGTGAGTCGAAGGACCTGCTTCTTATAGCTCTTTACGACTACAGTCCTTTGGGCTTGTAAATGTTCTGACCCTCGTGTAAATAGGTTACTTACTCTTAATTCACGGTTTGCGAGGCGCAGTGAAAGAATATTCGGCGTGGAGTAGTGAGACACCAGACGTGGTTTCGGTACTTTTGGATGCTCAGAATCCGCGCATCCCGGAGCTGGGTCACCAGGCGACTCAACGGGAGATCGTTGCGGAATTGGTCCACAATGATGCCGTATACGAACTTGCAAGGGATATTGCGACGCTCGGCTATTTCCCGACGGAAACACTTATCTGTGTTGAAGAGGGTGAGAGTTTAGTTGTTGTTGAGGGCAATCGTCGGCTTGCGAGCCTCAAGCTTCTACTTAGCCCGGATCTCGCTCCCAGCGAATTCGTCAGCCGATTCAAGAAACTCTCAAGGGATTTGCCTTCGTCCGGAGTCGTAAAAAAAGTAAGCGTTTTGGTTGCGCCCTCACGGTCCGAAGCCGCGCCGCTGATTATGAACAAGCATACCCAGACTGGGATTAAGCGCTGGGAGCCGATCCAACAAGCCCGTTATGTCTCAATGTTACTTTCTACTGGGATGAGCCTTGATCAGTTGGCTGATGCCACCGGGTTCAGCAAAGGAGAGCTAGTAAAGAACCTCCGAATTCATTCAATGTATGAAATCGCGAGTCGGCTGAGCTTCGATTCAAAGACGGCTGAGCAGGTAAAAAACCCCCGTAAGTTCAACATTTCAACGCTTGAGAGGGTAGTCGATAACCCCCAAATGCGGAAGTTCATGGGCATTAGCTTCGACCCAACGGGAGGAGTAATCGGGTCCGTTCATCCGGACGACTTTAAGAAAGTCTACAAGAAGATTGTTAATGACATCGTCTCCGGAGAAATCGATACACGAAAACTAAATAACGCAAAAGCGGTGCACAAATACATCGCCAAATTAGGCCCTTTGAAGCCGGAACGCACCGGTAATTTCAACTCCGCCACTCTCCTTGGAAATCCGGGCGAGGCAGGGACAAAGACGCCCCCTTCCCTGAAGGCCAAAGGCAGTACGAGAAGAGCGAGCCCTTACCTCGTACCGAGAGCCCTCAAGTGCGAGCTCCCCATGCCTCGAATTTCTGACGTCCTCTGGGAACTGCAGCGTCTCAAGGTGGAAGGGTTTGAGAATGGTGTCTCCGTCCTCCTTCGAATCTTCATCGAAATGTCGATTAGCCACTATATGGAATCAACCGGGAGCATGAAGCAGCTGGTCGCGCGTCTCGACAAGGATGGAAAGAAGCCTCCCACGTGGACCCCATCGTTCCGCCAAATGCTTGGATACCTACTGCAAAATGACAAGGCCCTCATCGCAGCGGTCCCGAAGCAGGCCGTCAAAGCGCTTAACAAGGCTGTGTCAGACGACGAACACCCGCTGTCGCTAGATAGCATGGATCAGTTTGTTCACAACCCCTACGAAGCGCCAACCGAACGCCGGCTCCGTCAGTTTTGGAATTCTTTCGAAAAACTGGTGCTGTTTCTCATGGAGGACCACAGTACCGATCCGGCTGTTAAGGTTACGAAGTGAATCCACTTAGCCCACTTCGCTATCCGGGGGGAAAACAGGTCCTTTCCCGCCTACTCGCACGACTTATATCTTCCAATGGATTAGAGGGCGGCGCATATGCTGAGCCGTATGCGGGGGGAGCCGGGGCGGCATTAGCGCTTCTGTTTTCAGAGCGCGTCGGCACGCTTTTTCTCAACGACGCCGACCCCTGCATTTTCGCTATGTGGCACTCGGTGCTGGAAAAGACTGAGGAGTTTGCTAGGCTTCTGGTGGACACACCGCTCACCGTCGAAGAATGGAGGAAACAGCGGGCAATTTACCGCTCTCCTCGAACCCATGGTGCATTGGAGGTTGGCTTCGCAACGTTCTTTCTTAACCGTACAAACCGCTCCGGGATAATTAGCAACGCAGGCCCGATCGGCGGACTCGACCAGACCGGGCCATGGAAGATCGACGCAAGGTACAACCGGAGCGAGCTTTCGAAAAGAATCCATAGAATCGCGCTGTATCGAAAGCGAATATCCTTCCAGAATCTAGACGCCATCGCATTCTTAAAGAACATTAGGTCAGTGGAAAACCTCTTTGTCTACTTAGATCCGCCATATTTCTCCAAAGGCAAGGAACTCTACCTGAACTACTACATGCGAGACGACCATCGTGAACTCGCCTCGTTCATGAAGCAATGCCGGGAATTCTTTTGGGTAATGACATACGACAGAGCCGCGGAAATTGAATGCCTCTACAAGCCGTTTCGCCAAGTCACCTTCGCACTTTCCTATAGTGCGTCGGTACGCAGAGAAGGACGCGAAGTTTTAATCCTCGGCAAGGGCCTGAAATTCCCACGAGGATGGCTCCGGACGCTGCCGGCCGAGGCATTGAAATCTGATTAACTAAGCGGAGTCGAACCATTCGGTGGCACCTCCGTCGGAATCAGAAGACTCGGATTCAGCGGTTTGATCGTTAGGTATCTTTGTCACCCATTGCAGATAATTACGCGGTCCCGGCGCACAATAAATACAGGTGACCCCATGAGAAACATCACAGTAACCGTCGACGACAGCGTCTACCACGGAGCGCGGCAATTTGCGGCCAAATGGGATACTTCCGTGTCTGCCCTTGTATCCCAATTCCTCGTAAGCATGCCCCTGATTCACCGAATGACCCAACAAGCAAACGCTGCCGAAGCGGCAAAAGCAAGAGCACTCGCAAACGCAAACGCCGCATCCCAAAAGACTTCTTGACAATTGAAGAGCG
>Ga0302200_10001908_pt1 | contig 18986 bp, 15 predicted proteins | sample II_Bog_N3_1_FD_194585 | JGI IMG/M metagenome (GOLD analysis project Ga0302200, IMG submission 194585) | Peat permafrost microbial communities from Stordalen Mire near Abisko, Sweden - II_Bog_N3_1 | ecosystem: Environmental > Terrestrial > Soil > Wetlands > Peat | place: Sweden: Abisko... | reverse complement strand
AGCGCGGCTATAGCGGTTTCAGGATTGCCGTACCCAAAGGGAATACACTCAAGTCGACGCGACCCCAACGAGCGGCGACCTCGCAGTAGTGCAGATAGGGTATACCTATCCTGAAACCGCTCTAACCCCGCTAACTCCGCACTCGTTTTCTGCCCCCGTTCCCTGACCCCTGACCCCTGTTCCCTGACCCCTGTTCCCTGACCCCTGCTTTTAAGCCTTCCGTCCCAGATCGTTCCTCCAAACATGCCCGCCGCGCTCCAGCAACCGATCGGAGCACTCCGGTCCCCACGATCCGGCAAAATAGTTCGGAAACACCTCCGGCTTCTTCGCCGCCCAGGCCTGCAAGATCGGCGTATACAGGGACCACGTGGTCTCCACGCCGTCGCGATGCGAAAACAGCGTCTGATCGCCCAGCATCGCGTCCAGCAGCAGCCGTTCATACCCGTTTGCGCTCGACTTGCCAAACGCCGCCGCGTAATCGAAGTCCATATTCACCGGGCACACATCCATATTCGACGTGGTCGGCACCTTGGCCCCGAACCGCAGCGCAATCCCCTCATCCGGCTGGATGCGAATCGTCAGCAGGTTCGGCTGAATCTCCTGGCACGGCCCATTCCCCTTCAGTCGGTTAAAGATCAACAGCGGCGGCTGCTTGAACTGGATCGAAATCTCCGTAGCCCGCTTGCGCATCCGCTTGCCGGCACGCAGATAGAACGGAACTCCCGCCCAGCGCCAGTTTTCAATCTGCAGCTTCACTGCCGCATAAGTTTCCGTACCGCTCTCGGGATTGACACGCTCCTCGTCGCGGTAGCCCACCACGTGCTCTTTGCCCACCAGGCCCGGCCCATACTGACCCCGCACCGCATTCAATATCGGGATCGGCGGAATCGACTTCCACACCTTCAGCTTTTCCTGGCGCACGCTCTCCGCCTCAAAGCTCGACGGCGGCTCCATGGTCACAAAGCTCAGCAACTCCATCACGTGGTTCTGCACCACGTCGCGCAGCGCGCCGGCCTTTTCATAGAACGGGCCGCGCCCTTCCACGCCCAGCGTTTCGGCCGCGGTAATCTGCACGTGGTCAATGTAATTCCGGTTCCAGATAGGCTCAAAGATGCCGTTGGCAAACCGGAACACCAAAATGTTCTGCACCGTCTCTTTGCCCAGGTAGTGGTCGATGCGAAACACCTGGCTCTCGTGAAACGCCGCGTTGACCTGGTGGTTCAGCTCCCGCGCCGAGTCCAGGTCGTGGCCAAACGGCTTTTCGATCACCACTTCCACCTTGCCCTGCTCCGGCTGCGCCATCCCCTGCGCGCCCAGGTTCTCAATGATCCCGGCAAAGAACTCCGGAGCCGTGGCCAGATAAAACAGCCGGTTCCCCCCAATTTCCTTCTCCGTCGCAATCCGCTCCAGTTCCGCCTTCAGCCCCGCATAGCTCTTGGGATCGTCGAAGTTCAACGGAAAATAGCTGATCTGCTGCACAAACTCATCCAGCTTGGCGTCGCCTGCGTCCACGCTGCCAAACTCCACAATCCCCGCCCGCATATCCGCCGCAAACTCAGCGCCCAGCGGCCGCCGCGCCACGCCCACAATCGCAAAGTTCTTGGGCAGCAGGTCCACTTGCCGCAGGTGAAACAGCGCGGGCAGCAGCTTGCGCTTGGTCAAATCGCCCGATGCGCCAAAGATCACCAGGATCCCCGGCTCGGGAATCCGCTCCGCACCCTTCGGAACCTGGGAAAGATCCTCCGGCCGCACACTCATCTGAATCGTAGTCATGGTCGCCTCCGCGACAGTTGTCAGGTTTCAGGTTTCACGGACCAGAAGATAAGCCGGTTCGGTCACTGACCCCTGATCCCTGATCCCTGTCGTTAGTCTTTCCGCACCGCATGCCCGCCAAACGCATTCCGCATGATTGCCAGCATCCGGTCGGTAAAGTTGTTTTCCTCTCGCGAGCGAATCCGTCGCATCAGCGACTCGGTAATAATCGGCGCGGACACATTCAGGTCAATCGCCTCAATCACCGTCCAGCGCCCCTCGCCCGAGTCCTCGACAAACGCCTCAAGCCCATCCAGTGTGGGATTCTTGCCCAGCGCTTCCGACGTCAAATCCAGCAGCCAGCTCCGCACCACGCTCCCGTAGCGCCAGATCTCCGCAATCTGCGGCAGGTCCAATCCCAGCTCTTCTTTCTTCTCCAGAATCGTAAATCCTTCGGCGTACGCCTGCATCATGCCGTACTCAATGCCGTTGTGAATCATCTTGACGAAGTGTCCCGCGCCGCCGGGGCCCACATGTCCCCAGCCCTTGTCCACGGCCGGAGCGAGCGTCTCAAAGATCGGCCGCAGATACTCCACCGGCTCCTTGTCGCCGCCGATCATCATGCTGTAGCCCTCTTTCAATCCCCACACGCCGCCCGACGTGCCCACATCGACAAATTGAAAATGCTTCTCGGCGATCTCGTCGTGCCGCCGCATGGTGTCTTTGTAGTTCGAGTTGCCGCCGTCAATCAGAATATCGCCCTCGTTCAGCAACGGCTCCAGCTTTGCGATCGTATCGTCCACCGGCTTGCCCTGCGGCACCATGATCCAGATCGCCTTGCGCCCCTTCAGGTTTGCCGCCATTTCTTCGAGTGACGCCACGCCCACATTGCCCGATGCCGTCAGCCGTGCCACCGCCTCGGCGTTGAAGTCGAAGCCCACCACCTGGTGGCCGCCCAGCCGAAGCCGTTCCGCCATATTGCCGCCCATCTTGCCCAGGCCAATCAGTCCTAATTGCATTCCGCCTCCATTGTTCTTGTCGCTGGTCTCTCCTGGATTTCAGGGGGAAGGGAGAGCATGGCAGCCTTGGAACAGTTCTACACGCCCGATCCGGGGCGCGACTAAAAATTTAGATGAATGCTGCACTCAATCGATTCCACTCCAAGTCCCAAATCGGAAGAGATTTCCGAATTCCCTGTCTCTGATTCTTCAAAAAAAAGGGCTGTCATCCTGAGCGAAAGGGGCCCCGTGCGTTTTTCAGCCCCGGGGTCCCCAAAGAGCGGTCTTTGCTCTTTGGGGTGGAGCTCGGGGGTGGTGAGTCGAAGGATCTGCGTTTGCTTCTCCTATTCGCTGTTCCCTGTTCCCTTCCCCAATTGGCGTAAAATCCAATCGAACCCGCGGCCTGCTGTTTCGTGCGCGTGAAATCGGAGAATGCTTATGCCAGACGCATCGTGTGATATCGGCCTCATCGGTCTTGCCGTCATGGGACAGAACCTGGTCCTCAACATGAACGACCACGGTTTCAAAGTCGCTGTCTTCAATCGCACCACCTCCAAAGTCGACGACTTCCTCGCCGACGAAGCCAAGGGCACCAACGTTGTCGGGGCCCATTCGGTAGAAGAGCTGGCCTCGCTGCTCAAGCGCCCCCGCCGCGTCATGCTCATGGTCAAGGCCGGCGACTCTGTCGACCAAACCATCCACCAGATCCTTCCCTATCTTGAACCAGGCGACATCGTCATCGACGGCGGCAACTCGCTCTTCACTGACTCCAATCGCCGTACCAAATCTTTGTCTGAAAAAGGCATCCTCTTCATCGGCACCGGCGTCTCCGGCGGCGAAGAAGGCGCGCGCCTCGGACCCTCCATCATGCCCGGCGGCAATCCCGCGGCGTGGCCGCATGTGAAGGACATCTTCCAGTCCATCGCCGCCAAGGTCGAGGACGGAACCCCCTGCTGCGACTGGGTCGGCGAGAACGGCGCAGGACACTACGTCAAGATGGTTCACAACGGCATCGAGTACGGCGACATGCAGCTCATCTGCGAAGCCTACGACCTGCTCAAGCACGGCCTCGGCCTCACCGCCGACGAACTCGCCGCCGTCTTCACCGAGTGGAACAAGGGCGAGCTCGACAGTTTCCTGATCGAAATCTCCAGCCTCATCTTCGCCAAAAAAGATGAAGACGGCCAACCGCTCGTCGACAAGATCCTTGACACCGCCGGACAGAAGGGCACCGGCAAGTGGACCGTCATCGGCGCGCTCGACACCGGCCAGCCCGTCACCCTCATCGGCGAGTCGGTCTTCGCGCGCTGCCTGTCCGCACTGAAAGAAGAACGCGTCAACGCATCCAAAATCCTTCAGGGCCCAGCAGGCACAACCATCCCCGGCGACCGGGCCGCGTTCATAGAGGAAGTCCGTCGCGCCCTCTACTGCTCCAAAATCATCTCGTATGCCCAGGGCTACATGCTGCTCCGGGCAGCAGCGAAAGAAAACGGCTGGAACCTCAACATGGGCGGCATCGCCCTCATGTGGCGCGGCGGATGCATCATCCGCAGCCGCTTCCTCGGCAAAATCAAAGAAGCCTTCGACAAGAACCCGACTCTCGAAAATCTGCTCCTCGACAGCTTCTTTTCCGCCGCTCTCAACCTCTATCAGGAGTCGTGGCGCAAGGCCCAGATCCATGCCATTGAACTGGGCGTGCCCACCCCGGCCTTCTCCACAGCACTGGCCTTTTACGATGGCTACCGCGCCGGCCGTTTGCCGGCGAACCTGCTCCAGGCCCAGCGCGATTTCTTCGGCGCACACACCTACGAGCGCACCGACCAGCCCCGAGGAAAATTCTTCCACACCAACTGGACCGGCCGCGGCGGCCGCGTCTCAAGCACCACCTACAACGCCTGATTGATCTCATGGCGCGTCAGCGCCGTCTGCCCCACCGCAGATGGTGGGTGCCCCCGGTCTCGATTCTGAGACCGGGGAATCGACAGGCCGAATCGGTTCCTTGAAAGGGCACGACCTCACAGGCCGGTGAAGAATTCGAATTCGGCCTCAGCGTGCAAAGGGGCACGACTTCAGTCGTGCCGAAAACAATCCAAAATAAGGCCGGGCTTTAGCCCCTGCGAAACTTCTCAGACGGAGAGACCGAGAGCGCTAAACGTTAGCTTGATGTAAGATTTCGCCTATATATTCCCGAACCGGCTGTGCCACGGAATACTCCAACTGCGGCCCGAAGAATACCTTGTTAAGCCGTGATACAAGGCCAACTGGCTCGACGTGTTTGAAATCAAAGCAATTCATTCCCTCAAGCTGCGTAGGCCAGATCACACGCGAAGCCCATTCAGTGGACCCGCAAAGACCTGGCCGTAATGGTGCGCCGAACTGCGCCCCTGTCGATTCGAGCGCTTCAGCACTGCCATCCGAATAAAACGTACAGTGGGATCGATACGGCTTGCCGTCCTCAATGGTCACAAACACGAAGAAATAATCGTCCAGCCACGGCCCTTCATTTGTTGTGTATTCCGCAACCAGAACAATGTTCTTGATTTCAATTGACCAGATGATTTCTTCGTCCTCGGGGGATGAGCCCCCTCGCTTCTCACGCTTGCAGTGCAACGTTGAACCAAGAACCTCAAGGCTACTCATCGAAGCCACAAATCTCTCCTACAAAACCCCCAACCCCACCAGCTCGCCCCGCAGCGCATCCGCCCCCGTAAACAGGATCGCCCTCATCCCCGCGCCCTCCGCCCCGGTCACGTTCTCCTGCCGGTCGTCGATGAACAACACCCGCTCCGCCGGCTTGCCCAGAATATCGAGCGCCCGCTTATAGATCGCCAGCTCCGGCTTGCGCAGCCCCAGGTAGCACGAGCTCAACGACACATCGAGCAACTTGCGTATGCCAAACTTCTCAAATCGATACTCGTTGGTCTCCCGCGCCTCGTTATTCAGCGCGCCCACCAGGTACTTGCCCGCTCCCGCAAGCTCAGCCAGTACGCCCAGCGCCCCATTCGGCAACTCATGCGACTGAGCGCACATGGCCGCAAAAAATTCGCCTTGCGAAAACTTGCGCGGCTCATAGAAGACAGTCGCGTTCAGGTAGGCCTTGAGCGGAATCACGCTGCGTTCCCAGGCATCGTACGGCGCCATGTGCCTGGCCTCAAACGCCGCCAGATCCAGGTCGAATTGCGCAATCACCCGCGCGCGCTCGCCGTGGTCCCAGCCGTTGGTGAGCAGCACCCCGCCCACATCAAAAAGAATTACGTCAAAGGGAAGCATTCGCCCCTCAAGTGCGTTTCCATGCATTTCCTATCAAAATCGAGACAGTGATTCTGGAAGGTTCATACCCAAAAATGAAGCTGTCATCCTGAGCGAAAGGGGCCCCAGGCGTCTTTCAGTTCCCGGGGTCCCCGCAGACAGGTCTTCGTCTGCGGGGTGGAGTTCGGGGGTGGTGAGTCGAAGGATCTGCGGTTGTCTTTTCGTCGAAAATCAACAACCAGCGCCTACGCCTTGCTGTCCGACCCATCCCCGCACTGATACTTCGCCTCGATGGCCAGCACCTTCTCGTACCGCCGCGTAAACCGCGGTTCGTTGGAAATGAACTTCGCGCCAATGAACGCATTCACACACTCGTACGCCAGCGCCGAGCCAATGATGCGCGCTCCGAACACGATGACATTCATGTCGTCGTGCTCCACCCCCTGGTGCGAAGAATAAGTATCATGACACATCCCCGCGCGAATCCCGGGAATCTTGTTGGCCGCCACGCACACCCCCACGCCCGACCCGCAGATCAGAATCCCGCGCGGCGCAATTCCCTCTTTGATCGCCGCCCCCACTTTTTCAGCAAAGTCCGGATAGTCGTCCGGCTGGTCGCCTGTGTAAGCCCCGAGGTCCACAACTTCATGGCCGGCCTTGGCCAGGTAGTCGCGAACCTCCTCCTTCAGAGGAAACCCCGCATGGTCAGCACCGATAACAAGCTTCACAATCCACTCCTTCGGAGCTAGGTTTCAGGGATCGGGGGTCAGGGATCAGTCATCCAAATCCCAAGAATCGATTTCGCCCGGGTTCCCGTCGCTGTTGAGACGAGTGCGGCAGTGATGCGTTAAATCTAACCGCAGTTTCTGATCCCTGACCCCTGACCCTGATCCCTGTCTCTACTTCACCAGCTTCTTCGCCCGTGCCGCCACATTCACCACGCTGATTCCCAGCTTCTCCAGCACCACGGGCCCCGGCGCGGAGGCGCCAAAGCGGTCAACGCCAATCACGTCGCCGTCCAGGCCCACATACTTCCACCAGCCCAGCGTCGCGCCCGCTTCCACCGCCAGCTTCGGCACGCCCGCCGGCAGCACGCTGGCCTTGTACTCCGCCGTCTGCTCTTCAAAGATCTTCCAGCTCGGGAAGCTCACCACCCGCGCGCGAATCCCCTCCGCCGCCAGTTGCTTTGCCGCCTCCGTCACCACCGCAACCTCAGAGCCGGTGCCGATCAGAACCAACTGCGGGTCGGCCGCATCTTCCAGCACATACGCGCCCTTGCTCACGCCGCCGTAAATGTCCACCGAACCCGCATCGATCACCGGCAGGTCTTGTCTGCTAAGCGCAAAGAAGCTCGGCCCCTTGCGTTCAATAGCCAGCCGCCACGCCGCCGCCGTCTCGTTCGCGTCCGCGGGACGGAAATCCGTCAGCCCCGGAATCGCACGCAGCATCGTCAACTGTTCCACCGGCTGATGGGTCGGTCCATCCTCGCCCAGCCCGATCGAATCGTGCGTGAACACAAACAGCGAGTGGATCTGCATGAGCGCCGCCAGCCGAATCGCCGGCTTGGCGTAATCCGAGAACACAAAGAACGTCGAACCAAATGGAATCAGCCCGCCGTGCGCCGCCATCCCGTTCACCGCCGCGCACATGCCAAACTCGCGCACCCCAAAAAACACGTTGCGGCCTTTAGGATCCACATGAAAATTCGCGCCCGGCTTGAAGATCGTCTTTGTCGAAGAAGTCAGATCCGCCGCGCCGCCAAACAGTTCCGGAACCACATCGGCAATCGCGTTCATCACCACGTTGCCGGCGTTGCGCGTCGCCACCGGCTTGCCTGCCGGGAAGCTCGGAATCTTCTTCTCCCATCCTGCCTTCAGTTCGCCCTTCTGCGTCCGCTCAAACTCCTCCGCCGCCTGGGGATTGGCCGCGCGATAGCCCTCAAACAGCGCGTTCCAGTCCTCTTCAAAACTTGCCCCGCGATCGACAGCCTTGCGCCAGTTCTCCAGCGCCGCATCCGGAACGTAAAAGCTCTGGTCCTCGGGGAAGCCAAAAAACTTCTTGGTCGCCGCGGTATCGGCCGCGCCCAGCGCCTCGCCATGCACCTTGTTCGTCCCCGCCTTGGGGCTCCCATAGCCAATCACCGTACGCACCGCGATAATCGACGGCCGGCTGGTCTCCGCCTTGGCCGCTGCAATCGCTGCTTCAATCGCTACCAGGTCATTGCCGTCGTGGACTCGCTGCACATGCCAGTGGTAAGCCTCAAACCGCTCCAGCGCGTCTTCGGTGTAGCTCAGTTCCGTCGGGCCGTCCAACGAAATCAAATTGTCGTCGTAGATAAACGTCAACTTGCCCAGCGCCAGCGTTCCGGCCAGTGAAGCGGCCTCGTGGCTCACGCCTTCCATCAGGTCGCCGTCACCCAGGAGCGCGTACGTGTGGTGATCCACAATCTCAAATCCCGGCTTGTTGTAGATCGCGGCCAGGTGCTTCTCGGCAATGGCCAATCCCACGGCCATGGCAATTCCCTGCCCCAGCGGCCCGGTGGTCACTTCCACGCCGTCCGTGTGGCCGCGCTCCGGGTGCCCGGGGGTCCGCGAGTTCCACTGGCGGAAGCTCTTCAGATCGTCCAGCGTCACGTCGTAGCCGGTGAGAAACAGCGTCGAATACAACAGCGCCGAAGCGTGACCGTTCGACAGCACAAAACGGTCCCGATCCACCCACTTCGAGTGCGACGGATTGTGCTTCATCAGCTTGTGAAACAGCAGGTACGCAATCGGCGCGCAGCCCAGCGGAGCGCCGGGGTGGCCGCTATTGGCCTTTTCCACAGCGTCCACCGCAAGCAGCCGCAGTGTATCGATGGACAGTTCATCAAGAGAGAGATCCGCAAGAGTTGGCGCCATGATTACAAAAATTCCTTTCCTCACGCATTCGATGCGCAGTTAAATCCCGTTGTTTCGCCGTTCCTCAAAAATGCTCCGTGCCCCATCCATTCCGCTTCTTTCCGCGGAGTGGGTGGGAAACCACAAAGCCCAACCATCGGCCCTCGGGTCTTTTGTTTCTTACTGGCAGGGTGCCCCATCCATCCAGCGTCGCTGGGGTGGATTCTCGATGGGTGGGAGGACACTAACTCCCTGCCTGACTTAAATACCGTTACTCCGCATCAACCTTCACGTCCACATTGTATCCAAGCCAGCTGTCCTGCCCCACCCCGTCCTGCCCTGTCCAACGCAAGGTAAACGAAATCCCGCTGCTCTCCGCTCCCGCAACAATCTCCGCGCTGAATCCCGCGCTGCCCAGGCTGTGGCCGGCTGTCACGTGTTTCGTCTGCCATCCATCCGCCGTCCATGTCACTTCAAACCGCTTCTCATCCAGAATGCGCAGCGTACTGCCGGCCTGAATCCTCTGAATCGGCCGCCTGCGGCTATAGATCTCAAGATCGGTCCCCTTCTTCTTCCGGCCCTCCGGCTCGCAGTAGCGCTCGTACACCGGTTCGATGCGGTCAAACACCTTGCCGTCCATCGCCGATCGCAGCAGTTTCAAATACTCCGCATGCGCCCACACCAGCGGCACCGCCGACCCTGCCGGCTGTCCGAGCTTCATGCTGGCGTCCGCTACATTCACATCGTCCCAAACCTGCTCCGGCATCATCTGCCCGCAGGTAGCAAACCGCTCATACGTCTTGATCAACTCGGAGATGTCCGTGCCCGCGGCCAGCTCATAGTGCGCCCGCTCGCCGGTCAACAGCGGCCACACGCGCCCCTGACCCCATCCCTGAAATGGCCCGCCGTCCGCCTTGTTTCCGTAGCCGTCCCCGTTGTAACGCAGCCAGCCCGGCCCCTGCGGCAGGTCGCGCTTCAGCACCGCGTCCACCACCGCCAGGGAATCCGCCATCAGCGGATCGTCCGCCCGTCTCACCCCATACCGCACCAGTTCCAGAAAACCGGCGTCCACAATCGCGCGCGCCTCAAACTCCGTCTGCGTGCCCGGCGGCCGGTTGTTCAGGTGAACCATCTCTGTCCCGCAGCTTTCGCACGCATACGCCTCGCCGCTCTCCGGTGGACGGATACGCATGTAGTGCCGCTTGATTTGCGGAAGCAGCACCCCGTCGTTGGTCACCGTCCAGTCTTCCAGGTGGCCTTCAATCCAGTCGGCGAACTCCTCCAGAAACACCGCCAGTTCCACTGAGTCGTGGGCGCGCACAATCTCCGCCGCGCAAATCAGCCCGCCAATCACCGCTGCCAGCGTAGAAGGCGAGTAGCCCGCATTCTCTTCCCACCGTTCCTGGTGCGTAATCGGCGCCTGCCGCACCAGGTACCCCGCCGCCCGCTCCACAAACGGGAAAATCTTCAGCTCGCCCAGCGCATCGGCCTTCCACAGCCGCCACGCCAGCATCAGCGGAAACGCCACCTCGTCCAGTTGCTGCCCGGTCCAATACGGAGTTCCATCAATCCAGAAGTTCTGCGCAAAACCGCCGTCCGGCTCCTGTGTACAGGCCAGGTAAACCAGCGCCCGCCGCGCCGTCTCCGCACGCCCGCACGCCAGCAGAGCGGTCGCCGTCTGCACCATGTCCCGCGTCCACACCAGGTGGTAGCCGCCCAGGTCGTCGTCGCCCTTCACCTGGCCCCACGGAATCGACGCCGACGCCACAAACGCCCCGGAATACGTCTTGTCCTCGTGCGCCAGCAGCACGTTGTGGCTGGCCCGCATCAGCTTGCCGCCATCGCCGGCCTTGGCCGCCAGCCACTCCGGATTCGCCGCACGCTTCCACTGCGTGATGTACCGGTTCTTGCTCTCCTCGAATGCGTTGGCCAGCGCTCCCATCGTCTTCTGCGCCGCCGTATGATGCCCCTCCCCAATCCCAAACGCCAGCGTAAACTCCGTCGCGCCCTGCAAATCCAACTCCCCCATCAGCGCAATGTTCCCATTCAATGCCGACCCAAACTCCCAGTCCATCCTGAAGTTGTCCATCAGGTCCCGCCAGCCGTCGCTCGATCCCACAAACCCGCAACTCACCTTCGAGAACCCGCAGTTCGCCCCCATTGCCAGCGACCACTCGTTCTTCCACGCCAGCAGCGCCTTGTTCCCCGCAAAATCCACTGCTCGCGCCGAGTTGCCCGCCCCGCCGCCGTCCAGGTGCGGCGCCAGCAACGCGTACACCTTCAGCCGCGGCAGCAGGTCCGCATTGCCCTCCAGCTTCACGTGCTGCAGCACCACCGCGTGATGCGGATCGCTGATGATCTCCTTGGTCAGCGTGTACCGGCCCTCGGGATCGCGGTTCACATACCGCACCCCCAGAGCCTCCGGGTGAATGTACTCGAAAGTCGTCGTCAGGTCGCGCTTCTCTTCGTGAACAAACGTCTCCCCATCCGTCACCAGGAACTCCATGTCCCTGATCTGAGCCCGATCAATCGTGGGGTGATACACCTCGTTCAAAATGCCGTGCGAGCAGGTGAACCAGATGCGGCTCGACGCGGCATAGGCCGTGCCCACCGCGTCCTTCACGCTTGAAGTCCAGCGCGGCTCCATGCCCGGCCCGCCAAACGCCTCGCCCTGCTGCTCAAGCCATCGGTACAGAGACTTGTCGCTCATCGTTCAACACCGCATTTCAAATTTTTTATTTCCAATTTTTGGGAACCCGAAAGCGCAGGACCTAAAACGCAGAACCTGGAAGCGCAGAAAAAGGGGAAGCCGCGCGTCGCCGTCCATCTTATCGATGTTTCGCGGGATGAGAAAGTTTCGTTCGACGGAAGACTCTCCAAACATCCATCCAACGACACAGGATCGCGACCGCAAAAAGAAACCAGCCGGCAGGACGAGGGATTTGTGGTACGTCAGATGATTTGGACGAGGGATATAAGTACGTCTATTTAATCAGCTTTAGCTTCTTCATTTCCGCTTCGGTCCATCCAATATCGTCCAGTAGGCCTTGGAGAAGCTTGGGGCCAAACGTCTTCTTTGGGTGGTAGTGGATACCCACCCGGCTCCCGTTTTCGTTTCTATACACCTGAATGGCCCCTTTGCAATCCGGTTCCAAAGTCCAACCATTCTTTTTCAAAGCGGCGATAATGTCATCTGCCGTTTTATTCTTTAACTGACTCCACACACTTCCGCTGAAGGCCATGGTACCTCTACGTTCCTTGACAGAGATCGTCTTTCCGTTGACGGTCGCACAAAATGCTCCTCAGCGGAAAAATACGTGCCAATTGGCAGCGGGTCGTTATGCCGGAGAATAGAGTCAACATAAAGAGACGCTGCCATCATTGCATTTTGGACGGCCTCCTCTTCTGTAGCTCCATCAACATGTAGCCCCTTTAATCCGGGGCAGTGCGCATAGAACGAATCCCCGTCTCTCTCTACCTCGACGGCTATACTGACTTTCAACATTTTTCTCAATTTCATGTCGCACCCGGATGTATGGTTGGTTAGCGACTTCCCGTATGGGAGATTTGAACTGTGTAGTACGAGTTTTCACTCCTTAGACAATATCGTCAAGGAAAAGTATTCGTATTCCCACACTTCGGTACCAAAAGCGGAAAGCAGGAGGACTTCGTTCTTTGTTCGCCTGCACCAAGCCCCCGGCGCAGTTCCTCCTCAAACCCTCGAAGCTGAGCGCTAGCAAACCAACCTGACAAACCAACTGTCTCTTGGATGCCCCAAACATGATCGGAGATACTTCCGTTGGCAGGAGATCGCCTAGCGCCCTGGCCCATGGTTCGGACAAAAGCGGTGGAAATGTGCAAAAACTAAAGGTGACCAAGGGAAAGCGAACGCGAATTCACCGCAGCCATAGCGTGGTGCCGCAATTCACCGCAACGTCCCCGTCGCTTCCCGCATCCAACCATACGTTCACGCAAAAGCGTGTGAAATTTGGATTTAACCCTTTTGCTTTTGACCTCCTACACAGCAAAAGGCTCAAACCCAACAGTACAATTCAATACCAAGGAGAATTCCCCGATGGCTTACGAACTAGCACCTTTGCCCTACGACTACGCCGCCCTTGAGCCCTACATCGACGCAGAAACCATGCACCTGCATCACGACAAGCACCACCAGGCCTACATCACCAACGTCAATGCCGCCCTGGCCAGCCACCCCGACCTCGCCGCCAAATCCGTGGACGACCTGGTCCGCGACCTCTCCCAGGTCCCTGAAGACATCCGCGGCGCAGTCCGCAACAACGGCGGCGGCCACTCCAACCACACCGCCTTCTGGAGCCTCATGGGACCCGTCGGCTCCGACGGTGTAGGCGGCGCGCCCACCGGCCCCATCGCCGCGCAGATCACCGCCGACTTCGGCGACTTTGAAGCCTTCAAGAAGCTTTTCAACGAAACCACCGCCAAGCAATTCGGTTCCGGCTGGGGCTGGCTCGTCTTCGCCGCCGGCAAGCTCAAGGTCGTCACCACCGCCAACCAGGACTCGCCCCTCACCCAGGGCCTCTATCCCATCCTCGGCAACGACGTCTGGGAGCACGCCTACTACCTGAAATACCAGAACCAGCGCCCCAAGTACCTTGAAGCCTGGTGGAACGTCGTCAACTGGCACGAAGTCAACAAGCGCTTCGCCACCGCCAAAGGCTGAAAAACAGTGGTCAGTTGTCAGTGATCAGTTGATCGCCAACCCAGGAAGTTCCGTCCTCATCCAGCCATTTGAAGGCAGGGGATCGGATGGAACGCGCGGCTGACAACTGACCACTGATAACTGAACTTCAGCAACTCTTTCCCGCAATTCCGTGTCTAAGCACTTAGAAGGATGGAGACTGTCTTGCGCAAATTCGTCCTGTTTCCGCTGCTTGCTGTTCTCGCCGTGACCTCTCCGGCCATCTCGTCCGCCCAAATCGCCTCCGCCCAGGCCGGCAGCTTCATCATCGCCCAGCACGGCCACTCCGTCGGCACGGCCACCGTCAACGTCACCTCCAATCCAAATGGCCACTTGAACGCGACCACGGTCAAGGTCGCCATGCAGGGCCTCAATTACGACCTCACCAGCTCTCAGCAGCTCAGCGCCGCCAACGCCCTCCTGCACGTCCAGTTGAGCGCCACGGTGAACAGCTCCGCCGTCAACGTGACCGCCGCGCCCGACGCCGCGCAGCTCCTGCTCAACATCTCCGCCGGCGGCCACAGCACCACCACGCGACTGGCCCAGCACGCCGCCGCCGTCTTCCTGCCCGACTTCGATCCCGGCGCTCTCGACACCCTGCTTGCCCTCGCCGCAGCCCGCAACAACGCCGGCCTCTGGGCCATCGTCCCCAAGGGAACCGGCTCCATCGCTCCCATCCAGCTCGCCACCTACGCCGACGAGCAAGGCGCACTCGACGGCAAGCCGATCACCGTCCATCACCTCAAGGCCACCATCTCCGGCGCCGTAACCGACCTGTTCTCCGGCCCGCAAAATCAGCTCCTTCAAGCCGAACTCCCGCAGCAGGGCTTCGCGCTCATCCGCAAAGGCTTCGTCCTCACACCGCCCGCCAGGCCCGGCGCTCCACCGGCCCCGCAAGCTGCTCCCGCTCAAGGCGCGCCCGCTCAATACGCTCCAATTGCGCCCCCGCAGCCGCAACCATAGTTCCGCGGATTTTCATTATCCTGGGCGCACAAGTCTCCGCTACAATTCGTTCTCTATGGACGAGCTGCCCATCGCGCCGCCGGAAACCGTCTCTGTCGAGTTCAGCCTCGGCGTTGCTGAAGGCGTCATCACCGCCACGGCGATCGTCCCCGCCGGCCACACCACCCTCACCCAGATCCTTCCCGTCCTTCAAGCCCTCGACGACTCAATCATTCATTCCGTAGCGGCGGCTAATGAGGAAGCCGGCCACCCCGTCTCCTGCAAAGCCGGCTGCGGCGCATGCTGCCGGCAACTCGTCCCCATCAGCATCTTTGAGGCGGAAGCACTCGCTGACTGGATTCACTCCCAACCGGAAACCGCCCAGCAGCAACTCGCCAATCGCTTTCACCAGACGCTGCTCGCTCTTTCCGCCAGCGGCATCCTCGATCGCCTGGTCAATATGGGCCAGGAAGACTGGCGCAACGACACAGAAGTCAACCAGCAGATGTGCATTGACTATCTCTACCAGCGCATCCCCTGCCCGTTCCTGGTCGATGAGTCCTGCTCCATCCACCCCATCCGCCCGCTCATCTGCCGCGAATACCTGGTCACCTCGCCCGCCGCGAACTGCTCCGATCCCGGCGTGCTGAAAATCTCCCCCGTTCGTCTCCCGGTCAAGCTCTTCCCCGCTCTCAACCAGATCGGCGCCGAGCTCGAACACGACGTCCGCGGCTGGATTCCGCTCGTCTTCCTCTTCGCCTGGATGAAAGCCAACGCCCATCCCGGAAACCGCGTCTCCGGCCCCGGCCCATCCGTCCTCTACGAAGTCGTAAGGCGCATCGCCCAACCTCAATCCGAGTCCCAATCGCCGGAACAGCCTCCTAGTCCCTAGTCCCTTAGTCCCTAGTCCCTTAGTCCCTAGTCCCTTAGTCCCTAGTCCCCTAGTCCCTTAGTCCCTGGTCCCTCAAGCTTTTCTCCCCGCCGCCACCGCCGACGCCCACGCCCACTGGAAGTTGAATCCCCCCAGCCATCCCGTCACATCCACAGCCTCGCCAATAAAGTAGAGCCCCGGCGTCGTCCGCGCCTCCATCGTCCGCGCCTGCAACTCATCGGTATCCACGCCGCCCGCCGTCACTTCGGCCTTCTCAAAACCCTCTGTCCCCACCGGATGCAGAGAGAACCGGTGCAGCCTCCGCTCATACTCATCCAGCGCCGCATTCGACCACCCCGCAGGCGCGTAGTTCTCTGCCAGATACCCCGCCAGCCGCTGCGGCAAAACCTCCCTGAGCGCCTGGCGAAGCGCGGTCAGATCACGCCGCGCCTTCGGCTCCTTCAGCGCCGCCAGCACCTTCGCATCCGGCGCAAGATCCAGCAGAAGCTCATCCCCCGGCCGCCAATACGAAGACGCCTGCAACACCCCCGGCCCGCTCAATCCCCGATGCGTCACCAGCATCTTCTCTCTGAACGGCACCGGACGGTAGGTCGGGGGCACCGGACGGTAGGTCGGGGTTTTAACCCCGACGATCGATCCCGCAAAATCGTCGTGGGCTTTAGCCCCTGAGGAACGGTTTTTCTCCGCCGGCTCCGCCCAGGCCACCACCTCCGCCGCCACGCCCGCCAGCTCCGTCCACCCCGCCTCATCGCCGCCCAGCAACAGCGCAACCAGCCCCGGACGCGGCGCAACAACCGCCAGCCCAAACTTCCCGGCCAGCTCATACGCCAACCCCGTCGCCCCCATCTTCGGAATCGACAATCCGCCCGTCGCCACCACCAGCGACTCCGCCCAAAACTCCCCCGCCGAGCACTCCACCCGAAACCCGCCGCCCGCCGCGCCTTCCACCGCAATCTCGCGCGCGTTCAGCACCAGTTCCACGCCACCCAACTCGCACTCGGCCAGCAGCATCTCCAGAATCGCCCGCGCCGACCCATTGCAGAAAAGCTGTCCCAGCGTCTTCTCATGCCACTTGATCCCATACCGCTCCACAAGTTCCAGAAAGTCCCGCGGCCCGTACCCCGCCAGCGCCGACTTGGCAAAATGCGGATTCTCCGAGATGAAATTCCCCGGCTCGCAGTGGATATTGGTGAAATTGCACCGTCCGCCGCCGGAGATAAGGATCTTCCGCCCCGCCTGCCCGCCATGTTCCAGCAGCGCCACCCGCCGCCCGCGCTGCCCAGCCGTCGCCGCGCACATCAGCCCAGCCGCTCCCGCGCCCACAACAATCACATCGAATTGGCGCAGCGCATTTGTCATGGCTTCTGGATAAGAATAGACGCATCCATCGCTCACCCACTCGCCATCAGGTTTACGATGTCCCATGCGTCTTTTTTCCTTCCGCCCGCTTGTGTTCGCCGCGCTTCTCCTTCCCGCATCTGCGATTCCGCTCTCTGCACAAACGGCCAACCAGCCCGCCGCGCAAAACACCCCGCCCGCGGCCACCCCGCCCAAGCCAAAAATCCGCCCCAACGACGCCGGCGCCCCCATCCCCACCCGCTATGACATGCTCCGCGGCGCCTACGGCCCCTACCGCGCCAACAACGACCTCCTCTACTACCACCTCGACATCCGCGTCGACCCCGACAGTGAGACCGTCACCGGCAAAAACACCATCCGCTTCCGCATGCTTCAGGACGGCGCCCGCATCCAGCTCGACCTCCGCGACACCCTCTCCATCGACAAGATCCTCCTCAACGACACGCCCCTCAAATACACCCGCGACAACGGCGCCGTCTTCATCGACTTCCCGCAAACCCTCAAGGCCGGCAAGACATATTCCATTGACTTTTTTTACTCCGGCCACCCCGAACAGACCGGCCGCTTCGGCGGCATGTCCTTCAAGAAAGATCCCTCCGGCCACGTCTGGATCTACACCGCCTGCGAAGGCACCGGCGCCAGCATGTGGTGGCCCAACAAAGATCAGTGGCGCGACGAAGTTGAATCCATGGACATCGGCGTCGCCATCCCCAGCAACCTGGTCGATGTCTCCAACGGCAAGTTCGTCGCCAAGACCGATCTCGGCGACGGCTACACCCGCTGGGACTGGCACGTCAGCTACGGCATCAACAACTACGACGTCGCCCTCAACATCGGCAACTACGTCCACTTCGACGACAAACTCGACACCCTGCCCCTCGACTTCTACGTCCTCCCCGAAGACCTCGACAAAGCCAAGGTCCAGTTCTCCCAGGCCAAAGGCATGATCGAGGCCTATCAGCATTACTTTGGCGAGTATCCCTTCGCGAAAGACGGCTACAAGCTCGTCCAGGTGCCCTACTCCGGCATGGAGCACCAAAGCGCCGTGGCCTACGGCAACCTCTTTCAGAACGGCTACCTCGCCCGCGACTGGACCGGCGTCGGCATCAGCCCGCGCTTCGACTTCATCATCATTCACGAGAGCGGCCACGAGTGGTTCGGCAACAGCATCACCGCCGCCGACCCCTCCGACATGTGGATTCACGAAGGCTGGACCACCTACCTCGAAGGCCTCTACGTTGAATACCGCTGGGGCAAATCCGACGACCTCAAATACCTCAACGGCCTCAAGCCCAAAATCGTGAACATGCGCCCCATCGTCGCCGAGCGAGGCGTCAACGCCGACCCCACCGAGGACCAGTACTTCAAAGGCGCGCTCATGATCAACACCCTGCGCAGCGTAATCGACGACGACCCCAAATGGTTCGCGCTCCTCCACGACTTCTACCAGCACTTCAAGTATCAAAACATCATGACCGAAGACGTAGTCGCCTGGTTCAACCAGCACACCGGCCAGAACCTGACTCCCATTTTCAACCAGTACCTGCGCCACGCCCAGATACCACGCCTCGAGTTACTCTTCGGCATAACTCACGGCTCCGTCATGTATAAGTGGTCCGTCGATGAAGATAACTTCGCCATGCCCGTCCGTGTAGGTACACCCGACCACTGGCAGATCATCCACCCCACCACCGACTGGCAGACGATGCAGACGCAGCTATCGAAAGAAGACTTCCAGGTAGCCACCGACCTCTACTACGTCGACGTCAACAAACAGTAGCTAGTCGAGCCCGCCACACCCATAAACTGGGTGCCCCCAGTCGCTCGCTTTTGGGGACCGGGGAAGGCCCTAACCCAATGCGAGCCTCCCGCGAGCGTCTGCTGCATGCAATGCCCCTCCCGTAGGGAGCGGAGGAGAATAGCCCCGGATGGAGTCCGCCCTAGCGGACGCAATCCGGGGAAAGCCCCGCCCAGCCGCCCGCGTCCCGTAGGGCCGCGACGAACCGCCGCACCAACCATCATGAGACCAGCCAGCCGCCGATGTGCCTTGAAAGGGCACGACTTCAGTCGTGCCGCCAATGCACCACATCGATCGTCGGCTTCAGCCGCCGCGGGATGTCTTCCCCGATTCCTTAGCCTGCAGAAAATCTCCACCGTTGGCGCGCTTTGTATCAGGATAGGCCTTCAGTCATATCAAAAAA
>Ga0302200_10001901_pt1 | contig 19025 bp, 17 predicted proteins | sample II_Bog_N3_1_FD_194585 | JGI IMG/M metagenome (GOLD analysis project Ga0302200, IMG submission 194585) | Peat permafrost microbial communities from Stordalen Mire near Abisko, Sweden - II_Bog_N3_1 | ecosystem: Environmental > Terrestrial > Soil > Wetlands > Peat | place: Sweden: Abisko... | reverse complement strand
GGATCGGTTTCGTTCCCAAACTTGACGGGTTCAAATTCCCCGTCAACCATCCTTAGAGGTCGTCGAATGCACCCATCAGCCTCGTGCATCTCCTGATTGCAAACAGTACAAACAGCCATGGTCAGCCTTCAGTCGCTTCCTATCGTTGCGAGTTTTGGGGTAGACCAGAATTCTTTGTTGTGGGCGGACTCGAAGGTCTCGAGGGCGGCGGCGTGGCGGAGGGTCAGGCCGATGTCGTCGAGGCCGTTGAGCAGGCAGTATTTGCGGAACGGGTCGATGTCGAAGTGTGCGTTGAAGCCTTGATCGTCGGTGACGGTTTGCGCTTCGAGGTTGATGGTGAGTTTGTGGCTGGGGTTCGCAGTGGAGCGAGCGAGGAGGGTTTGGACGTCCTCTTCGCTGAGGCGGACGAGGATGATGCCGTTCTTTCCGGCGTTGGAGAAGAAGATGTCGGCGAAGGTCGGGGCGATGACGGCGAGGAAGCCGTACTGGTTGAGCGCCCAGGCGGCGTGCTCGCGGGAGCTTCCGCAGCCGAAGTTGCGTTCGGCGATGAGGATTTGCGAGCCCTTGTAGGCGGGGTTGTTGAGGACGAAGGTGGGGTCGGGCTTGCCGGCGTCTGGACCCTCCTGGATGCGGCGCCAGTCGTAGAAGAGGAAGTCCTCGTAGCCGGTGCGCTCGATGCGCTTGAGGAACTGCTTGGGGATGATCTGGTCCGTGTCGATGTTGGGCAACGGGAGGGGGACGGCGGCGGAGGTGAGGATGTTGATGGGGATCATTTGTGCTTACTCCTGAACTTCGTTGAAGGGTTATATGTCGGGCCTTCAGCCCTCTGGTTCTCTTTGCGCCTGTACCTAGGCCTTCGGCCTAGGCTGGTATATCGTCGCGCCTTTGGCGCTTAGTTCGTGCGAGTCTCTCTGCTTGTTCGCTTCCTTGGGTATCTCGTATCGTCTTCCTTGCTGATTGTCGGTTCAGTGCATCCCGCTCTGAGCTCATCCTTTCCAGGTGCGGATGTCGGTGAAGTGGCCGGTGATGGCGGCGGCGGCGGCCATTTGCGGGCTGACGAGGTGGGTGCGTCCTCCGCGGCCCTGACGGCCTTCGAAGTTGCGGTTCGATGTTGAAGCGCAGCGCTCGCCCGGTTGGAGGATGTCGGGGTTCATGGCGAGGCACATGCTGCAGCCGGGCTCGCGCCACTCGAAGCCCGCGGTCTTGAAGATGGCGTCGAGGCCTTCCGATTCGGCCTGGCGTTTGACCGCCTGCGAGCCGGGGACGACCATGGCGCGGATCCTGGTGGCGACGTGGTGGCCCTTGACGATGGCGGCGGCGGCGCGGAGATCTTCGATGCGGCCGTTGGTGCAGGAGCCGAGGAAGACGGTGTCGATCTTTATATCGCTGATCGGCGTTCCCGGCTTCAGCCCCATGTATTCGTAGGCGCGTTCGTAGGATTTGCGGTCAGCGTCGGTCTTGGCGTCGGCGAGCGTGGGGACGGAGGCGTCGATGGTCGTGGTCATGCCGGGCGAGGTACCCCAGGTGACGGCGGGTGCGAGGGTGGAGGCGTCGATGTGGAGTTCGCGGTCGAACTTGGCGCCGGGGTCGGAGGGGAGCGTCTTCCAATGCGCGACGGCCTCGTCCCAGGCTGCGCCTTGCGGCGAGAAGCGGCGGCCTTTGAGGTAGGCGTAGGTGGTCTCGTCGGGGGCTATGAGGCCGGCGCGGGCACCGGCTTCGATGGACATATTGCAGACGGTCATGCGGCCTTCCATGGAGAGGGCGCGGATGGCGGAGCCGGCGTATTCGATGACGTAGCCGGTGGCGCCGTCGGTGCCGATGCGGCCGATGATGTCGAGGATGATGTCCTTGGCGGTGACGCCGAAGGGGAGTTCGCCATCGACGGTGATGCGGAAGGTTTTGGCGGGCGACTGCGGGAGGGTTTGCGTGGCGAGGACGTGTTCGACTTCACTGGTGCCGATGCCGAATGCGAGTGCGCCGAAGGCTCCGTGGGTGGCGGTGTGCGAGTCGCCGCAGACGATGGTGCTGCCGGGCTTGGTGGCTCCCAGCTCGGGTCCGATCATGTGGACGATGCCCTGGTCGCGATCCTGCACGTCGAAGAACTGGATGCCGAACTCCGCGCAGTTCTTGCGCAGCGCGCCGACCTGGGCGTTGGATATCTGGTCGGTGATGACGAGGCGGTCCTGCACAGAAGTAGTGGGGACGTTGTGGTCGGCGGTGGCGATGGTGCGGTCGGGGCGGCGAACTTTGCGGCCGGCCACTCGGAGGCCGTCGAATGCCTGAGGCGAGGTGACCTCGTGGACCAGATGGAGGTCGATGTAGAGGATTGAGGGCTCGCCTGCTGGCTCGGCAACGAGGTGAGACTGCCAGACTTTTTCGAAGAGGGTGCGGGGAGTGGTGTTTGGTGTCGTCATAATGTTTTTCCGGCGTTGCGTGGTACGTTGTCCGTTTTCAGTTACGGGGCGTGATGGTTGGGGCAGCCGCGTCGGTGTCAGACTTCGGCGCGGGTGGCGGAGCCACGCCGAGGGCTGAGGGTGCGACTTCGTGGGGCGTGCCGTCAGGGTCGACGAGGATGGCGTGGGTGATGTTCTGGACGATGCCGGGGCCGGCGAGCGGCTGGGCGGTCCAGCGCGCGATTGCTTTGGTGAGCGCGGCTGGCGGATGCTGGGCTTGCGGCGATCCCGGGCCGGGAGCGGTGGTGAGTGGCTCGTTGGAGAAGAGCCAGAGCGTGTATTCGGCGGCGGGGTCGCTGGTGGGACGGCCCTGCCTGGTCCAGTCGATGGCCGCGAAGACGACGAGGTGGTGATTGTCACGATCGTGCTGCCCGCCGAGGTCGATCCAGAGCAGGCCGCGCGCGGGGCAGAAGTGGACGACGCAGCCGGAGATGGCGATGTAGCGGTTCTCGTCGGCGAGGACTTTGTCCGGGACGGAGAGGTGATCGAGCGCGGTGTTGGAGAGCGAGCGGTAGCGGCCTTCGATGGGCGTTCCCCAGAAGGTTTGCGGCGCGGTGAGGAACTGGTCGAGCAGGGGCTTGAAGCGCAGGTCCTGGACGAGATCGTTTTCGCGGCCGTCCTTGTTGGTGGCGTCGGGCGTGTACTGCCACAGCCACTCCACATCCTCGCGCTGCGGCTTGGGCTTGGGCGCAGCGGACGCGGGCGCAACGGTGCCTGCCAGGAGAAGAAAAAGGCAAAGGCTTAACACGGATGCACACGGATAGAAGCACGGATTTGCACGGAGGGGGTAGAACGCGCCCCTCGTTCCTTGTTCCGATTTGTCCTTTATCTGTGTCATCGGTGTTGATCCGTGTTAAGGGTTTGCCTTGCAGTTAGACAGCATGCATGGACTGGCGCTGGTCGATGGATTGGGCGAGCGCCTGGTGGACGAGTTTGCCCATCTCCGTGGTGGAGACGAGGTGCTGTCCGGCTGCGCCTCCTCGGGCGATGTCCGCGGTGCGATGACCGGCGGCGAGAACAGTGCCGACGGCGGCCTCGATGGCAGCGGCGTCCTGCTCCAGGTTGGCGGAGTGGCGCAGCACCATGGCCGCGGTAAGGATCGCGCCGAGCGGGTTGGCCTTGCCTGTGCCCGCGATATCGGGAGCAGACCCGTGCACCGGCTCGTACAGGTTGACGGCGCCGCCGATGGTGGCCGAGGGCAACATGCCGAGCGAGCCAGTGATGACGCCGGCCTCGTCGGAGAGGATGTCGCCGAAGAGGTTCTCGGTGAGGACGACGTCGAAGTTCCGGGGGATGTTCATGATGTGCATCGCCATGGAGTCGACGAGCTGGTGCTCCAGCGTGACCTCGGGGTAGTCCTTGGCGACTTCGATGACGGTGTCGCGCCAGAGCTGCGAGACTTCGAGGACGTTGGCCTTGTCGACGGAGGTGACCTTCTTGCGGCGCTTGGCGGCCAGATCGAAGGCGACGCGAGCGACGCGGACGACTTCGGCCTTGGTATAGCGCATGGTGTTGATGGCTTCGCCGGTTTCCTTGTTCCACCAGCGGGGCGAGCCGAAGTAGAGGCCGCCGAGCAGCTCGCGGACGAACAGGATGTCCGCGCCTTTGGTGACCTCTGGGCGCAGCGGGGAGTTCTCCGCCAGCGCGGGATAGGCGATGGAAGGGCGGAGATTGGCGAAACCGCCGAGGGCCTGGCGGATCTGGAGCAGGCCGCCTTCGGGGCGCTTATCCGGTGGGAGCGCGTTGAACTTGTTGTCGCCGACCGCGCCCATCAGGACGGCGTCGCATTCGAGCGAAGTCTCGAGGGTCGCGGTGGGCAGGGGCGATCCGGTCGCAGTGATGGCGACTCCGCCAACGAGGAGCGGCACGAAGGTGAAGTCGTGCCCGCCAAACTCGGCGACGGCTTTCAGGATGTTGACGGCTTCGTTGGTGACTTCGGGGCCGATGCCGTCGCCGGCGAGGATGGCTATCTTGAGTCTCACTTGATCCTACCTTTAGATTGATTGGGACTTTATTTTGCGTTCCCGTCGGAACCGCAATAATTGTTGAGCGGTTGCAAACAGAGCAGCGTTAGTCAACAGCGCGAGGGGTAAATAAAGGCCGTCTGACAAGAGCACCCCGTGGAATTCCCGGGTTCCAAAGACTGTCAGTGGTTGAGCAGCCACTGCTGAGCCCGGAAACAGCAGAACTAGCCCAAGCAGATTCAGGAAAAGACTTTCGGCTGAGCCAACTACAACCGCAGCACACCCGAGTGCTTGAACAGCCCAGAAGGCGGTCCATGGCTTTCGGCGAATGTGATCGAGTGTGTCCATTATGCGATCGCGGAGACTTTGGGCTCGGGTTTGAGCAGGGTTAGCAGGTCCTGGTCGTAGATGGTTTTCTTGCGGTCGGCTAGTTCGGTGAAGCGGGTGTAGACCGTGTTGAGTTGTTCGCGGGTGAGGGGCTGGCCGAGCTCGACGTAGCGCTGTTCGAGGGCGCGGCGGCCGCTGTGTTTGCCGAGGACGAGCGAGTTGTGGGCGACGCCCACGGACTCGGGGGTCATGATCTCGTAGGTCAACGGGTTAACCATGACGCCGTGCTGGTGGATGCCGGCGGCGTGGGCGAAGGCGTTGGCTCCGACGATGGCCTTGTTGGGCGCGGCGCCGAAGGTGATGCACTCGGCCAGCATCTGGCTGGTGGGGTAGAGCTTGCTCATCACGATGTTGTGCCGGTAGGGCAGCTTGTCCTTGCGTGTGGTGAAGATGGCGGCAAGCTCTTCCAGCGAGGCGTTGCCGGCGCGTTCGCCGATGCCGTTGATGGCGCATTCGACCTGGCGGACGCCCGCTTCCACAGAAGCGATTGTGTTGGCGACTGCGAGGCCCAGGTCGTCGTGGCAGTGCGCGGAGAGGACGATGTTCTCGATTCCCGGCACGCGGGCGCGGACGTCGAGGAACATCTGCGCGTAGTCCTGCGGGATGCAGTAGCCGACGGTATCGGGCAGGTTGAGCGTGGTGGCGCCGGCCTGGATGGCGACCTCGCAGACGCGGATGAGGAAGTCGCGGTCGGTGCGGGTGGCGTCTTCGGGGGAGAACTCAACGTCGTCGCAATAGCTCTTGGCGAGGGCGACCATCTCGGCGATCTGGTCGAGGGCCTGCTCGCGAGTGATCTGCAGCTTGGCGGCGAGGTGCAGGTCGGAGGTGGAAAGAAAGGTGTGGATGCGCCCGCGCGCCGCCGGCTCGATGGAGTGGGCGGCGGCCTCGATGTCTTCGCGCTTGCATCGGGCGAGGGAGGCGATGATGGGGGCTTGCGCGGAGCTGCCAACTTCGCGGGCGATGGTGCGGATGGAGTCGCGGTCGCCGTCGGAGGCGATGGCAAAGCCGGCCTCCAGGATATCGACGCCGAGGGAGGCGATCTGGTGGGCGAGGCGCAGCTTCTCGCCGGCGTGCATGGTGCAGCCGGGGGACTGTTCGCCATCGCGCAGGGTGGTGTCGAAGAAGAAGACGCGGGGATCTTGGGGGGCTACCGCTGGTTCTATGTCGGGCATGGGGGCGACCTCGGCTCCTCGATTTATAGGATAACGCAGGCTTATAGTATTCGGCATGCGTATTATTATTTCTAATTGAGATATTCGCACGACGCGAGCGGTTGCGAGCAGAAAGGGGGACGCGTGGACCTGTTTCAGTTGGAGACGTTTCTGGCGGTCGCGGAGGAGCGCAGCTTCTCCCGCGCAGCAGCGAGGCTGCATCGGACGCAGCCGGCCGTGAGCCAGGCGATCGCCAAGCTGGAGGCGGAGCTGGGCGAGGTGCTGCTGGAGCGGTCGTCGCGCGATGGCACGCTGACGGACGCGGGCGAGGTGCTGCGCGAGTATGCGCTGAAGCTGCTGAACCTGCGGACTGAATCGATGGGCGCCCTGGCGGAGCTGAGAGAGCTGCACCGCGGGCGGCTGAACCTGGCAGCGAACGAGTACACCTGCCTGGTGCTGCTGCCGCTGCTGGACGAGTTCCGGCGGCGGAACCCGCGGATCAAGGTGACGGTGCAGCGGGCGCTGGCGAGCCGGATTGCCGATGATGTGTTGATCCACTCGGTCGAGATTGGAGTGTTGAGCTTCCGGCCGGACGATGAGCAGGTCCGCTCTGTGGTGGTGTACCGGGACGAACTGGACTTTGTGGTGAACCCGAACCATCCGCTGGCGGGCGCCCAGGACGTGTCAATCCGGCAGCTTGGGGCGGAGAATTTTATTGCGCACAACATCTCGTCGCCGCAGCGGCAGAAGGTGATTGACACCTTTAAGCGGCACAAGACGCCGCTGCGTATGGGCGTGGAACTACCGTCGCTGGAGGCCATCAAGCGCTTTGTGGAGATGGGCAACGGGGTGGCGCTGGTGCCGGGGCTGACGGTGCGGACAGAGCTGGCCAGCGGCGCGCTGGTGCGGGTACGGGTGCGGGAGCTACAGTTGGAGCGGAAGCTCCGGCTGGTCTATCGCAAGCAGGCCAGCCTGTCGCATGTAGCGGTCGCTTTCCTGAAAGTGGTGGAGACGTACGCCGCGGCGCACGGCGATCCCTATTGTTTTCATCCGGAACGGGCCGTTTGATGGCATCCAAGGCGGCGATTGGAAATTTGTTTCGCGAATCGCAAACAAATCTGGCGGGTCCTGCGTCTGTAGCGGTAGACTTGTCCGCCGGAGAAACTAAGCCGGCATCGACACTGGAGAATGCGTATGAATATGTTTCGTAGGTTTGCCGCGACCGCAGGCGTCGTGGTTCTGTGTAGCGCCGCGCTCTGCACGGTGCCGATGATGGCGCAGGGCGGTGGTGGTATGGGGCGGATGACGCCGGAGATGCGCGTGGCCGCGATCGACAAGGCTGTGACGCTGACGGACGACCAGAAGACCAAGATCACAGCGATCCTGACTGCCGACCAGAAGAAACGGCAGGACATGATGGCCTCTGGCGAGGACCGATCGACCATGATGCCCAAGATGCAAGCGATGATGGCGGACGAGAACACCCAGATCAAGGCGTTGCTGACGGACGACCAGAAGCCGAAGTATGACGCATACCTTGCCTCATTGCCGCAGCGCCGCGGTGGCGGTGGCGGCGCTCCTGGCGCAGGTGGCCCGCCCCCCGCTGCACCCCCGCAGTAAATTCAATACAAGAACGACAGGCTGGCCGGAGAGTTATTTTCCTCTCCGGCCTTCTTGCGCGCCGGGGAGCCCCACGGGAGTGCAGGCTCCGGTTACAATGATGGGAGTGATCGTGCCGGTGCTTGTCGCAACGCGTGTCGCGTTGCTGTCGGCGGGGACCGAGTTGCAGGGAACGAGAAGGGGTAGAAACGAAGAATGAAGAAGACGATGTTGTTGGGCGTGCTGATGCTGTCGGCCGCTGCAGGGTATGCGCAGGAGAGCCGGCAAGACGTGAGCTTCAGCGGCACCGGAATCTTCGGTCCCACGATTCATGGCGCAGCGAACGTGACGCAGAGCTCCACCGGGGCGCCGGGGCTGTTGCTCAGCTACCGGTATATGGTGACTCCGCACAGTGCGCTTGAGGCAAACTACAGCTTTGCGCAGAACAATCAGAAGTATTCGACCAGTTTCGAACCGTATGCCCGGATTCACGCGCGCCAGCAGGAGATAACCGCCGCGTATGTGTACAGCCTGAACTTCAAGCGGTTCAGCCCCTTTGCCGAGGTCGGCGTGGGCACCCTGGTGTTTACGCCGATTCTGGACAATGGGACCAACCTGTTGGGGACCAAGTCGACGAAGGGCATTGCAGGTCTGTTCGGTGGCGGTGTGGCCTATGAACTGAGCCCGAGCTTCGACCTCCGTCTGGAGTATCGCGGCTTCGTGACCAAGACGCCGAACTTTGGCGAGACCAGCTTCTCCACCAACCGCTACGAGGTCATCTCCATGCCGACGTTCGGCGTGGCGTACCACTTCTAATCTAGCGCGGCGCAGCCGAGGATTTTTGAAGGCATTCATTGCCCCACACCTTCGGGTAGTGGGGCAATGCTTTTGCTGGATGGCCCCGCGCGGGTGGCGCGGTAAGACCTATCGGAAGCGGGGCTTGCCGGCAAAGTGGTAGGCCACACCGACGGTGACAACCTGCGGCGTCACACTGCCGTTGGTAAAGCCGGTCCACTTCTGATACTCATACTCGCCGCGGACCCGGAGAAAGGCGCCGAATTTGACGTCCGCGCCCACGCCGCCGGTGTAGATGGTGTAGCCGACGACGGCCCCGCTATAGGGATAACGGAAGTCGCCGTGTCCGGCCATGGCTTTGACATAAGGGACCAGTACCCCGTAGGTGCGGAAGTAACGTGCGCCACCGTCGAAGGTGCGCTGGTAGCTCTGGTCGCCGGTGGTGCTGTCGACCTGGTGGAACTCCGCCTCGATGCCCAGGTGCGGCATAAAGTCGAAGTCGGCATAGGCCGCGAATCCCTGGAAAGTCTGTGGCACGTAATCGGGCTTGGCCATGCTGTAGTCGGCGCCGATCTGGAGGTCGCCGGCGCGCGATGCCGTGGGGACCGCCTGGGCGAAGAGTGCAGATGTTCCCCCGAGCAGGAACGATAACGCCAATCGTCCGATCAAGAGGGACACTCCGCAAGTACAGGTTAACGGCAACGAGAGCGATTATATCGCTCTCATTCGCTGCATTGACCTTCGATTTGTGGAGTTTGGGATGTTTCGCAATCTAGCGGAATCGGTAGGCGACTCCGATGGTGGCGACGATCGGCGTGAGGCCGGTCTGATAGGACCAGTGCTGGTATTCAAAGTCGATGGCACGTACGACGATGTGTTGAGTGGCGGCGATGTCCAGCCCGCCGCCGATGCTGTACGCGAAATCGGTCCCGGCCGGGTGTCCAACGTTATCCTGCAACTCTTGGATTACCAGGTCGCCAATGCCAAACATGGCTTTGCCGTAGGGGGCAAAGCGACCGCGGCGGTACACATATCTGGGGCCGATGAGGTAGGAATTCTCCGCAAGGTCCGTGGGGGTGACCAGGGCGATGTAGTGGACGGTCGCTTCCAGACCGAGGTGGGGTCTGAAGTCGAAGTCGGCGAAGATAGTGGCCCCTTCGATATTCTTCTGGCCATAATCGGGACTGGCTTCGGTGACTCCTCCGCCAATCTGCAGTGCCCCCTTAGCCACGGCGGTGGGCAGGGCCTGGGCGCCACCGATGGAGGCGACGGAGAGCAATCCGGCCAGCGCGACGATGGACATCCAGTTTTTCAACATTGCATCTCCTGAAAAAAGTGCAGCAGCCGTCTTGCCAAATAAGGGTTTCATGTTCTGCGATCCTTCCGCTCGGTGCAGACGTTGGCCGTCTGCACCGATACAGACACTTGCATTTATTTACTGTGGCGGGGCAGCCACGGGTGCGGCTTGCGGGGTATCGGCTCCAGCCGCTGGGGCCGGAGTCGCGGGAGTTGCCGGGGTGCTGGCGGGCGGTGCAGCGGAGGGGTCTGCTGCCGGAGCGCTTGCCGCAGCTGCGGCAGGCGCCGGTGCTTGCGGGGGTTTGTAGTAGGAGAGCTTCATGTAGACGGGCGCAACTTCAAACGGCATCTTGTCGCGCTCGCTCAGGATGGGCTCGAAGCTGGTGTGCATTTGCACCACCTGGTCGGTCCAGGGATCGAAGCGCAGGAAACTTGCCAGCGGCATGGCAGCCTGCTGTTTCAGATCTTTCATGTCCAGTTTGATGCCTTTGGGCAGCATGGCCGCCATCCAAAACGTAGTATCTTTGTCGCTTTTGATCAGGGCATCGCCGAGCACCGGGGTGTTGAGCGCCGTCAACGTTTTGACCCGCTGCTGCAACTGCTGCAAATACAGCCCGAAATACTGCTGGCCGTCGGCCAGTTCCTTGGCGTTCAGCAGTTCTGCCGCTTTCTTGGCGGCTTCTTCATTGTCCTTGTCGGTGTGGTGCATGGGGATGCGCTGGAACACCGAGGTTGAGGGGAAGAGCAGGCGGTCGCTGAAGGCGTACTTGGTGTCCAGACGGTGCCCCAGAATGATGTGGGCGAGTTGGAAGGCCAGCAGGGCATTCAGGTTGCCCATCTGCTGCGCACCATCGGTGGACATGATGCTGGTGGTGTCAATCAGGCTTTTGGAGAGGATGATGGTGTTGCCGACGGCGAGCGACTCCAGCGGCTCGGTCAGCAGCGTGCGGACGCGGACTGGCCGGCTGGTTTGGATATTGTTATAGACCAGGATGTTGTTGGCGAGCGCTTCCAGAGTCTTGTCAAAGTCGCTCGGCGCATCCAGCAGGCCGGCCTGGAACAGCCGCTCAATCACGTTGTCCTCTGCCTGCTGCACCCACTCGCGCTGTGCGCCCAGGGGGCTCAGGTCGGGCGCGTCGTTGGAGACATCCTGCGCATTGACCACTTCCAGATTGGTGTTCGCGGCGTTGTCGTCGACCGGGATCTTCAGCAGATAGCCCCAGACGTAGTTGATGGCCTTGAACTTGAGGGTGCTCTCCGGGCTGCGCGGGTCGCTCTCCTCTACGTAGAAGGAGGTGGGCAGCCACAGGTTCGGCTGCACATTGGTGCGCCAGCTATCGAAGTGGTAGAACTCCTTGATCGTGGAGATGGTGCCGGCGAAGTCGCCGTTGAAGCGGACGACGTTGCCGTTGCCCGTCTCCACCCAGATGCGCCCGAAGAAGCGACCGAACTCCCGCTTGCCGCTGATGGGGGAGACGTCGAAGACGGCCGTGGGAATGTTGCCGAGAAAGTCATTGCGGATAAAGGTGAACGAGTAGTGCTGGCGGTCGAAGTCGTTGGAGTCCATCAGCAGCATCTGCACAAAGCCGGACTCATGGTAGGTGAGGCGCAGGCTGCCGGAGATGCCGCCGAGCGCGCCCAGGGAGTCCTTGAAGAAGGAGAGTTTGCCCTTCTTCGCCGCAAAGTTCCCCTTATTGTCTTTGTACTGGTCGTCGTTGATGACCTTGCTGAAGTCAACGCGCGCGAGGAAGTGCTGGTCCGACTCCGGAACCTGGAGCAGGATCGGGTCGGGCTTCATGTTCTGAATGTAGGTCTCGACCAGGGGAGCGCGCTCCTTGACGACCTTGACCACTTCCTTCTCGCGAACGATGGCCTTGTCGATCAGCGCATTCTGGGCCGGTGTGAGCTTGCGGCCCGGCATCGTGTCCTGCTCGACCTTCTTCTTGGGGAAGATGTGGACACCGGCGATGGCAGGAGATGTTGCCGCGAGGAGAAGCGCCAGAAGCGTTGCACCAGCGGTGGATCTTGCACGAAAAGTCATGATTTGCGGCTCCCTGTGAATGGCCTCAAGGCCACTTTCGTAAACAAACCCAGCGTGCTGTTTCCCGGGACACGCCGGACATCCGGTTTTGCCAACTGGCTTCGGCATAGCTCTATCCGGCAAGTTGGAATGTGACGTTGACAATGCCATCCCAGGTGATCGGATTTCCCGATGCATCTGTTGCTGGTTCAAACTTGATCGCCATGGCGCAGCGCCTGGCGGCCTCATCCAGGCCGTGGCCCAGGCCATTGGTCACGCCCAGAACCTGGACCGAGCCATTGGGAAGCACCCGGATGTGCAGGGTGACGACGCCTTCCACATGCAACTGCTTGGCTTCGTCGGTGTAGTCTGGCTTCGGCTTATAGAGGACTTTGGGCTGCGTGCGCTGCGCCGGCGCCGCAACCGCGGCTGGCCGGGAAGGCGGTGGCGGCGGAGCCTGACCCATGCTGATCTGGGTGGGACCCGCGGGCCCCTTGCCCGTACCACCGGGGACGCCGTGCGGAATGCCCACGGCGGCGACCACGCCATTGCCCTTGGTGGCGGTGCTCGTCGGGCTGCCATTGCCCAGGATGACCCTGGTGGCCGGCGGTCCGTGGCCGCTGCTGCCGTTGTTCATGCCGGGCAGACCCTGGCCCAGTGCCACGGTGGATACGGCGGGGCCATGGAGGTCCTTGATGGGGCTATCCGGGTGGCCCAGGCCGACCGCGGAGGGGTGCGCATCGTGATTCGGGATCGAGGCCGGCTGCGACTGTCCCAGGTTCACAACTTTGGGCGCTGCCGGAACAATAATCTGCTTGGGCGCCGGGGGTGCCAGCATCGGCTTGGGGTTGTCCATCTTGACGATGGGCTGCTTGGGCAACTCGGGCGGCTTGATCACCGGCACCGAAATTTTGGGCTCCACTTTCACCAGCTCCGGGAGTTTTTGCTTGGGCGGGACGATCTTGGGCTTCACCGGCTCCGGCTTCTTTTCCTCTATCGGGATGACGATCGAGGTGAGCCGCTTGTTGGCTTCGATGGTCTGCCGGGCAGTGGCAGCGCTGATGACGACGATGACAAACGCAACCACCAGGTTGATGATCAGCGAAGTGACGGTAGAAGACTTGCTTTGGCCGCCGATGTCGAGAACGCCAAAATGCGCAAACTGCATGTCTTTCGCCGGGCCGGTATTTGCACTGCGAAGTGGCGCGACCATAGTCGGAAAAGCTTCCTTTTGATGTCCTGCAAGTCAAGGTGCAGGCTGAGGTTAAGTATGACGCAAACTAAGACGCTGAGGTAACCTTCCGCGCTTACAATCGACCATCATTAGACATCATTTGAAACGGCGTAGCCCAATGAATTGTGCATAAAACCCACAAAATGTCTCATAGTTGCCGAGGTCTGCCAACTCTGTTGCCAATCGCCCGGTGCGGTTACCGATGTCATCTGCCGGCCGCAGATACGAGTTTGACCCGAGCATACCATCGATGCGCGGGCACATGGCTGCCGGAAGCGCGTTCGCGATGGCCGGCATTCGGTGCGTTCCCATCCCAGTTATGATGCCCGTCCTTCCTCTGTGACATCTTCTACGAACCCCACTCCTGGTGAAATCACTCTTTTGCGCTGAAATTCCTATACTTTGGTTGTAGTGCGAACTCTTCGCGCAGGAGCACGGATGAAAATTCTGGTAACGGGCGGTGCTGGCTACATTGGCGGCACTGTGACACGAATTCTGCTGGCTGGCGGGCACTCTGTCACCATCTACGACAACCTGTGCCACAGCCAGCGCTCGGCAGTGGCGCCGGGGGCAGAGTTTGTCCTGGGCGACCTGGCCGACCGCCCCCTGCTGGAGCAGACCCTGAGCGCCGGCAGGTTTGATGGCGTGATGCACTTTGCAGCGTTGATCGAAGCCGGCCAGAGCATGCAAAAGCCGGAGATTTACTTCCGCAATAACACCGTGGGGACGCTCTCCCTGTTGGAGGCAATGCTGGCGACCGGGCACAACCGCCTTGTTTTCAGCTCCACAGCGGCCTGCTACGGTGAGCCCGTGAGCACGCCGATCCTGGAGGACGCGAAGCTGGAACCCACCAACGCCTACGGCGAGAGCAAGCTGCTGGTAGAGCACATGCTGCGCTGGTTCAACCGCATCCATGGGTTCCGCTACGCCAGCCTGCGCTACTTCAACGTCGCCGGCGCGATTGAGGGCTACGGCGAGGCGCACGAGCCGGAATCGCACCTGATCCCGCTGATCCTGGATGTGGCGCTGGGCCGCCGGCAGCAGATCAAGATCTTTGGGACGGACTATCCTACGCAGGACGGCACCTGCATCCGCGACTACATCCACGTGAACGACCTGGCCGATGCGCACCTGCTGGCACTGGCGGCGCTGGAGGCCAGGGATCGCGTCATCTACAACATCGGCAACGGGCAGGGCTTCACCGTGCGCGAGGTCATCGACTCGGTGCGGCGCGTGACCGGCAAGTCGATTGCGGTGGAGGAGTGCCCGCGGCGCGAGGGCGATCCGGCAGTGCTGGTGGCCAGCTCGGAGAAGATCAAGCTGGAGCTTGGCTGGGCGCCGCGCTTTGCGGACCTGGATGCGATCATTGCCAGTGCGTGGGAGTGGCACCAGACGCGCTATCGCTAGCGCACGACAAGTGCCAGCCCATATTGGGAAGGTATGGAATGACTGGTGACCGGGGGCACGTTGGTGGCCCAGACGCGGGGGTAGACTCGGCCTCAGCGCTTCTGAGGAGTCTTCGTGCGTTTGGGCCTTGTAGCAGCAGCATGCAGCATGTCTGTTTTGTTGGGTTGTTCCGATGGGTCGACGAGCAGGTTGAATGATCCGGCCAGTATGCCAGCAGTTCTACCCGCGGGCACAGTCCTCGCTACGATCGCAACCGGCTCCGCTCCGAACGCGATCGCAGTCGATGCGGCGGGCGACGTCTGGGTTGTAGATAACGCCAGCGACACCGTCAGCGAGCTGTCGCCCAGCGGCATGGTTCTGGGTGTCTTCCCGGTAGCAGGATGTCCGCATCAGATTGCCATTGACCGGCGCGGCAATGTCTGGGTATCGAGTAGCGTTGGTCCTGTCCTAACCGAATTGTCGGCCTCCGGCGTGACGCTGAATGTGTTCCCGATGGCTGTTCCTCCTGATGGCATCGCCGTAGGCGCGAACGACAACCTCTGGATCACCAATCCGGCCAGCAATAGCGTCTCGGAAGTGTCGGACTCCGGCGTTGGCCTGGGTACGTTTGCGGTGGGTCCCGGGCCCGGGTATCTTGCAATCGACGCAGCGGGGAATATCTGGGTCTCCAACTGCCTCGGAAGCACGGTGACAGAGCTCTCGTCTTCCGGCGCACTGCTCACAACGATCGGAGTTGGCTCGAGACCCTACGGCATCGCGATCGATGGGCACGGCGACGTGTGGGTGGCGAACCGGCTGAGCAACTCCGTGAGTAAGCTCTCATCCTCAGGGAAGGTCATCGGTACGTACCCTGTCGGAATTCACCCGGTGGGCGTCGCCTTCGACTTGGCGGGAGACGTGTGGGTGACCAACAATAGCGACGGAACAGTGAACGAGCTTTCCCCGGCGGGAGCGATCCTCGGCACCTTCACCGTGGGGATGAATCCTTCCAGCCTGGTCATCGACGCCGCAGGAGATATCTGGATTCCAAACTACGGGAGCGGCACTGTGACGGAGATGTCTTCGGGCACGGCGCCAGGCAGCGCTGCCGGTTCGGCAAAATCTGGCGTATGACCAACGGATCTGACTTTTTGGCGTGGACGGTGACCTCGTTGAGTCGCGGCGTGCTTGCAGATGCCCAACGAAGCCGACGGGCGTGGACCCGATCGTATGACGGGTAGCCACGAAATCTCCTTACAAGCCGATTGGTCAGGAGCGCGCCGCCTGCTTTGCCCCTTCGATGTCCGGTCAGATGGCCGAACGGGCGATGCGGACTTGTTCCTTGAGCAGGCGGGCCGGCGGCGGGTCGAGGGTGGTGTCCTTGACGGCGGCCCGGTACCCGCCCATGTAGATGGAGTGCATCACGGCCAGCGCGCAGCCTACGCCGAAGAAGAAGCCGAGAAAGCCTCCAATCGCAGCCGTCCAGAGGGCAGTCATGGGGCAAGTCTAGCAGTCATGCCAGTGTGTGAGGCGAAAGTTTGCCCCGCACGGTGGGCATAGCGTACCTTTTTTTCTGCAGCTCAATATTTTCAAGTACCAGGCAGGGCCTGCCGGAACGGCAATGGGGGATGTGCGTGCAAACGTCGGTTGGAACGAACATGGATTCTTTGCTGCGGGAGAACCGGGTGTTTCCGCCCCCGGCGGAGTTTGCTGCCAAGGCGCATGTGGGCAGCCTGGAGCAATATGAGGCCATGTACCGGCGCAGCGTGGAGGAGCCCGATGCATTCTGGGCCGAAGCTGCTGCGGAGCTGGACTGGTTCGCGCCCTGGGCCGAGGTACAAACCGGCGACATCTCGCACGCGCGCTGGTTTACCGGCGGCAAGCTGAACCTGAGCCACAACTGCGTGGATCGCCATGCCAACGGCAGCCGGCGGGACAAGGTGGCGCTTCTGTGGGAGGGTGAGCCCGGCGAGGTGCGACGCGTCACCTTTGGCGAACTCCATGCGCTGGTGCAGCGCTTTGCCAATGTCCTGAAGGGGCTGGGCGTGAAGCGCGGCGACCGCGTCGCCATCTACATGGGCATGTGTCCCGAGCTGGCGATTGCCATGCTGGCCTGCGCCCGCATTGGCGCGGTGCACTCGGTCATCTTTGGCGGATTCGCTGCCCAGGCCATCGTCGACCGCGTGAACGACTCCTCCTGCGTGGTTGTGCTGACCCAGGACGTGAGCTACCGCCGCGGCGTTGAGGTCCGGCTGAAGGACATCGTGGACGAGGCCATCGGGCGCTGTCCCACGGTGAAGCATGTGGTCGTCTACGGCCGTGCCGCGGGACAGAGCAGCGTGGCGATGGAGCCCGGCCGCGACCTGTGGTGGCACCAGTTGATGGCGCTGGCCGAGCCGGACTGCCCCGCGGAGTGGATGGACTCCGAGGACCTGCTATACATCCTCTACACCTCCGGCACGACCGGGAAGCCCAAGGGCCTGGTGCACAGCACGGGCGGCTACTCCGTTCAGAGTTATCTGACCAGCAAGTATGTGTTCGATCTGCGCGAGGACGATGTGTACTGGTGCACCGCCGACTGCGGCTGGGTGACCGGGCACTCCTACGTGGTGTACGGCCCGCTGCAGAATGGCACAACTGTGCTGATGTACGAGGGCGCGCCGAACTTCCCGGACAATGGCCGCTTCTGGAAGATCATCGACGACCACAAGGTGAGCATCTTCTACACGGCGCCCACGGCGATCCGCGCATTTATCAAGTGGGGCGACGAGTGGGTGCGGAAGCACTCGCTGGCGTCGCTGCGGCTGCTGGGCACAGTGGGCGAGCCCATCAACCCCGAGGCGTGGATGTGGTATCACCGCGAGATCGGCAAGGAGCGCTGCCCCATCGTGGATACGTGGTGGCAGACGGAGACGGGCTCCATCATGCTCTCGCCCATTCCGGGTGCGATTGCCACCAAGCCGGGCTCTGCCACGCGGCCGTTCTTCGGCATAGTGCCGGAGGTGGTGACCAAGGAAGGCGAAGCCGTCCCGCTGGGGCAGGGCGGGCTGCTGGTGGTGCGCAAGCCCTGGCCATCGATGGCGCGCACGATCTGGGGCGACGCAGAGCGATATCAGCAGGCATACTTCTCCGACATTCCCGGCAGCTACTTTACCGGCGATGGCGCACGCTGGGACGCGGACGGCTACTACTGGCTGATGGGCCGCGTGGACGACGTGATCAATGTGAGCGGACACCGCCTGGGCACCATGGAGATCGAGTCCGCGCTGGTGGCTCACGCAAAGGTGGCGGAGGCCGCAGTGGTGGGTCGCCCGGACGATATGAAGGGTCAGGCGATCGTCGCGTTTGTGACGCTGGAGCATGGAAACGCGCCGAGCGAAGTGCTGCGCCAGGAGCTGCGCAAGTGGGTGGCCAAGGAGATTGGCGCGTTGGCACGGCCAGACGACCTGCGCTTTACCCAGATGCTGCCCAAGACACGTTCCGGAAAGATCATGCGGCGCCTGCTGCGCGAGCTGGCAACAACCGGCGATGTCAAGGGCGACACTACGACGCTGGAGGATTTTGCCGTACTGGCCAAGCTGCGCGAAGGCGACGAGTAAGCACAGGTCTGCAATGGGGCCGCGTTCTATTTAGAGGTTGCGGTAAAGGTCAGCGCCACGGGCGCAGGCGTACATGTGTGGCAGAACAATGTGCTCGATCCCGCGCCACTGAATGTGACCGTAACCAGGATGCTGGAGCCCACCGGAATTGCCGGGACCGAGGACTTCGTTTTTCCAAACCACTGGCCGGTTGCGCCTGCCGCTCCGATGGGCGTGTGCTGCAGCTGGTCCATCGAAGAGTACGGCGTTACGGTGCCGGTCCCGGTGTCGGTCAATGTGACGGAGACGAGGGAGCCCAGGCCGCAACCGTTGGTGCTGGTGTCGGTGTACGAGAATGCAACAACGTTGCGTCCTACCATCGCGGCTACGTCGGCCGCGAGGGTCCCGGAGCAAGTCCCCGTGGTGGCTTTGCACAAAGAAAATAGCGCAAGCATTGGATCCTCTTTGGAGAGGGAACTGAGGCTGGTGAGGGTGCTGTCGAGTGTATGGGCCCGCTGTTCCTGCGCCAGGACCAGCATGACGGAACGAAGATCCAGGGTGGCATACTGCGCTGGATTCTCCCAATCGACGGCACTCGCTGGTGCGGGTTCCGCGGGGTCTACGGACTGCTTATTTCCCTCTGGTTTTTCTTGCGGATAATCGGTCATACGCACTCCTCTCTTTGTTCTGAATTATCAGAATCGCCGTGGATTTAATGGGCCGAGGAAGGCAAACGCACATTATACAAACGCGAGTACCCGATGGCTATAGAGGGGGGTGGAAACATTCTCGGGCGCAGACAGTGGCGTTGAACGAGGTCTATAGCAGGTTGCCGCTGGGCTTGGTGGGCAGGATGAAGTGGAAGGTTGAGCCCTTGCCCGGCAGGCTGGTGGCCCAGATGCGTCCCCCATGCTGCGCCACGATGCTGCGGCAGATGGCGAGGCCCAGGCCGGTGCCCCCCATGGTGCGGGAGTCGGAGGCGTCCACCTGGTGGAAGCGCTCGAAGATGCTTTCGAGCTTGTCGGCGGGAATGCCGCGGCCCTGGTCGCGCACCTGGATCTCCGCCTCGTTGGCGTCCACTCGGCGAGCCCGCAGGTGGATCTCCGTACCCGGCGGCGAAAATTTGATGGCGTTGGAGATAAGGTTGGTGAGCGTCTGTAGG
>Ga0302200_10001900_pt1 | contig 19028 bp, 20 predicted proteins | sample II_Bog_N3_1_FD_194585 | JGI IMG/M metagenome (GOLD analysis project Ga0302200, IMG submission 194585) | Peat permafrost microbial communities from Stordalen Mire near Abisko, Sweden - II_Bog_N3_1 | ecosystem: Environmental > Terrestrial > Soil > Wetlands > Peat | place: Sweden: Abisko... | reverse complement strand
GCGACCTCAGCAGAACTGCGCCGCCGCCGAACGATAGGAGAAGAAATCACTGACTGGTTCATGCCTCCAGTCAATCACCTTCAAGCCGCCAGGAAAAGGATGGCTTTGCCCGGAGCGATACCATTGGAAAGCAATTGCGGGACTTCGATCTACTTTGACCATTCACTCTTTTCGCGTCGGGTTTGCGACCGCGTTGCACCGGCAAAGCCGCGATATAGTGCTTGTATCTCGTGCTCTGGGGCACGGTGATCTTCGGCCAACGCTTCGCTATATTCAACTATCGGCAGCCGAGCTACCGCATTGGATGGAAAGCACCTTTGGGCAGTAGTGCAGAACGTCAGGGGCATGGGTTCTAACAGGACGGTGCAGAGAATGCTTCAGTATTCATCGAACTGACCAGCTGGCATATTGCCGATCCGGAAGTGTCCGATTTTCTAAAGACAAGACATTCCTGAGAAGTTGGGCTCATCGCTCGCCTCAGCCAAGCCCTTCTGCCAAGAGTTGTTCCGCTGGTATGACTTTCGTCTTGGCATCGAGTGGATAGGCTTCTTCTCCTGGGTGCTGGGCAATGCGTCGGTTGGCATTCAGGTTCAGGTAGCCGGCATAGAAGTCTCTGCACGAGCTCATTTGTGGGGAAGAGATGTGGCCATCCTGGCACACTGGCACAAATATCGTGGGCAGTCTTCTAAAATGTGACGCTATGCCTGCTCCTGGGCCGGCGGCGCCAGTCTTCCTGCAGCGCGTTCGGCAGCCCACCAAGCATCGCGTGCGCGAATAGCTTCAGTGCGCAGGTCCGCGGCGTACTGTTCGAGTTGCTTCCGGCTCAGGTGTTTGGTGGCTTCGTAGCTTTCGATTGCAAGGGGGCCGAGGTAGCGCGGGAAGAGGTTTCGCGCCAAGGGTCCGTCCGGGTTGGCCTTCGCACGCCGCACCACAGCAGCGGCAACGGCATCCCCGTCATACATCTCAAAGCAGGTATCGAAATTGCGGGTCGGTTCGCCATTTCGTGCGATAACGGCACTAGCGAAATTGACCCGATCCCAAAAGCCTTCAAGTTCATGAATTTGGCTGGGCATACGGATGGTTCCTTGGTGCTCGGAGAGAGCCGCGCAGCTCGGTTAAGTGATGTGAGACCTAAGATCGGCGGGAGCTTGTTTTCTTGCTTAAATGACCTATAGAAAGGATAATAGCGCTTCAAATACCCTATATATGGGTATAATAGGTCTATGGCCAGAGCGACTCGCGCATACCCGGCGTTATCCGAAAACGCGACCAGCCAGATCCAGAAGCTGGGTCAGGACCTTGCTGTCGCCCGCAAGCGGCGACACATGTCTATGAGCGAAATGGCGGAGCGCATGATGGTGAACCTGAAAACGGTTCAACGAATGGAAAAGGGCGATCCTGCCGTGGGAATCGGAATCGTAGCCACGGCACTCTGGGTCCTGGGCCTTCACCGGCGCCTCGGTGACTTGGTCACACCGGAAAGCGACACAGTGGCTCTTCAAGAAGACATCAAGAACCTGCCGCGCGATTTTCGGAGATCAACTAAACGAACGGACAAATTCGATTTTTGAGTGAGCGATGCCAACAGCCTACGTTTATGTCTTTCTGGAAGAAGGTCCAGTTCCCGCCGGGATACTGGAAACAAGTGGTACTGGCCGCGAGGCAGCGGCGCGTTTTCGGTATGGCCGGCGGTATCTTCAGCGTGAAGACCGACTGGCGGTCGATCCCGTTCAGTTGCCTCTGACGGCCCCTGACGCAGACCGGGAGTACATCACCGAAGAAGGCTTTGTTCTCTTCAACGGTATTCGGGATGCAGCCCCTGACGGTTGGGGCCGCCATCTGATGGATCGCGCCGCCGGCGCACAGGCCCTCTCGGAATTCGATTACCTGGTGGCGACAGGAGAATCTCGCGTTGGTGCGCTGGCATTCGGTACAGATCTGTCCGGACCGCGGCGGATTGTTCCGTGGGCCGAGGAGCAGGTTGAAGGCGAAACTCTCGACTTAGCGGGGATGATTGAAGCTGTCCGTGAACTGGATACCGCTGAGGGTTTGCCCAGGAAGTATCGGCGTTTCCTCTTGCGCGGGTCCTCTCTCGGTGGGGCTCGGCCGAAGGCAACCACGGAATACGACGGCAGGCAATGGATCGCGAAGTTTGGCCGTGCCGATGATCGCAGCCCAATGTGCCGCATCGAATTTGTCACGATGAAACTGGCTGAACAGGTGGGCATCGCGGTACCTCCGGTTCGGCTCGAAAAGGCACTCGGACAAGACATCTACCTGATTGAGCGTTTCGACCGGGTACCAAACGATCTGGGATACCGTCGTCTCCCCTTTATTTCGGGACTTACAATCCTCGGTGCCCATGAAAGCGAGTCGTCACGCCAGAGCTACCGTGGGCTGGCGGATCAGTTGCGTCGCTTTGGGTCAGAGCCTACAGAAGATCTGAAGCAGCTTTGGCGGAGAATGGTGTTCAATATTCTCTGCAACAACAACGACGACCACCTGCGGAATCACGGCTTTCTGTGGGACGGCCGCGGCTGGAGGTTGTCGCCCGGCTACGATATCGTCTCATTTCCTCAGGTAGGTACGGAGCGGGATCTTGCTATCGGTGTCGGTCGCAATGGACGCCGGGCGACGATAGAAAACGCATTGACCGATGTAGCAAGTTTTGGCCTGTCACAGAGCGAAGGCATTTCCATCGCTCAGATGATGCAGGGGACCGTGAGAGCAAATTGGGAGAAGTTGTGCGTAAGTAATGGATTCACCGCTCTCGAAATCGAGCGGCTTCGCAACTGTTTCCTTGCCTGCGATGAGACGATTCAGGGTGCATAAAGGTCTGGCCGTCTTCTGAACCTTATGGGTGGTCATTGTTCGACCTGGGTCGAACCGGGTCTACCACGCCTTATGCAGGGAAGAGGTTCATTCCAAATGGATGGGGAACGGGGAAGCAGTCAGCCTGGGCAACTATCCGGAAAGTCCGGATAGTTGCGGGGCGGCGTCAGGTTCAGGAGGCGAACTCGACGAGGTGTTGCTGGCGTCGGCGCTTGGTGGCTTCTTCGCGGGCTGCCTGGTCGGCGAGGATGGTGTCGAGAACGGGCCGGACGGTTTCGGTGGGAGCTTCGAGCAGGGGCAGCACGGCCTGGAGTAGAAAGCGGGCGAGGTCGGTTTGGGTGAACTTCCACCGTTCGGCCTGGATGCGGATGCGGTTCAGCTCGGAGATGGGGAGTTTGACGGAGAAGCAAAGCAGGGGTTGTTTGCCGCGGCGCCGCGCGCGAGCCTGATTCTCCTGTCCAATGAGGTTGAGAGCTTTGAGCAGGACCTGTTCCTCGTGTTCGCCGGGAGGCGGGGGAACGAGGGCGAAGGGTTTGGCATGGTCGGCGCTGGCGTCGAGGCGGTCGAAGGTATCGGAGGAATTCTCCATTTGTTCCCCTTTCAAGAAGACGTTAGCACGGGTGCTGGGGCGAAGCAAGGGCGAAGAGCATTATGTGCGGATAGTGCGATCCAGAGCTGAAGGAGAGGCACAGTCGGCTCCTGGAAGGCGGAGTTGAACGTCTTCTCTGGCCGGCCAGGCCTGCTCGGCTCGTGCAAGTCGCATGCCGCCCGGACTGACGGGAACCATCACCGCTCCCCACCTTATATATGTAGCTGTACAGCCCGCAGCCAACCACATTTCACTCACTGTTACAAGAACAGGGTCTTGCCGCCGCGCTCGCGCGGCGCGGGGGGAGGGGAGGAGCGCGTGTGTCTACAGGGGATGAGAAAAGACGCTGCGGAAGGGGGGCCTTCGGCGGTATTGGCTTATTGGGACTGTGGGCTGTACAGCTACATGCACGGGGAAAGGATAGGTTCGGTACACCGAGCGCGGTGGGGGAAAACAGGAGGGCTGCGGGCTGTACAGCTACATAAGTGAGGTAGAGAGGCTGGTCTGGGAATGGAAGAACTGTCACCAGCCACAACCCGGTGCCACTCAAATCGCGAGATGACGAGTGACACCAATTGTGACAATCGGCCGCGAACCGGGGTTCTCAGGCGGTTGCCTTGCGGCCGGATGCCTTGGCCGGTTGGCAGGTTTTCCGGTCAAGCGCCGCCACGCGCGCCTTCATCGACTGCGTGGCGTTCTTGCCTACCTGTATCTTCCAGCCCACCTTGAGGTTCCGAGGGAATTCCTGGATGTGGGTGTCCGATACGTCCAGGCACATGCCCACCGTGAAGCGCTCGGGCAGCGCCGTCAAGGGCGTCATCGAGAAGTCGGCGATGCCGTCGATAGTCATGCCGGGCGCCAGCCTGGTGCCTTCGCCGCAACCCAACAGCCTCAAGTTGCCGCGGATGTGGGTGCCGGGCGCAAAGATAGGTTCGCGATTGTCCTGGAAAGTGAGGTTGCCGGTGACTACCGACTGTGGCGGCAACGTGCCGCGCAGAATCAGGGGAGCGGCTTGCCTGGGCGTAAGGTGATGCCGCTGCCGGCTGTGAGTGTCGCGCTGCCCCTGACGCGGAGCGGACCGCGCAGGAACAGCCGGGCGTGAAGTGTTGTTCCCGCGCATAGAATGCTCCATGGTAAGAGAGTATCGGCCTGAGAAATACGTCGTGCTACTCCGGACCAGGCATTATCCGGAATCTAGCTATCTACTTGACGCCACCGACCCCAAGATATAGCGTTTTTGATTGTGGACGAGGATTATCCTAGGACGCTGCTTGAGTTGGAACGTCGGTTCGGCAACGAAGAAGCCTGCGCCGAATACCTGGCGGCGCTTCGTTGGCCGAGCGGTTGGATGTGTCCGAGATGCTCGGCGGCGGAAGCTTGGTCGGTACGGCGTGGTCGCCGGCTATGCGGCCGGTGCCGGTATGAGATGTCGATCACAGCAGGAACCATCTTTCAGGACAGCCACCTGCCGCTGACCATTTGGTTTCGGGCCATGTGGCAGGTTACCAGCCAAAAGAACGGCATCAGCGCACTGGGATTGCAGCGCGTGCTTGGCCTGGGCAGCTACAAGACGGCCTGGACGATGTTGCACAAACTGCGTCGCGCCATGGTCCGCCCTGGCCGCGACAGGCTGCACGGCGTGGTGGAAGTGGATGAAGCCTTTTGGGGAGCTAGAGAAGCCGGAACCGTCGGCCGAGGAACCGAGACCAAGATCCTGATCATCGTGGCTGTGGAAGAAGCCGGAAGGGGAACGGGCCGCATCCGCCTGCGCACGATCCCGGACGTGACCAGAAGCACCTTGCACGGATTTATAGCCGAAACCGTGGAACCGGGAAGTACCGTCCGAACAGACGGGTATCGATCGTACATGGGGTTGGATGGCTATGTTCACGATCGCAACGTGCAGCTTGGCAAGGACAAGGGCGAACACGTGCTGCCGCGGGTCCATCGTGTGATTTCGTTGCTGAAGCGCTGGCTGATGGGCACCCATCAAGGGGGCATCAGCCATGCTTATCTGGACCAATACCTCAACGAATTCACCTTCCGCTTCAATCGACGTACCTCCGCATCTCGGGGTAAGCTCTTCTATCGATTAGCACAACAGGCGGTTCAGATCGAGCCGGTGCCCTTCGACAAACTAACCAAACCACAACCACTTGGGGTTGGTGGCGTCAAGTAGATAGCTAGAATCCGGAATACGCGATGCCGTTTGGCAAACTCAACGCTGCGCCGCGGTGAAAGCCGCGACGGAACGGTATCGAATTCCAACCTGTAAGCCATGTTTACAAGTTCGCCCGATGGAGGCTTGGCCGTAGTTCCGAACAATCGTCGCGGTTACCAACAGTGTTACATCGTGGCGATCTTTCCCTCTTCCGCGAGTTCGGTAAAGTCCACCTGGACGGGAGTGCTCCCATCTTTCGGCCACACCGTAAAGACAGTTGCAATGGTGTCCGGGCGGGTCTGCGCTTTGCGCGCCTGCAATGCGGCTTCAATCGGTGTGGCAGCGTCGAACACGTCGAATTCCCAGCTGACCAGATAGTCCATGGCGCTCAGTTCCTTTCTCCGGCGGCCGAACGGGGCACCCCTGGAAATGCATCCCCGCGCCGATCATTTCCTCGGTGTGGTGTGGTCAGCGTGCCGGGGGACACGCACAGCTCCAACGTCCGAAGGCCAGTGGGCCGGCCGCCGGTACGCTCAACGCGCGGTCGGCAACCTGTCTGTGTATTGACCAGCAGCGCTCTGCGCGGTCAGCTTCTTCAGCCGTCTATCGAGCGCGGCCATGACGCGCCGGTGCACATCGGTCTCGGTGTCCTTTTCCTCGACGGGAACCAGTATGGTGCGTGGCTCTCCGGCCAGCAGCGCCAAATATATTCGCTGCACGAGGCGCTGAGCGGGGTAGTCGTTCCATGCTTTTCCCGACTGTTTGCCCGCTTCGTCGTCGAGGCGCTTCCGTGCGCGTGCGAGAGCCCAGCCGATATCCTCATAGCACCCGCCTGCGCCGTCATCGACTACCATGCCCTGGGCAAGCAGCAAAATCGTGATGTCCGGCTCCGGCCCACGAAACCTTTCCCACAGGCTCAAAATCGACTCGGGCGTGGGGGGGTTGTAGACGGCGGCATAAGCGAAGGCGGAATCCGAATAGCGGTCGCACACCAGGGTATGGCCGGCGCGCAGGTGCGGCTCCAGGCGCGATACGTTGTCGATGTGGTCCAGCAGCAAGTAGAGCTGCTGCGCGCCTGCGGGCAAGGTGCGTCCCGAGTCCTCCAAGTGAAACACCGCTTCGCGCACAACTGCGCCCAACGGGGACCCAGTGCCGAATTTGGTGCCCGGCTCTTTCGTGAAATAGACTCCATGGCCGCGGCCTTCCAACTCCCAGCGCAGCATGTCGGCCTGCTTGCTCTTCCCGAGGCCGTCGGCTCCTTCAAACGTGATGAAGAGACCCGTGTTCATGATGAAAACTCCTGTTGTGTGCAACCGCGAGTTGGTGTCGTCGTTGCAATTAACCGTGAAATGGAAAAAGCGGCGGCCCAGCATGCCAATACTGGGCCGCCCCCGGAGACGTCGTGGTGATAGGCCACGACGTTAAAAAAGGTGCGGGGGAAGGCAGGCGTCTGCGCGCCACATCGCTAACTGTCAATAAGCGCAGTCTCATCCTAGTCGCGGCAGTCGGTGATCTGGTTGCCCGGGATGCCGAATGTCTCCGCGGCCAACTGGTAGATGTGGGAGAGTTCGACCGTAGCTCGGGCGCCGGTGTGGTTCACCGCGACCGCATTGCCGTCGAGGTGGCAGCACTTCACGTGGCCAACTTCGATCAAGACGGCGACCTGTCCTTCGACAAGATGCGCGGCCAGTTCGGCAACCATGTCAACCTCGACCGAGTCATCTTCGCTGTCGGGCCAGGTTTGCGTGGGCCACCAACCTGTCTGGCTGAGTCAAGGGTGAGTACCCGGCCCGCCAAATTCACCGATTCCCTTGGTTGTGTGGATACCCTGTTCTCATTTGACCCGACAGACACATGTCTTAGTTTTATAATCTTTGGTTGAAGCCGGTTGAAGCCGGTTGAAGCCGGTTGAAGCCGGTTGAAGCCGGTTGAAGCCGGTTGAAGCCGGTTGTGCGTGACGTCAATCTACACTCGTGCGCGTTTCAGCCGAGAAAGAGATCGACGATCATGTCCCCTGTAATAAATCCTATCGAGCCGCAGAATCTTTACGAATTGGGCTGGACTTACGCGCCGGGTAGCATGTTTGCCTTTGACTCCGGCACTGGGGAGCTTATAAACGTCAACCCGGCGGCGGAAGCGCTGAGCGGGTATTCCCGCGAGGAACTTATCAGGCAGCCTTTAACCTTGCTCCATCCGGATGCCGAGCGCGAGCGGGTGAAGGTCGAATTCCTGAACGATTTGAAACTACCATCGCGCCACGCCGGATTTCACATTCAGCGTAAAGACGGTCGGTGCGCACCTGTGGCGATTACATCCTCAGGGTCCCTGGTGCTGGACGGTAGATCCGTGGCGATTTGCATATACTTCGACCTCACCGTGGACATCAAAACCGTGCATGACGATGAGGAGAAGCATCTGGTGCAGATGGAGGCCAGATACCGGGGACTTCTGGAGGCAGCTCCGGATGGAATGGTCGTTGTGGACCAGGGCGCAGAGATTGTCCTGCTGAATGCTCAGGCCGAGAAGCAGTTTGGATACCGCCGCGATGAACTTCTGGGCCAGAAGGTGACCAACATCATTCCGGAGGGTTTTGCGGAGAGGCTGATCGCCGACGGAACCCGGACCGCGGCCGAGGCGCTGGCGCAGCAGATCGGAACCGGGATTGAGCTGATCGGGAGGCGGAAGGATGGAAGCGAGTTTCCCATCGAGATCATGCTCAGTCCGCTGGAAAACGACGAAGGAATCCTGGTGACGGCGGCCGTCCGCGATATCACCGTGAAAAAGGAGAGAGAACATCGGCTCAAGGCCCAGAACTGGGCATTGTCGGCCTATGCGGGCGCAGCTCTGGCACTTGCCCCGGCGCGCAACTCACAAGACCTTCTGAGGGCTGTTTGCGAGGCTATTACGCGCGAATCCATCTATGTGCTCGCCTGGGTAGGCATTGCGGAAGATGGTCCGGACAAGCTGGTTCGAATCGCCGCGGCAACGGGGAGTGCCGTGAGCTTCCTGGATGGGCTGCATCTGAGCTGGGCGGAGGATGAGCAGACCGGAAAAGCTGCGATGGGCGTCTGCATTCGCACCGGCAAGATGCAGAATATGTTCGACTCCGAGACATCCGAGACCTATGCGCCCTGGCGCGAACGATCGAGGCAACACGGCATACGCTCCGTCGTGTGCATTCCGCTTCTGGTCGAGAATGGCTGGCGTGGCGTATTGATTATTTATGCCGCGCGCCCCAACGCATTTGAAGCGCCGGCGATCGAAGTATTCCAGCACCTTGCGGAGCAAATTGTCCACGCAGCCCATGCGCTCGATCAGGGACTGGCAATCCGTGCTGGGGAGATCGTCCTCGCAAATATGCAAAGGCAGTTGACCGAGGCATTGTCCGCGATGGTGGCGCCCATGGTCGCCGCGATGGAGATGCGGGACCCTTACACCGCGGGTCACGAGAGCAGAGTGGCGGATATCGCAGTTGCAATTGGCAAGGAAATGGGCTGGCCAGAGGAGCGATTGCATGGATTGTATGTGGCGGCACAGGTCCACGATATCGGGAAGATTTCAATCCCTGCCGAGATCCTGACCAAGCCAACCACGCTAACCGCGGGAGAATTGGCCTTGATTCACGAGCACCCGGGGACTGGCTATACCATTCTGAAAAACATTCCCTTTCCGTGGCCCATTGCCGAGATTGTGCACCAGCATCATGAAAGGCTGGACGGCTCGGGCTATCCCCAAGGCCTCAAGGGAGATGCGATCCTGCCCGAAGCCAAGGTCCTGGCAGTGGCGGATTTTGTGGAAGCAATGGGCTCCCATCGACCGTATCGGCCGGCAGCCAAGCTGAAGATCGTATTGAAGCAGATTGAAACAGAGGCAGGTAGCAAGCTGGATGCGGAGGCCGTCCAGGTCTGCGCGGCCCTGTTCCGCGAGAAGCGTCTGGTTTTGCCAAGCACCAGCTAGGGTCGTACCACCGGTGACCCTGGTCTCTACACTGAGTTCGCGTTCGGCGGCCCACACACGGAACTTTGCTTCGTCGATTACCTGGAAGAAGTTGGTCCTTGCTGCATCAATCCACTGGAACATGACAGGTTCTCTTGAAAATAGCGTGATGACCACTGTGTCTGCTGGTTAGTATTTGTGTGTGTTGCTGAAGCACGCGGTCATCCGGTCGACTGCGGCCTGGTAGGTGCTGGCGCTGTCTTTGTCGTACCTAATGCGCAGCCGCTTCACCACACCATCCTGCACGAGCGCCCGCTCAAGCATGCGGGTGTGGATACTCTTGGCGGTGATGGCATAGGCCATTGGAGCCAGTTCTCGTCCGGTCACGAGCGTATCTGGATCTTCCTCGGTGAACGCGCTCAGGTCGGCATCGAATATCTGGCCGATTCCCCAAGAACCGAGATGCGATCCATACACGCTGAATGTTGCATGGCCGTCCCGCGACACGAAGGTTTCAACATCGCCTTGCGCCGTCGAGGGCTGCTGCGTGAAGAGGGCCGGGTCGTAGCACACGGAATACTGGAAGCGGTCACTGGTGTAGGTCGTGTACGGTACGCTGTCAACCGCGGCGCGGCTGTGCTCCTTGACGAGCAGCAGCAGAACTCCGAGGCCGAGCTGGACCAGTGCCAACAGGAGCAGAATGAGAAGAACAGTTTTCAGAGGACCCTTCTTCTTTTGGGTCTCCTTCTCTCCACCGGGGCCGGCGATTGTACCGGTTGTACTCGTCTGCTGGTTGCCATCGTAGAGGGCCATGTCTGCCAGCTGGGAGCGCCTGCCCGTCACCTCGCCGTAGGCGTCCTTCTCGATCCGCCGCTGGAGTGTGGCCCTGTCTGGGGCCTCAACAAGAAAATGGGCTCGTACTGGGAAATACTTCACAGGTGCCTCCCGTGTGGTGAGTTCCGAAATCTGTGGTTACAAAATAACCACTCAGATGCGCGAGGAAGAGTCCGCCGATGGCGAGACCCTCCCGGATGTTAGGCCGCGCGGAGCGGAGCGGGGAGGATGGCGGCACTCGTGCTTCGCTGGACCCACCGTTGGTTGAAGTCGCACAATTCTGCAAACCACACGCCCACGTCGCCGGTTCTTGCTCCAATTGCGCTGTGGAACGAATCGCCCTCCGGCTGGGCAGTATTGCGCATGTACTCGTCGATCTCCCCGGTCAGACATACCAGGGGCAGATACAAGCATGCAGGGGTAAGGGCGGTGGCCAGCTTGTCGGCAAAACACAGTTGAGACACGGGCCGCCCGGCAGCCTTTGCGTAGCTGCGGGAGTGGAACAGCGTGAACTCGCCCCACGGTGCACCGAACAGCACACGCATGAGGTGCGCTCCGCGTTCCGGGTGGCGTTCGCCGCTTGCCCCGTCCATGTCCGCGCAGCCGATGTACCCAATGTCGTGCAGGAAAAAGGCAAACCACAGCCGCGGGTCAAGCGGGACGCCATACAGCTTTGTCCACGCAATGGCGACCATGATGGGATGGAGAAGAAACTGGTGAGCTCCAAACAGGACGCTCCTTGAGCCTATTGTCATAAGAACCTCGTCAAGCACACAGCAGATGCTGGCGCTTGTCTGGTGTTGGCAAGCGATGGTTGTCCGTAGAAAGGCAACCGTCCCCCATGTGGTGAGCTTCCGCGCGCCGAAGCGCAGGGCGCATTCGCGCCGTGCAGGGGTGAGATCGTAGTGAAGCAAATGCAAGTAGTCCCAAGATCGGGGACACGTGAGGCCGACAGTCTCGGCCACGCCGCGCGGTGCGACGTTTTCACGCCAAGTTGCTGACACAGCTTCACGGTGGTCCCTGTGCAGGACCACCGGGCCATCCTCCTGCTCAAAGAGAATGCTGGCGCCTTCTTTAGCGCAGGGGTTCAAAGGCGTAAGCCTTCGATCTTTCCCCAGTCGAGTAGTGTGCCGGCCTTCCAATTCGCCTTGAGCTGCTCGAAGCCGATGAACATTGGTTCGCAGTATCGGTAAATGATGGAACCGCCTTCGACGGTCAGCTCGATTGAGCCGGCGCGCTCGAGCTTTGTGAGAAACGCGTTGACGCGCTTGTACTCGGCGTCGGTCAGCTCTACGTCATCCTGGTAAAGCTGATTGTTGTCGGTGTAGAGAAATTCGATGGTGTACTTAACCTTGGCATCCATCGGGGCTCCTGAAGTTGCGCAGGTCTCGTGCTGGGACCTCCACTGTGTGGAATGAGGTTGGGATGGTGGTCGTTCTCAGCTGGCTTGCTTCGCTTTGCGCGCGTTGTAGCAACCGCGGCAATAGACGGGCCGATCCGGACGCGGCTCAAAAGGCACATCAGCTTCCTGACCGCAAGCCGAGCAGATCACGCGCGAACCGCCTCTTGCCTTCGGTTGGGCCGCAGGTTGCTGGTCTGTGCAGCCGCTTTCGGGAGCGGCGCGCTGCTGGCGCCACTTCAGCCTGCAAGCTTTGCAGCGGATAGGCGTCGAGTAGTTGTGGTCGCGAAAATAGTCCTGGTCTTTGGCTGTGAACGGAAAGATTCCGCCGCAGTCGGTGCAAATGAGCGTGGCGTAGGTGCTCATGGTGGTGAAACTATCGCAAAACATGGCGAGAGGAAATGCCAGGAGAACAAAATCTGCATCTGTTTACCTTTCCCCCAGTCACGCGGTCCAGGGGGACCACACTCTGGAGGGGATAGGGCAGCCAAGGGCGGCGCGAATCATCTCTTTAGAGCAGCCGGCCCAGCAGTGGTACATGCGGGGTTCGGCCACGGAGATTGAGAGGTGAGTTCCATGGCGGTCTTCGCCGCGTTTGGCGCAAGCCGGACACCGGGCAATGTAGTTCTTGCCGCTACGTTTGGCGTTGGGAACGTGGCGGAGAATCTGAAAACCCTGGTTGTGGCCTCCAACGGCGGGCAGTTGGGTCCACGGCTTCGCCGCAACTGGGTCCGGGATGGGCGCCATTCCGGCGGTGAGGGCTTCGAGGTGCTCCCGTGTGAGCCGCCTTACCTGGTGAAGCAACTGGAACTGCGCGTCAAGGGTGGGCTCGGCGGTTTCGAACCAGTAGCGCTGCATGCTGGCGCGATGGATCCCGAGCGGACCGCGGATTGCATTCCCGAATTCGCCAGGCCGGAGTTCGTTCTGGCGCGGAAATACTTCGATGCCATCCTCTTTGTCCCGTTTGACCGCGATGCCGAGACGGCGCGCGACATCAAGGACATAGAGCCGGCACAGTTTCGCCGGCATCGGTTCCGCCAGGAATATCCAGAGGTGGCCACCCCGGCGGGACTGTTCCATCAAGGCCTCTACGCCATCTTCGTGGCAAGCCTGTTGGAGCCGAAGCAAATCTAGGCGGGAGTCAGCATAGTCGGCATCGATCGCAATCCACTTTGAGGACTGCGACTTGGGATTGATGGCGTAAACACCGATGGTGAGATGGCCCGCGAGATGGCTGTGAACGGTCGCTATGTCGATGCTGAAAGGCTGCTTCGACTCCCGATCACAAGCTTTGTAAAAGTAGAAGCGTCCGGATTTCTTACTTGGGAAGTGGCTCTGGCGCAAATAGGCGCGGCGGTTGGCAAAGAGAAGCATGTATTCGTCGGCCTGAGCACGGGTAACCGGCAGGATCGCTGCGGTCGTGTGGGTGGACATGGGCGGACTCCCGGTGCACCGGTAAAACCGGCGAGATGTAGTGAATGAAAGCTCCATACGATGATGGATTAGCGAACCACTCTGGCTCTGGTCATGCGAAGCTGTTTGCGAAGGCGGCGACAAAGCGTTAACAGGGAAAGGTGCGATGGAAACATGCCTCGGCGACAATCGACGTGTTTTTTGGCGCGCTGTGCATCCATTTTGCCAATGATTTATCAACCACCAGGTTGCCTGAATCAAAGCAGGTCGCTTTCCTTCAAGGGGCAGCCTCATGCCGTCCGGCCGGAGTGGATTCTTGGCGATTGGCCTTATGCTGAAGCCGTAGCTACGGCAGGCTCGCGCTGCGCAATGGCTGCAATCTGATGGAGCATCCCTTTGAAGATGCAGTAATGGATCGGGTATAGCGCGTACCAATAAAGAAGCCCGAAGAGCCCGGCTGGATCGAAGATTGCGGTTTGCCGAATCACCGAGCCATGGTTGGTTGGTTCGACTTCGAACTGAAGCCACGCACGGCCCGGCACTTTCATCTCCGCCACCAGGTTCAACCTGCGGTCTGGTTCAACACTCTCGACGCGCCAGAAATCCAGAGCATCGCCAGCTACTAGTGCGTGAGGATCACGGCGACCCCTGCGGAGGCCCACGCCACCCACAAGAAGATCGAAGAATCCTCGAATCCGCCACAGGAAACTGGCAAAGTACCACCCGTTCTCGCCTCCAATCCGCTGGATGGGAGCAAAGGCCAGGGCGGGTGGGACGGACACGTATGCGGTCCGGGAATCGACGAGCCTGGTCCCGAAGCGAACACCGCCCCAAGACGCGGGTTTGCCGCTGGACGAGAGCGCGTCGGACCAGAAAGTCGCAGCAAACTCCAGGTTTTCGTTGTGAAGGGCTCTCTCGATAGCCTTTTTCAACCCCATTGGCCGAATGTTGAAAGCGGCTAGCGCCGACTGATCACGGACGAGCGTCGGGTTCCTCATGCTCTCAATGAGCTTGCGGCCAACGCGCGCATAGATGGGAGTGACCAGGCCCAACCACAGACTCGACAAATGCGGCGTCAGGACTGGCACCGGGATCATCCATCGCCGCAGTCCGCATTGACGTGCGTACTCCTGCATGATTTCGCCATAGCTCACCTGGTCGGGACCACCGATCTCAAAGACTGTGGACTCTTCAAGAGGCAGGTCCAGCGCGGCCACAAGATAGGCGACTACATCTTCAATTGCAATCGGCTGGGCTTTAACCGCGACCCATCGCGGGCAGATCATGACTGGCAAGCGTTGTACCAGAGCACGAATCATCTCAAACGAGAGGCTTCCGGAGCCGATGACGATCGAGGCTCGAAACTCGATCACCGGAATCGCTGAACTGCGCAGGATATCTGCCACCTCATGCCGGCTCCGCAGATGTGCCGATAGCGCCTGATCCTGATTTCCCAGGCCGCCCAGGTAGACAATGCGCTTGACTCCCTGTTCACGAGCGGAGTCGGCAAAATTCTGTGCTGCTTGGCGGTCTTCCGCTTCGAACTGCCCCGCTGAACCCATGGAATGAACGAAATAGTAAGCTGTTTGCACTCCGGCCATTGCCGGTCGAAGAGAAGCGCGATCCAGGCAATCGGCCTGAATCACTTGCGTAGAGGAAGAAACCCGCGACCGAAGAAACTCAGGATGCCGGGCAAGACAGCGGACGGGCCGGCCTGCTGCTTCAAGCGCCCTGAGGAGGCGGCCTCCGATATAGCCCGAGGCTCCCGTTAGCAGCACAAGCGGCCGATGGTTTGTACCCATGGAGGAACCTCAATTGCCCTCGCAATGTCCGAGCCGGCACAACCTTAGCATTGACTGTCTATTAAATCCTGTACCAAACTGACCGGTAGGTCGTCATCGGCGATCTGCAAGCTGGCGATGGTGCAGAGGGGCTTTCCTTGGGGGCCAATCGTCCAGCTCTTTTCTTGAAACTACCGCGTTTGTCCTGCAATTTGCAGCAACAGGCGCGCAATTGCTGTGAAGTTGTCTTCATAATGGAGATTCCAGTTTAGGAGTCAGTTTCACGCCTCGGCTTCATGGTTGCGCCGATCTCATCGAATATTTCACTTTTGCAAAATCGAGTTTGTGCTTTTCTAATAAGCACCGATTCTCAAATTATTCGAACAGCACTTTGATCTCACCCTCTGCATCTCATCAACAAAACCCACTCCTTCTGTTGGAATACTGAGAATTCTGCCGCTCTTAGGATTCGGATGAGCTAAACAGCACTACATCACAGGCTTTTCACCGTTATTCTGTAACATTGAAGGTCTCCTCCACGAATACAATCGCACCAGTTCGCGATCGGAACTGGAGTCTTCCGGCAAGATGAACGTCTTCAGTTTCTTCAGGCTCCTTCGCACAATCTACGCAGATCCCGAGCCGGACATCGAGTACATCCAGAGTCTCGGCCTGCTCGCGGTGAAGATCGGCCAGGTCTTTGCGCTTCGTCCTGATTTCCTTAATGACGAACGCTGCCGCGTCCTGGCCCGCCTCTACAGCAACACCACAAGCCTTCCTCCGGAAGACTCCCTTGCGCTTATCGCCTCCTACGCCGGCAGCACCTACCTTGACAACTTTGCATCCTTCAATCCCCAACCCTTTGCTTCTGCGTCCATTGGCCAGGTACACCGCGCAGTGCTGAAGACTGGCGAGCAGGTGGCCGTAAAAATCGTCAAGAAGGACTACGCCAAACATTTCCGCCGCGACGCCGCCAGTGTGCGCAGGCTTTTCCAATGCGCCATCTTCTTTTACCCCAGGCTGCGCGGCGTGGCCAACCCCGTCAGCCTGCTCAGGGAGATTGAGAAGATGACGCTTAGCGAACTGGATCTCCGCAATGAAGCCGCCGGAGCCCGCGAGCTGAAAAGCCTCTATGAAGCCAGCAAGGACCGCTTCGATCTGTCCCATCTTAAGTTCCGGCGCGTTTACGAAGAGCTTTCGAGCGAAAACATTCTGGTCACCGAATACGCCGACGGGCCGACTCTCGATCAGTTGTTAACGAGGGGCGAGTTGGACTACGCCTCACTCCTCGAGCTCTTCCATATCCACGGCTTCTTCATGTTCTCCGTTGGAATCTTTCACGGCGATAACACGGGTTCAAATCCCGTCGGGGACGCCAATTAAATCAACAACTTAGAGGCACTTCGAGCGATGCCGCTAAAAAGCGGGGACGCTACGGGGACTAACGCAGAGGTACGCTGTCCCCATCCAAGCAAAACAGTTCTCTACTTCGGTTCCGGCAGAGCACCGGCAAACACCCCATCCAACTTGTTCACGGCAGCCGCCATGTATCCCGGCGAAAGGTGCGCATAGCGTTGCGTCATGCGTGGCGTTTTGTGGCCAAGAATCCGGCCCACCGCGTACAGGTCCACGCCTTCCATGACCAGCCAGCTTGCCGCCGTGTGGCGGAGCGAGTGGAAAGACGCATCCATGATGCCCACGGAAGCGAATACGCGCCGCGTGTAGACGCTGAGGCGGGCCGCATCTACGTCGGGGAATACCAGCGCCCCCGGTTCGCCTACCGGCAGACTCTTGAGCACCTGGACGGCCAGCGCGTTTAATGCCACAACCCGGAGCGTACCATTTTTCGTCTCTGTCAGGTACGTGCGCTGGTTGGCAAGGTCAACGTCCTTCCAGCACAAGCCGAGAATCTCTCCCCGGCGCATCCCGGTGAACGCCGCCAGCGCCATCGGCGCGCGCATCCAATCCGGCGCGGCTTCCAGCGCGGCCTTGAATTCCGTGGGAGAGAGATACCGCGTCCGGCCTTCCGACACTTTGGGCAGTTTCGCGCCCTGGGCCGGGTTCGCCGTGAGCAGTTCCCATTCCACGGCCAATTGGAGAGCGTGTCTCAGTGTGGCAAACTCTTTCGCCACTGTCCCGGCTGAAACCGTCTCGCTCCGCTCAAGGATGTAATCGGCCACTGTCCGGCGCGTGATCTCTTTCGCCAGAGTGGGCAGCGCGGCCTTGAGCGTCTCCAGAATGCCGTCCAATCGGACAAACGTAGTCGGGCGCAACTGCGCTTTCTGGTACGCCTTGAATCGCTTGAGCAAGTCCGCCGTGGTGATCTCGCTGGCAGACTTCACTCCGAGAATGCTGTCCCGTTCGATGCGCGTCTTGATTTGCGATAGGGCCGTCATTGCCTGAGTGCGCGTAAAGGCCGTGACCTTCTCTTTCTTGCGCTTGCCGTCTGCATTGACATACGAAACCCACCAGCCGCTTCGATCAGTCCGCTGAAACACTCCGTCCCGCTCTTTAGCCTTTGGCATTTTTCCCTCCCATGCCTGCGCTCTCAATCTCTTCTTTGTTCCTTGAGACGAACTGTCTTTGCATGAAATCTCGGTTACTCAGACTCTTGTTTGCTTCGCTTGCTACCCATACGAAGCGATTTCCGAAAGCTGGTTTCCACTTTGACCAAACCTTTGCCGCCGCATCAATCTTCCGTTTGTACTGAAGGTCTCTTGCGGACTCCACTCTGCGTTTAGTACCAGCACCTTTGCACAGTGGACAATAGGTGTTGTATCTGGGGACCGGCGTTCGCTTGTAGACGAAGTATTGCTTGCAGGCTTCGTTAGAGCAGCGCGCAAAACATCTCTGCCTTGGAGAACTTACAAGTCTAAATAACCAGTAGTTTGCCAATTCATTCCCCCAAAGACATCCACCGTGAACTGGCGGCAGGCTTTCGTCCAATCCGGGCGGATTGAATTGCAAGAATATCGGCGGCTGATCTGGCAGACCGCCGGGAATACCAACATAGCCCGATAGCATTCCAATCTTCGGCGGGTTGCGTTTTAGCCAAGGTGTGAGGGAATACTCCAGCGCAAAACTGCTAGGCGATCTCTTGAAGAGGCTGCGCTTCTTCGGTTCAATCCTTGCCTCTGAATCTGCCTTGAAGTCTCTGCCGGAGTCGATCCACTGGTCCACTCGTTTTCGAAGTGCGTGGCGGAAGGATTGCTTGGCAACTCGCATAGCCTCCCCCCGCCCGCTCTTGATTTCCTTTGGGTCTTCAAGGCACCACGTTCCAGCATGGTAAGGGAGCCGTGTGTCCGGTGAGCCATTCAGGATCAATGCCACTAGACCGGGAATTTCGTTCTGATCGTGGTGTCCGGCGAACGGTTGCATAGTAGCCTCAAAAGACTTGTTACGCGCAAGAATATCACTGCGTAACAAACAATGCAACACCTGTCCTCGATTGTGCCTAATACTCCTCGTATGGGCGTCGGTTACAAACCCAAACGAGGAGAAGTGATATGCAGCAACGTGTGACGAATCATCAACTCTTGAGTGTGGCGGACGCGGAGACGGCCACAGGAATCTCTCGCTGGACATGGCGGAGATGGGCCTATGAAGGCAGAATTTCCAGTGTGAAGTTGGGGAAACGTCTCATGCTTTCACAGGTTGAGCTGGACAGGGTTATCGCAGAAGGGACACGTCCACGCCTTCAGGATGCGCACAAATGACAGCCGCTACTGTTGTGCATGGAATTCCGCCGGAAGTGCGCGCCGCCGCTGGCCGGGGCTGGCGGTTGTTCCCGGTTGAAGCGAGAGGCAAGCTGCCTTTGATAAAAGGATGGCCGGAAGCGGCCACGAGCGACATTGCGCAGCTTGAGGCGTGGGCGCACCAGTACCCGGCTTGTAACTGGGGACTGGCCACGGGGACGACTTCCGGGCTGGTGGTGATCGACGTTGACGGCGTGGAAGGCCGCGCATCATTGGCGGACCTGGAGCGGCAAGGTCTCACGTTGCCAGTAACGCTCACAGTGACCACGGGGCGCACGGATGGGGGAGAGCATCGGTACTACCGCCCGCCGTCCGGGGTTGATATTCG
>Ga0302200_10001890_pt1 | contig 19065 bp, 10 predicted proteins | sample II_Bog_N3_1_FD_194585 | JGI IMG/M metagenome (GOLD analysis project Ga0302200, IMG submission 194585) | Peat permafrost microbial communities from Stordalen Mire near Abisko, Sweden - II_Bog_N3_1 | ecosystem: Environmental > Terrestrial > Soil > Wetlands > Peat | place: Sweden: Abisko... | reverse complement strand
GTTGCCCAAGTTCGCTGAGGATTTATTCCGCTGTTCTGACGCCGATGCCGAAGCCGTTGCCCGCGGGGAGTTCAAAGACAACGACCACTGGCTCATCCCCACCGCCGAGGTCCCCGTCACCAACCTATTCCGCGACGAAATTCTCGACGACGCCCGCCTGCCCATTGCCTACACCGCCTACACGCCCTGCTTCCGCGCCGAGGCTGGAGCGGCCGGCCGCGATACCCGCGGCATCATCCGTCAGCATCAGTTTCAGAAGGTTGAGCTCGTCAAATTCGTCCGTCCTGAAGACTCCGACACCGAACACGAACGCCTCACCCGCGACGCCGAAGAAATCCTCGAAGCCCTCGCGCTACCGTATCACCGCGTCCTCCTCTGCACCGCCGACACCGGCTTCTCTTCCGCCAAAACCTTCGACCTCGAAGTCTGGCTTCCCGGCCAGCAGCTCTACCGCGAAATCTCATCCTGCTCCAACTTCGAAGCGTTCCAGGCCCGCAGGGCCAACATTCGCTACCGACCGGCACCGGAAAAGACTGGCGCGGACAAGAGCAAGCCCGCCAAAACCAAACCTGAGTTCGTCCACACTCTCAATGGCTCCGGACTCGCCGTCGGCCGCACCTGGCTCGCCATCCTTGAGAACTATCAGCAGCCCGACGGATCCGTGCTCGTTCCCGAAGTCCTGAAACCCTATATGGGCGGCATGGAAAGAATTGTGAAGGAAGTTTAATGGAACCCTCAAACCAAGCCGTACTCGCGTCGAAGCCTCGCCGAACCGTCAAGGAAGTCCTCCTCAGCTACTTCTACTGGACCTATCCCCGCGGCAGCTTCCACTACGACGTGATGGTCACCCTCATCCTGCTCTTCATCTTTGTAACCCCGTTTTTCTGGAACTATGGCGAGAAGCCATCCCCCAACGGCGGGCCGCCCCATCCCATCCAGGTTGTCGGCAACGACGATCACGGCTTCATCGTCACTGTCCTCGCCGTCGACGTGAATGTTCCCGCCGGCGCCGACGATCAGGTCGTCAAAAGGGTTCTTCGCAAGGCAATCGAGCCGGTCACCGGCGATGCCGTCTTTGTTGAGCGCTGGGAAACCGTCACAGACCCCCAGGGAAACGCGGCCTGGAAAATCTGGGCCCACCGCTAACGAGGTTTTGTTCCTTCCGGCACCGATGGCGCATCCAACACAAAGGAATTTATGCCTAAAGAAATAAAGCTCGCCCTACTCTCAATCGCTCTCATCTTGTTGCCCTCCCATCGCGCATCCGCAACTCCGCAGGACGATCTCAACAACGTACTCCACCGTCTCGACGTAGCCGCGACTAACTTCCGCTCCACCTCCGCAGACGTCCAGATCGATGTTGTTACGCAATATCCCGTGCCCGACACCGACACGCAGAAGGGCGTCGTCTACTACCAGCGCAAGGGCACTGCCTTCCAGATGGCAGCGCACATTGCGCAGGACAACGGCCAGCCGTCCCCCAAGGTTTATGTCTATTCCGGCGGCACCGTCAAGCTCTATGAGAAACTGACCAACCAGGTCACCACGCTCAGCAAATTCGCCCAGTACCAAAGCTGGTTTGAACTCGGCTTCGGCGCCAGCGGCAAAGATCTCGCGGAGAAGTGGGACATCAAGTACCTCGGCCCTGAAACCATCAACGGAATCAAGACCGAAAAGCTTGAACTGGTTCCCAAGGACCCGGCCGTCCGCAAGAATGTTCCCAAAGCTACTGTCTGGATGGACGTGGACAAGGGCATCAGCATCAGGCAGATCTTCGATGAAGGCCAGGGCGCATCCCGCACCTGCACCTACTCCAATATGAAGGTCAACCAGTCTCTGCCCGCCGACGCCTTCACCTTCAAGACTGACCCCAACCCCACCTACGTCAATCGCTAGCGCATTCCTTGCGCCGGATTGACGGATTCTTGAGTGTCGTGGCTTCCCACTCATTCGCCTGAAAAACGGCGAATGAATGGGGCACGGAGCTTTAGCGGTTGGTCCGGATCGAAAAGCCTCAGTCCTTAGTCCCTAGTCCCTCGTCTTAATCCCGCAGCCACCGCCATCCCTCCCAGCGCAAACACCATCGGGAAGCATTCCAGCGTATACCGCGCCTCGGGCGCCTCAATGGTCATCAGCAACGCACTGCGCAACACCAGGTATGCCAGCATCCAGAACCAGAATTTTGGCCGCAGACACAACCCCACCAAGCCCAGCAGCAGATACAGCGCATTCAACCCCGCATACTCCCAACTGAACCGCGTTTCCGAGTTGTGATGCGAGTACACCCACCAATCCAGATCGATGTTTAAGTTCTCCACCCGCGGCCGCAGCCACATATCCGCCATCCGTCCCAGTGGCAGCCATGCGTAATACCTCAGCGGATTGGCCTTCACCCGCTCCTCCGCGAGCCGCGCAAACTCCGCATCGATGCCGGGCGAAAAGTCCTGCCCATTATCGTCATACGCCTTCTTCAACGCCTCAGTCTCCGCATACTGTGCAGGCGAGTCAAACGCCCGCGCCGGCAATTTGCTCAGGTCAAACGGCCCCCCCGGCAAATTCCAGTAAATGTCGTATGTCGAAACAAAATCCAGACACCAAGTCTTCACCCACCGCTGCCATCCCGGATAAGTGTCTTCACCCGGATCAGTCGCATACCGCGGCGCAAGCGGCTCAAACACATGAAACGTCCGCCAGTTCCGCGCCGTCCACACCCCAAACGGAATCATTGCCAGCACGAAACAGACAGCCCCCATCCTCGCCAACCTGACCCACGCGATCTTTCCGCGCCAAATCCCCCAAATCAATCCCGGCGTCAGAGCCACCCCCACCAACGCCCCATCCGGACGCAGCATCGCCGCAAAGCAAACCGCAAACGTGAACAGCAGCGCGTATCCCCATCCCGGCCTGGTCCTGAACCGCGCCATCGCCCAAAGCGCCAGCGCAATCGCAAACAGCGTCGGCGTCTCTGTCAGCGGCGCAACCGCATAGGACGCCGTGAAAGGACAGATCGCTGCCAGCCACACCGTCGCCACCGCCGCGCTGCGCTTCATTCCAGCCGGCGCAATCTCCCCCGCAAACCCTCCCAGCAGCAGGCACCCAGCCAGCTCCATCGCAATCTGCACGTATGCAGCTGCGTTGTAATTCTCCATCCCGAACAGCTTGAAGCAAGCCGCAAGAAACAGTGGATATCCCGGCAGCCGGATCAGCGTTGAATGCAGCACTCCACTTCCATCCGTGATGGCGTACTTCCCATGCAGCAGCATGTTCTTCGCCAGGCCGCCATAAAGAAGCGTGTCCCCCTGCACCTGCGGAATAGCCTTGAGCATCCAAACACGCAGCGCCGCACCGCAGGCGAGTGCCAGTGCGCTCGGCCACGCGCGGCCCATCAACCTGCCGGTCCCGCCTAATTGACTCGTTGAGGAAGCTTCCATAGGATGCAGACTGTAACCCGTACTGTATAGCCTAGCTGTTTGCCGCGGTTTTCGTCCCCAGTAGAATAGAAACGTACCTATATGCCGGATAAGCAAATATTCTTCGACCCGCAGCGCAAGCGATGGAAGCGCCTTCGCCGCGTTTTCGACATCTCTGCCGTGGTCTTTACTCTGGTTCTGGCCGGCTTCATCTTCAATGTCCTGCGCTTTCAGCGTTTGCCGGAGCTTCTGCTTCCAACTCCCAAGCACAATTTCAAAGCCCTTCCTGACCGCAGTGTCGCCCAGCGCGGTACCAAGGTCCGCCCCGCTCGTCGCAAAACCGAACGCAAGCCCTCCGACATCCCACTCAACTCCGGCGAAGGTTTGCGCGCCGCCTATTACGTCCCATATGACGAGGCCAGCTATTCCTCGTTCAAGGAGCACGTTCACCAGATCGACATGCTTTTTCCCGAGTGGCTCCATGTCGATGCGGCACGTCCCACGCTGCTTGGCATCCACAACGACAGCCACCGCGAGTACCCCATTGTGGACGGATCCTCGGTTCACGATCCCGACGATCTGGACCGCATCAAGCATGTCATTCAGGATTCAAAGGAAGACACAGAAATCTTCCCCCATCTGAACAACTTCAATGCAAAAACCCAAAGTTGGGATGACGGCGTTGGCAACCTCCTCAAAAGCCCGTCAAACCGCGCTTTGTTGCGCGCACAGATTCTCCGGTTCTTCTCCACGTATCCGGTCTATCGCGGTCTTTCGCTGGATTTTGAAAGCCTTCCTGACGATGCCGATCCCGCCTACCTCAGCTTCATCCATGAGCTCGTTGTAGATCTGCATGCACACAACCTCCGACTGTGGGTCAACACCGCAGTCGCCACGTCTGACGCCGACCTGAAGCAGATTGCCGCCAACTCCGACGGCATTATCCTGATGAATTACGACCAGCACCAGGTGACGAGCGATCCCGGTCCCATTGCCAGTCAAGACTGGTTTATCGGCAACCTCACCCGTGTGCTCAAAATCGTGCCCAAGGAAAAGCTCATCTGCGCAGTCGGCAACTATGGCTATGACTGGACGCTTTCCGCTCCTGCGCCTGCAAAGAAGGGCAGCCACAAGCCGGCCTCAAAGCCGGAGGTCGTCAATACGGAAGACCTCTCGGTGTCTGACACCTGGGGCCGCGCCTCCGATGCCGACGCTGACCTGAACCTCGACTACGACACGCTCAATCCCCACTTCGAATACATCGACGAAGACTCAAACGAACGCCACGTCGTCTGGTTTCTCGATGGCGTCACCATCCTGAACGAATTGCGAGGCGCTCGCCAGCTCGGTCTTTCTACCTTTGCTCTTTGGCGTCTCGGCTCTGAAGACAGCTCCTTATGGAGCATCTGGGACAAGCCCAGCAATCCTGAATCCTTGCAGGCCCTCGGCTCTGTCCAGCCGGGTCACGACGTCGACATCGAAGGCGAAGGCGACATCATGCGCGTCACCAATCTGCCCCAGCCAGGCAAGCGCACCGTCAGTGTCGATACTGATGAAAGGGATCCGAGGAAACAACTCGTCATCGACGAGCACATGGACGTCTATCCTCGCACCTACACCGTCCAGTACTACGGGTACCGCCCAAATCAGGTTGCCATCTCCTTCGACGACGGACCCGATCCCAAGTGGACGCCGAAAATTCTCGACATCCTGAAGAAGAAGAACGTCAAAGGCACTTTCTTTCTGATTGGCAACGAGGCTGCGGAAAGCATCGGGCTCATGCAGCGCATTGCGCGCGAAGGTAATGAGATAGGTAATCACACCTACACGCACCCAGACATCAGCGAGATTTCGCCTCAGCAACTCGATCTACAGGTCAAGCTTACCCAGCGCCTATTCGCGAGCAAGCTCAATGTTCAGCCGCTCTACTTCCGCCCTCCGTATGACATCGATGAAGAGCCGGAAACCGACGACCAGGCCGCGCCCGTCGTGCCGATTCAGAACGACGGCTACATCGTCATTGGCAGCAAAATCGACACCGACGATTGGGACGAGCATCCCCGCAAATCTCCGGCTGATATCACCCAATCGGTTCTCGCTCAATTGCAGGTTATGAAGACAAAGCCGCAATTTCGCGGCTCCGTCATTCTGATGCACGACGGAGGTGGCGACAGGTCTGCTACCGTCGCAGCCCTCCCTGTCCTCATCGATACTCTTCGCGCCAAGGGCTATACGTTCGTGCCCGTCTCCGAGCTCATGGGAAAGACCACTGCCGAGGTGATGCCGCCACTCACGTTCTGGCAGTTCCTCCGCGCCGTTCCTGACTCGCTCGCCTTCTCCGGCGTGCAGTTTATCGGCACATTCATCGCCATGGTCTTCTTCCTCGGCGACATCCTCATGAGCGCGCGCCTCGTTGTCATTGGCATTTTTGCCGTCATTGATCGCCTGCGCAAGCCGCGCACTCAAGCCTCGTCCGGCTACAATCCGCGCGTCGCCGTGCTCATTCCCGCCTATAACGAAGAGACCGTCATCGTCCGCACCATCCGTTCGGTCCTCAACTCTGATTACCAGAACCTCCACATCATCGTTATCGACGACGGCTCAAGCGACCGCACTTTCGAAGTCGCGCGCGATGCCTATACCGCGGAGATTGCGGCAGGGCGCGTCCAGGTGCTAACCAAGGCCAACGGAGGCAAGGCCGCCGCTCTCAACTATGCACTCGACCGTCTTGAAGAAGAGATTTACGTTGGCATTGACGCAGACACCGTTATTGCCGCCGATGCTATCTCCAAGCTCATTCCACATTTTGAAGATCCCCGCATCGGCGCCATGGCCGGCAATGCCAAGGTTGGTAATCGCGTCAATCTATGGACACGCTGGCAGGCCCTCGAATACATTACGAGCCAGAATTTTGAGCGCCGCGCCCTCGATTTATTCCACGTCGTCACGGTTGTGCCCGGGGCTATCGGTGCATGGCGCACAGCGCCCGTCAAAGCAGCGGGCGGCTATCCCCTGAACACCGTGGCAGAGGATGCTGACCTCACCATGAACATCCTCGAGCAGGGCCTGCGCGTCGACTATGAAGACCGCTCGCTTGCATTCACTGAAGCGCCCATCGATGCAAGCGGCCTCATGCGTCAGCGCTTTCGCTGGTCCTTTGGCACGCTGCAGGCTATCTGGAAGCATCGCGCGGCCTTTCTTCGCAACAAGGCCATGGGCTTCTTTGCGCTGCCCAACATTCTCATCTTCCAAATGTTTCTGCCGCTGGTGTCGCCCTTCATTGATCTCATGTTCCTAACCGGCGTTGTCACCTTCTTCGTCAATCGCTATTACCACCCCGGTTCAGCGTCCTCTGCCAGCTTCGAAAAACTGCTCGTCTTCTTCCTCGGCTTCCTGATCCTCGACTTCGTCACCTCCTCGCTGGCCTTCTCGCTCGAGCGCCGTCACCCCGCCAACAAAGGCGATGGCTGGCTCCTTTTCCACATCTGGCTCCAGCGCTTCGCCTATCGGCAAGTCTTCTCCATCGTCCTCTTCAAAACCATCAAGCGCGCCATCGACGGCAAGCCATTTAACTGGGATAAAATCGAGCGCACCGCTCAAATGTCGAAGGCCACTGAAGCCCTCACGGAAACGCCTTAGCCGAGGAAGACTGCGCCCGATTCATCCTCCGTTTTTTGCGGAATGAGTTGGTGGGGAATTACGCGATAATTTCCTATGCCCCAACTCCCCAAAGTCGAACTCCACCTCCACCTCGACTGCTCCCTCAGCTACGATGCCGTCTCCCGCCTCGCGCCATCCACCTCGCGTCAGGAATACGACACCGAATTCGTAGCCCCCAACCAATGCGCCAGCCTCGCCGACTTCCTGACCCGCGCCCCACGCGGCTTTCAACTCATGCAGACTGAAGACGCGCTCCGCATCGTCACCGAAGACGTCTTCGAGCAACTAGCCCGCGACCGCGTTATCTACGCCGAACTCCGCTTCGCCCCACTCCTCCATCTCCTTAACGGACTAACGCCCGAAGCCGTAGTCGCCGCCGTCGATCGCGTCACCGAGCAATGCATCCGCGCCACGGGCATTGAAGCCCGCCTCATACTATGCACTCTCCGCCACTTCACTAAAGCCCAAAGCCTGCAAACCGTGCATCTCGTCCACAAATTCCAGGGCACCCGCGTTGCCGCCCTCGACATCGCTGGCGACGAAGCCGGCTATCCCATCGATGCCCACATCGCAGCATTCCGCTACGCACAAGGCAACGGCCTACCTCGCACCGCGCACGCCGGAGAAGCATCGGGCCCCGCCAGCGTCTGGGAAACACTACAGGCGTTTCAACCCACACGCATCGGCCACGGCGTCCGCAGCATCGAAGACCCTGCTCTCGTCCGCCATCTCGCCCACGAACGCATCCATCTCGAAGTCTGTCCCACCAGCAACGTGCAAACCCGCACTGTCCCCACCTACGCATCCCACCCCATCGAACGCCTTTTTCGAGCAGGCGTCCCCCTCGGTATCAGCACCGACACGCGCACCATCACCAACATCACCCTCGAGCAGGAATACGCGAGCCTCCGCAGTCAATTCCACTGGACCGATCAGGATCTCCAGGCCTGCAATCGAGAAGCCCTCCGCGCCGCCTTCATCGACGAGCCAACCCGGTCGCGCCTCCTTGCTCAACTCGATGCGCTCTGAGTGCAATCAATGCAACCACTCTCGTGCACACAGCCATCTGACCGTCGAGGAGGAAACGCCATGCCCACAGCAACCAAGAAAGCCGCGAAGAAAAGCTCCACGCGCAAGTACTCCCCTGCCACCGGGAAAAGTGTTGAGCGGGAAAGGAAGGCCATGAAGGAAGGGAAGCTGAAAAGCGGCCGCAGTGGCAAGAAGGTCACGAATCCAAAGCAGGCCATCGCCATCGGACTCTCAGAAGCAAGAAAGGAAGGCAAGAAAGTCCCGCCGCCTAAATCCTAGCCATCTTCCGTCAGCGCTATTTCCCAGCAGGTTCAACGTTGCCACTCTGAATGGGTGAGACCTTGAACTCCGTCCATGTCGTTGGAATCTTATCCATCTTCAGGGTGGGGAAGACAGTCGGAATCGGCTCGACCTTCGCCGGCGCCAGACCAATCGGCATCAATTGCAATCCCGGGTAAAGGTTCTGCGCGACCTGCGCCCCCTGCGCCTGCACGCCGATGCTCGCTTGCGGCGGATGCACAACCATAGCTGGGTCCGTCGGCGCACTTGGCATCCGTATCCGTCCTATTCCTGGCACATTCATCTTCAGTAGCCCATCCAGCGTAATATGCCACACCGGCGGCCCTTTGCTGAGTTCCGTTTGAGGCGAAAACACCCCGGGTGGGTCCTTCTTCTCGTTTTCAAAGCTCGGGGGAGCTGTCGCCGCTGTCTGGCAAAATACAGGAGCTCCAGCACCAAGAAGCAGGGCAGCTACAACCATCCGCATCGCACACCCTCCCACTTCAAGACGCGTTCGGCCTCGAATTGTACCGCTGAATTCCGGCGTCTCGCATCACGAATCTCATCCTTGATCTCGGACTAATTCGGTCGTATATTGAATAAGGACTAATTCAGTCGTATATCCATCGTTAATCGTTTCGGGGAGATCCGCTCAGCGGTTTCGCTTGACCACGGCCTCGGTTGATGCCCATTTCAGGCCACAAAACCAAAGCCGATCTGCGTGATGCAAATCACATGGATGCCGACCAAATCAATCGTAAGTTAAAAGAAGACCGAATCAGTCGGATATTGGGCTCCCTGGTTCCCCGTTGAGAACTGCCCAAATCAGGAGCGTTGTTTGTGAAACACCGTTTGATCTTCGTCCTCATTCTTTTCGCCCTTGGTGGCTATGCAAACTTGCTCCTCGCCGGCCCGGCGTTCACCATCGCCGGTATCGTCCACGACCCCACCGGCGGCCGCATCCCCAACGCCCGCGTCACCATCCTCCCCGCCAACCAGCCCGCTATCGAAGCCGTCGCCGGTGCCGAGGGCGACTTCCGCGTCACCGTTGCAGAATCCGGCAGCTATCGGCTCCAAATCTCCGCCGACGGGTTCACGCCCCTCGCCGTCACCGCCAACCTCACTGACGCCCAACCTGAAGCTAACCTCGACCTGCCCCTCCAGATCGCCGTCAACGCCCAAACCGTTGAAGTCACCGCTGAATCCCTCGCAGCCGAAACCACCAGCACGCAACTGGGCGAAACCCTCGATTCCAAAAAGATGGAAGGCGTTCCGCTTAACGGCCGCAGCTTTACTGATCTCATGGCCGTGCAGCCCGGCATCGTCCCCACCAGCACCGCGCAGCCCGGCGCCGTCATCATGACGGGCGTCGCCTCAACCCCGCCATCGGGAAACGCCAACCCCGGCAATCTCTCCATCAGCGGCCAGCGCGAAGCGTCAAACGGATTCAGGGTGAACGGCAGCGACGTGGAGGAAGACGTCAACATGGGTACCTCGATCGTGCCCAATCTGGATTCGATTGATAGCTTCCGCGTCCTCACCAGCAACTTCGACGCCGAGTACGGCAACTCCAGCGGCGGTCAGGTCCTCGTCGTCACCAAATCCGGGGGAGCGCACCTTCACGGCTCAGCCTTTGAGTTCCTCCGCAACACTGCCCTTGATGCTCGGAACTACTTCTCGCAAAACCGCGCCGCCTTCCGCCAGAACCAGTTCGGCGCCACGATCGGCGGAACGCCCTTCCACAAATCCGTTGCCCTCTTCGCCGACTACCAGGGCACTCGCCTCACCCAGGGCATCGACACCGGCAACATCGCCGTCCCTTCCACCGCCGAGCGCGCCGGCAACTTCAGCCAGAGCCCCCTCACCGGCAGCGTCAGTGGCCCCTACCTTGCTTCCATGCTCTCCAGCTCCCTCGGCCAAACCGTCACCACGGGCGAACCGTATGCGCAAGTCTTTTCCACGGGCCAAATCCCCCAGTCCGCCTGGTCCGCCCCCGCTAAATCCCTGCTAGCGTCCATCCCCACGCCCAACGCCGGCGTCGGCGTCTTTGAAACCTCATCCGAAGCCGAAACCCTCCAGGACAACAAAGGCGCTCTCCGTCTCGACTGGACCCACGGCAAGGGCACCCTCGGCGCCTACTACTTCCTCGATGGCTACTCGCTCCTCAATCCCTATCCCACTGGTACGGGCGGAGCCAGCGTCCCCGGCTTCAGCGCGACATCAAGCGGGTTGGCACAGCTCGTCGCCCTTCAGCACTCCATCACTTTCGGCGACAACGCCCTCAACGAATTCCATCTCAGCTACATGCGCAACGCCAATTCCGTCGGCCAGCCCGTCGGCGGTGTCGGCCCATCACTCGAGTCACAAGGATTCTCAAACATCGTTGCGCTCAAGCCTTCCACCGAGGGCATCGCCAACGTCGCCTTCAACGACTTCACGATGGGAGTCGACACTACGGCCATTGTGCAGGCCGAAAACATCTACGAAGTCTCCGACGCTTTCTCGCGCATCTACGGCAAGCACGGCCTCAAGTTTGGCGGAGAAATCCACTCCAACCAGATCAACACCCACCCCGACACCATCTTCAACGGCAGCTTTGCCTTCAACGGCTCCGAGACCGGCATCGACTTCGCCGACTTCCTCCTCGGCGTTACCTCCAGCTACACGCAGGGCCAGGCCGGCAGCTTCTACAACCGCAACATCTACCTCTCCGCCTTCGCGCAAGATAGCTGGAAGGTCTCAAGCCAGCTCACCTTCAATTACGGCGTCCGGCTTGACCGCATCCGTCCCTGGCTTGAGAAGTACAACCAACTCCAGACCCTCGTTCAGGGCGAGCAATCCCAGGTCTTTCCTGGTGCGCCCCTTGGTCTCGTCTTTCCTGGCGATCCCGGCGTCCCGCGCTCTCTGGCCGCCGCCCGCAATGACTTCGCACCCCGTGCAGGCATTGCATGGACACCTACTACCTCCACGCCCTTCCTGCAGAAGCTCACGGGCGCAACCGGCCAAACCAGCATCCGTCTCGGCTACGGTATTTTCTATACCGCCTACGAAGGCCTCTCTGCCGGCATCATGAGCGCCAATCCGCCGTACGGCTACACCTACACCTCGGCCGCTCCGCCGCTCTTCGCCTCGCCCTTCACAGTAGCCGCCACCGGTGCCGATGCTGGCCAGCGTTTCCCCCTGCAAAAGGTCGCGTATGGCGCCAGCCGCTCCAATCCAAATGACACGGTGAACTGGGCCCAGTTCGAACCCCTCGTCGGCATCCCCGCAGTCGACCCCAAGGACGTAACGCCTTACGCCCAACACTGGATGGCCAGTATCGAGCGCCAGTTCAGCAGTTCTACGCTGGCAACCGTCAGCTACGTGGGCACCTCATCCCATCACCTGCTCGTGCTTGAGGAAGCCAACCCCGCCAACCCCGTGCTCTGCCTGTCGCTAGACTCTGCATGCGGTCCCTTTAACGAGCAGGCCGCCCGCACCCAATTCGGTCCGGCCTTCGGCTCCGTCGAAGAGCAGCGCACTATCGCCAACGCCAACTACAACGCCCTTGAAGCCACCCTCAACCACCGCGCCCGCGGACTCGACCTCCTGGCCAGCTATACGTATTCCAAGTCGATTGACCAATCCAGCGGTCTGCCAGAACCCGTCAACCCCGTCAATCCCTCGCTCAGCCGCGCTCTTTCCGCATTCGACCTCCGCCACAACTTCGTTGGCAGCTTCCAGTACGCGCTCCCCGCGCCGAAGTGCGACGGCCTGATCCACGCCATCGCTTCCGGCTGGGCAGTCTCGGGCATCGCCCGCTTTACTTCGGGATTACCCGTCACCCTCCTCAACAACAACGACACGTCGCTCCTCGGAACCATTCCCAACGGCATCAACAACAATGGTGTAGACACGCCCGCCTGGTCCGGCCGCACGCTTTCCCTCCACACCAACCCCCGCGGCAATCAACCCGTATTCGACGCGTCACAGCTCACCCTTCCTGCATTGGGAACCTTGGGCAACGCCCGCCGCCGTTTCTTCTCCGGCCCCGGCAGCGACAACTTCGACGCCACAGTCTCACGCAGCCTTTTCGTGCAAGACAGCCGAGCCCTCGAACTCCGCGCAGAAGCCTTCAACATCGCCAACCACGCCCAGTTCTTCGGCGCCGCCAGCGTGGAAGGCAACATCTCCAGCACAACCTTCGGCCACGCCGTGAGCGCCGCGTCCCCAAGGCTGATGCAGCTAGCCCTCCGCTACCGCTTCTAGCTTTCAGCGCCATCGTGGGCGAACGGATCTACCCCAACGACCACCGCAGTGCTCCGCCCACGGAACTCGTCCCCTTCAGCACAATCGTCCCGCCATCCAACCTCTTTACTGCAGCCCGCGTCCCATTCACCTCCGCGTGCGAGATCTTCGCAGCCTCGCCCTCCGGCAACGCAATTTCCAACGTCCAACTCCCCGCCCGCGAAGGCGCATACCAGCCCTCATACCGACCCGCCGCCGTCTTCACCAAACCCAGCAGCGGTGAATCAAACCGATACGCTCCCACCGGCAGTGCCGGCCTCATCTTCACCCCAGCCTCCGTAAACTCAATCCCCAGCAGCTTCGTGGCCGAGTACAAAAAGCAAGCATGTGCATGCAGATTCAGCACCGGAAAATCCGTCCCCGCGAAGTACTGCTCATTCGCCGCCCCACCAGGATTCCTATTCAGCGTCGAGTTATAGGAATCATTCCCGCTCCACACCCCGTACCAAAGATTCGGATAAGCATCCGCATGTTTTGCCAGCGTGTTCCGCTTCCATTCATCCCACGCCATCTCCTTGTCCATCCCCGCCAGCGCCCAAACCAGCGTCTGATTCAGCGAGGGCCATATCGCTCCCCGCTCCAATGTGCCCACGCTCGACCCGCCCGACCGCATGTCCGGACCATCGCTCATCTGCGCAGCGCCCAGCGGCCCCCGCCTCAGCAGAGTATCCATGTTCTTAACCAACTCCCGGCTCTGCTCCGCTGATGTAACACCCCCAAGAATCGCCCACGGTTGCGGCTCAATCCACAGCGTCTCGTCTCCCAACCAACCCAGCTTCGGACCGAGCCAGGCCCGCTTCAGCCACTTCCCATTCCACTGCGCCCGCGCCGCCACTCGATCCCGTTCCGCACTCTTCGTCGCTTCCTCGGCAACCCCTGAACCATCCCCCGCATACCGCAACATCCGTGCATATTCGTCAAACACCCAGGCCCCCATGGCTGCATTCAGCACGCTTTCGCCCTGCTCAATCGCTTCCCCCATTGCCGATTGCGCCCAGGTCGCCAGCAGCCCATCGTTCCAGTCATCCGCCAGCATGCGCACCACCCCATGTTCGCCCACGCCCACATGGTCCACCTGGTGCCGATAGCTGCGCTCCAGCAGTTTTCGAACGCTCTCCGTCTGCCCTGCCGTTGCAGAGAAGCGCGCAGGAATTCGTTCATCCAGAAAGCCCACATCCCGCGTCGCCAGCACGTATTCGCTCGCCGTCCACAGCAGCCACAACGGCAGGTCGCTCGCCTTGTCCGAGATCAACGGCGCCACCACGCCGTGTCCCACAATCCCGTACGGAACCGAACCATCGTCCCGCACTTCCTTCAACGTGTAACGCAGAATGCTCCGCACAATCTCCGCGTCGCTGAACAAAAACGGCAGGCAATGCTGCAGCGGGTCACGCGCCGCTCCTTGAAACCCCATCGTGTACTGGTAGAACCCGTTCTGGTTCAGAATGTGTTCGCCGAAGTAGTCGTCAAATGTCTGGCTGCTCCGCAAGTAGTAATGGTTCCACGTGGACTCGCGTTTGATCCACGGCTCCGCAGGCACATCGAAGCGCATCCCACGCCGCTTCCACTCTTCGCTCGACTTCTTCAACCCTGCCGCGGTCGCATCGGTATACTTCGCAATCAATGTCTCCAGTTCGAAGCCCTCCGGAAGATACCCATACAGAAAACTCACCGTCCGTTTTTCCCCTGGGGCCAGTTCCAACCTACGCTCTAGCAGAAACCCGGTCGCTGCACCGTCACGCGCCTTTATCTCGCTCAGCGGTTGTTGCAATCCATCAGGCCGGGCCGCCCCGCCCGCTCCAAAAAATGCCGCCGCGTCCGCACTCATTCCCATCGCCGGCCCGTCCAGCGACACCAGGAACGTCTCCGGCATTTTCAGAGAGTCAAAATCCGTCCCCGGCCGCAATTCCCCGATCGGAGAAATGAACCCGTTCTGCATTCTCGCTAAAATTCCTTTAGCCCGTTCCCACGCAGCCTCATCCTCCGCCGTGCGGCCGGCGAAGCGCTTCGCATCCTTCAGACCACGCATTCCATCCATCCGCGTCACGGTGGATTCGAACTGACGTCCAAATTCCCGTCGCAATTGCAGCATGGACTTTCCCCCCGCCATCGATTCAATGAACGGGCGAAACGACAATTCGAACGGTTGGCATCCCCAATACTCCACCCAGCGCACCGTCGCCGCGGCATTCGTTTTATTCGTTACCGTCGCCTGCGAAACCAGCACCGGGTCATCCCCAAACGGCGCCCAGATCATCTGATCCACCTTGTAGCTCGGCCCCGCAACCCGCTTGCGGTAGTAGCCCACGCCAAACACCCGCTCGAACCCCGCATCGGTCCCGTCAAAGTAAGTGCTCAGCGTCTCATTGCCATCCGTCAGATACCCAAGCCCGCCGCCAAACTGGCTCCTCTCCGGGTCAACATCGTTCAGAATCTTCGGGCATCCCTCGTCCTGTCGCGCCCGCACATGCCCATAGTTCGAAGCTAGCGCCGTGATCCGGTCGTTTCCCACCTGGTGGATATGTTCCCTCGGCCCCAGAATCCCCGGCCGCACATCCGTCGCCGCGTGCGGATCTGTTGTCTGATTCGCTGTGTACCGGAATGCCGGCAGCCCAAACTCATCCTCGATCCAAGTCCCAAAGCTGCCTGACCCATAAGACGGATCCGCCTCCGCACCGCCCTTCGCATCGACGCCCAGCCCAGCATCCGCCATTGCCGCCGCGCTCAGCTTTCCGGCCACAGCCACTCCCAACGTTCCCCAGATAAATTCTCTCCGTGTCGCTCCCATTCGTCCTCCGTTCAATGCCTTCATTCGCAGCCAAGCGATTGTAAGGGACCGGTACAGAAGCCGGAAAGAAACGTACCCGCTTGCCAGTGTCGCCCTTGCAGCTTCGTCCGGTGTAGATGCGCGGAGGGCACGGCTGCCGGCCGCATTCAGACCCAAAAAATAGAGAGGATCAATTTCACGACGAAGTCGTGTAACTGATCCTCTTTGTTTGCCAACTGAGCTATGTGTTTATCCGATGTTCTGTTCCCGCATCGAAGGCACCGCTACGCCCGTTTCCTCTGCGGTGGGCGATTCAAGGTAGCCGCCAGAACCTCATCCTCAATCCGCACCGAGCAAACATCCGTTAGAATATTTGACGCCCAGCGATATACGTTGTGGTCTTTCACCTGTTGCCTCATGCGTTTCATCCGCAATCGACGCTCCTCCGGCGCCATCTTCAATGCTGTTGCAATCGCGTCCCGCACCTGCGCAACGTCATAGGGATTGACAACCAGCGCGTCTCGTAATTCCTGTGAGGCTCCAGCAAATTTGCTCAACACCAGCACTCCATCGCCATCGTTCCGTGCGGCGACATATTCTTTTGCAACCAGGTTCATGCCATCATGCAGGCTGGTCACCAGGCAAACCTCCGCCGCCCGATAGTAGCGCTCCACTTCGTCATGGCTGCACTGCCGTTGAATCAGAATCACGGGTTTCCAAAGCGTCGTTTGAAAGGCTCGGTTGATTCGTTCAACCGTCTCTTCCACCTGCACACGCAAATCCGCGTATGTCGAAATCCCCGTTCGGCTGGGCGATGCAATCTGTACAAACACTATCTGCTCGCGATACCACGGCTGCTCTTCCAGCAGTTGTTCAATGGCCAGCAATCGCTCCACAATACCCTTGGTGTAATCCATGCGGTCCACACCAAGCACAAGCTGCATGCCTTCAATCCGAAGCTCGCGATGCACCGGACTCGGTTCCACGGCCCAACCGTCGTTATCCGCAACCATGAGGCCCGGCTCCTTTTTCTTCGCAGGAGTTTCAGCTAGTTGAAGTTTTGCCATCTTGCCGGCACTCCCGTTAGCTTTGCCGTCGCCTCTGGACAGTTCGGTGTCGTTCCAAGCTACGCTGATCGGATAAGGCCGCACACAGGACAAATGCCCGTTGCGCCGGATACTGAAGTGCTCCCAATCCGTTCGTGCCTCCAGCGTCCGATCGACCGTATCCAGAAAGTTATTGCAATGTGACTGAAGGTGAAACCCGATCACATCCGCGCCCAGCAATCCATTCACTAATTCCGCCTGCCACGGGCATATGCTGAACGACTCTGGATTCGGCCACGGAATGTGCCAAAAAATCGCCACTCGCGCATCCGGCCGCGCACTCTTGATCAACCGCGGCAACAGCGCGAAATGATAATCCTGCACAAAGATCACCGGGTTCTCCGTATCCCGTATCTCCTCCAACAGCACTTCGGCAAACTTCTCATTGACGCTTTGATACTCGCTCCAGTCGCTTGCCCTGAAGATCGGCCGCGTGTGCGCGATATGGCACAGTGGCCACAGCCCTTCGTTTGAAAAACCCTCGTAATAGCCGCTCTCCTCTTCATGGCTCAACCACACGCGGCGCAGCGTATATCGCCGTTCATCCGGTGGCACGCGCAACCGATCGTGCTCGTCCACAAAGGAGGTGTCGTCGTTGCCACTTCCGTGCGCAATCCAAGTCCCGTCACAGGCCCGTAAAATCGGTTCAATCGCCGTTACCAGCCCGCTCGGCGGCACAATGCACTCGGTTTTTCCTTTGCTCCGTACATGCATGTAGGGTTCGCGGTTTGAAACCACAAACAACTTCCCATTACCCAAACGATCACGCGCATGGACGGCCAGCCGGTCCGCCGTCCACATATTTTCTCCCTGGTCGCGAAGCCGTGCCTCCGTCTCCGCAGCCACCCGCGCCTGCGCCAGGTTCTCCGCTAGCGACGTAACCTCTTTTGCCAGCGGCGCAAGGTATGCGAACTCGCCTGCGCCTTCTTCCATGTCAACTTCCCCATGGCGCAAGCGGCGCAGCCACTCCGTTGCCCGCGTCACCGGTTGCTGCACAAACCAACGAACCGTCAGGAACATCACAACCGCCACCAGCACTACGATCACAGCGATGCGCAGAAAACTCCGCTGCCAAACGTCAATCCCTTCCGCGTGGATATACTCGGCATCGGCCGTCATCAGCACAGCGCCAGCAATCTGTCCTCCCGCATGCAGCGGCATCACGTCCTCGTACCACAGCCTGGGCGATGCGTCGGCCCCCTGCCCGCCACCAGAACCCGCAGCGGGCGCCACGCGCACAAACGCGCCCACTTCTTTTCCCTTGGCAAGCGTCTGCTTTATAAGGCTTCCTGGCTGCTTATCCCACGCGGGCGTATCTCCGTCCGATGCAAGCACATTCCCAGCGGCGTCAAGAATGGTCAGGCTCGGCTCATCAGGGTGCTGGCGCAAATGCTTCAGCAATCCAGCCCAGTCAACCTTCTCCCCGTTCGCGAATTGTTGTTCGATTTGCGGCTGCAGGCCGTTCCCAAACCATTGCGTCCGCCGCACCAGGTCCGATCGCAACGTGTGCTTATGTGCCAGGACATCAAAATAGGTGGAAGCCGCGGAAACCAGGGCTATCCCCACCAGGAGCAGAGCGACCAACCGTATTCGATTCCAACGCATGCTCTTATCCTTCAACGGTCGACCCCGAAGTCCTGTCAATCAACACAAGTTACGGTCCTGACCGGAAGAACGGGTCGGGAAATGCAGACATGAGACGTGCGGGCACTGAGACGCTGCCGTTCGACGGCGATCGAGGGACAAGCATGCAGCGAGCAAATCCCCCGCAGATAGTCGCCCAAGTCGAGTCAATCCTGCAGCCTGCTTACTCGAGGTGAGCAACTCATTGCACGGTTGGATGCGCTTTTTCGCCCAGAGGTCATCTCGGTCGCTTAAGCAGAACGAAATACTGATGACTGCGATAGAGCAGGTCTGATTCTTCCGAGCAACTTACACCGCGTGACGGCACGCAAGGGTCCAACTCGTAAGTCATACAAATCTTTGAGAAGCGACCCCAAACCCTCTGGGGAAAGTCAGCAGCAGAAGCGGAACTCTTACACAGTTCAGGTAAAAAGTGCCATCGAGTTGCCCGCAGACCATCATCTCTCGGCGCCTGCGCACCGTGGGCCCCCATCAAAAGGGGCGAATCATTGATTAAGGACAAGCTTTTTGTAATGAGCAGAATCGAAACCCCTGTAGGGCGTGGATTGATCTGCTTGCAGCCCTCATCTCGTAACTGAACGTTTGTTTCAAGTCTGGAAAAGCGATACCAAAGGGTGCGGTGGTGCGTGAACAAAGCCGTCCAACCTTTGCACTGAATTTTTGCCTGCGTTGAGGCAAGCTGTTGTCTGATAAGAGTTCGCAATTGCCACGGAACCTGTTGTCAGGAGGCCGCATCCCGATGCCCCGCTCCCTGGGTACTCAACTGGAGGCGAAGGTTGCCCGCCAATTCGGCAACAACTCGCAGCTTGTCGGCCAGGGGAGAAGAAAAATCGCTTGAAGAGAGAGCCAGTTGCGATTGCAAGATTAATCCTGCGATTGTGGT
>Ga0302200_10001883_pt1 | contig 19083 bp, 17 predicted proteins | sample II_Bog_N3_1_FD_194585 | JGI IMG/M metagenome (GOLD analysis project Ga0302200, IMG submission 194585) | Peat permafrost microbial communities from Stordalen Mire near Abisko, Sweden - II_Bog_N3_1 | ecosystem: Environmental > Terrestrial > Soil > Wetlands > Peat | place: Sweden: Abisko... | reverse complement strand
CGTCGGCATGAAATCGCGTGGTGTGTATGAGACGCCCGGCGGCGCGATTCTGCATTTCGCGCATCGCCAGATGGAATCGCTCACGATGGATCGCGAAGTCATGCACCAGCGCGACGCGTTCATCCCGAAATATGCCGAGCTCGTTTACAACGGCTTCTGGTATGCGCCCGAACGCCTCGCATTGCAGGCCTACGTGACCGAGAGCCAGAAGAATGTGACCGGCACCGTGCGCGTGAAACTCTACAAGGGCAACATCATGGTCAGCGGCCGCAAATCGCCGGTGAGCCTCTACAATCCGCACATCGCCACGATGGAAGCCGACCCGACCAAGGCCTACAATCAGGACGACGCCACCGGCTTCATCCGGCTCAACGCGCTGCGCCTGAAAGTCGCGGCGAAGGTGCATAAAAAGAAATAGCGCAAATATGAAAATGATTTTTGCAGCATCGATCGTAATTTGTGGATGCAATCTAATTGCGTCTCCAATTGACGACCTCGCTTCTCCGTCACAAGAAACGAGAGATGCAGCAGCAAAAATCCTTCGATCAATTTACACGCCACCGCCACGCACCAACTGGGATTCGCTCGTTGCTTCAATCAAAGTTGGTGATAACAAGACGAATGTTATCGAGATGCTTCACCGCCTCAACATCAAGGATGGCGGTGGTGCAGGAACTGGCACTTATGAAAGTCGGCTTTTTCAATTGGATGATTTATGGGAATTGGAATTATCTTCTGAACGAGATATTGTCGTTGGCTGCAAGTTACGCGAACAAATGCGCGACATCTGGATTTTGCCCCCAACTAATTTTTCAGGAGTGTGGACTACTTATTGGGTCAATGGGCAAAGAAGCGCCGAAGTTCATGTCAAAGATGGAAAATATTTCGGAGACTTTACTGGTTTCAGCCCCAGTGGATTCAAAAGCTATGTTCAACACTTCGACAACAATTTATTAGTTGGCGAGGAAATTGGTTATTTCTCTTCCGGTAAAATCAGTTATCGAGGGCAACACGAAACGAACACTTATATTGGAACTTGGATTTGGTATAACGAAGACGGTTCTACAAATTACGTTAGAGATTATTCCAAACCGTGATTCGTCGTCCAGCGCCGTAGGCGCGCCATCTTGTAGAAACCCAACGCCAAGAATTTCAAGCTCCGTCAGGAGCGACATCTTCCGCCTATGCCGCCCCTGACGGGGCTTTGTCATTTTGTGGGTGATTGTTCTACAAATATTCCGCGCCTACGGCGCTGCGGTTGGCAGGGCGGAGGCTGCTTCGCCAGTTGGTCAGTCCGGCTCGGACGGTGGCGGGGTGCCGCTCTGGCACCATCCCGGTCAAAACCGCTCCTCCAAGCCCATTCCGTCTAGCTGGATCGTTTTGACCGGCACCCTGTTTTTGTCAAAAAATGCCACTTTTTGAGTTTTTCTGGCTAAACCACTCGTTTTCAATCGGTTCCGCTGAAATTAGCGCGCAATCCGTTCCGGCAACCCTCAAAAAACCCGGTTTTTTGCCGTTTTTGGCCAAAAATCCGTCTCATATTTTCAAAATAGGAGTTCCTATTTCCATTTTAGGAGTTCCTAAAACCATTTTAGGACTTCCTGAAATGGTTCCAGGACTTCCTGAAGTCGTTTTAGGACTTCCTAATTTCATTTCAGGAGTTCCTTTTTTGAGTTTAGGAGTCGCGGAAACCATTTCAGGAAACATTATTTTCAGTTCAGGAAATGCGAAAATCACTTCAGGAAACACTTTTTGCAGTTTAGGAGTCGCTAAAATGGGTTCAGGAGACGCTGATTTCAGTCCGGACAAGGCTGGATCGGTGCGAGCAAGCGGGAGCGGTTGAAACCAGTTTGGGGTTTGCATTTTCGCCGGATTAAAAATATGGTTGCCACCCTATGAGCGAACCAACCATTGCCCAAAAATTCCCAATCGTCCAAAAAGTCGAGCCCGGCACTTATTACTGGTGCGCGTGCGGCAAGTCAAAGGGCCAGCCGTTTTGCGATGGCTCGCACAAAGGCACGGGCTTCGCGCCTGTGAAGACGGAAATCACGGAGGCCAAGACCGTGGCGTGGTGCGGCTGCAAGCACACGCACAACAGTTGCTTCTGCGACGGCAGCCACTCGAAGCTGTAACGGCTCCTCGTGCCGGCGGAAAGCAAACAACTCATCGCCGCCGCGCGCGAATTGTGCGCGCAGGTGGACCGCTTGAGGTTCAAGCCGCCGGTCACGCACGTCTATAACCCGCTAAACTACGCGCGTGCCGCGCATGAGGCGTATTTGCGCAGGTTCGGCGACGGGAAACGGCGCGTGGTTTTCATGGGCATGAATCCCGGGCCGTTCGGCATGGTGCAGACGGGGATTCCTTTTGGCGAAGTGGCGGCGGTGCGCGACTGGTTGAAAATATCCGCCAAGGTCGGCGTGCCGGAGGATTTCAATCCCAAGCGTCCTGTTCTTGGATTCGACTGTCCCAATTCCGAGGTGAGCGGGCGGCGGCTTTGGGGATTGTTCAAGGAACGGTTCGGTGCGCCGGAAATTTTTTTCAAGGGGCATTTCATCGTCAATTATTGTCCGCTGGCGTTCGTGGAGCAAAGAGGGGCAAATTTCACGCCGAACAAACTGCCGGCGGCGGAAAAAAACCGGCTGCTGAAAATCTGCGATGCGCATTTGCGCCGCGTGCTGGAAATCCTCGAACCGGAGTGGCTGGTCGGCATCGGCGGCTGGGCGATGGAACGCGGGGAATTGGCGGCGGAGGGCTCAAACGTGCGCGTAGGCCAGATGCTGCATCCGAGTCCGGCCAGCCCGAAGGCGAACCGCGGCTGGGCGAGGCTGGCGACGGAAGAACTCGTTGCGCTGGGTGTTTGGAAACAAGAATAAGCTTGAGTTTGAAGGGCGTTGGCGTTAGCGATAGTCGCGAGCGGAATGGAAGCAAAACATAAAATTTTGGTTTTGGACGACGACGCGGACTGGCTGGACATGTGCCGCGATTTTCTGGCGCAACTGCCAAGCCAGCCGGAAATCCGCACGGCGGCCACGGGCGTCCGCGCTCTCTCCATGCTCGACGCGACGCAGTTCCGCATTTTGATCTGCGATTTGAAGATGCCGCGCATGGACGGGCTGCAGGTGCTGTCCATCGTGCGCCGCCGTTTCCCCGAATTGCGCACGGTGGTGCTCACGGGGCTTCAGGACGACCAGTTCCGGTCGCGCGCGTATGCGCTGGGCGTGGATTTGTTCTGGCTCAAATCGGACATGCAGCAGGATTCAAAGTTGTTTCTGGACTGCATCGAATCGCTGTTGGGCCGGGGAGACGCGGGCGGGTTCCGAGATGCGCAGGCGAAAAATCTTCTGGACGTGATCCAGATGGAATGTCTCGCGGGCAATTCGAGCGTGCTGCGGATCAACTCCGGCCCGCAGATCGGAAAGATTTGGTTTCACCACGGCGAGTTGATTGACGCCGCCGCCGAGGGCGCGGACGGTGATGCGGCGTTCCGGCGCATCTTGAAATGGAAGTCCGGCACGTTTGAAAGCCTGCCTGCCGAGCCGGAGCGCGCCCGCACCATGACCAAGTCTCTGGAATCGTTGCTGTCCGAATCGGAGGAGATTGGTGAAAAGGACACTGCTCCCGGCTCCATTGAAGAATTGGCGCACCAAAAATACGTCGAGCAGCTTGCGGCGATAGCCGTCGCGGGCGCGGAATTTGTCGTGTCGGCCCCTGCGAAAAAGGAATTGGCTGCGAAAAGCTGGGGCACTAAGAACACGGAACAAGTGGCCAGCTGGACGCGGCATGTCCAAAAGTCGGCGCAACGGCTCGGCGAAATGTTGAGCGCCGGCCCGCTGACGCACGTTTCGGGTCATAACGTGGAACGGCATTTGCTTTTGTTGCCTCAAAGCGACAAAACGTATGTCGTCGGCTGGCCTGCGGAAGCAATGCCCGGTCATTTGTTTGAACAATCCAAAAATTTGACAAAGTCATGGGACTCTTAAAATGGTTTTCAAGTCCGCGACCGACGGTTCACAAGCTGCCGTCGGGAAGCTTCACCGTTGACCGCCACGGCAAGGTGATGACCGGCACGGTGGCGGCCGACTGCCCTGCGGCGGTGCTGGACGACATCGCTAAGGAAGTCCTGTCCGTCTTCCGCGAGGCGCGCGCGGCGCAAATGCCACTGGCTGAGGTGAGCCTGGATTTTGCCGGGATCAAAATCAGCGCGCGGGACATGCAGGGCGGGGCGATCATTTTCCTCCTCCCAAAAAATCCGCTTGCGACAGCCGAAGCCAAAACATGAGCGCCAAGATCGAACAATTGATCAGCCAGACCGAGACGCACATCGAGTGCTGGAAACAGTTCAACCACTTCGTCAACATCGCCCGCGCCAAAAAATTCGGGCAGGATGACGAGACCCGTTTTCTGGAGCTCAAGAGCATCATTGCGCAGGATCTGGAGATAATTTTTTCCGCCATCGAAGTCGCGACCCCAACGAAGGAAGAGATCATCACGCTCATCGGCTACGCGCCGTCGCTGCGCTATTTGAGCGAGATGGGCGAGGGCGACCTGCGGGGCATCGAAAACAACTGGCACAAGATTTACATCGGCTGGCACTCGATTTTGGGACAGCTCAAGATCAAGCAGCGCAACGGCGAAACCTCGTTTTTCGGCAGGAAAAAATAAATCCGCCGCGATAAATTATTCCAGTCCGCGCGCTGCGCACTAAAACAATATGCTCAATTATTTCCAAATACTGATTCTCGCACTGATTCAGGGCGCGTGCGAACTGCTCCCGGTGTCCAGTTCCGCGCACGTCATCGCAGCCGAAAAACTGATGGGGCTTGATCCCTCCAGCCCCGAAATGACGATGCTGCTCGTCATGCTGCACACGGGAACAATGTTCGCCGTCATCGTTTATTTCTGGAAAGGATGGAAGCGCGATTATTTTCAGTCCGCCGGGCAAGTTCAATGGTTTGCAATCCAAATCATCCTCGCCACGATATGCACCGGCATCGTCGGCTACGGATTGAAGGAGGTCATCGAGAAAGTTTTCATGCGCGGAATGGCTCATGTGGAAGTAGAAGATTTGTTCAACAACCTGCCGCTGATTGCGGGCGCACTGGCGGCGGTGGGCGTATTGATCATTTACGCCGGCATGCGTGAAGAAAAGATTCCGAGCCAGTCGGAAATCCAGCCGCAACACTCGCTGTTGATCGGCATCGTCCAGGGAATTTGCCTGCCGTTCCGGGGGTTCTCGCGCTCAGGCTCGACAATTTCCACCGGGCTGCTGCTCGGATTGCCGAAACAAAAGCTGGAGGAATTCAGTTTCGCGCTCGCCGTCGTCTTGACGCCGCCGATCATTGCAAAAGAAGCGCATCGCCTGTTGCAGGAACACGTCTTGAACGATCACCAGTCCGCTCTGCATCTATTTTTGCCCGGTCTGGTCGGCATGGTATTCAGCTTTGCCGCCGGCCTGCTTGCTTTGAAATGGCTCTCGCGCTGGCTCGAAGGAGGCCGCTGGAAACTGTTCGGCTTCTACTGCCTGATTGCGGCGGCGGGTGTGCTGCTGATTCACTTCAAAGTCAAATAATCCGCGAAAGTTTTTGTTAGCTATTTCGCTGCCGAGTCAGGAATCCAGATTCTTTGCCCGACTTTCAAGCTATTTGGATTCAACCCTGGATTTGCCGCCAATATCTGGCTCGTCGTGACCTTGACTCCTTTTGCACGATAGGCTTTTGCTATTGCGGCAATCGTGTCACCGCTGCCGACAGTTTGCCAATAGCCATTTTGCTGGCCACCTGCCGGTGCTGGTGGATTATCCGCCGAAGTCGGCGCTGAAACACTCGGTGGCGCTTTGTGGCTCGGTGAAATGCCTCCGCCTTTGGCGAGCTTCTCAAATTCCTTCAAGATAAGGTCATTGTCATCCTGCTGCTTTTTGGCAAGCTCCTGTACCTGCTCGGCGAGTTTTTTCAGGTCATCCGCGCTCGCGCTGTCGTTGGCGGCGGGCTGGCTCAACTTGTCGCCCATGTCGGAAATCTGTTTTTCCAGCGCGTCGATGCGTTTGCCCTGCGCGGCCTGCGCGTCAATAAGGTCCTGGACCTGGCCGGTCAGCTTGTCAATCTGCTGTTGCGTGGCGTCGTCCTGCGCGCGCGCAAGTGAAGCCGTGAAAACGAAGATAAATAACCAGAGCGGAATCTTTCTCATGCGCCGAAAATAACCCCCTGCGCGGCGGCGTCAAGTTGAAGTGTAATCATTCAGCACCTATGGCTTGTCGAGACGTGGTTTACTCGATTTTGTGAGTTTTGAGGTGTTTTGATCTCAAAATCAGCCTTCGGCGACGGTTGCGGAACCTTTGGCAACAGTTGCCAAAGGTTAGTGGACCGTTCTCGAAGGTTAGCCAATGTTCGCGGAAGGTTCCGCGATGGCTGCCAAAGGTTAGGGAATGGCTGCTAAAGGCTTAAGATTATCAAAAAAGCCGTCCGCCAGCTTTGAAACTGATGAAAATCGGGTTTCTTAGGCCAGTTTCCCGTATTTCCGAATTTCCGGCCAGATCCACGCCACGGCCAGCACCACCAGGATCGTCCCGATGCCGCCGCTCACGGTGGACACAATTGCGCCCGTCGCCTCCTTGCCGCCCAGAAACGTCGGCGTCGTGAACAGCCACGCCACAATGCCTGACCGGAAGCCGCCGAGTTCGTTCGACGTGCCGATAAAGAGCGCGTTCACCGCCGAGACGCGCCCGCGCTTTTCGTCCGGCGTCAGGATTTGCACGAGCGTCTGTCGCACGATGACACTCACGTTGTCCACCGCGCCTGCCAGCGCGAACGTCGCGAACGCAAACCAGAACCAGAAAGCATTGGGCATCGCGAGCAAGTGTCCGAGACAATTTTGGTTCGCGACGCCGAACAGAATTGTCGCCACACCGAAAATGGCGACGGACAACAGCATCGCGCGCCCGGCTTTTTGCATCGGCGGACGGTGCGCGATGATGAACATGCAAATCACCGCACCGATGGGCATCGCGTTCCGCAGCCAGCCGTAACCGCCTGCGCCGACATGGAATATGTTTTGCGCAAAAATAGGCAGAATCGTCACCGCGCCGCCGAGGAACACGGCAAACATATCCAGCGTAATGATGCCGAGGATGATTTTGTTTTGGTAAGCAAAGCGAAAGCCTTCAACCAGGCTCTTGGTTGAAATCGGCTCGGCGGGTTTGGTTTTGTGAATGTGTTTGATTGGCGCGACGAGCGCGAAGCAAAGGATGGAGGCCAGAATGTTGAACGCATAGACCGACCATGCCGTCGCCAATTCTTCCGCATGCGGCGTCATGGCGATGACCGCGCCGAACGCCGTCGGGCCGAGGACGCAGGACATTTGAAACGCGCCGCTGTTGAACGTGACGGCGCGGCCAAACTGGCTGCGCGGAACGAGGCTCGTCACGAACGCCGCGCTCGCCGGCCAGAGAAATGTCCGCGCCGCGCCAAGGACGGACAGGCAAATGTAAGTCCAAAACACCGGCGCGGCGAAATAGGAAAACAAAGTGAGGGCGAGGCTCACCACCGCCAAAACGAGTGTCGAGACCAGGATGATTTTTTTCCGATTGAAAACATCGGCGACATGTCCGGCGGGAATCGTGCAAAGAATCATCGGAATCATCAGCGACAGGCCGACGAACGCCAGCGACAGCGCCGAATGCGTGCGCCGATAAAGTTCCCAGTCAATTGCCACGACGAGCATCTGCTGGCCGAGCGACGCGACCAATCGTCCGATGAGGTAGCGCGTGTAATCCGCGTATCGCAAAACGGCGTAGGCACTTTCGTCCACTGGTTTTGGCGCGGGCTCGTCCGGCAAATTTTCTGGCGATTCCTGATCGTGCATGAAACAGCGGCGCACAAGTTAGCTGAAAAATTTCGCTGGTCGAGATTTCATCTTAATCGTAATCGCCAATGAAGCGGATTAAGATTAAGATTGGGATTAAGATGAATGAATCGAACCAAAATCCGCGCCGTTACAAATGGCCGTGGTTTGTGCTGGCGGCGGTTGTACTGGGTTTGGCGCTGGCAATTTTGTGGATGAGCTTCGCAGTGAAGCGCGAGAAAGAGGAGCGTGATTTCAACTCGCCGATTCTCACGGGCGCAAACTGATTTTATTTGGGGACTTGTCCCAGCATCGCCGGCAATACGGAAGTTTCGATAATATCCGGAGGCAATTTTGCAAAGCCGATTTCCGCCGCCGTGGGCAGTAAATCCCGCGCCGACCATTTGTAATCGCTGACTTGTCCCGCCGGGATTTTTTCCGGCCAGTTTGCGATCATCGGCACGCGAAGATCGTCTGCGGAAATGTTGCTGTGGAAAAATTCGGGATCAATCAAGGAGGTCTTTTTCGGAATACTTGCGCTGGAAAAGAATATCACGATGTTGTTGGTCATCCCGATTTTTTGCAATTGCTCCTGCAATTGGCCGATGTAGCCGTCAATCCGCGAAATCAGCGCGGCCTTGTTCTTTTCCGGCTGCGGCCAGGATTCCTCAGAAAACGGGGCGTCAGTCGGCACTTCGATTTTGCCAGCCGGGATTTCATAGGCTACTGAAAGAAAAAACGGGCGGTAATGGTTGAAGCGGTCGGGCAGGTTGTTTTGGACAAAATTCAACGCGGATTTTGTGAGCTGGTCGGGAATATATTGGTTTTTTCCTTGGGTGTTCGAGTAAATCATTTCTTTGCCGCCGACATGCGGACCTTGCCCTGGAATCCATTCAACGAACTTGCCGCTGGTTTTGTCATAGGAAAAACGCGGTGGCAGGCTCCAGATATAATTGGCATAAAAATTTTCCGCATCGTTTGCGTCGAAATATCCAGCGAACTCATCAAACCCTTTTTCCCACGGTGCGGTGCCGGAGTTTTCATCACCCAAATCCCAATGGCCGATTAGGCCCGTGTGATAACCGGAATCTTTCAGGATTTGTGCTACGCAGATACCGTCCGGCATTAGTGCATTGGCACTGCCGACAAAATAATTGGTGAATTGAATACCCTTTGCGGCGAGTTTGTCGAGGTTTGGCGTCTGAAAATTTGTCTGGCCGTAGCAGCTCAAATCACCGTAGCCCAGGCCGTTAACTTGGACGAAAATAATGCTGGTGCGTCGCGCAATGGCTTGATCGGCGGCGTTGGTCAAGGTGAGGGACGGTTGCGCGGTTGCGGAAAATTCCAGCAGCGTGGCCAGCAAAAATAACGCGCGGCAAAAGCGGCAGAAGCAGATTGTTGTCATTGAAGTTTAGTGTGGAAAATTAAATGGGTTCTGTGCAATTCTTTTCGGCAGTTCAACGGGTTTTGTCTGGCTCGGCATTCGTGTCGATTAAGTCTTGCGGCGGAAAATCCAACCGGTAGAGGCGCAGCTTGATCGTCGGTTGATAACAAAAGGTTGAGCCGGATTTTGTGGCGACTGAGATGTTGATTGCGGTGACATCCAATCCGGCGAGACCGTGCCAGTAGTTGGTGGCCAGCGCGACGAAGGATTTTTTGTCATTAATCAATGGCGACAGTAAAAATCCGCCCCTCATCATGCCCGGAACTAGGCGATAGTAAAAAAGCTGCCTGCCATTGCGCAAAGAAATCCTTAATCGCAATATTGAAGGCTTGTAAAATATAGAGGCAAGATTTCCCAGAATGGATTTATTTATTTCCATTTCGGCCCAGAGCGGGGCGTTGGTCATGGCGGGAAGCGCGAAAGTTTGGCCGAAATGAATGGTCGCTTCATCGAGAGGCGTCAGACGATGCTGTCGCGGCGTGGCGGCGCGTTTCAAAAGCAGGAATGCCCCGGTCGTGTCCGAGATGTCGTATCGGGTCAGCAATTCCGGCCATGACAGCCCATCTTCGAGCGAGGGGAATTTTGCGTCCATCGGGTCTATGTCGAACAATATGTTTTCCGGCGCGTGGTCGCTCCGCAAGTGGCCCGCGTTCAATTCCGCCAGTTCAGGCGTGTAGGCGGAATAGCTTTGGATGACCGGTCGCGGATCGTATTGCATATTCCGGGAAAAAAGCCCGGCAATTTTCCAGGGATAGACATCCACGGTGCCTTCGACGGGCGGCATAGGAAATTTTCCCCGCACTTCGGCGAGATTTTCGGCGTAGATGTCCCGCAAATGTTCCGGGTTACCAAGCAATGTTGCCGGCATTAAAATGTTTTTGATGTTCAGCGTCTGGGCAAAATGTTCCCATAGCCGTTCATCAGGAAAATTTTGCTCGCTGTAGCAGCGGTTAAAAGTGAATGAACAAAAAAGATAAATGACGGCCAGAGTGACAAAATTGACCGCCCGCGCCCCCCAACTTTTTTTGTGAAGGACCGGCCAGATCACCGCCTGACACCCCAGCGTGACGAGCAAAAGTTCCAACACGGCGGTCACTTCATGGATTTGATCATACCGCACATAACCGTGCTTGAAGCTGAGAAGCAAAATTGCGCCAAGGCCGGTCGCCGGAAAAATTGCGGAGAACCGGCATTTCTCCCACGCCGCATAACTTGTCAAGGCGAACAGCGCCGCCATTGCCAGCAGCGTAAAAATCACAACTTCAATTTCTTCCGGCATGTTCCACGTCATTGCCTCCGTGTAACCACCGGCCAGCGCCCATGAATGCCGGAGAAACGGCCAAAGCAGCCCCAACTGCTGGCCGGCCAATATCCAGAAAAACAAAATGCTGGACGGAAACAAAATTGAAACCCACGGAAAACGCCGTCGCCTGAAAGCGTCGTCTGCGGCAATGACGCCGACAACCACGGCAATCTCGATTAGCGCGGTGAACTTGACCAAGGCCAGCATCCCCGATGCGAAAACCAATAAAATCTGCAAGGCGCTGATCCGGCCTTCTTCCACAAAGAAATGAAGGAACAACAACAACAGCGCCCACCCGGTCATTCGGACATCAAAGCTTTGATCAATCCACATTCCCGCTATTCCCGCGAAACCGATGAACCAGAGCCACGCAAACAACCGGCTGCTTGAAAAATGATTCGCTACGCGCCATCCCGCCCACCAAAACACAAACGCAAGCATTGTCCATGCAAGCGCTGAAATTAAAAATGTCGTTGGATAATATCCGCCATACAAAAAACCCCATGGGCCGAAGGTGAAAACGATATCTCGGCCAAACTGAAGATGCCGGCTGAATGCCGAGTGCAAAACCAGTTCCCACGATGCGTCAGGGCTGGTCAGCGGCCCGCACGCACCTGGGAAAAAAAGCGAAAGCAAATAAATGAACGCGCTCGACGGCAGCAGCCATTTGCCCGCTTTCGGAAGAATTTTGGAGAGCTGGCCCGCAGTCATTGTTCAATTGGATTTCTTTCCAAAATCAGAATCAAGCGGAATCATACGTGCAACGAAGAAGCTTGGAACCGTCGCCAGAATTACCCACACAAAAAAATGCGGATAACCAAGTTGCTCCTGCAGCCAGCCGCTCCACATTCCGGGCAGCATCATGCCCAGCGCCATGAAGCCGGTGCAGATGGCGTAATGCGCCGTTTGATGCTCGCCGCGCGCGATGTAAATCATGTAGAGAAAAAGCGCGGTGGAACCGAAGCCGTAGCCGAATTGTTCGATGGCGACGCCCGTGCCAATTGCAAACAAATTTCCAGGCTGCGCATACGCGAGCCAGATGAAAACCGCGTCCGGCAGGTGAATCGTCAGCAACATCGGCCAGAGCCAGGATTTCAACCCGCTTCGCGCCGCGACAAATCCTCCGAGCAGCGCGCCGAGAATGAATGCGATGAAACCGATTGTGCCGTAAATTACCGAAACATGCTTTAGCGTCAGGGCAAGTCCGCCTGTTCCGCGCGTATCGAGCAAAAACGGCTGCGTCATTTTCACGAGCTGCGCCTCGCCCAGCCGGAAGAGCAGGATAAAAAGCAGCAGCAGGATGATTTTTGGCTTCTGAAAAAATGTCCCGAACGTTTTCAGAAATTCAGTGGAAAAATTTTCTGACACAAGCAGGATTTTCGGCCGGTCTGTTTCCGGTTTCGGCAAAATGAAACGGTGATAAATGCCGAGAAACAGCATTATTCCTGCGGCAAGTGCAAGAGCCGCCGACCACGATAGTGTGGTGCTGCCGGTGAGCTTGGGAAAATCACCGGCGACATAAACAATTCCGCCCTGCGCGATGATTTTGCCGACGTTGAAAAACACGCTGCGGAAACCAATGTAAAAAGACTGGTCATGCTCCGTCGCCGCAAGCATGTAAAAACCGTCAGCCGCTATGTCATGCGTCGCTGAGTTGAACGCGAGCAGGCCGAAGAAAATAATCGTCCACTGGACAAAATGCGGCGCTGGAATCATCAACGCAATGCCCGCGAACACCGCGCCCGAAAGTAATTGCATCGTCCAAATCCAGCGCCGCCGCGTCTTGAGCAAATCCACAATCGGACTCCACAACGGCTTGATGACCCAAGGAAGATAAAGCAGACTTGTCCAAAAAGCCGTCACTTTGTTTGAGACGCCCATCGTGCTGTAAAGCGCGACCGACACGCTGATTGCCATCGTATAAGGCAAGCCTTCCGCGACATAAAGCGTAGGAATCCAAGTCCACGGATTGCGGGAAACTGGTTTTGTGGCAGCCATCGGCCTTTGATTAGCAGGGTTCATGGCCGGGCGCAAAAAATTTCGAGCTTGGCACTGTCGCTCCGCAATGATTGAGTCAGCATGTGAACGGCGCATTTCTCAACGCGTTTGGCATCCTGTTTGGCGCAATCTTTGGGCTTGCGCTGCGCAATCCGCCGTCTGCGCACGCGCAGAATTTCTTCCGCCAGTTGCTCGGAGCAGCCACAATTTTCTCGGGTTTGCGACTGGTCTGGCTGAATGTCAACGGAACGCTGCTTTCATGCTCAAGGCAGATTTTCATAGCTCTGCTCGCCGTTGTTCTTGGAAATTTGGCCGGAAAAATCCTGGGGCTGCAAAATATCTCAAATCGGTTTGGACGGTTTGCCGGAAACTTGATTAAAAACCCACGGACAGATCCATCCGGAAAAGCCGGCGATGGATTCAATGCCTGCACCATTTTGTTCTGCGCCGCACCGCTCGGACTGCTGGGCGCGGCGACGGATGGGTTGTCAGGCGATTTTTATCTGCTCGCCGTCAAAGCCGTGATGGACGGGCTGGCCATGAGCAGCTTTGTGAAATTATTCGGCTGGTTTACTGCGTTGTCAGCCTTTCCCGTATTCATTTTCCTCGGCGCATTCAAATTAGCCGTTCAATTTTATGCCAAGCCGTTTCTTGATTCACACCATTTGATTTATGCGGTAAATGCCACCGCTGGATTTGTCGCCTGCGCCGTGGCGCTGGTGATTTTTGAAGTCCGCAAAGTCGAACTGGCAAATTATTTGGCAGCACTCGCCGTTGCGCCACTGCTCACCTGGCTGCTCACATAAAATTGGCGGTGAACATTCTCGCGAACAAGTTCATTGGATTAAACCACGTTTCTTCAGCATCGCTTCCATTGCCTTGTCCATCAGCAGTTCGGCCAGCGGTCTCGTGGCTTCGTCCAGAGCGGCGACTGCCGAATGTAATTTTTTCAAATCGCCGGACCCGCTTTCAGAATTTTCCTGCGTCAAGACCGTTTCCACTTCGTGCGCCGCCAGTTTAATTTTTTCGCGGTGATCCATTTCAATTTCTTCTCCGCAACTGGCAATGGCGTTTTTCGTCGCAGCCAAGGTTTCGTTCGCCTTCAATTTCGCCTCGATCCATCGGCGTGCGGTAAGATCGTCAAATGCATGCTCCACGGACTCCTCGACCATTTTCTGCACGGCAGAATCGTCCACGTCCACGGCAGATTTTATTTCCACGATTTTCTCTTTTCCAGTTTTCACGTCGCGAGCCAGAACGTGTAGAATTCCGTTCGCATCAATTTCGAATTGCACGCCCACTCGTGGCACTCCTCTTGGCGCGGGCTCGAATTCAATCGTGAAATTGCCAAGGCTCCAATTGTCCTTCGCGCGCTCGCGTTCGCCCTGCAAAACGTGAATGAGCATATTGTGCTGAAAATCCATCGCCGTAGTGAACAATTCGCCTGCCTTGACCGGAATCGTCGAGTTGCGGGAAATCAAAACATTCATCAAGCCGCCAAAGGTCTCGATGCCTAGCGATAATGGCGTAATATCCAGAAGCAAAACATTTTTGAAACCGCCGGATAAAATTTCCGCCTGAATCGCCGCGCCCAGCGCCACGGCTTCGTCTGGATTTTGAGATGTGTTTAATTGCGGCCCGTCGGCTTTGTGAAAGTCCGTGCCGATGCGCAGGCTTCCGCGAGTCTCCTCAAATTCCGCGCAGCCAAAAAGTTCGCCGACAAATTTTCGTATGAGCGGCATTCGCGTCTGTCCGCCGACCAAAATGACCTGATCCAAATCCTTCGCCTCCATTTTCGCATCCGCAAGGGCGCGCAGGCAGTGTTGCCGTGTCCGTAAAATGATGTCGCGCGTCAAGCTTTCCAATTCTGCGCGTGACAATTTATAGCTGAACGAAAATTCCGGCGTCAGAAACGGCAGCGCAATTTCGACTTCCGTTTCGGAGGACAATTTTATTTTTGCAACTTCAGCAGCTTCCCGGATGCGGGAAAACATTTGCAAATTAAAACCAGCTTTTCCAGCTGCCTTGATTTTTTCTGCAAGAAAATCCACGAGCCGTTGATCCAGATCATCGCCGCCAAGCCGGGTGTTGCCGTTGGTCGCCAGAACTTGGAAAACGCCCTCGTTCAATTCCAAAATCGAAAGGTCAAACGTGCCGCCGCCCAAATCATAAACCGCAATCTTCGATTTTTCCTTCAGTTTGTCCAAGCCATAGGCGAGTGCGGCGGCAGTCGGTTCGTTAATGACGCGTTCTACAGTGAAGCCGGCCAGTTCCCCGGCGCGTTTGGTGGCGTTACGCTGCGCGTCGTTGAAATAAGCCGGAACGGTGATCACCGCGCAAGAAATTTCTTCGCCAAAATATCTTTCGGCATCGTATTTAAGTTTTTTGAGAACTTCAGATGAGATTTCCTCGGGTGAATAATTTCTGCCATGAATTGGGATTGTCACCGCACCGGAATTTTCTGCATGAATTGGAAAAGTCACCGATTTTTCTTCGTCGGAAATTTCCAAGCCGCGCCGCCCAATGAAGCGTTTAACAGAGTAAACCGTTTCCGTCGGCTTCAATAAACGGATTCGGTTGGCTTCGTGGCCAACAACGGATCCGGTGGTCGCCGATGAAAAATGCACAACCGACGGCGTCAAACGCTGGCCGTTTGCGTCCGCGATGACAAATGGAATTCCTGAATCCACCGTGGCGACGAGTGAATTTGTGGTGCCCAAATCTATGCCGACAATTTTGCCCATGTGCGGCGCAGATTGAACCATGAATGGAGGCGAATGAACACGAACTTTTCAATTTTGAGTTCAAGCTTTGGCTTGCAACCGGAGTTGAACAGGCTGAATCTTGAGTTGCAACATGAACTGCATCGTCACCGCCGGGCCTACATTTGAGCCGCTGGACGAAGTCCGCCGGCTTACAAATTTTTCCACCGGGCGTCTGGGCACGGAGCTCGCCAATTTTCTTGCCGCGCGCGGTCATAAGGTGGTTCTGCTCATTGGCGAGATGGCAACACATCACGGCGAGCGTATGGCGCAGCGTGTGGAGGTCTTTTTCACGACGGCGGATTTGCGCGCAAAAATGAAATCATTTTCGGGCAAAAAAGTGGACGCAATTTTTCATGCGGCGGCAGTGAGCGATTATGCGTTTGGCAAAATTTTCGCGACGGACGAGTCTGGCAAGATGGCGGAGTTGAAGGGTGGAAAAAAGATTTTCACACAGCGTGGAAAATTGATCGTCGAACTTGTGCCGACTCCGAAAATCCTGGCTGAACTCCGCGGCTGGTTTCCTAAGACCAAGATCGTCGGCTGGAAATTCGAGGCGGAAGGCAAACGGGCTGACGCCATTGCTGCCGGACGGAAACAGATTGCAGATAATCGGACGGATTTATGCGTCGTCAATGGCCCGGTTTATGGCGAGGGTTTCGGGTTGATTTCTCATGACAGCAAGGAAGCGCATCTGGCGAGCCCGCCCGTTTTGTTCGACATGCTGGAGAAGCTTACGCGTAAATCATAGGAAGAATAGGTTGAACTTCCCTGTCTAGGTTAAACAAAATCAAACCTCGAAATTTTTCAGTTGCCGCAATCCGTATTTCAGCGGCAACCAGCCGATCGCAAACGAAACTGAAACAAAGCCTACGATGCTTTCAATCGCCCAGCTTGCGTGGCCATGCAATCCCATCGTGCCGAAAACCAGCAGCCCGATGGATGCAAAAATATAAACCGAACTTAAGACGAGGCATAGCGTACCGCCAAAACCGCTGACGATTTTACCGGGGTTTGTCTCCTTCAGGTTTGGATACAAAACTCCTAGGCCTGTGGCCAGGCCGTTTAGCGCGAAGGTCATCACGACCACGACCGCGCCGAAAAATGCGATGCGGTCCCACGTCATTTTTAGCAGCCAGCAAGAGAGCGTGATGAGGCTCAATGTGGCGAGCAGCGATGCAAAACTGGCCAGCCAGTATTTTACCTTCACGACGCGAGCCAGTCCCATTGGCGACATTCCGATGATCCAAAGCCTGTGGCCTTCAAGCGAAAATTGGGGGAAAACAAACCGTGTCGTGAGCGTCGCCAGGTTCAGTGAGCAAGCGCCGAGGTTCAGATAGGCGACGAGGTTGACCCAGAACGGACTTGTGAGTTCATGGGTGAAATTGCGCAGGTTGATGATGTAGACGCCGAGCAGCCCGAAGAGCATCACGGACTGCCCCCATTGCGTTGTGTCGCGCCAGAACATGCGGATGTCCTTGATCGCGAGAGCGCGGGTGTCCCGGTCGAGCCAGAAAAATCTTGCGGAAATTTTTTCGAGCTGGCCGGCGGAATGGCCTGAAGTTTTTTGCGCGCGAAGAAAATTGATTTTGAAAGCGCTGCCTGCGCGGCTTTGCACCGCCGACGCCGTGTCGTAGAAAATGTTTCCAAATTGAGTGAACGCTATGCCGCCGAAGAACAGCGTGTTGCTCAGCAGCACCGCCGCGAAAAACCCCGCGCCGCGAAAAATGCCCTCCGCCCATTGAAGCACCGCCGACGAGAGCCAGTAACTTGGAAGAAAAGGAAACATTGTGAAGCGCGTCTTGGCAAGCAACTGATCAAGTGCTTCAAGCGTTCGCTTGTCGAGCAGATCGTCGTCCACGGCCTGCGTTTTCCACCAGAATGATGCGAAGGCAAGCAGCGCGACGGCGGTCCCGACGATGGCAATCTGAAAATTTCGCCGGTCCAAAAACCTGCCGATGACGATGGCCAGCGCCGCGCCAATCACACCCGGCAGCACGATGAACAGCCCGATTAAAACGAGCGTGACTAGATAAAAATGCCACGGCACACCGCGCACGAGGCCGAACGCCGCCAGCAGCGGTGCAATCAAAAACAAAAATGCCCACGACGCGAGCATGGTTGATTCGATGAATTTCCAGCGGAAAATGGTTTGCGCCGGGACCGGCAGCGTGAGGAGAAAAGCCGTTTCGCGGTTGCGAAAAAGGTTTGTGTAACTGATGACGAGGTTGCTCAACAGTAGCAGCGCGAAGAGAAACGCGAACAGCACAAACATCAGCCGCTCCGTCAGCACAGCACCGAGGCCGGGGAATTTAGCCATGAACAGCAGCCCGTGATAAAACAGCACGAACGATAGGACGAGATAACCGACGATAAACGACCCGATGAGGCTCGTGAGCAGGCGCGATTGTTTGCGTGTTGCCAGAAGTTTCCGCCAGCTTGAAACTGCGTTGACTCGCACGAGCAGCCAGAGCGGCGAGTTTTTGAATATTATTTCGGACACTGCGCCAAAGATAGCTGCAAAGCTTTGGCGTTGAAGCAAAATTTCTCTATTTGTATCGTTCGGGTGATGCCGCTGCCTGAAAGCAAAATATCTGCGTTGAAAAATCCTGTTTCTTCGCTTTGGGGTGTTGGTGTGGAGCGCGCGATGCAACTTGCGCGGCTGGAAATTTTTACGATCGAAGACCTGTTGCTGCACCGGCCGAAGCGTTATGAAGATCGCCGCCATTTCCGAAAAATTTCCGAACTCACCAAAGACGAGGCATTTACGGCGCGCGGAAAAATTGTCGCACTCGGACTCAAACGCTTTCGCGGCGGGAATAAATCCGTTTTTGAAATCATTCTTGATGATGGCAGCGCGCGGCTGCATTGCCGATGGTGGAACCTGCCGTTCATGGAAAATTATTTTGCGATGGGCGACGAGATTTTCGTTTTCGGAAAATTGAAGGAGATCAAACCGCGCACGATGGATCATCCCGAAACCGAGGTCATCGAGGGCGGCGAAGAAAGTTTTATCCATATCAACCATATTGCGCCGGTTTATCCGCTGACAGAAGGCTTGCCGCAGCGCTGGTTGCGAGGGTTGATCTGGCGTGCGCTGGGGAAATTTGAAGCAGAAATCACCGAGCCGAAGCCGGCTCCAGACTTAAAATTACTGCCTTCACGACCGAATGCAGTTCGCATGATTCATTTTCCAGAGGAAATAACGGATGTGGAAATCGCCCGGCGAAGACTGGCGCTGGATGAGTTCGTGAAACTGCAAGTGCAAATCCAGTCGCGCCGGAAGAATTTTGAGGCGCGAACAAAAGCGTTGTCGTGCGGCGGCGATAACCGGCTGATGAAACCTTTTCTGGCGCGGCTCGGTTTCAAATTGACCGCCGCGCAGACGAACGTGCTGCGTGAAATCAGGGCGGACATGGGCGGCGCGCATCCGATGAGGCGTTTGTTGCAAGGCGATGTCGGCTCTGGAAAAACCGCCGTAGCCGCCTGTTCCGCGCTCATGGCTTTGGAAAGCGGTTTCAATGTTACGCTGATGGCACCGACGGAAATTTTGGCGGAGCAACATTTTAGGAATTTCCAGAAATGGTTTGAGCCGCTCGGTATCAAAGTGGAATTGCAAACCGGCAGCCGGAAAATTGTCCAAAGTCCAAAGTTCAAAGTCCAAAGTCTGTTCATTGGAACGCACGCGTTGATTGAATCCGGTTTTACAATTGAAAACCTCGGCCTTGTCATCATTGACG
>Ga0302200_10001875_pt1 | contig 19120 bp, 15 predicted proteins | sample II_Bog_N3_1_FD_194585 | JGI IMG/M metagenome (GOLD analysis project Ga0302200, IMG submission 194585) | Peat permafrost microbial communities from Stordalen Mire near Abisko, Sweden - II_Bog_N3_1 | ecosystem: Environmental > Terrestrial > Soil > Wetlands > Peat | place: Sweden: Abisko... | reverse complement strand
GTCATCGTGCGGCCCTCTTTGCCGCCATTGAGCCAGCCATCGGCGCAGCAGCCTCTGTCCAGAAAGACAGGGCCAGCGGCCAAGTATCGCTCTTCGACTCCCTTTCTGACTTCGCTCCCTCCCCCGCGGCAAAAAACGGTGGGGAAACAGAAAGCACCGTCGAATACTGGACGCGCGCAGAACAACTCACTCATGAAAAGGAACTACTGGGCTTCTATGTCACGGGACACCCGCTTGATGACTACCGGGGCAATCTTGAATCCTCCAGCTACGGTTCCATCGCTGAAGCAAAAGCCATGACGGAGCCTGGCAGCGTTCGCCTTGCAGGTCTCCTCACCGCAATGGAAAAGAAATTCAGTAAAAAGGACAACCGCCCCTTCGGCATTCTCACACTTGAAGATGATTCCGGCACACTCGAGTTCATGGCGTGGGATGAGTCCTTCAGTAAAAATGAATCCATTCTCAAACCCGGAACCGTCATCTCGTGCAATGCCCGCATCACGCCTCGGGATGGTGAGATCAGGGCCATGGGAAGCGACTTCAAGGCCCTCACGCCAAAGCCATCCAAAAAACCGCTCCGACTCCGTATCGACCGCACCCTCCTGAGCGAAGCGGATCTTCCAGCCATCACGGCGGCCATCAAACGCCACCCCGGCAAACGCACCCTGGTTTTGGAAATCATCACCCCATCCGGCAGCACCTTCCCGCTGCAACTCGGCTCGGACTTTTCCGTTGCCCAGGAAGAATCCCTCCGCATCGCGCTGGAGCCGTGGCTGAAGAGGTAACTCGGCTCCCAGTATCTTCCCTGGAATCCGTTTTGATCCACCTTTCATGATAAATCTTCACGACGAGATTTTTTAAGAATTTCCGATTTCCAGAAAGCGGGAGTTGTCTATGATAAGAGCTCATGAGCACCTCTTTCCATAAACTCGTCCTTATTCGTCATGGTGAAAGCACTTGGAATCGTGAAAACCGTTTCACCGGTTGGACTGATGTTGATCTGAATGAAAAAGGCCGGGGTGAGGCCAAGGCTGCAGGCGAACTTCTCAAGAAGGAGGGATATAGCTTTGACCGCGCCTATGTTTCCGTCCTGAAGCGCGCACTTCGCACGCTCTGGTCGATCCTCGACGAACTCGATGAACTCTGGATTCCGGTCGATAAATCCTGGAGGCTCAATGAACGGCATTACGGCTCCCTCCAAGGATTGAACAAAGCGGAAACCGCCGCTAAATTTGGTGACGATCAGGTACTAATCTGGCGGCGTAGCTACGATGTCCCACCACCACCACTTGAAAAGAGTGACGAACGCTTTCCCGGCCATGATCCACGTTATCATGATGTCCCTGCTGAGGAACTTCCCCTCACGGAGTGCCTCAAGGATACGGTCGCACGCGTCCTCCCTTACTGGCATGAGGAGATTGCTCCTGCGGTGAAGCGCGGCGAGAAGGTCATCGTCGCCGCTCATGGCAACACGCTTCGCGCTCTTGTGAAGTACTTTGACAATCTGAGCGAAGAGGAAATCCTCGCCCTCAACATTCCAACCGGTGTTCCTCTGGTCTATGAACTCGACGAAGATTTGAAACCGATCCGCCACTACTACCTTGGTGATCAGGAGGCCATTGCAGCATCCATGGCGGCCGTTGCCTCACAGGGCAAGGCGCAGAAGTAGTAGCCGCAAAACGTTAGAAATCCCCTCTTCGGAAAAAAATACTTTCAGCAGTTGTCGTCATCTCCCATGCTCTCCCTATTTCGTATTGCGGACCTTTCCGGTGAAGTTCCTGTCAAAGTCCTGAAAATTCGAAGCGAAGTAAAAGAGGAGGACACATGGGATCTTTCGCCTCTCTTCCAGGATGACGCGGCTTGGGAAGCGGAGTTTGCCTCCCTCTCTAGTCGCTATCCCGGGGTCAGAGCTTTCAGCACCACGCTTGCCGTCAGCGCGAAGAACCTTCTGGATCTTCTTGAATTTGAAAAGTCACTTGATCGTTCCAGCGAACGCCTTGGTCAATATTCAGGACTACGCCTCTCGGAAGACAGTTCCGATGCCACGGCACTGGATCGCGAGGGACGCCTTCAATCTCTCGGAGCAAAGATCAGTGAGGCCTGTTCTTGGGTCTCTCCCGAGATCCAGGCGATTCCCGACGAGCAGTTTGAATCCTACCTCGCAGATCCCATCCTCGCTGAATGGGTGGTGCCCCTGACGCGACTGCGGCGTCTCAAAGCGCATACACTCGGCAATAACGAAGAACGTCTGCTTGCCTTATCGATGCCAGCGCTCTCAGGCCATCACGAGACTTTTTCCCAACTGACGAATGTCGATATGTCCTTTGGTACGGTACGGGATGATACGGGGCAGGATATCGAGCTGACCCAGAGCAGTTTTTCCTCGCTTCTCCAGCGACCGGATCGATCTGTTCGCAAGGTTGCCTTTGACGCATTTTACAGCGAATTTTCCGACCATCGCTATACGCTCGCCAGCGCACTCTCCAACTCGGTCAAATCCGATGTTTTCCTGGCTAGGGCCAGAAATTATCCCTCCGCCCTAGAAGCATCGCTCTTCATGGATGATGTGCCAGTCGCGGTCTATGACAGCCTGATCAGCGCGGTGCGTTCCCGGCTTCCCGTGTTGCATCGGTACTATGCGCTTCGTCAGCGGGTCTTCAACCTGCCGGACCTGCATGTCTACGACACCTACGCACCACTAGTTTCCACTGTCCAGAGTGATGTCAGTTTCGATGAGGCCATAGAGATGGTGCTCCAATCCCTCAAGCCTCTCGGATCGCCATACACGGAAACACTCGCCAAGGGTCTGCGTGATCAACGTTGGTGTGACCGTTACGAGAACAAGGGAAAAAGGAGCGGCGCCTTCTCCTCAGGCACCTATGAGGGTCATCCCTACATTCTGATGAACTACAAGTCGGATGTTTTTTCCGACATTTACACACTGACCCATGAGGCAGGTCACTCGATGCATACCTGGTATGCTTCCCGGGCACAGAGTTTCCAGACCTATCATTACCCCATTTTTCTGGCAGAGGTCGCCTCTACGTTCAATGAGATCCTGCTCACCGAGCATCTCCTGTCGGAAACAAATGACCGGGCGACACGGGCCTATCTGCTCAACCGTCAGATTGATGATCTCCGGGGCACACTTTTCCGCCAGACGATGTTTGCGGAATTTGAAAAGGCAATCCATGCCGCTGAAGAAGCGGGCGAGGCCCTGACGCTCCAGAGCTTTCGACAGATCTACAGGGGGCTGCTTGATACCTACTTCGGCCCCGGAGTGGTCATCGACGAGGTGCTTGAACTGGAATGCCTGCGCATCCCGCATTTTTATAGTGCCTTCTATGTCTATAAATATGCCACGGGCATCTCGGCATCGATCACACTTGCCAATCAGGTGCTCACCTCGGGTGAGACAAAAAGCTATCTGGACTTCCTCAAGAGCGGAGGGAGTAACTTTCCGATCGAGACACTGCAAACCGCCGGTGTGGAGATGCGTTCTCCCGCCCCGGTGCAAACAGCCCTCGATCTCTTTGAAAAACGGGTCGGGGAACTGGAGGAATTGCTCTCCTGATGAACAAGGGGTTCATCGACAAGCTTGTCGAGAGGATCCGATTCGTCGAACCGGAGGATGTCGGCCATTACCTTCAGGTTCTCTCGCGGGAAAAGGGATTTCTCGAAACGATCTTCAATACGATTCTGGAAGGTGTCATCGTCACGGATCCGCAGGATCGGATCATTTACCTGAACAAGACTGCCTGCTCTTTTTTCGGAATGGATGGGGCGGAGCATATCGGGCGCAAACTCGGGGAGGCGATACCAGGGCTTGATCTCAAGTCCGTTGCCTCTTCTGGAGATGTACTCAGCCGTGACCTGGAGGTTTTTTATCCGCAACGCCGCTTTCTGAATTTTTACGTGACTCCGCTCATGAGCGATGAGAAAGAGCTCTCCCGGAGAAGCCTCGTGGGACGCGCCATCATCCTGAGGGACATCACCGAGGCCCAGAGGGAACGCGAGCAGACCATCGAAAGCGAGCGTTTCTCCGCTGTGACGCTTCTCGCGGCCGGTGTCGCCCATGAGATTGGAAACCCCCTCAACTCCCTCGATATCCAACTTCAGCTGCTGGAACGCAAGCTGCGAAAAGCCACTCTCAAAGGAGAGGAGAAACTGGACCTTTCGGAGTCCGTCGCCATCGCCCGCGGTGAGGTACGACGCCTCGATCAGATCATTTCCCAGTTTCTAAAAGCGGTTCGCCCCGCGCCAATGGAGCGTCATCCCGCTGATTTCAATAAACTCATTCTGGAGACCGTCCAGTTTCTCAGGACTGAAATCGAAAATCGTGGCATCAAGGTGGAGCTCTTTCCTGCAACAAATCTTCCCTCGGTCTCCCTTGATTCGGATCAGATGCGCCAGGCACTCTACAATGTGATCCGTAATAGCTTTCAGGCCATGGGAAACAAGGGAAACCTGCGCGTCATCACCGGCAGTGATGATTCCCATGTCTGGGTTAGTATCTGTGATACGGGGGGAGGCATTACAGCCTCTGAGATCGACAAAATTTTTCAACCTTACTACTCCACCAAGGAGGATGGAAACGGCCTGGGGCTTCACGTCGTCCAGCGTATCGTCCGGGCACACGGTGGAGAAATCATTTTGGAGAGTGCCGATGGGAAAGGACTCATTTTCACCATCCGACTCCCCAGAATCGATCGTCGCATTCGCTTTCTTCCTTCAACCGATCCGCAAAACAATCAACCACCATCATGAGTACACCTCTAAAAATCGGCGACAAAGCCCCTGCCTTCACCACGACCGCCGTTGGCGGCAGCTACGGCTCCGGAATTCCCATCTCCCTGAACGACCTCAAGGGTAAGTCCGTCGTTCTCTACTTCTATCCCAAGGATGACACACCGGGTTGCACGACACAGGCATGCGGCATCCGTGATTCCTGGAAGGAAATAAAGTCCACCGGTGCAGCTCTCTTCGGAGTCAGCATTGATCCGGTGAAAGCCCATGAAAAATTCATTAACAAATTTGAGCTTCCCTTCCCCCTCCTGAGTGACACCGATAAATCCATTGTCGAGGCCTATGGAGTCTGGGTTGAAAAATCAATGTACGGAAAAAAATACATGGGAACCGAACGCACCACCTTTGTCATCGATGGGAATGGCAAGATCGCTGCGATCTTCCCGAAAGTGAAACCGGGTGAACACGCGGAGCTAGTTCTGGAAATTTTGAAAACTCTTGGGGCTTAATAACCCCCTCTTCTCAGCGACTCACAGGCGGCACCAAAGTTCTCGATAATGGCGCTTGCTGCGAGGGATTCCTGAGAGTCATTGCAATTGAAAATGGCGATCTCTGCAGCGCGACCACAGAGCCAGGCTCCAAGTATCGCAGCTTCACGGGGAGTATGTCCGCCTCCGATCAGTGCGGCGCAGACACCTGTGAGCACATCTCCCATACCACCGGTTCCCATACCGGGATTGCCAGTGGAGTTAAAAACAAGACTCTCGCCCTGCCCGGCAATCACTGTGCGTGCCCCCTTAAGCAGAAGAGTTACCGGATAGTCTTTCACAAACTCTTCGGCCCATTCCCTACGTGATTTTCCATTCTGCGGAGAGAGGCGTTCCATTTCACCGGGATGTGGCGTGAGGAGTCTCGGGCCTGCGCATGATTTTAAAATCGAGAGATCGGTTGAAAGCGCATTCAGGGCATCCGCATCGATGACACAGGGAAGCGGCGATTCCCTGATGATCTTCAGAATGTCGGCATCATGGGCGCGCCCCAACCCGGGGCCGATGGCAAGGACATCATGATTTGCGGACAAGACCTCCAAAAAGGAATCCTCTGACTGCACCATCACCTCGGGAATGCACAGAGAAGCGAGCAGATCGTAATCCTCCCTTAGGGCATAGAGTGTCACGAGCCCTCCCCCGGCATGGACGGACGCCGCAGAAGAGAGGCGGGCAGCTCCAAGAGTGCCGCGTGATCCGGCAAGAAATCCGATGCGCCCATAGGTTCCCTTGTGCGTGTCAAAATTGCGGATCGGCAGACTGGGCCTCAAAAGCTCGCTTGTCAGGAGTGTTGCAGAATCCCCCTCCTCACTGGAAACACCTGGCAACGAAACCAAGGCCAGACGCCCCGTTACAGCCGTTGCTGAATCTGTGATAAGCCCCCGCTTCACCATCCCGACAGTGACTGTCAGATCAGCTTGGACGCAGGGTTCATTCACGACACCCGAGGTGGCATCCAGTCCCGAGGGAAGATCAACGGCGATGCTATATGCTCCATGGTGTGATCGGAGAAAATTCAGTTCACGGATTAACCTAGCAGTCACTCCACGAGGAGCGCCCGCACTTCCGGTTCCGAGCAAACCATCAAGAAGAACCAGTTTCTCGCCTGCAATCGTTGACACTTCATCCACGACTTTGGCATTCGGGAGTGACTCAAGATGCTGGCTCATCAATGGAGCCAGATCAGAAACCGGTGCCGCCAACCGGAGCTGCACCTGCCAGCCATCGGAGGTCAGATGTCGCGCGACAACAAGGGCATCACCGCCGTTGTGACCTTTACCACAAAAGACAACAAGAGTTCCGGGTTTTTGAAAAAACTGCCGGATGACAGAAGCTACCCCGGCTCCCGCAATCTCCATCAAACCTGCCGGCGTCTCACCCTGAGCAAAAGCCGCTTCTTCAGCCGCCTTCATCTGGGAGGGTGTGACGATCATAGTTTACGTTAGCTCAGGCATCTCTTCTCCGCGCAGGGAAAGAAGCCGAAGGATCACCTCCTCAATGAGATTATTGGGACAGGAAGCACCTGCGGTGATCGCAATCTGAAGGTCATGGTCAGGCAACCATTTTTTTTCGCTCAAGATCTCTGTTTTTTGATGGAGATCAAAATGACGGATGCGATCCGGGGATTCCAGACACTCCTGATTGCGGATGAACCATGTGGGAACTTTTTGCTCCCCGATTTCCGCAAGGTGCGTGGTGTTGGAGCTATTGTACCCACCCACAACGAGAAGCGCGTCAAGCGGACGCTCCAAAAGATCACGGAGAGCATCCTGACGTTCCTGTGTCGCGCCACAAATCGTGTCAAAGAGGCGAAAGTTGAGGGCGTCGCCATCCCTTTTGAGGATAGCCTCCCTGATCCTGCGTTGCACCTCCTCAGTCTCCGCCCTGAGCATCGTGGTTTGATTCGCGACACCAATACGGACCAGGTGAAGTTCGGGGTCAAAGCCCTCGGAAAATTTTCCCTCAAAAATCCTTAGGAATTCCTCACGTCCCATTCTGCCCGCGATAAAGTCGCAGACACGGTCTGTCTCCTCAAGATTCAGCACCACGAGATAACGGCCGTTGCCGGCACCAAGCGCCCGGGAGGCGGTGGCACGGGTCTCCTCATGGGTAGCCTTGCCATGAATGATGGAGGTAACCTCTTCCCCCGCGTTCTGACGAACCCGCTTCCAGACACTCATCACATCGCCACAGGTGGTATCCACGATGTGACATCCATGCTTCTTGATTTCCTCAAGCAACGGCACCTCGGCACCAAAAGCGGGGACGATCACCACATCGTCGGGACCAAGATCCTCGACATGAGGCCTGCCGTTTCCATCCAGAAGATTGCGGATTCCAAGAGCCGCAATCTGGGCGTTCACTTCGGGATTGTGAATGATCTCACCAATAAGAAAGAGTCGGGCCGCGGGAAATACCTTTCTGGCCGCGTAGGCAAGATCGATCGCGCGTTCGACTCCGTAGCAGAAACCAAACTGTTTCGCCAAACGGATCGTAGTGCGTCCTGTAAATAAGACCGAGCCCCCTGCGCGCAACCGCTCTACCAGACTGCTGTAATAATGGTGCTCCACCTGTTCCTGCACCCGCGCCATCACCTCCGGTGTGCGGAGGTTAATCTTGGCGACAGGTGCGGATGGAATACTCACACTGACTGGTTTAATGCAGGATAACGGCTTTCAATTGCTCGAAGTAATGCTGGGAGGTCAGCAACGAGGCAGGCAGATCGGGATCGTTGTAATCCTCGGGCCGATGAAAATTGGCACCCAGGGTAGCATCCTCAGGCTGTGTGGAGGCTATTTTGATCGGAGTTCCAATCCTCACGAGTTCAAAGAATTTCCCAGCGTCATTGGCATGAATGCGGATGCAGCCATGGCTCTTGGGCACAGGCCATACCCATCCGAGATGGAATCCGTAGCCGGGCGTGAACTGCACCCAATAGGGCATCGGATACCCGACATAACTACCATGAGCGTTGCTGACGGAGCAGGGAACGATCGCTTCCCGCAAGACATCAAATCCGTATTCGCCAGAGCGTTTGTTGCGTTGCTTCTCTTCGACCGAAAAATTCCCCTTGGGCGTGGGATGCGATGCATCACCGACGCAGCAAGCAGTCACGAGCAGAGGACGGCTGCCCTCCAAGACATAGATCATCTGCTTCCTTAGCGAAACTTTCACGACGACCTTGGTGGGATCCTTGGGTCGGTAGGCAGGTTGGTCGTAAACGGCACGCTGGGTTAGCTGGGCGCAACCACTCAGGAGCACCAAGGGCAGGAGCAGAAAAGGTAGAAATCGTTTCATCACTGCTAAAAACCGTAAAATTGCCCCTTTGTCAAATCACCCTTCCAGCTTTGACCTTTGAAGGGAGCTATCTTACTCTCTCTCCTCGAAGAAATGATGAAGGCAGATGATTTTCAGTATGCGTTGGAAAATACCCGCGTCGTCGTGGCTCCAAGCCGTGCAATCGAGACTTTTGGCCAGACAAGCTTTCGCTTTCGTCTGGTGACCGAACCGATGGATGAAATCGGAACTGTCCGGCTTCGCAAGGGAATGATTCACGCAGAAAGACCCCGCTTGCTGGCACCTCAATATGTCAGCAAGTTGCTGCTGGAAGGTTTTGGCGAACGCGCCCAGGGATTCGCCGGATGGATTGAGGAACAAAAGGATTTTCATCTTCTCCGCTATGGGTTCTCCCTGAAAAAGACAGACCTTTCCGAACAACTCTTCAAGGAACCGAAAGAAGAATTTCTCCTGAAACTTCAGGATGATCTCCGCCGGGAGGATGATCCCCTGAATGTCCTGATCGAAGGAATCGATGATTCCTGGGAGGTCTGCCTCATGAAATTCACCATGGACATGATTCAGCGTTCTTCGGGAGAAAATGTGGCTGAATGGAAACGCCGTGGATTGATTTGATCGTGCTATGAGAGTCATACAAACCATCATCCTGCTCGTTATCGGACTGCTGATTTTTGGATCAGCGGGTTTCTTTGGATATCAACTTTTCATCAAGCCAGGCCGTGTTGAAAAGCAGGAAATAGCAGCACAGGCCGCAGCTCCCGCGCCAACAGCCACACCAGATCCAGGCATTCCCGAACTTCAGAAGCTCAAGGTTCTGCAGGACGCGGGGAAACTCGATGAAGCCCGGGATGGACTGAATCTCTGGATCACTCATTACCCTCAATCGACTCTTCTCAGCGAAGCCATGCAGCGCTTGGGTGCTGCAAACATGGCTCTGCTCTTTCAACCCGGAGGCACCAACGTCGAAAGCTATACTGTCATCAAAGGTGATTCCCTGGCCCGTATTGCCTCCAAACATCTCTCCAATGCGGAACTGATTCAGAAAGCCAACTCACTCCCCAACATCAATCTCCAGATCGGGGAGATTCTGATGATCCCCAGCCTAAAGATTTCACTCGAACTGGATCGCTCCGCCAAAACCCTGACTCTTCTTAATAATGGCTCCTTCCTGAAAGAATACCCCCTCCTTTCCGCTCCTGCCTCCACCACAAAAGAAAATCTCAATTCCAAAGTTCTCGATAAAATTGCCACCTCCGGCAACAAGAGGGTTGCCTTTGGAGACAAGGCCTATCCTAAAAGCGAGCGCAGTATTCTCCTGGCACAGGCCCCTCCTATTGTTGCCCCCCTCCCCACTCCAGTAGCCCAGGGAACCAATGCCCCGACACCACCACCCCTGCCTGGGGGTTACGTTCTTTCATCCGCCGATTTGCTGGAAGTATTCCCTCTCATCTCACGCAACACTCCAGTCATCATTCACTAAGTGCGGAAAAAAGGCTCTTAGATTGAAGACTGATAGACTATTAGCCAGAACCGAACGAAACCAGAGATCAATAAAACCAACCAGAAGTATCCGATTTCCGAATTCTGAGCCCCGACTACGATCGCTTTTCTCATCTGCAATACAACATCTCCTTCCCCTGCTGACCTAACAGCCTTTAGCCTAAATCGCTACAGCCTTTCCCCATTTTATGAATCCCCATCCTCTCGATTTCGAACTTCCCATCACCGATCTTGAAAACAAGGTTGCCGAACTCGCCGCTAAACGCCCTTCGGAAGACCCACTGCTCATGGCAGCACGACAGGATCTGGAAAAGGAACGCAAGGCCCTCTACGGAAATCTCACCCCTTGGCAGCGCGTTCAAATTGCACGCCATCCCACACGACCTTACTTCCTTGATTATGTCTCCTCCTGTGTCACCGATTTTGTAGAACTGCACGGGGATCGGTTTTTTGGTGATGACAAGGCGATGCCAGCGGGTCTGGGACGCATCGGCGGCCACCGTTGTGTGATCATCGGCCAGCAAAAAGGGCGCGATGTGAAGGAGAATGTCCTCCGTAATTTCGGCAGCCCCCATCCGGAAGGCTATCGGAAGGCATTGCGTCTGATGCGCATGGCCGAAAAATTTGATCTCCCTGTTGTCTGCTTCATCGATACCCCTGGTGCCTACCCCGGAGTTGGAGCAGAGGAACGCCATATTGCTGAGGCAATCGCTGTCAACCTACGTGAAATGATGGCCCTTAAGACCCGTATCATCGCTCTTGTGATCGGAGAGGGTGGCAGCGGCGGAGCACTCGGCATCGGGGTTGCAGACCGCGTGCTGATGCTGGAAAACGCCTATTATTCTGTGATCTCCCCTGAAGGCTGCGCTGCCATTCTCTGGAAGCACCGTAAGCATGCACCCGAGGCCGCAGCCGCCCTCAAGCTGACCGCTGATGATCTGCAGGAATTCGGCCTGGTGGATGGGGTCATTCACGAACCAATGGGTGGAGCGCATCGCAATCCGGAGGAAATATCAGCGACGGTGACTGAAAGAATCGCCGCAACCATTGAGGAACTGAATAAGATCCCCCTGAAGACACTGATGAATGACCGCTATGCGAAGTTTCGTGGAATGGGCGTCTTTTCGGAGTGAGCCTTTTTTTCCCGCTCCACCTCCGATACAGGATCAATCAGCAGGGTCACCTCCCCACGGGGGGGGTTATTCTGATAATGAGCACTTAACTCAGAAGGAGTTCCAACCCGGTATTCCTCATGGATCTTGGTAAGTTCACGCGCAACGCAGACACGGCTTTGCGGCGCGATGACTGAAAGATCCTCCAGACAATCCATCAGTCGGTGGGGTGATTCGAAGTAGATCGACGTGATCCCAGCAACAGCAGCTTTTTTTAACTCGGATCTCCTGCCGGATCCCGAAGAAGGTAGAAAGCCTCCAAACGTAAACGGAACAGGGGGAAAACCACTTCCGACCAAGGCTGTCACCACGGCGCTCGGCCCCGGCAGGACAGTGTATTCTATCCCTTCTTTGATACAGGCACGCACAAGGCGAAATCCAGGGTCACTTACCGAGGGAGTACCCGCATCGGTCACCAAGGCAAGCCGCTCACCGGAACGCATGCGCCTAAGGAGCTCCTCAAGCCGTCGCTCCTCGTTATGCTCGTGAAAACTCACCAGTGGCTTTCTGATCTGCAAATGGGAAAGCAGTTGGCCCGCACGGCGCGTATCCTCGGCGATCACACCATCGCAGTGTCTCAATGTCTCGATGGCGCGGAGGGTCAGATCCCCCAAATTGCCAATCGGTGTGGCAATCAGTGTCAGAGGAAGAAGAACTTTTTCCGCCTCGAATATCTCTCCTTCCGTCTTCAACCTTCAGCCTTCAGCCTTTTCGGCCTTTTACCATCCTTCGGCAACCTTGCTGACTAGATTTTCAGCCATGCGTTGCGCTGCAATGGGGTAATTCATGTTCTGATTGGTCACAAGGTCGGAATTTACGATGTCGGATTCCGTGAAGAACGGCGTCACTCCGGTCGCCTTGCCCTGCTGCAAGACGGCACCCGTCACGCGATCAATGACCCGATAGCGAACAGTAAGGGTCAACTCAAATTCCGATGTCTGGAGCACATTGTTTGCAAAGACACGCATTGGCTGACGGTCCACTTTCTCAATGGTTCCCTCAACGATGGCATCGGCGCGATCCGCGGATTCGATCCTGTAAGTACCATCCTGTTGGAACTGTTTCACCACGGCATTGGCAGTCTGAACCTCGACTCGCGGTAGGAGAGTCTCATTTTTGAACGAACCCACCGCAATCGTGTTGATACGACGCATCGGCGTTGGTTTAATTTCACCGACATGATAACCGCAGCCACTCACTAACAGCAGGAGCGAAGAAAGGAGGATGGTGGAAAGGAACTTCTTCATTGGGTCACAGGAGTCGTCTTTTGAGGAGTCGGTTGAACGGGAGGTTCCTGCAAAGAAATTGGCTGAGTGTCCCGCATGTCGCCCTTCATCTCAGGCCGGGGCTCGGGCGGTGTGTCACCCACGATATCCGTGCGGGAAGGACCATCATAATTCGGCAAAGCCGAGCTCTCCACCTGTGCCTGCAAGCGACGGCGCTCAGCCAGTCGCTCTCCATTCTCGGGACGTTCCTGTCCGACACGAAGGGAATCTTCTCCATAAAGAGCCTTGAGCTCATCCAGACGCGTTTTGGCGGCTGTGGCATCCTCGCTCTGAGGAAAACGGCGGATGACATCATTGTAGTAAATTGCGGCAGCCTTGAAGTCCTTGGAAAAATCGTAAAAACGACCGACCCGAAGCGTATCTGCAGACTCCTTGGAAATCATGTTTTTCATGTTCTCACCTGCCTGCTGGGTTTTCTCACTGTTGGGATATTGGATGAGGAAATCCTGGTAGTTGTTCTGTGACTCCTTGAGTGCCGAAAGATCCTGTGATTTGCCGGTCATGCCGAGTTGCTGATAAACATAGGCGATCTGATATTGGGCATCATCGCAGGCAGAACTGTTGGGATATCTGTCGAGCAGCCTCTGATAAGCCGCGATGGCATCCTGAGCCTTTCCTTGTTTCTCCATTGAAAGCCCGAGGTTAAACTGTGTGATCGCGGCATGCTTGCTATATGGTGAAACCTTAAGGATCGAGGTGTACATCTGCTCGGCCTTCTCCATGGAAGGGACTGTGGGAATACCCAGCACCCTTACCCTGGCCCCTTTCAGGAAGGCATTGGCGATATTGATCTGCTCGGCCACCGACTCCTCAAATTTGGGTGTCTGCGGATATTTTTGAAGGAGATACTGATACGCCTTGAAGGCCCCATCCAGATCCCCTTTTTTCTGCAACAACTGTGCAAGAGAAAACTGGGCCTTTGGCGCGGCGGAACTCTTGGGAGCATTATGAACAATATTTTTGTAGGCGGTGATTGCCTTCTCCAGATCCCCTGATTCCTTCGAGGCATCAGCAGCAGCGAGTTGATCATCCGGCGATCCAAAGGCGGAAAGATCCGTGGTAGGGGGCTGCGTTTTTACTAACCCCTCGGATTGGGCCAAGACATTCCTGGAAAGGATACTCAGGCAAAATATGACTGAAAGAAATCCCAGCAAGGCACACGCGTATCGTGAACGGTAACAGATGCTTCTTCGGCTTGTCATCAGAAGCAGAGAGGCTAGGGACGAAGCCCTGCCAGCGTCAAGAATACGCTCAAGAAACATATCATCATCAAAAAAACCTCCCATCCAACGCCATCAAAGCTGGTTTCGAAAAATGGCCTTCTGGTTGTCATCAGTGTCGTCACCACCTGACATTGAAGATCGTCTCCAAGGTGACACTAAGTATTAAGGTTCTACTTTGCACTGAAAATCATGGGATTAGGGGGAGCATCGCCAGCATAAAGCCCCAATTGCATCAAAGTACTCAGGAACAGCAGCACTACCGTTTGTAAAATGAAACGAGGGCCCTTCGTGGCTGCTTGAGGGGAAGTCGTCATGGGAAATACTGAATCTCTCTTGATGCTATTTCAAGACCCCAGCAAGAAGATCACATCAATTTCATCGACTCCCTTAGAAAGGGCCAGTGCGCAGGAACGTTACTGCTGCTTGGAGCCTGCAAGACCCAATCCGAGCCAACCAACTCCGGCGAAAATCAATTCGATACCGAGAAAGAGTCCCAACATATAGAGACCCGTGGCAGGCCATCCGGAGATAATAAGCCCACCCAAAACAATCGATATGGCTGCACTGAAGAGAATCCATGCAGCTCCTCCGTGATGGCGAAGTTTGAAGGCAAGGAAAGCACGAAAAATCCCCCCTATGAGGATGGCCCAGCCAAGAAAGAGGGTAAACGCAATCGCCGCCTTGAAGGGATGAGCGATGAAGACATATCCCGCAACTCCATAGGCAATCGAAACAAGGATAAACCAAAGATGATTCTGCCATCCATTGATGGTGAATACCTTGATGAGCTGAAAGGCACACCCAAACATCAGGATGACGCCAATAAAAGTGGCAAGAAAGGCAGTCGAAACCAGTTGGTCAGCCAAGGCAAAAAACCCAAGCAGGATCATGGCGAAGCCACCGGCAACAGCCCATCCACGGGAAATCGGCGGAATAGGGATCTGAGGAAAGGGAGAAGGCGATGGCGTTTCCATAAGTTGCAATGCTAGGTGTTCGATCAGGCTGATGACAAGGTCAGCCTTCCTTTTTATTTTCCTCACTCACCTTCTGTTTCTCAAACCAGGAGAAACAGACAGGGATGACGAAGATCGCAATCAAGGTGGAAGCAAGCATTCCTCCAACCACCGTGGAACCAAGTACCCGGCGTGAAACTGCTCCGGAACCTGTTGCCAGCGCTAAGGGAACGCATCCTAAAATAAAGGCAAACGCAGTCATGAGAATCGGCCGCAGACGCAGCTTGGCTGCATCCAGGGCAGCCTCAAAAACAGGCTCTCCCCTCTCCACCTCCTCCTTGGCAAACTCGACGATCAGGATGGCATTCTTGGCAGCCAGACCGATCAGCATGATCAGACCAATCTGGGCGTAGACATCATTGTCCATGTGCCTCGCCCAGAGAGCCGTGACCGCTCCAAAAACTGCAATGGGCGTGCTCAGCAGGACACTGAAAGGCAATGACCAACTCTCGTATTGGGCGGCGAGAATCAGGAACACGAAGAGCAGCGAAAGGGCGAAAATGGCAACCGGAGAAATCCCCTGCGCGGCCTGCTTCTCCTCAAACGACATACCGAAGTAATCAAATCCCATTCCCGGAGGCATTGTCTCCTTGAACGTCTCTTCTAGCGCCTTCATGACCTGTCCAGTGCTGACTCCGGGAGCCCCGTTGATATTGATCTGGGCACAATTGAACATGTTAAAGCGCATCGTGAACTCCGGCCCCTGCATTGGCTTGACCTGAAGCAGACTTGAAAGAGGTACTGCATCCCCCTTGAGATTCCGGACATAGAAAAGGGAGGCGTTTTTGGGATCGGTACGACTGAATCCTTCCGCCTGAATATAGGCATAGTATTGAAGATTGAAGCGGTTGAAATAGTTTACCGGGAGTCCTCCCAGAAATGACTGCAGGGTTCTATAGGCTTCTCCTAGATCGACCCCCAGCATCATGCAGAGAGCCGGATCAATCGTCATGGATACCTGCGGCACGGAGGGTAGGAAGGTCGAGGTCACGCCGCCGATTTCAGGTCGTTTCTTGATGGCTTGCATGAAAACGCCGAAATTTTTCTGGAGGAAGGTCGGATCGATACCAAGCCGATCCTCCAAGATAAAGGTGGTGCCTCCCGAGGTTCCAATTCCGGGGATGGCGGGCGGAGGAAAGGCGAAATTAATGGCACCCGGCACAGGAGCAATTTTCTTGTTGATGGTCTGAAGGAGCGCAAAGGCATCCAGTCCGGGAGCGGTCCGCTCATCCCACGGTTTCAACGTGATGAAGTAAAAGGCGCTGTAGGTCGTCTGAACACCACTCAGGAGATTGAATCCCACGATCGTCGTCACATGATCAACTCCGGGAATCTTTTGCACAATGTCGGCAACCTGTTTGGAAATCTGATCCGTACGCTGTTGCGATGAGGCGTTAGGCAGCTGGGAAAAGGCGTAGAGATAGCCGTTGTCCTCTTCGGGGACAAAGGAAGGGGGCAGCTTTGAGCCAAAGAATCCCGAGAGCAGAACCATCCCGAGCAGTAAAAGTGCACCGACGATGCTCTTGCGAAGGAGAAAACCGCAAGTCTTTAAGTAGCCATTCCGCCCCCAATCAAATGTTCGGTTAAAGGCCTTGTAAAAAGCCCCAAGGGGCCCCTTGGTCTCGGTGCGCGGACGAAGTAACATCGCGCCGAGAGCCGGACTCAGGCTCATTGCGTTGAAGGTCGAAATGATGACCGAGATCGAAATGGTGAGCGCGAATTGCTGATAGAGCCCACCTGTAATGCCGGGAAGGAAGACCGTCGGGATAAAGACCGAGGAGAGAATCAATGCCGTTGCAATCAACGGCCCGGTCACCTGCTCCATGGCCTTGATCGCAGCCTCCCTGGGGGGAAGCCCCTCCTCGATGTGATGTTCGATTGCCTCCACCACCACGATGGCGTCATCGACCACCAGACCGATCGCCAGCACAAGACCGAAGAGGGAGAGTGTGTTGAGGGAGAATCCAAAGAGCGGAAAGAGGGCAAAGGTTCCGATGAGGGAGACTGGAACAGCCAGTGCTGGGATCAGTGTGGCCCGCCAGTTTTGGAGAAAGAGAAAGACGACGATGAGCACCAGGATCAACGCCTCCACCAATGTCTTCTGGATATCGTGCATGCTCGCCACCACCGCCTGCGTAGTATCAAGGGCGATTGTGTTTTTCATCCCGGCAGGGAAGCTTGGAGCATACTGCGCGATCAGATTTCTGGCCATATCAGCAACCTTCAGCGCATTGCTTCCGGGGAGTTGATAGACCGCGATGATGGCGGCAGGATGACCGTTGAAGCGACCGGCGATATTGTACGTCTGAGCACCCAACTCGACGCGGGCAACATCCTTGACCCTGACCACCGAGCCGTTCTTATCGGCCCGAATAATGATGTTGGCAAATTCATCCGCCGTGACCAGACGACCTGGGGCGCGCACGGTAAAGGTCATCTGCTGGCCGGGGGGAACGGGCTCGGCACCGGTCTGACCTGCGGGATTTACGGTATTCTGCTGGTTAACCGCATTGTAAACATCCTCCGTGGTCACATTGAAATTGGCCAGTTTGGCCGGATCGAGCCAGAGACGCATTGCATACTGACCGGCACCGTAGATGGTGACGCTGGCGATACCGGTAAGACGCGTCAGGGGATTGACGATGTTCACATAGGCGTAATTCGCCAGAAAGATCGCATCGTAGCGGTCGTCATCCGTGTAGAGGGCAAAGCAGATCAAGGGCGAAGGGGAGGTCTTCACGACATTGATTCCCTGCTTCGTCACCTGGGACGGAAGCTGGGACTGCGCCTGACTCTGGCGCATCTGAGTCAGAATCTGATCGGTGACCGGGACCGTGTTGTTGGCAAAAATGACATTAAGCTGCGACTGCCCGGAACTGGAGTTCAGGGAGTACATATACTGCATGTTGTCCACGCCGTTGATCTGCTGCTCCAGCGGAGTGGCCACCGCCTGCTGTACCGTCATGGCATCAGCACCGGGATAGGAAGCCTGCACCTGAATCTGCGGCGGGACGATATCAGGAAACTGCGAGACCGGCAGTCCCACCAGGCAGACCAATCCGATGATCACCGTGATGATCGCGATGACCATGGCCACAATGGGCCGGTTGATAAAAAACTTTGGCATGGCTCGATGGTACCCGGTTCGAGGCTGTTATTTGGCCGTGGAAGGCGTGGTGGCGGGTGCCTTGCCTTCCGTTGGAACGATGTCGCTGCTCGAAGCCGGACCGGTCTCAGGAAGAGGCATCACCGTACAACCATCGGTCACCTTCTGAATCCCCTGAACCACGATTTTGTCACCGGCATTCACCCCGGAGAGCACAACCGCATCTTCACGGGTCGTCTCGCCGATGACCACATTCTTGATCGACACCTTGTTATCGGGGCCGACCACAGCCAATTGGTTGAGATTCTGAATGGTAATCACGGAAGCAATCGGAACGATGAGGGCATTTTGTCGGACTCCCAAGGTGGCATTCACCCTGGCAAACAGGCCCGGACGCAGAAGCATTCCTGGGTTTGGGAAGAGTCCCTCAACGGTGATCGAGCCGGTCTGCGTGCTAATCTGGTTATTCGCAGCACGAAACACTCCCTTCTGAGGATAAACCGTGCCGTCGGAAAGCAGCATCTGCATTCCCTCGGCAGTATCCTCTTTTCGTTGTTCGGCGGCGTTGGAGGGATCCTTCAGACTGCCACTGATGAAACTGAGGTAATCGTCCTGACCAACCTGGAAGACCACCTTGATGGGGTCAATGGCCACGACTGTGGTAAGCGGCTGTGAGGACTGGGAACTGACATAGGTACCGACTTCGTAGTTTGCCAACCCAGCCAGACCATCGATTGGTGAAACAACTTTGGTGAAATCAAGGTTCACCTGCGCCGACTGAACGGCTGCCTGTTTAGCCGCAACAATACCTACGGCAGACTGATACACCTGTTGCTTGTTCTGGAATTCCTGAACACTGATCACTTTCCCGGCAAGAAGGTTCTGGGCACGGACGAAATCCTGCTCCGTCCTTGTCGCATCAGCCTGAGCTGAGGAGAGATCAGCTTTGGCCTGATCAAGTGTTGCCTGGAAAGGAGCCGGGTCGATCTGGAACAATGCCTGCCCCTGTTTCACAACCGTACCCTCCGTGTAGTAACGCTGGATGATATTCCCGGCGACATTCGGCTTTACCAGCGAAGTCACTGTTCCTTGGAGATTGCCAATCCACTCTTTGTGATTGGGCATATCTTTCTGAGCCACCACCCCCAGCGTCACTGGGACTGGAGGTCGGGCCGTCTGTTCTGCTGGTTTCTTCTGACATGCCGGGAAAAACAATGCGGCGGCGAGAA
>Ga0302200_10001864_pt1 | contig 19180 bp, 19 predicted proteins | sample II_Bog_N3_1_FD_194585 | JGI IMG/M metagenome (GOLD analysis project Ga0302200, IMG submission 194585) | Peat permafrost microbial communities from Stordalen Mire near Abisko, Sweden - II_Bog_N3_1 | ecosystem: Environmental > Terrestrial > Soil > Wetlands > Peat | place: Sweden: Abisko... | reverse complement strand
CCGCGAATATGGTTATGTGCTGCGCGATGGCAAGGATGCCATCCAGCTTGAAGGAAAGAAGGACATGAAGAAGCGCGGCCTGTCGTCTCCAGATATCGCCGACGCGCTGGCCCTGACCTTCGCCTACCCGGTGCAACCAAACCAGAACGCAGGACGTGCAGCAGCCAATAGGACGCCAATGGTGCAGCACGAATATGACCCTTTTAACCCACCGGGGCAGCGCTCCGAACCAGCATACGAAAGGTAAATCATGGGTGGCTCTTCATCTCCTCCAGCAGTCGCACCGGTTGCAGCAGCGCCAGTTATTCCCGCCATTCAATCGCCAGCATCAGTGCAGGCGAGCAAGACAGTGGCATCGCGCGCCAGCGCAGCAACAGGCCCGGCAGCAACGATTCAAACCGGGGCCAACGGCCTCACAACCCCCGCCACTACTGGCACCAAAACCTTGTTAGGGAGCTAAACCATGTCGTTCATCCATGAAAAACTTGCGGCCATCAAAGAGGCCATCCACAAAGCCCTTGAGCTGGCTGATCCTGAGTTCGCTCTGAAAGAGGCCGAACAAGCGTTCAAGCAGGCCGTTGCTGATGAGGTTGTCAATCTGCGCGATGACTTCGAAGCGTTCAAGGAGCGATTCGATCAGCCGCCATCAGCGCCATCGCCAGTCACGGACGCTGCAAGCGTGAGTGCCGCGGGGGAGTCGCCAAGCACTACGCCGATCTACTCGGCGTCAGTAGCAACCAGCGACAGCGCTGCACCGTCTGTGGTGGCAGTGGATACCAGCAGCGCTTCTTCGGCATCGCCTTCGGTATCTCCGTCCATCCCTGCGCCTTCTGTAACCGCTGACGCATCGCCAGCGCCGGCACCGGTTGCTGAAGCTGCGCCGGCTGTCGATACACCAGCAGCAGTCACAGGCGCCTAAGTAAATGGCCGATCTCGCCCTATCCGAACGCACAGCCGGTGACAAGGCGTCACCGGAAGCCATGCGCCTGCGCCAGCACTGCGACCAGCTATTGATCGCGCTGCGCAATGACCGCATGAGCTGGTGGACGCATTGGCGCGAGATCGCTGATTACCTGATACCACGTCGATACAAGTGGTTGATCACGGCCAATCAGGGCAACCGTGGCAGCCCGATCAATCAGCGCATCGTTGACAACACCGGTACCGTGGCGCTGCGTGTGCTGGCTGCCGGCATGATGTCTGGCATCACCAGCCCAGGCCGCCCATGGTTCAAGTTGGCCACGGACAATGATGTGCTCAATGAGCTGGGTCCGGTCAAGTTGTGGCTGGCCGAGTGTCAGAAGCGGCTCGGCACTGTGTTTGCTGAGTCCAATTTCTATACCTCGCTGGCCACTGTCTACGGCGATCTAGGCGCGTTCGGTACCGGACCGATGATCATCTATCACGACTATGACGACGTGATTCGGTGCTTCAACACCTGCGCCGGCGAGTATTTTCTTGCGCAGGATGACCGCCAGGACGTCAGTACGCTGTGCCGCGAGTTCGTGCTAACCGTCAAACAGGTGGCCGAGATGTTCGGCTTGGAGAATTGCAGCCCGACAATTCAGGGGGCGATCAAGACCGGTGGCGCCATGCTCACGCGCGAGGTCAAGGTAGGTCACCTGATCGAGAAGAATTCGGACCTGATACCCGGAGCACCAGGCGTGAAGGGTATGCCATGGCGTGAGGTGTATTGGGAACTGGGCAGCGGCAGCAACTACCTGCTGCGCACTCGGGGCTTTCATGAAAAGCCATTCATCGCACCGCGCTGGGACATCGTTGGTAATGATGCTTACGGCCGCAGCCCTGGCATGGATGCACTGGGCGACGTCAAGATGCTGCAGGTTGAGCAGAAGCGTAAAGCGCAGGCCATCGACAAGCACGTCAACCCGCCGATGCTTGCCGATGTATCGCTTAGAAACGAGCCTGCATCGATGATTCCGGGTGGCGTGACCTACGTTTCCAACAATAACGGCGTCGGCTTCAAACCGATCTATGAAATCAAGCCAGACTTTCAAGGGCTGGCTGCTGACATCAAGGAAGTGCAGGAGCGGGTCAAAGTTACCTTCTTCAATGATCTGTTCATGATGATCAGTCAGCTCGACACCGTGCGCACTGCAACTGAGATTGATGCACGTAAGGAAGAAAAGCTGATCCAGCTTGGCCCGGTGCTGGAGCGCTTCGAGAATGAGGCGCTTGATCCAGCCATCAATTGCACCTTCGACATCATGTTGCGTAATGGTCTGCTGCCACCGGTACCGCAAGAGCTGTCTGGCCAGAAGATTAAGGTTGAGTACATCTCCATGCTGGCCGAGGCGCAGAAAGCCGCGAGCACTGCCGGCATCGAGCGTCTGGCTGGCTTCGTCGGCAACATGGCAGCCGCCAAGCCTGAGGTGCTGGACAACATCGACTTTGACGAGGCTATCGAGGAATACGCAGACATGCTCGGCGTGTCACCCAAGATCATCGTATCGCTGGTCAAGGTGCGGCAAATCCGCGCTGCCCGCAATCAGCAGATGCAGCAGCAACAGACTTTGCAGAACAGCGTAGCAGCCGCCCAAGGTGCACAAACGCTCAGCCAGACCGATGTCGGCGGTGGCGTGAACGCACTCCAAAAAATGATAGGTGCCGCATGAGCGAGAAATTAATCGACTTCAAAGACCTGCGCAAGCTGATTCGGCCTGACGCTTCGATGAAAGATCGCCGTCTGATCGAGATGCGCTTTCAGGAGGAGGAAGCCGCCGAGCAGGCCGAGGCTAAACAGAAGGCCATGATTATGGGCGCGCCACCGCTGCCACAAGCGCAGCTCGTCTATGACCATGGAAGCAACACAGTCGGCGTGGCCATCCGTGGTGCAAAGCTGATCTGCAAGCTGCCCAAAGGGTACGAAGGACCAGTCTTGTCGCTGGCCGTCTTGCCCGGTGAGCGCATCGTCGCACTACACCCGAATCACCCGCCGCTGTTGCTGGAACCAGTGACCGGCACAACAAGGAGACTGTGATGCCAACCATTCCACCAGGCGTGCTGCAAGCACAAGCGCAGGCGCAAGCCCCCGGTCAATCCATGGGGCCGCAGGCTAAGCCCGATGTTGCCAAGGGCCGCAAGCAGGGCAAAGGTGCCAAGGCTCAGCAGCCGACCGCGCCCAACGCTGCGCAATCGCTTTACCCGAATTTACCCACCCAAGGAGGCTAATAGCATGGAAACCACGCACGCCCACAACGACCAGCCAGGGCATGTCATCGAACGCGTTGACGAAGGTCAGCCGGTGTACTTCAGCGAAAAGATCGGGCGCGACTACGCGCAGCCGAACGGCGGCTGGACCACCGACAAGAGTGTCGCCACTGTCATGACCGAAGCCGAGGCAAATGATCGCCTTGAAAAGGGATTGGCACCACTGGCACCATTTTGCAAGGTGGTGGCCAAATGAAGCGCGTAGCCGTCTGCATCCCATCCGGCGACATGGTGCACGCCGATTTCGCAATGAGTCTGGCCGGCATGGCCTACCGCTGCAGTCCAATCATGCAGGATGGCGTCAAGTACGAAGCCATCTCCCTGGCGATCATCAACACCAAGGGCTCGCTGGTGGTCAACAACCGCAACAAGCTGGTTGCCGAGGCGCAGAACCTAGGCGTTGATTACCTGTTCTTTGTTGACAGCGATATCGTTATCCACCCATGGACATTGCGCCGCCTGATCGAGCACGACAAGGATATCGTCGGTGCGACCTACATCCAGCGCGAAGAGCCGCATCGGCTACTCGGCAAGTCACTCAGCGGCGTGATGCTAGACGAAGCACTGACCGGTGTTGAGCTTGGTGCCGATCAGGTGATGGAAGTTGGCGCACTCCCCAGCGGTTGCCTGTTGATCAAGATCGGTGTGTTTTCCGGCATGGAAAAGCCATATTTCCAGACGCCAGCGCATGCCGCCACCGACAGCACACCGGAGTGGATCGAGGGCGAGGATTACTTCTTTTGCCGCCAGGCACGCGAACAAGGATTCTCGATCTGGCTTGACCTGGCCACCTCGTTTGCGCTCGGCCACGTTGGCCAGCGTGTGAACACCATCCCTACCATGCAGCAAGAACCGGAGAATAAAATTGCGCTCATCCACTGAAGAAGTAACGACCGGCGCAGCCGAGGGTTATGACGCCGGCGACAAGACATCCGTCAAGGACCGTGAAAAGTCAGCCAAGGTACGCGAAGAGCGCCGCCTAAATGGTCTTCGTCAGATCATGGCATCGCCTGACGGCCGCGTGTGGATGTGGGATTTTCTGTCGTCCTGCGGCTTGTTCTCTGTCGTGTTCAACGGCAACAGCAAGGACTATTTCAACCTGGGCCAACGCAATGCCGCGATGCCGATTTTTTCGGAAATCCAGAGGCATTGCATGCCCGAATACCTTTTGATGGTTAAGGAGAATTCGAATGTTTAACCGACTATTTCTACGCTTTGTCCTGATGAACGAGGCCGGCGATGCTGCTGCAGGTGGTGGTGCACCGGCAGCGGCAGCAGCGCCGGCCGCAGAAGGTGCGGCGGCTCCAGCAGCAGCGGCAGCAACCGTAGAAGCGCCCGACAGTTTGCTCGGCGCGAAGCCCGCAGAAGAAGCCAAGCCAGCCGAGGCCGCCAAACCAGAAGACGCGAAGCCAATCGAGTACAGCGATTTCAAGTTGCCCGAAGGCGTCAACCTAGCGCCGGAAAAACTGACCGAGTTCAAGGCAATCGCAGCAGAAGCGAAGATGCCGCAGGAGGCCGCGCAGAAACTGGTTGACCTCTACACAGCAGAAATCAAGCAGGCCATTGACGCGCCAATGAACGCGTGGAAAGACCTGCAAACCCAGTGGCGTGATGAAGTCAAGAACGACCCCGTAATCGGTGGCGCGAATCTTGAAAAGAATCTCGCTGCTACCAAGGCCGGGCTTGTCAATCTGCTCGGTGAAAGCGCTGGTAAGTTCTTTGATGCATTGAACATTACCGGCGCCGGCAACAATCCGGAAATAGTTCGTGGACTGATGAAGGCGGCAGCACCTCACGCACCCGCCACACCAATCAAAGGTAGTCCAGCAGGCAGCAGTGGCACTAAATCTGCGGGCTCGACGCTTTATCCCACGATGGCAGGGCTTGGAAACGGGCACGAAAGCTAATCACTCTACGTCAAGATTCGAACGGCTACACCTTCACACAGCCACCCGAATGACTCAACACAAGGAGAAATCAATCATGAATACTTAGGAGCTATACCATGGCAATTCTCGGCGGCACCGCACTCACATATGCGGACTGGGCAAAGCGCATTGATGATGATGGCAAGGTAGCGACCATCATCAATCTGCTCTCGCAAACCAATGAAATCCTTGACGACATGCTTGTCGTTGAAGGTAATCTGGCAACTGGACACAAGACCACTGTGCGCACTGGTCTGCCTACCGCAACCTGGCGCCTGCTGAACTACGGCGTTGTTAAGACCAAGTCGACCACTGCGCAAGTGACCGACAACTGCGGCATGTTGGAATGCTACAGCGAGATCGATAAAGACCTGGCCGATTTGAACGGCAACACTGCTGAATTCCGCTTGTCGGAAGACATGGCCTTCTTGGAAGGCATGAATCAGCAAATGGCGTCCACGCTGTTCTACGGCAACGTGACTATCAACCCAGAGCGCTTTATGGGGCTGTCGCCACGCTACAACTCATCTAGCACGGCAGCAGCGCAAACCGCTGCGAACGTGATCAGTTGCGGTGGCGCTGCGTCGACCAATACGTCGATCTGGATTTGCTGCTGGGGTCCGAACACCATGCACGGCATTTTTCCGAAAGGAAAAATCTCTGGCCTGCAACACCGGGACCTTGGCGAATGGCCGCTGACCGATGCCAACGGCAACATGTATCAGGGCTACCGTACTCACTTCAAGTGGGACATGGGCATGACCGTGCGCGACTGGCGTTATGTGGTTCGTCTCGCCAACATCGATGTGACGCTGTTGTCTGGTGGCTCCGCAGCCAATCTGATCAATGCGCTGATTCGTGGCGTTCACCGTCTGCCAACTGCACCAGTGCGCGTATCGACTGAGCAGAAGTCAGACGCGCCAAACGGCGGGATGATGGAAATGGGACGCCTGGCGATCTATGCCAATCGCACCATCCGTACCTACCTCGACATTCAAGCCGTCAACAAGACCAACGTCCTGTTGCGTCTGGAAGAGTGGGAAGGCAAGGCGATTACCACCTTCCGAGGTATTCCAGTGCGCACGGTCGATGCAATTCTGTCCACCGAATCCACTATCTAACAGGAGATAGAAATCATGCTTATCGATGCAAATCTGGTCTTTGACCAAGGCACCTACAGCACCAGCGCCGGCATGACTGGTGCTGCGCAGTTCGCCAGCGGTGCTACTACTACCAGCACCAACGTGCTGGACATGATCAACAACCGCGACATGGGCGATGCACCTTCCGGCCTGGGTGAGTTGTCTGTAAATTTCCAAATCACGTCAGCTTATGTGGGTGGTACCTCCGTCAACTTTCAATTGCAGGGATCGACGGATAACACCACCTGGACCACTTACGGCGAAACCGGCGCGGTACCCATTGCAAGTCTAGGTGTTGGTGCGTTGCTATCGTTGCCGCTGCCACCCGTCAATCCTGATGCGGGGGCTATTCCACGCTATTACCGGACTGCTTATGTCAATGTCGGCGCCAATACGGCCGGCTCGGTAATCGCGTGGCTGGGTGCTCGTTCTTACAACCAGTATTACAAGCCCGGTATCACTGTCAACAACTGATAGCCGACTGGCTCGGGGTTCGCTCCGAGCCATCTTTCACATGACTGGAGAATCAAATGTCCGACGATATCAAGAAAGAAGCAAGTGCAGAAGCCCCGAAATATGAACTCACCGAGGCCGCTTACATCGATGACGTGCTGCTGAGCCCTGGCGCCACGATTACCTACAAGGGTATTCCTGGTCACCACATGGAGCCACTCAATGATGCTGCCCGTGCGATGAAGAAGAAGCACAACAAGGCATTCATCGATCCGATTGAAGCAATGACCATCATCGGTTAAGGAGCGCACCATGGGACTTTTCGCATCGGGCGGCATTGAGCAAGCCCAGACCGTTTCTAGCGGTACGCTTACTGCGCTCAATGCGGCAAGCCCTGCAACCCCGTTCCTCGGCAATTTCAATGTGGCCGTGTGGGGTACGTTCGTCGGCACCGTGACGGTCGAGTCGTCATTCGACGGCGGTACGACATGGATTCCAGTGGTCAATAAACGTACTGGCTCGATCATTACCTTCACCACGCCCAGCGTGCTGCAAGAAGATGAGGTCGAGGCCGGTGTCTATTACCGCCTACAAATGACCGCCTACACCAGTGGCATCGCAAGTTACCGTATGTCTGAAGGCGCATCTGCTGGCCGTGTCGAGCGTCTATCATGAGCGATAAACTTGCCCATATGAAGAGCGACAAGTCAGGCGAAAAGCCGATGTCGGACCTGAACGCTACACCAGAGGAATACCCCTACGGCTTACGCTTGCGTCTGACCGAGGAGGATATGAAGAAGATCGGCCTCGATATGCCGAAGGTCGGTGAGATGGTGCACATCATGGCAATGACAAAAGTTGTCTCTGTGCACGCGCACGATAGCGAGGATGGTGGCGCCAGCCAGGGCGTTGAATTGCAGATCACCCACATGTCGGCAGAGGTGGAAGACACCGAAGACGAAACCGACAAGGATGATCGCACGCCTGCACAGAAAATCTACGGGAAGAAATAAATCATGTCTAGCCAAGTAGAAATTGCAAACATGGCGCTGGATGTGATCGGCACGCGCTCGACAATTGCCAGCTTGACCGAGGGCAGTATCGAATCGAGCGCGATTAGCCGACACTGGAATAATGCGCTCGATTCCGTCCTGCGCGCCGCGCATTGGAATTTCGCCCGTAGGCAGATCGCATTGACACTGCTTCAGGACGGCACCGCAGGCGGCACGCCGCCAACTCCGTGGCTGTACGAGTATGCCTATCCCAGTGATTGCTTGTTGATGCGCTACATCATGCCGGCAATTCAAGTGACGCCGGTTGCGGGTTATGTCAGCCAACCGTCGCCAGTTGCTGCCGTCAGTGGACCGGTTCGGTTTTTGATGTCGACCGATCTAGATGCAAATGGCAATCCATTGTCTGTGCTCTTGACCAATCAGCCGCAGGCCATTGGCATTTACACATTCCGTAATACGAATACAGCGATGTGGGATCCACTATTTGTTCAATGCTTTGCCGCCTTTCTTGGTTCACGCGTTTGTATTGCGTTGACTGGCGACAAAAACATGAAGAAAGAAGCCGCCGACATGGCGAGTCAGTTATCCGTCGATGCGCAGGCAAAGAATGGAAACGAGGGTATTACCGTTATTGACACAACACCAGACTGGATGCGAGTTCGAGGCTATGCATCTGATTGGGCTTATCCAGATGGCGGCATGTATTCGTATGGCCCGCAAGCACTCTCGATGGTGACCTGATGGGACAGCCAATCATCCTGCCAAGTTTTGCAGCAGGCGAACTGGCGCCATCGATGTATGGTCGTGTCGATCTGGCGAAATACCATGTTGGTGCCTCGCTGCTGCGTAATTTCTTTGTTGACTACCGAGGCGGTGCATCGTCGCGTCCTGGGACTTCCTTTGTTGGCCAATGCAAAGACAGCACTACGCCAAACCGTCTTATCCCGTTTCAGTTCAATACCTTGCAGGCGTATGCCCTGGTGTTTGGTAATCTGACTATGCGCGTGGTCATGAATGGTGGCTATGTGCTGGAGCCTGCAACGACGATCACTGGCATCACTCAGGCTAGCTCTGGTGTATTCACTGACCCAGCCCATAATTACAGCGTGGGCGATCTGTTGTACTTCAGCGGCATTGTAGGAATGACGCAGATGAATGGCCGTTATGCGACGGTATTCGCGACAACAACTAATACCTACACCCTGGTGGACATGTATGGTGTGCCGATCAATACCACTGGTTACGGTGCTTATATCTCAGGCGGCACTGCTGGCCGTGTCTTTACGTTGGCAACGCCATATTCTGCCAGTGACCTTGCGCTGTTGAAATCCACGCAGTCAGCTGACGTCATGACGTTGACACATCCTAGCTACGCAGCACGGACATTGACACGTACCCAACACTGGGTATGGACGTTGGCGACTATTACCTTTCAGCCCGCATCAGGCGCGCCCGCTAGCGTGACTGCTGTAAATAACGGTGTGGGTAGCAACTACAACTACACGCAATATGGTTATCAAGTAACAGCAGTCGTTGGCGGTATTGAAAGCCTACCTTCGGCAGCTTCATATTGCAGTGGTTCTGCGCTGGGGCAGAACGTTGGTGCACAGAATACGATTTCATGGACATCCGTTACCAATGCTGAGATTTACAACATCTATCGCACACAGGAAAACCTAGATGCCGCCGTGCCTCAGGGGGCTTTATTCGGGTATGTTGGTGCCGTCAATCCAGCAGCGTCGAATACATTCATTGACGATAACATTCTTCCGGACTTCACCAATTGCCCACCGCAGGCATACAACCCATTCACGACGGCGGGCAATCCTGGCTGCGTCACCTACTACCAGCAGAGGCAAGTATTCGGTGGCATGGCAAATGCGCCCGAACAGATCGACATGTCGAAAACAGGTGATTTTTTCAACATGGATTATTCAATTCCGTCAAAGGATGATGACAATATAGAGATCACAATATCGAGCCAGCAGGTCAACGCAATCAACTGGCTGGTACCGATGCAAAGTTTGATCGCATTGACATCAAGCGGGGCCTGGGCAATCAGCGGTGGAACAGTAGGCGCTGCGATCACGCCGTCAGCCATTCAAGCACTGCCGCAGGCCTATAACGGCTGCAGCCCATATTGCCCGCCGATTCCAATTAACTACGACATCCTGTATGTGCAATCCAAGGGCTCCATAGTTCGCGATCTGTCTTACAATTTTTATGTGAATGTCTATACCGGAACCGACATCACTATCCTGGCAAATCACTTGTTCTATGGCTACCAAATCAATGAATGGTGTTATGCCGAGGAGCCTTTCAAGTTGGTTTGGTGCGTTCGTAGCGATGGCAAATTGCTATCGCTTACCTACCTAAAAGAGCAGGACGTCAATGCTTGGGCGCATCACGATACGGCAGGGCAATTCAAGTCCATCTGCTCAATCAGCGAAGGCGCAGAGAATGCCGTCTATGTGATCGTTGAGCGCCTTGTTAATGGTCAGTTCTTGCAATACATCGAACGGTTTGCCAGTCGTCAGATGGGCGGCGATCCCACCATCGGTGTACCGGCAGATGTCACGCGCGCATGGTGCGTCGACGCGGGTCTGCAATATCCACTGACAGAACCAGCAGCCACGCTGACGCCGGCCTCTGTACAGGGCGTCCCGACAATATCGGGTGTGCATGTCGTCGCAGGAGGGGTGGGATACAGCGCAGGCACGACGGTCAGCGCCATCGACTCGACCGGTTCTGGCTTTGTTGGGGTCCCAGTGATCGTTGGTGGCGTGATTCAGTCGATTACAATCAACCAGGGCGGCATCAACTGGACAAATCCAACTTGGAATATTTACGATCCAGCCGGCACAGGCTCTGGCGCCGCGATGCAGGCGATCATTACAAACCCAGTGCTTATGTTTGCCAATACTGCCGTTTTCGGATCTACAAAAATTGGCGATATTTTGCGCATCAACAACGGCACTGGCAATGTGCTGTCTATTCCAACAACATCACAAATCCTCGTCAATATCACGACGCCATTGTCAAGTGTATGGCCAGCAACAGCTGGGAACTGGTCTTTGACCACACCAGTTACAACGGTGTACGGACTCGATCATCTGGATGGCCTAACCGTCTCGATTCTTGCGGATGGCAACGTCGAGCCGCAACAAGCAGTTGTGAATGGTTCTATCACACTGTCGCACCCATGCTCTGCAATTACGGTCGGGTTGCCTTATGTCTGCCAATTACAGAGTCTATATCTCGACATAGAAGGCGGGGGCGGCACCGTGCAATCAAAACGTAAAAAAATCAATGCAGTAAATGTGCGAATGCAGGATAGTCGCGGCTTGCAAGTTGGCCCTGATTTCAATTCATTGACAGAAATCAAGGAGCGCACGACGCAAAACTATGGTCAGGCGATTCCATTATTTACAGGTGATCAGCGAGTTGTGACGTCTCCAGCTTGGACGGTGCAGGGGCAAATTGCGGTGCAACAGAATTACCCGCTGCCCGCGACCATTCTAGCGCTGATACCTGAAGTAACCGTGGGAGACTCGTAATGGTAGACATGATCATTATTGCTACTGATGAGCATGCACGGATGATGGCGCCGAACATGCGCACCGCAGAAGTGCTTGAGCTCGCAGCAGATAGCGGCTTGGCGCCAGAGGCAGCGCTATTGCGTGAGGTCGGGCGATCAATCCGTGCGTGGTCATGGATCGTAGACGGCAAGGTCGCCTGCATGTTCGGCATCGTGGCGCCGAGCCTGATTGATGAAAACAGCTATCCGTGGTTCCTCACCACCCCGCTCGTTGAAAAACACGCCATTGCATTCGCGCGCCGCTGCCGCTTGCTGCTGCCGGACTTGCTGGCACACCACCCGCGCCTGGTCGGCATGGTCGATGCGCGTTACACCATGTCTATCCGCTGGCTCAGGTGGCTTGGCGCAGTCGTGGAAAATCCTCAGCCATGGGGCGTTGCCGGCCTACCATTTCACAGATTCACCATTGGAGCGAAACATGCAATTGACTGAGCATGATCGCAGCGACATGCTCGCCTACGTCAACCGCTTGGAAGCGGAAATGACGACGATGCCGCAAGTGGATGTACCTGTCTGGAATAACTGGGCTCCAGGCATCTATGCGCGCACGATCCTGATCCGTGCTGGCGTGATGCTAACCGGTGCCGTTCATAAAACAGAGCATTTGTGCATCGTATCTGGTGATCACACATTTACCACTGATGATGGCGTGCAGCGCATTACTCACCCTCATCAAATCATGTTATCGAAGCCCGGCGCCAAGCGCGCCGGCTATTCGCACGCTGATACATGGTTCACCACCGTGCACGCCACCAACGAGACAGATCTAGACAAGTTGGTTTTGGAACTATGTGACGTGAGGGGGCAGGAGCTGATTGGCGGTAGTGAGAACAAACAAATGCTGCATAACCTTCTGAAGGGCTGAACATGTCACTTGCAATTACAGCCGTAGCAGTCGCTGCAGTCGGTGCCGGCGTAAGCGCCTACAGCTCCTATCAAGCAGGCCAGGCGCAGAAAGCAGCTGCGAACTATCAATCTCAGGTGGCGGCCAACAATGCCACTATCGCAAACATGAATGCCAATGCTGCTACCGCAGAGGGAAATCAGCAGTTACAGGCAGCGCAAGAACAAGCATCGCAGCATCAAGGGATGATTCGCGCTGTCATGGGCGCCGGTGGCATCGATCTGAACTCAGGTAGTGCATTGCGCAATCAGCAAGGTGTTGCCGAGGTCGATTCATTAAACCAAGCAACCATCACCAGTAATGCCGCACGTTCGGCATGGAACTATCGGACACAGGGCTCGAACTATGATTCGACCGCTCAACTTGAGACGATGCAGGGAAATCAGGCCAGTACAGCGGGTTACATGTCTTCGTTCTCAACGCTACTAAGTAGTGCTGGAACGACAGCAAGCCAATATAACAGGGCCACGGCTGCGCCCTCTTCTGCAACCTCTTAAATAAAAATCATGCCTATTCTGCCAACACTCGAAACTTCGCAAAGCGTCTTCAGTACTGGCGCGCTTGGCCCGCAACAGGTTCAAGCGTCTGCGGCAGATTTTGGTGGCCTGACTGCGCAGGCTGGCCAACAGATTGGGCAAGCCGCACAAAGTGTTAGCGGTGACGTCAGTCAGATCGGCCTGCGGCAGAAAGCAATTCAAGATGAAACTGATGTAAATAGTACTTACTATAAGCAAACTTTCCCGGCGATCACTGATGCTACGCAAAAGTATCTAAATTTGCAGGGCAAGGATGCTGTTGACGCGTTACCAGCATATCAGGCGCAACTTGAGCAAATTCGCTCAGACCAGCGCGATACTCTGGCGAATCCGCAGCAACAGCAAATGTTTGACAACATTGCCCGCAGGACGATTGCGTTTAACGTAGATGGCGCCGCACGCCATGCGACGCAGCAGAACATCGTATATCAGGATCAGACCTCGGCCGGCATGGTAGCGGCGGCCGGCGACCTGGCCGTACAGCATTGGAATGACCCGGTTGGATTTAATGTCGGCTTGCAATCTGGCGTCAGCGAAATCATGACGCATGCTCAGTATCGCGGCATGCCCATTGAATACGCGCAGAAACAGGTACAAGACTTCACTAGCAAGACCTACACGCAGCGCCTGACGGAGATGGCAAACACCGATCCGGTGGGTGCCTATGACCTGTTCAAGAATGGCGAAACCTATACCGATAAGCTTGGGCAGCATCATGTCGACATTCAGTCTCAGATCGATCCTGCCGTATTGCCAACGCTTGAATCACATTTGATGCAAGGTGCTAAGACGGTGCAGGCGAGCATCATTTCTCACAATGCCATTTATGGGGGCACAAGCACCGTGTCTGATCCATCGCATCTGTACGATGCCACACAGAACACGCCGCCATTGAGCAACGTAGTTAATAAGATAGAAAGTAACGGCGCGCCAGATTCTGCCAATATCCACGGCCCGATGACAAGCAGCGGCGAGCGTGCGCAGGGCAACATGCAGGTAATGCCGGCCACGTCGCTTAATCCGGGCTATGGCGTCACACCCGCCAAGAATAACAGCCCGGAGGAAGTCGCCCGCGTTGGTCGTGACTATATCGGCGCAATGACCGCGAAATATCAGAATCCGGCCTTGGCGCTGGCCGCATACGACGCTGGCCCCGGTATGGTCGATGACTGGATCAACGGCACGAATAAGACCGGTAAGAATCCGAATCTAACGCAATTGCCGGATCCGCGTACCGGTGCGATATCCAATGCTGACTTCGCAGCGAAGATTCCTTTTAGCGAGACTCGGGCATACGTCGGCAAGGGCTTAGCCATGTCGTCGCAGCCAAGTGATAAGCCACAGGCATTGCCGACCACCGCAGAACTGAAAACGCAATTGCCGGACATTGCTGCAAATGCGCGTGCGGCGGCACTGAAGATGTACCCGAATGACCCGACGTTTGCAGACTCTGTTTTTCAGCGCACGCTGAACCAGGGTAATACCGTCCTGCAAGGCGTCACAGCTCAGGAAAACGGCGCGCGCGACACACTTACCAGAATGATGATCGGCAGCAAGCCAGATGGTAGCGACCGAATCACATCAATGGATCAACTCCTGTCGACGCCGGCAGGAAAACAGGCATGGGCAAACGCCACTCCCGAAGTGCAGGCAGGAATACAGAGCAGTCTCGCTAAACCTCAGAACGTCCCTATGACGCAGGAAGGATTCAACCTGTATTACCAGATGCGGGGCCAGGCAGCGAATGACCCCAATAAATTTGTGCAGCAGGATCTGAGCGGCCTGTACGGGAAGATGCCGCTGGCGCAGATTTTGGAACTGACGAACGTGCAGGCCGGTCTGGCTAAGGGCGCACAGGGCCAGGTAGGAAAGTCCTTGGACTGGTCAAAAACAAAGGGTGACGTCGATGACATGCTCAAGCCGCTTGGGCTTGGAAATGCAGCGAAGTCAGGCACGGACCAGTCTACCCAGACAGAGACTTTTTACGGTAAGTTGCAGGATGCCATCGAAAGCTACCATGACCAAAACCAGAAATATCCAGACACCACGGCGACGCGCAAGATTGCGGCCGGCTTGCTAACACAAGGCACGCAAGGCCCGGATCACTGGTATTCGACGGGCAACAAAACAGCCGCCTTCCAATCGCCGGACTTGAGTAAATTTAAGGCTACGGTACCGGATGATCAAAGGCCGTTATTGCAGCAGCAATTCCAGAACGTCTATAAGCGACAGCCAACGGATGATGAGTTGAATGGACTGTACACGCAGTTTCAGCTTTCCAAGAGGAGCGGTAAATAATGCCCGGTGATTTCGAATCATTCTTGCGTAGCCAGCCATCACCAGACGCTGCGGTACCAGGGCAGACCGCACCGGTATCGCCAGCACCTGGCGTTGATCCAACACCTGCACAGCCAGTGGCGCCTTTCGAAGCATTTTTGCGCGCCAACAAGAGTCAGCAGGATGCGCAGCAGCTCCAGCAGGCGCAGGGCATCGCCGTTGCTAACAGCGGTAGCAGTGCGGCTGCTGCCGGACAGGCTGCCGAGGTAGGGCGTCAGATCGGTGCGCCGCAAGCCGCCGTCGAGGCTGACTTGCCGCGTTACCAGGCGCAGGCATTGGCACAGAAGAATTCGCAGACGTTGGCCGCTAGCCCGAAGCTGGCAAGTTGGGTTGCTGCCAATCCTGACAGCGCGCGCGTGGCACAGAACGATTTCGACGATATGTCGCAGATCGAGCCACTGTTTTCCAATGACGCGAAAAAGAGCATCGAGCCAGTGCTGATGGGATTGGCCAAGGGTGCGGTCGGTGGCTTCAATGATGCATCGCTGGCAGTCAATCGACTGATCGGCTATGGCGCACAGGGCCTGGATGCTGTTTCTGGTACAAATGCATCCGATTGGTGGTATCAGCACATGATCGCCCCGGCGCTGCAAAATAAGGACGCGACCGCGATACCAGCAAATGCGCCTTTTGGCGTTAAGGCCGCTGGCGTGGGAGGCAACTTGCTGAGCATGATCGCCACCATTGCGGCAACTGGTGGTGCTGGCGCTGCGGCTGAAGCTGGCGAGGCTGCGACAGTCGGACAGGCCGCACTACAGACCGCAAAGACCGGCAGTCGGGCAATGGCATTCCCAGCGCTGACATCGGCAGTCAACACCGGCCAGGATGTTTACAACCAGACCGGTGACAGCAAGCAAGCGATTCGCGCCGCACAAATGGCCTACGCCACTACTACCCTAGGCGGCATCGTTCCACTGGGCGTGCCAGGCAGCATTGGCGCACGCCTGGCTAGCGGCGCTGCCTCTGGTGCCATAACCGGTGAGGTATCGCGCCAGGCAATGAATCTGGTTATGCCGCAGCAACAAGGTTTTGATCCAGAGCAGACCATTCTTTCTGGACTGAGCGGCATGATGTTGGGTGGCCTCATGGGGCATGGCCCGCTGCATGAAGGCGTACAGCAGGCATTTAGTGATGGGCTGGCAGCAGAGACTGCAGAGCATGGCGGTCAAGCCATCGAGCAGTTGAGCAAGATTGCGCAAGAATCAAATCTGCGCACGCATGACCCGCAAGCCTTCAAGGAGTTTGTCAGATCGCAGACAGAAGACGGCAACATGCCCAACGTCTACGTAGACGGCAAGATATTCGAAGATGCCTTACATCAGTCTTCAGTTGACCCGCAGCAGATACCTGGGCTGCAAGACAGGCTTGCCGAGGCCACGCTGACCGGTGGTGACGTGCAGATTCCTGTTGAAGATTACGCAACCCACATTGCCGGTACCAATCTTGAGAATGCCATTCTGCCGAATCTGAAGGCAGAAGAAGGTGGCATGACCTATGCCGAGGGACAGAAATTCTATCAAGACGCTGCCGGCGAAATGCAGGCGCGCGCGCAAGATATCGTCAGCAAGCAGCAGGGTGTTGAGGCGCAGCAGGACGACGTCAAGGCCATTGGCGACAAGCTGATGGCCCAAATGCAGGCAACCGGACGCTTCCCTGATGACGTGGCGCGTGCCAGCATCGCGCCGGTGACAGAGTTCTATCGGACCATGGCCGAGCGCTATGGTATGAAGCCGGGCGAGTTGTACGAAAAATATCCGTTATCGATTGCAAAAGAGCGGACAGGCAATGCTGATAAGCTCGATCAGGCAACAGGATGGGATTCGGTTGAAACTGATGAACCGGGCTCTGTAGCCGCAGACAATCCAAAGGGAGTTTATAGCCCTTCACAACGTACTATTGGCCTTTTGCAAAATGCAGACTTGAGCACGTTTCTGCATGAATCTGGGCATTTTTTCCTGCATACCATGGGCGATCTTGCTGGGCGTGAAGATGCTCCGCAGCAAGCCAAGGATGATATGCATACTGCCATTCAATGGATGGGCGGGAAAGATTTGGCGGATTGGAATTCCCGCAGTATTAGCCAGCAGCGTGATATGCATGAGAAATGGGCGCGTGGTTATGAAACGTATTTGATGGAAGGCAAGGCACCGACGCAAGGCATGCAAGCACTGTTTTCTCGTTTTCGTTCTTGGTTGATGAACATCTATAAATCATTTAATGAATTGCATGTTCAACTAACCCCAGAGGTGCGCGGTGTGATGGACCGTATGCTAGCCAGTGATGAGGCAATCCGGCAGGCCGAACAATCACGCGGCTATTTTCCTCTGGACCTGTCCAAGACTGGCGCCACCGATAAGCAGCAGGCAGACTATGCAGCGCTTGGCCAGCAGGCCACGCAGGATGCCGTCGGCACATTGCAAGCGCGTAGCGTGCGCGACATGCAGTACACATCGAATGCCAAGAGCAGGGCGTTGAAAGCATTGCAACGGGAGGCTGCTGGTCTGCGCCGAGGTATTCAAGATGAGGTGACCAAGGAAGTCATGGCGCAGCCTGTCGAGCGCGCCCGCGAATTCATGAAGTCCGGCAAGGTGCTGGATGCCGAGGGCAGGGAAGCGCCCGACATGCGCCCGTTGGGTGCTGGCGATGGCAAGATCAATATTGCTGACCTGAAAGAGATGTACCCGGAGGGTAATTTAAACCGCCCCGATCTGGATGCATTGCGCGGCATGACCTCCAAAACAGGCATGCATCCCGACATGATTGCCGAGATGTTCGGCCTCGGCAGCGGTGACGAGCTGGTACGAAGTCTGGCCGACGGCGAGAAGCCGAAAGAACAGATTGCCAGGCTGACCGATCAGCGCATGCTTGAGCGCCACGGCGAGCTGACCGACCCTGCCGCCATGGATGCCGCTGCCAATGAAGCGGTGCACAATGAGACCCGCGCCAAGTTCATGGCCACCGGCCTGAAGCTACTGACAAAATCCCCAGTACCGGCGCGTGAGCTGGCGCGCGCGGCAACCGAAGCTGCCGAAACCACGATTGCCGCCAAGCGCGTGGGTGATCTGAACCCGCGTCAGTATGAGGTTGCGGAAACTAAGGCGAACAAGGAGGCGTTGACTCTGGCGCCAAAGGATACGGCCGGCGCAGTTGAGGCGCAGCGTCAGGCGCTGCTCAGCAATCGCTTGGCCGCTGCCGCGCGCGATGCCGTTGCCGAGGTCAAGAAAATTGTCTCGTCGCAGGGCAAGTACGATAAGGACAGCATCCGCAACAAGATGGATCCTGACATACTCGACCAGATCGATGCTTTGCGCGAGCGCTTCGACTTTCGTCAAAAACCACCTGAAGGCCCTACCAAGCAGCAAGTGCAGTTGCAAGCGTGGGTTGATTCGCAGAAGGATCTTGGCTACGCTCCGCTGCAAAACGCCGACATGCTAGACCCGTCGGTGCGCATGCACTATAAGGACATGACTGTCGAGCAGTTGCGCGGCTTCAACGACACGATACGCAGCATGGAGGCCATTGCGCGAGAACGCAAAACCGTGACGATAGCCGGTAAAAAAGTCGATCTGGCCGTAGTGGTCAATGATCTGACTGCAAAAATGCAGGCGCAGGCTAACAAGTTCACCACGCAGCAACTTGTTGATAGGCCGCGCGCTGGCGTCGACAGCAATTTCTCCGTAGCGCTTGACCGTTCTGCCGCATTCCTGCGCTCAGCATCTGCCGAGCTCAAACCGCAGCAGTTCAAAGCCAATCAGTTCGATCAGCACGAAATCATGGGGCCATTCGCCAAGGCGATTTTTGGCCGTGTCTTCGATGCCAACTATCACAAGCTAGATATGCTCAAGGCGCTATCGAACGATTTCAAAGCAGCCGGCGAGCGCCTGGGGCCAGATTGGCAAAAGGGCTTGACCGACACGGTAAGCAATACCAGGCTCCTCGACGCAGACTTGACCAAAGAAGCCGGAACGCCAGTCTATCGCCGTTTGACGCGCGGCGACATGCTGGGCATCGCGCGCCATGTCGGCAATGAGTCCAACT
>Ga0302200_10001847_pt1 | contig 19255 bp, 17 predicted proteins | sample II_Bog_N3_1_FD_194585 | JGI IMG/M metagenome (GOLD analysis project Ga0302200, IMG submission 194585) | Peat permafrost microbial communities from Stordalen Mire near Abisko, Sweden - II_Bog_N3_1 | ecosystem: Environmental > Terrestrial > Soil > Wetlands > Peat | place: Sweden: Abisko... | reverse complement strand
CCTGGTTGGCTCGTTCCGCCGCCGCATCTTCAGCTAAGTTCTCGACCCCGCAAGTTTTTCAGAGCGGCAAATCCTGGCATGTCTTCCTCGCAATGAGGACGGCATGCCTTTTTTTGCGTCTCAAGTTTGCGCTGCCTCGCGCATATGCGCCATCCCTGCTGTGGGCCGTGGCCACGCAGCCGAAAGGTCACTTAGTCGAAAGTTGTATTTGCCTCCCGACGGCAGGGTGTTTCACTTATTCTGCGGTCGAATATTGCTAGATCGGCCCACATACTGTACCTCGGGGAGTCTTACATGCGCCGGATCTACCTGCTTCTCTCTCTCTTTGCACTCATGACTGTACCTTTTGCTGCGCGCGCCTACGCTCAAACGGATGACATCAACCTTAACTATGGTGGAAACACCTACGATATCTACGTTCCGAACGCACCTCTCGACTCGTTCCTGGGGACAGGGTCTTACGCAGGCTCGTTTGGCCTGTCGGGCATCACAATCAACGAGAATGGTTCGCTTCTGGATAGCAGCGACACCGTCTATTTCTTCGACTCGCCGGACGGTGGCGGCCTGTGGGATCCTTCGGTTCTCGCGCTCAATTTTGGCTCCATCGCACCTTCCAGCCTGTTCAACGACGACCTGAACGCCCCGGTCTTCACCACCACCGATGATGGCACGCTAACCGACTACAGCGATGGCACGGCAACCTACAGCACGGAACCGGCAGGAACGCCGGAACCCTCCTCGCTGCTGCTGCTTGGCACCGGAGCCGTGGCCATGATGGGCTCGTTCCGTCGCCGTATTTTCTCCTGGTAGTCTCAGCCCGAGCCGTCCAGAACGACGAATCCTGGCATGCCATCCCCGCACGTGGGGTGGCATGCCATTTTTCGTATGCGAGAGGGGCCTATGGTGCTACCTGGGGTGTCTGCGGAGGGGTGAGCCTGCAGGATCTGCGGCTGGGCCGCCGCAAGTCGATCGAACGGGAGCAGCGTCGGATGCGCATCTTCGCGCCGGGACGCTGACCAGCGATTGCGATCCTGCGTTATGCTGATTCAGCACGCCGCCCTCAGGAGGCCCACGATGCGTCCCATCTTCGCTGCCACAGTCCTTTCTCTCTTCGCCTTCACAGTGTCCACGGCCGCGGCCCGCGCGCAAGATGCATCCGCGGCGGGCGCACGAGCGCCCCAACTGGTTGTCCCCATCAAGACTGCGGCGGGCGTGGACGCGGGCACCGCCTCCTTCCGCATGAGCACGCGCAGCGGCAACCTGGTGGTGGTGCTGGCGCTCAAGAACCTGCCGCCCGGCGATCACGCGGTCCACATCCACCAGAACCCGGTGTGCGATGCACCGTTTACCACGGCCGGCGGCCACTTCAACCCGGATGCAAAGCAGCATGGGCTCAAGAATCCGATGGGCCACCACAACGGCGACCTGGGCGACAACGTCACCATCGGAGCCGATGGCACCGGGACCATCACCTACCGGGTGAGCTACCTGACGCTGGCGCCCGGGGTGCCGACCTCGGTGCTGGGGACATCCATCATGATTCACGAGAAGGCCGACGATATGATGACCGACCCCACCGGGAACGCCGGCGCGCGCATTGCTTGCGGGGTCATTCCCAAGCCGGCGATGTAGACGGTTGTCGGTTGCAGGGTGTCAGTTGATCATCGGAACTATGGCGATCACGCCAAGTGCTTTGGCGACACCTCCCAGGCGCGTGTCGCGCGTCCACAGCTGAACATCCCGCGAGATAAGGCATGAGGCAATCAGGTGCGTGTCGGTAAGACCGATGCCCTTCGAGTAAAGCGAGTGGAATTCGATCATTCTTCTCACTTCGTCGAGTTGAGCCACCTGCACCTGGGGCAGCCGGTCCAGTTCGGTGAGCGTCTTGCGGCGATCATGCAGCGAGCCAAGGGACAGCTCTGCCACAACAAAGGGATGCATCAGGACTTGCTCATTGCGAAGATGCATGCGCAAGTCCGGATCGTCCGCGCGGAAAAAATCAATCCATACTGAGGTATCCGCGAGAATCACTGGTCGTTCGCTCTCCGTCCGGGGACGTCTTCCAGGTCGGGCATAGTACCCCCCAACAAGGCAAGCCTCCGGGAAGCCTCGCGTTGAATCAACTCCCTGAGGGCGCGCCGGATAAGTGCGGTCTTTTCCGTAATGCCGGTATATTCCTGCGCTGCTCGGACTAAATCGTCGTCGAGAGTGATGGTCGTTCTCATGCTCGAACCCTCCAGGCATCCATTATATCACCAACTGATGGTGAAATTCGTGCATCGCGTTTTCGAGTGATGTGCAGCACTCGCGGCCTGGAAACTGGCCCGGTAGATTGAACGCTGGGTCGCGCGGCTGCGACTTAAGCTGTGAACCAACCGGAAGCAGAGAACGTGAGCACTCCAATGGAGAACGAGGACCGAGCACTGTACGAGTGGCTGGCGCTGCGCTGCCAGGCGGGCGATCCGGGGGCCTTTGAAGACTTGGTCGCCGTGATGGAGCGGCCTCTGCTCTACTACGCCACCAGCCTGACCGGCAGCCAGGACGACGGGCTCGACGTGCTGCAGGATGTCTGGATTCGCGCATTTCGCCGCATTGGTGAGCTGCGCGAGCCTGCCGCACTGCGGGCGTGGCTCTACCGCATGACGCATGGAGTCGCGGTCGACCGCATCCGCCGCAACCGCTCGCGCGAGCGGGTCGAGGAGGAGCAGTACGCCGGCTTCGGCGAGGCTGACGAGCCGTCGTTCGCCGAAGAGGACGCGGCGGCAATCCACGCGGCGCTAAACGAGATCGGGCTGAAACACCGTGAGGTGCTGGTGCTGTACTTTCTCCAGGACCTGTCGATGGCCGACATCGCGCAGATCGTGGGGTGCTCCGAGGGTACGGTGCGGTCGCGCATTTTCTACGGAAAGAAAGCCATGAAGGACATTTTGAAACGAGGTGGTTATGGAAAATAAAGACAACATCCGAGACCGTATTCTTTCCCGCATGCCGCAGCCTGCGAACGTTGCAGCCTACCGGGACGAGATGGCATCCACACTGGCGAAAAATGAGCAGAGGCTGCGCCTGGGGAAGTGGGTGGCAGCGGCATACTGGTTGCTTGCAGTAGGCCTTTTTGCTGATTGCGTTTCTCACAATCAGTATTGGTTGGATACGCCCAGAGGCCACATAAGTGCGTTCACGACCATCATGCTGCTGATCACGGGCGCTGTGCAACTCTTGAGATTTGCGGTGAATAAGGGCAGGGTCGAGATCCTGAAAGAGATCAAGCAGCTCCAGTTGCAGGTGCTGGAATTGCGGGCTGCGATGGAGAAGAGCGGCAACACCCCGGGACTATAATCGCGGCGAATCCAAAAGGCGGTTGAGCGGCGTCGGCTGGTTGTTCCGCACGGAACAAGGCCGGCACGAACCTCGTATCCATAGTTAGTGGCAATCAACGACGAAGAACGGACGGAGAAGATGCGAAACCGATTGGCAGTGATAGTGTGTGCCGGGCTGCTGCTGGCAACTGGCGTGGCGTTTGGACAGGCAGCCCGCAGCGCGCCGGCAACACCCGCCGCCGCGCAGGCCGCACCCGCCACGCAGACGGCGGCTCCCCCGGCGAACCTTGCATTTGACGTGGCCACGGTGAAGGCGTCGGCGCCGCTGGACATGGCCAAGCTGCAGTCCGAGATGGCAGCGGGCAGGATGCCGCGCTTCGGCGCGCATGTGGATGCTTCCCGCGCCGAGTACAACTTTATGACGCTGCGGGAGCTCATCGTCACGGCCTACAAGCTCAAGGACTATCAAGTCTCCGGGCCGGACTGGATGGCGACGCTGCACTTCGACATCGTGGCCACCCTGCCCGAGGGCTCCACCAGCAAGGATGCGCCGCAGATGCTGCAGGCGCTGCTGCAAGACCGCTTCAAGCTGAAGGTGCATCGCGAGACGGCGGACCATCCGGTGCTGGCGCTGGTGGTGGCCAAGGGAGGGCCCAAGCTGAAGGAGTCGCCCACGGCGCCCGCGCCCATTGATCCGGATGCGCCACTGAAGCCGGGCGAGATGAAGGTGGATGGGCCAGACGGTCCGATCCGCGTGACGGTGAATATGAAGGACGGCTCCTCCACCGTGAACATGGGCGCCAAGGGTGTGGTGACGCAGCGGATGAATACCCAGACCCAGACGCTGCACCTGGAATCCACCATGACCACCATGGAAGGCTTTGCCGATATGCTGACCAATGTGATGAAGATGGGCGGCAGCGGCAGCCGTGCCGTGGTGGACCAGACCGGCTTGAAGGGCAACTACCAGATCGCGCTCGATATCCCGCTGGCGGAGCTGATGGCGATTGCGCGCTCCCAGATGGCCGCCGCCGGGGTCAACCCGGGGCCGATGGCCAAGACCGGTTCGCCCACAGCGGAGGCCTCCGACCCTGGCGGCGGCACCACCATCTACAAGTCCGTGGAGGAGCTTGGCCTGAAGCTGGAACCGCGCAAGGCCCCCATGGAGCAGCTCGTGGTCGACAGCGTTGAGAAGACGCCGACGGAGAACTGACCCCAAGATCGCACACCGGGGCGGCGAGCCCCGGCGCGTGTTTGGGTATAGTCACAGCATGGGCGAAGCTGCACCCGCGACCAATCGATCAGGCTCCCATTCCAGGGCTCGACTACTCGTGGCCGCATGCATCGCGACCATGGCAGCCATCGGCTGCGCGCCTCCCGTACGCCCCATAGCACCCGTGCTGCCCGCTCCGCCAACAGCCACCGAACCCCATGCGCCGGGCGATATCGCCGGCCAATGGCAGGGAACGCTGGAGGACGGCAAATCCCACCGCCGGCTCATCCTCAAGATTGCCAGGGCGGAGGGCGGGTGGACGGCCACGTTCTACAGCATCGATCAGGGCGCGCAACCCTTCAAGGCCTCGGCGGTCGTCCTGGATGGGGCGGTGTTCCAGGCAGAGATCGAGTCCCTGGGCATCGTCTACAACGGCACCCTCAGCGCGGACGGCAACACCATCGCCGGCACCCGCATTCAGGACGCCAAGTCGTTGCCGCTCACGCTGGAGCGCGCGACGCCGAAGACCGCATGGAAGATTCCCGCTCCGCCGCCGCCGCCCCGGCTCATGGCGGCGGAGGCAGACGTGGCCTTCGGCAAAGCAAGCATCAAGCCGAGTACATCCGGAGCGCCATCGATGCAGGCGCTGATTGTGGACGGTCGCGACCTGGTCACGCGGAACTCTTCCGCGGTCGATCTGATCTCGTTTGCCTACGAGGTGCAGGCACAGCAGGTCGTCGGCGGGCCGGACTGGCTGCGTACCGATCGCTTCGACGTGGTGGCGCCCATGGAGCAAAAGGGTGTGCCGACGGACCAGCAGTTGCGGACCATGATCAAGAAGCTGCTGGCCGAGCGCTTCCACCTGGCCTACCATGCCGACAAGGCCAGTCTCTCCGCCTATGTGCTGACCGCGCCATATGGGAGCTGGAGGCTGACGCCTACGGCCATGGTCGGGCCACTGCCCGGCATCCACCGCTCCACCGCGGCGGAAGGGGTTACCGTGCATGTGCGCAATGGAACGCTGGAAGACCTCAGCGTCTATTTGCAATCGCTTGTTCTGGACCGCCCTGTGGTGGACCAGACGGGGCTGACCGCGCGGTTCGACTTCCACTTCACCTACAAGCCTGGCAAGTCGGACTTCAATGGCCACCCGCCCAAACTGCCGCCTGCAACTGTCCCCACCCAACCTGCGCCAGACCTGTTCCAGGCCCTGCACCAGCAGCTTGGGCTGGAGCTCACCCCGATGGACACCTTCGTCGATGTGATGGTCATCGACCAGGCCGGGAAGCCGGGGGAGAAGTAAGGGCTGGCCGGGGCCCTCTGAAAATCCCCTGCTGAAATCCGGGAGCCGGGACCTATGATTTGAACCGACTGGAGGATGCCTGCGTATAGCTGCTGCATGGGCGTTCTGCAAATGGCGATGCCAGCTTCCGGGGTTCTTCCCCGCCAACCCCGCGCCGGTCGCCGAGGCTTCGAGTTTGCGCCAGCCTCGCCGCGAAAGGGTACACTTTTGCCATCGTCCAATCCAGTTCCAGCGACGACCAGGCAAGAGGCCATATTGCAGCGAACGCCCGAACAATATGCCGAGCAGGAGGCCCTGGGCCGGCTCGTCCGCCAGTGTATTGCGGGCGACCAGCAGGCCTGGCAGAAGCTTGTGGCCACGCAGCATCGGCGCATTTATGGGATCTGCTACCGCTTTACCGGCTCCTCCACGGACGCCGAGGACCTGACCCAGGACGTGTTTCTGAAGCTGTATCGCAACCTGGCCAGCTTCGATGTGCAGAAGGGCAACTTCAACACCTGGCTGACCACGCTCACCCGCAATCTGCTGGTCGATCACTTCCGCCGCACACGGCTGGAGCGCGCCTCCGATTCGCTGGACGCGAGCCTTACCGGCGAGGAGGATGGCGCGACCATGGCCAGCCGCCTGGCCGATCCGCGGCCGTCGCAGGAGTCCCACGCCTCCGGTCTGGAGCTGAAGGTTCGCATCCAACAGGCATTGGCTCAGCTCTCGCCGGAACTGCGCGAGGCGGTGGTGTTCCGCGACCTGGAAGACATGGATTACAAGGAGATTGCGCAGGTGCTGCGCATTCCGGAGGGCACCGTGAAGAGCCGCATCAGCCGCGGCCGCGGGGAACTTGCAAGGCTGTTGCAACGTATAGAAGGGCAGGTGGTTTAGGTGGCAGAGAATCGACAATTCGGCGACCCCAAGAATCCGAAGATGCTGCAGTTTGGGGATAGGACCGGAGGCAGCGGGCACTGCGCCCAGTGCGAGGCCATGCTGACCGACGCACTGGACGGCACGCTGACCGCCGCCGACCAGGAGCTGTTTGACATCCACCTGGCGGGCTGCGACCCCTGCAGCCAGTTGCTGGCGGACGCCCGCCGCGGTTTCGCGTTTCTGGAGCTGCTGCGCCACCCTGCGCCGGAGCCGCCGGCCGCGCTGCTGGAGCGCATCCTGGCCCAAACCAGCGCCCATGCCGGTATCCATTCCGGCTTCGAGGCCAATGCCGGAATGGAGCCTGCGGGAGTTCCGGGTACGGCCATCGCCCAGCCCATCGCCCTTCCCGGAGCCGGTGCTTATGCCAACGTCGTTCCCTTCCGCCAACGCTTCACGACGGCTGTACGCGGCAGCTCGTTCGGGCAGATCCTGCTGCAGCCGCGCCTGGCGATGACCGCCGCGATGGCTTTCTTCTCCATTGCGCTCACCATGAACCTGACCGGCATCCGGCTGCGCGACATGCACGCCAGCGACCTGAGCCCAGGCAGCCTGAAGCGTGACTTTGTCTCGGCCAGGACGCGGGGCGTGCAGTACTACGAAGGCCTGCGCGTGGTGTACGTGCTGGAGTCGCGGGTACATGACCTGCAGGGCGCGTCTGACAGCGAAGCACCGGGCAGCGAAGCACCGGGCAGCGAGGCGCCCGGCAGCAGCCAGCCCACCTCGGACAGCGTGCGGCCGGGTTCGGCCAAGCCCGAGGGCCAGACCCCGGCTGCCGAGCCGGGCAAGAACGGCCCCGCCGCCCAACCGGAGCAGAAGAAACAGCCGGCATCCCGCCCCGCGCCGGCGCCCGGCAGCAGCCGCCGGGAGACTCCCGGACACACGCTCTCGCTGGCCGCCGCCGGCAGCCTGAACCAGGCCGGCCTGAACCGATCCAGCTTGAACCAGTACATCGTTGCCAATACGTGCTTCAACGAAGTGGAAGGAATCCTGGTATGAACTGCGCCAATCATCCCGACCTGGAGCGCACCGCCTTCTGCCAGAACTGTGGCAAGCCGATCTGCGCCGACTGCACCCGCACAACCGGGACCTCTGTGTACTGCGAGCAGTGCCTGGCCGCGCGCACCAATGCCTCCGCTCCCCCTGCCGGTTTCCCGTATCCGGGCTATCCGTATCCGGGCTATTCGTCTCCCGGATATACATCGCCGGGCCGGCCCGCTGCACCGGGCGAACCCAACCCCGGACTCGCTGCGCTGCTCGGCTTTATCCCCGGAGTGGGCGCCATGTACAACGAGCAGTATGGCAAGGGGATTATCCACCTCGCGGTCTTCGCCACGCTGGTGGTTGTGGCGCACGATGTCAGCGGAGTCTTCGGCATCTTCATCGCGGGCTGGATCTTCTACATGGTGATTGAGGCGCACCACACCGCACGCGCGCGTCGCGACGGCACGCCGCTGCCCAATCCTTTCGGGCTGAACGACCTCTCCATCGACCAGCTCGGCTTCAACCGCGGCTGGCACGCTGGGCCTCCGCCCCCGGCTGGCAGCAATCCGGCTGGAGCCACGCCGCCGGACCACGGCGCTCCGCCAGCCAATCCGTACGCGTCTCCCTATTCCCCGCCGTACTCTCCGCCCTATGTTCCGCCAGCCGCGCAATGGGGTAGCCCGTACGGGTACGGCGCGCCTCCGGTGCCGCCCGTTCCTCCAGTGCCGCCTATGCCGCCCTTTCCGGACGGCAAGATCCCCAACTACCGGCGCTTTCCGGCGGGAGCCATCGGGCTGATTGTCCTGGGGCTGTTCTTCCTGTTTGGCGACTCCAGCTGGTTCCATTTCTTTCCCCGGCACCTGTTTGGACCCTTCCTGGTGATCGGCGTCGGCGTCTGGAGCTTTGTGCGCAAGATGACCGGCACCGGCCCCGGTCTGGAGAACGACCCCACCCCGATGTATCGCTGGCGGCTCCGCAGCGCGATTCGCAGCTCCTTCTGGGTCGTGCTCACCGGTTTCATCTGGCTGCTGGACGAGCTACACATCCTGAGCTGGTCTCATAGCTGGCCGATCTTCCTGATCGCCGGTGGCGCGATGATGGTGATCCGGCATGCGGTGGACTGGGGCTATGACTATGCGCCACCCTTCCCCGGACCGCCCCCCGCTCCGGTCGCGCCATCTGTCGCATCCACTGGCCTGGTGCCCAGCAATCCCGCGCCCCGCGACCCTGCGCCCAGCGGACCCAGCAGCGACCAGGAAGGACGGTAAGTCATGGCCAGCTATCCTCCACCACCCAGCGGAAACTATCCTCCGCCCCCCAACGCCAATGATCCGCGCGAGTACCGCCGCTATCTGCGCTACCAGGCCCGCGCCATGCGCGACGCCGCCCGTGCTCAGCGCGACCAGATGCGCTACCAGATGCGAGGCATGCGGCGCGGGTCGATCCTGGGTCCCATTGCACTGATTGCCATTGGCACGGTCGTCCTGCTGCTGCAGACGGGTCGTCTGGACCACCACCGCTTCTGGGGCTGGTACGGCCACTGGTGGCCGCTGCTGCTGGTGGGTGCGGGCCTGGTCATCCTGGCGGAGTGGGCGCTTGATCAGGCGCGCCCGCGCGATCCGCAGTGGCCGGAGTATCGCCGCTCCATCGGCGGAGGCGCGGTCATCCTGCTGGTTTTTGTCGTCATCACCGGCATTGCCGCCAGCCGCGGTTCCGACCATCCCTACCAGGATGGCTGGCTGAACGGCATGCACATCGGCCCGGACAACGTCGACGAGTTCTTCGGCGACAAACACGAGTCCGACCAGAGCCTGAACCTGAACCTGCAGGCCGGCGGCTCACTGGCCGTGGTGAATCCGCGCGGAGACGTGACCATCAGCGGCACATCCGACGACAATGCCATCCACATCTCCATCCACAAGCAGGTGTACGCCCGCTCGGACTCCGACGCCGATGCCAAGGCGCAGCAGCTCTCGCCCGTCAACTCCGCCAGCGGCTCGGCGCTCACCCTGACCATGCCCGCGGTGGACGGCGGACGCTCGGACCTGGTGATCACGCTGCCAGCGGCTGCTGCCATCTCCGTCAATGCCAACCGCGGCGACATCCATGTCGCGTCCATCCAGGCGCCGGTGGCCGTCACCGCCAACCACGGCGACATCGAACTCTCCGCCATCACCGGCCCCACCAACGCGCACATCAACAGCCGCGGCTCGTCCATCACCGCCCATAACCTGGACGATGGCATCAACATTGCCGGCCACTGCGACGATCTGACCCTGGCGGACGTGACCGGCGCCGTCAACATCGCCGGCGACTTCTTCGGCACCACGCACTTCGAGCACATTAACGGCGCCATCCACTTCCACACCAGCCGCGCGGACTTCCAGCTTGCGCGGCTGGATGGCCAGGCAGAGATAAGCCACGACTCCGACATCTCCGCAGACCAGGCGCTGGGCCCACTGGTGTTGAATACCCACGACGGCAATGTCACGCTCGACCGCATTGCCGGCGATGTGGCCGTGACCAACAAGAACGGCACCATCGACCTGACCGCCGCACCGGCCATCGGCAACATCTCGCTGGAGGACCGCAACGGCGATATCAAGGCGACGCTACCGGAGAAGGCGAGCTTCTCCGTGCAGGCCAACACCACCGACGGCGACACGGAGACCGACTTTTCGCTGCCCACCACGGACAAGGACGATCACAAGAGCATCAGCGGCGCCGTCGGCTCCGGCGGCCCAACCGTCCGTATCACCACCGTGAATGGCGACATCGAGATCCGCAAAGGCAACGTTCAGCCGGTGCCGGCCACGCTGCCCGCGCCGCCCAAAATCACGCTGTCTCCGCCTGCGCCTCCGACCCCACCCAAGAAGCACAAGTAAAGCAGAGGATCCCGCGGCAGTCAGGGTTGAGTTCCGGCTCTTCCCCGACTGCCGCACTGCTCTGGGAGCCTATTTCAAGGACTTCACAAACGTGGCCAGTGCCGCTGCCTGGTCTGGCGTGACGGTGGCCATCGGCTTGATGTGCGGGGCCTTGGGCTCGCCGCCCTTGGTCAGCACATCCACAACGCTCTTGCTGGTGCCGGCGATCTTGGGCGCCATGGGCGGCTTGCCCTGGCCCTGATCGCCATGGCACATGGAGCACTTGGTCTTGAACAATGCGGCGCCATCCTCTGCGCGCGCCTGGCTGAACGCCAACATCGAGATCGCTACGGCTGCTGCTGCAAAACGAATTTTCATACTCTCCTCTTTCCTTTCAATCCACTTCTTACTGCTGTGTACTACTCACCGAGCCGCCCACCTTCAGGCCTGGCCTCCGTGTCCTGGAGAGGCATTGCATCGGCCTCCGCCAAAGTCTCTGTGTCCAGCGCGTGCTCTTCGCGATAGTGCTCCGCGGACATCTTGCCGTCCTTCCACGCGGTGTTCATGGGATACACATCGGGGTCGAAGAAGACCTGGTAGAAGTGCCACACCAAAATCGCGAGGGTCGCCAGAATCGCCTCGTAGAAGTGCACCGCGGTGGCCGCATCCAGGCACCAGCGCGCCAGCAGGTTGCCCACCCAGATCTTGGCCCACAGCATGATGCCGGTCACGGCCATCAGGCCAGTGCCCCACACCAGCGCCCAGTACTCGGCCTTCTCCGCATAGTTGAAGCGGCCATACTTCGGCCTCTCCGTGCGCAGGCCCAGGTAGTAGAGCATGGTCCCCCACGCGTCGGTGGCGTCCTTCAGGGTTGGGAACAGGTCGCAGATCAACCGCCGTCCCTCCGCTGTGAACGCTGCATAGAAGATGTGGTAGATGCCGTCGGCGATCAGCAGCACTCCGGCCACGCGATGGATGATGCTGCGCCAGCGCTCGCCCAGCCCCAGGATGGCCGCAAACCACGAGTCCGGATATTTGAGCGCAAACCCCGTCACCACCAGCACAAAAAAGCTGGTGAGCAGAATCAAGTGCTGCCAGCGCTGGTTCCGGGTCATGCGGACGACTGTGTGCGTGCGTGCCCGATTCCGCGCAATCAGCTTGGCGCGCCACAGGATCACGTTATGTGTCAGCATGCCGCCGATCACCAGCACAATCAGCGGCACGTAGATCCACTTGACCCAGCGCATCGCCACCGAGCCGGCGTCGGAAGACCGGTCGCCGTCCATGTCCACATGAACTTTGTTAGCGGTGAACTTGCGGGTCACGCCCTTGTGACACTGCCCGCAGGTCGCTTCCAGGTTGGCCGGGTTGATGGTGGAGCGCGGATCGCTGGACGGCAGAATATTGTGTACGCCATGACAACTGGAGCAGTTGGCCGCCACGATGGAGCCGCCCTGCGACGCCAGCCCGTGGTAACTATCCAGGTAGCTGGACACGCGGTTGCCCGCGACGCCGAACTCCTTGGTCAGGCGCACGCCCTGGTGGCATCCGGCGCAGGTGTCGCGGGTCAGGCTCTCGTCGGAGACGGAGGCCCTGGTGCCGCTGGGCGCCTTGATGGTGTGGATGCCGTGGCAGTCCGTGCAGACCGGCGCCAGGCTGTTGCCGCGCGCAATCGCCTGCCCGTGGATGCTCTGCACATACACGCTGGTCACATCGTTGTGGCACTTGCCGCAGGTGGCCGGGACATTGAACTTGTTGATGAGCGAGCTGGCATCGTTGGCGGGCAGAATGTCATGCGACCCGTGGCAATCCGTGCACACCGCGGCGGTCTGCGAGCCGCTCTCCACCGCGCGCCCATGCACGCTCTGCTGGTAGGAGACAAACGGCTGCGCGGAATTCCCCGTCGACTCCATCAGGAACTTCTGCCCGTGGCAGGTGCCGCAGGTGGCGGGAATGTTCGAGTGGTACACCGGCGACTTCGGGTCGCTGGCCGGCAGGATCGTGTGCGCGTCGCCATGGCAGTCGACGCAGGTGGCGGGCGTGCCGCCGTCCGGCTTCTTCGCGGTCGCGTGGAAGCTGCGCTTGTAGGCCGCATCCGCATCGGCGTGGCACTGCACGCAGCTTACCTTGGCCGGCGTATTCTCGTGCGGCGACGACTTCACGTCCGTGTGGCAATCCACGCAGGCAAACATGCCGCCGTGGATCGACTGCTTCATCTTGCCCGTATCTATATACAAGCTGACGGATCGGCCGTTGGCGTCCGTGCCGGTCAGGGTGGGGTCGGAGTGGCAGGCCAGGCACTCCGCGTCCTTGGGCTTGTGCTGGGCCTGGGCGGCGGGAGCCAGGAACAACAGGGTCGCGATGCTGCTCAGCGCGCAGATTTTCCCTGCAAACTTCATGCAGAGAGTACACGCCAGTCAGTGCGCGCTTTCGGTGACTGCCATCACCGGTGCCCGGCCCGCCCGCCGCGCGGCGGATGTGAATGAGGACGCGGGGCGTTCCTCAGTCCGAGGGTGTGGAGGGCGTTGGATTATTCCTTCACGTTGACGCCGAGCGCCTTCATCTTGCGATAGAGGTGGCTGCGCTCCAGTCCCAGCGCTTCCGCCGTGCGGCTGACGTTGCCATGGCACTCGTCCAGCTTCTTCAGGATGTAGTCGCGCTCGTAGGCCTCGCGCGCCTCCAGCAGGGTGGAGAACTCCTCGCCGCGCGCGCCGGCGCGGGCTCCATCGCGGGCGTCGCGGTTGGCCAGCATGGGCAGGTGTTTGCGCTCAATGCGCATGCTCTTCGGATTCATAATCAGCACGCGCTCGACGAGATTGCGCAACTCGCGCACGTTCCCCGGCCAGTTGTACTGGCGCAGCGTATCCAGCGCGTCCACATGCATCTCCACATGCGGCCGCCCGTACTGCTGGCCAAACTCCTGCAGAAACTCCTTCACCAGCAGCGGAATATCCTCCTTGCGGTCGCGCAGCGGCGGCACAAAGAACGGAATCACGTTGAGCCGGTAGAACAGGTCCTCGCGGAAGTTGCCGCGTGCGATCTCCTCTTCCAGGTCCTTGTTGGTCGCCGCAATCACGCGCACATCCACATGGACGGGATGGGTCGCGCCCACCGGCAGAAAGCGCTGCTCGTCCAAAGCTCGAAGCACGCGCGCCTGGGTCTTGAGGCTCATGTCGCCCACTTCGTCCAGGAACAGTGTCCCGCCGTCGGCGCGCTCGAATGTGCCACGCTTCTCCGCCGGAGCGCCCGAGGCCGCTGCTGCAATCGCCCCGCGGCGGTAGCCAAACAGCTCCGTCTCAATGTGGTCTTCGGGGATGGCGGCGCAGTTCAGCTCCACGAATACGCGGTCTTTGCGCAGGCTTTCCGCGTGCATGGCGCGCCCGATCAGCTCCTTGCCGGTGCCGGACTCGCCGTAGATCAGCACACGCCCATTGGTGGGCGCCATCAGCTTGATCTGCTGCCGCAGCGCCTTCATCGGGACGCTCCCGCCGGTCACACACGCGCGGAAGCGCAGCTGCCGCACAAACTCCTGGTTGTCCTCGCGCAGTTGGCGCGCGCTGATCGCGTTCTTCAGCACGATCAGGGTGCGGTCCAGCGACAGCGGCTTCTCCAGAAAGTCGTACGCGCCCAGCTTGGTGGCGCGCACCGCAGCCTCGATGGTGCCGTGCCCGCTGATGATGATGACCTCGGGCAGATGCGCGGAGTCCATCTGGCGGATGTCGCCCAGCACGTCGAGCCCGTCGCGGTCGGGCAGCCAGATGTCCAGCAGCACCGCGTCGTAGATGGCATCGCCCAGCAGGGTCAGCGCCTCGTGCGCCGTCGCCGCGGTGGTGACTACATAGCCCTCTTCGCTCAGGATGGATTCGAGGGAGTCGCGGATCTCTGCTTCATCGTCGACGATCAATACATGGTTCACGTGATTATGGTACTCGGCATCGGCATGGGTGTACCCCCCTGGGGTATCAATTCGTGCATAATCTTCCAAACAAACCACTTACCGGCGATGGAAATTGCAGGGGACAGTATCCCTTCAAATAAGGTATACTGTCCTTGCCGTGACAGGGCAGCACATCAAGGTTCTGGCAGCTTCGGGCCTACAAAGAGCACGAGAACATCGGGCTGCTGCTGGGGATTTGGCACTGGAACCATCTCTACCGGCTTGGCCGTTATTTGCGCCTTGACCAGTGCTTCATTGAGCATTTCGGCATCGTCTTTCCGTGATGGCGCATATGCAATTCGGAAGGGTCTAGGAACTGGCCGGATTATCACGGACAGGTGTTCCGTTACGGATAATCCATGTTGGCAATCCACGATTGCGCGACCAATGTCCCCCGCGAAATCGTCGGGTTCAACCGTTTCTCCATCGCCGGATTCGATTTCCATTGATCGTGGACTGTCTACATGGATGAACGGACACAGCTTCTTAGCTTGGTCGCCGCTAACGCGACGTGGAGCTATCTTCGCCTTCAGTGCAGCGTTCTCTCGCTCTAGTGCGGATTCCCCAGCGATTGCGCGGTCTGCTACTTTTCCAGCCATATCTGCGGAGACTTGGGCAACACCTGCTGCTGTCGCAGCATTTTTCGCGGACGTTTCCGCGTCATTTGCCTTCCCTTCCAACAAAAGCACGAGTGACCCGTTTGCTTCCCTTAGTTGTGTTTCTATGTGGCCAGCAACGATGCTGACGTGTAGTTCCCCTCCAATACCAGCGAGAACTAAGATGATGCTAAACATCTCGACCAGGAGCCAACTAATCGGCGGCTTTTCAGGGAACGATACGAATCCTCGGGTTCGCGACCGACGCCAATCTTTTCTATCGTCCCAGTATTCGTGGCAGACGAATATTACTTCGAATGCACAGCCGACAATAAGGCACGCTGTCCAAAAATGGTCGCGTCCATGCAGGGCATCGGACTGCCTGTTGAGGCTGTCAATAAGTGTCTTTAATGCTGACTCGTCCATCGAGGGCTTTCGTGCCGATGAAGAAAAAACTTCTAGATTTCAACTGATTGCCATTATTTGTATAGGGGTATGCGGCCTAATGTTCGTCTTCGCTATGTGGCTTTTGGATAGACCTTGATGTGCCATAATCGTGGCAAGGGAATTATATGAGCCGATCAACGAAGTTGACGGAAGAAGAGAAACAACATGGGAAGCGGAAGTTTCTAACCCCGCTTCCCCAGACATTGGAAGAGACAGAGTTTTACCCTGTCACTTTTGAGTCGTTCACTTCGCTAGTGAAGAAGGCTATTCCGCCCGTCCGACAACCTCAGACAGAAGAGAAGTAAACATCGGCTGTCCAGCCGCGCGGCGGTTGTACCGATAGGCGTATTCGTCGCAATAGGTCTGCAAATACTTCGCGCTGACGTTGTGATAAACGCCGCCGATCCCACGCTTCAGCAGGCTCCAAAATCCTTCAATGGTCTGCGTGTGAATGTCGCCCATCACATAGACCTTGGCCGAGTGCTGAATGCGATGGTGCTGGTAGTCACGGCCCATTGAAGCGAGCTTGTCATAGATCGGGTAGTCGTCAGTAAAGACCGTGCTGGCGGGCAGGATGCGCTCTGCGATGATAGGCAGGATCGTTGCGGCCTTGGCATCTGGCGTTACCCTTGCAATCACGCGACCGCCACGCTCCACCATCCCGAACACCGGAGTCTTGGTATCAGTTCCACGTCCTGGCCCTCCCTTACGCTTGCCAGAGTGCTTGTTCTTATCCTTGCCACCTATGTAGGTTTCGTCGGCTTCTACTAATAAGCCCTCCAATCTAATGTCTTCCGACATCAGGGTACGAATCTGCTTGAAGATGCGCCACGCGGTCTTGTAGGTGACGCCGCACTCGCGCTGAATCTGCTTGGCGCTGATCCCGCAGCGCGTGACAGACATGAGGTACATGGCATAGAACCAGAGGCGCAGCGGTGTGCGGGTCTTCTCAAAGATCGTTCCGGCCATCGGCGAAATGTACGTTCCGCAGTAGTCGCAGGCCCACGCCTTTTTGCTGGCGATCCGGTGATGCTTGCGGTCTACCTTGCAATACGAGCACGGGGCGATGCCGTCCGGGTGACGTTGCTCCATCAGCCATTCTAAACACGCCTCATCATCGTAGAATTTCTCGTTGAAGTCGTTGATTGTAAAGCGTCGAACAGTCGGGATATGCTGTGGTATTGTCATGGCAAAGTCAGTATCCCATAAATCTTACCTTACGTCAAGGGATACTTACCATTGCAGGATCTTGAAAACAAAGGAGATGATTTGCAAGATCTTCAAAACGCTGGGGTTATGGTGTATCTGGAGCTCTGGGAGACACAAGCCTGCGGCTGGTGGATTCTGTCTCTATCCATCTTTAATTATACGCGGTGTGTCAAGCGAGAGCGAAGTTCCGGACGGGTCGGTCATGGGTCAGTCTGAAATTTGCGGCACTGGCTGGCGGCTGAAAACACAGAAGTAGTAGATCAGCGCACCGAGATTGGGAGTTAGGGCAACGAAGATCAGCCATGCTACCTTCGACACCGTCATTTTCATAGCGATCGCACAATCCCGGATCATTCCGAGCCAAAGCACGATTCCGCCAATGGTTAGAAAGAGGACGAGCGCGGCAACGAATGGCCAGATAATACCAGGCCACCTGTCGAACGCATTCGATATGTCGTAATGGAGGAAAGCGCACAAGATGCTGGCGGCAAGTTCGGCGCCGAGAGTCCACACCGTGCCGAGAGCCACAGCTCGATAAAAGGATCGAAGCGTCAATGCCTTCAGTTTAGATCCGATTCTTGTAAGTGCAGCGCTTCTTCGCTTGCGTATGGGGCATCAATCTTCAGACTGATCCACTACCGACGGGTCCAGGGTGCTGTCCCTAAAGTTACAGACATGATCGGGAGCTGAGTTGGGCGTGGGTGGGAGCAAAAATGCGGTGATTCTTCCCCTGAGCTAAGCTCAGGGGAAGAATGACAAATGATGAAAAGTTAGGCCGCTTATTTCGGAGACATGGCACTAGGGAAGGTCTGAACAAGTGATCGGACATTCCCTCAGGGGCTAAAGCCCGATTGATTTTGAACCGTTTGCGACGTGGCTAAAGCCACGTCCTTTCAAAACTGAGGCTGGTTCATATTGTTTTCGCGCCGGACCCCATCCATGACGATGAAGCCGCCATGAATGGGGCACCCGGATTTGCGACTGGGCCACCCCAGGAATATCCAATTTCACCGTTAATAGCCATTTCATATCCGATTCATTCTCAGGAGTGATTAAGAACGAATTACAGAGTTCACAGAGGGAAAGAGAGCACAGAGGGAGACGCGGTGCTTCTTGAAGGTTGGCGGCGGCTTCGGCTGGATCGAACTCGAAGCCCGGCCCGCAGCCAGCTTATGGGGGGGACCCGGGCAGACGATGTGATTGGGAACGAGCCTCACTACCCAACCTGCACCTCGGTGACGGACCTGGCGAGGCTGGGGGACGGCCTGAAGGTGGGCCGCACTCCTAAAGACAGCGACTGAGATTCTGCGCGTCGCGCAGAATGACGATCCTGAGTGCCATGACGATCCTGAGTGCCCTGACGACACGGGGGTGTCGTCAGGGGGTCGTGGATACCGGGGTTTGGTGTGTGGCTTCTGGGTCGGGTTCGGGGTCGGTGGTGGGGACGGTGGGGAGTTCGACGATGAAGGTCGCGCCGGCGGGATCGTTCTTTTCGGCGCGGATGGTGCCGCCGTGTTCCTGGATAATTTTGGCGGCGATGGCCAGGCCCAGGCCGGTGCCGCGTTGCTTGGTGGAGAAGTACGGCAGGAAGAGGCGCTCGCGCATCTCGTCCGTCAGTCCGGAGCCGGTGTCGGAGACGGTAAGCTCCACCATGCCGCTGGGCAGCAGCGCCGTGGCCACGCGCAGTTCGCGCAGCAGGCTGTTGTGCATGGCCTCGGCGGCGTTGTCGATCAGGTTGCCGAGCGCGCGCTTCATGGCTTCCGGATCGGCCAGCACCAGCGGCAGCTTGGGCTGAAGCCGCGTCACCAGCCGGATATTCTGCAGCCGACCCGCAAACAGCGCCAGCGAATTCTCCACGATCGGATTCAGGTCGGCGGGCCGCGGCTTGGCCGTGGGAAACTCCGCCAGCGCCGCGAACTGGTCCACCAGCGACCGCATGCTCTCCACCGACGCGGAGATCACCTCGCTGGAGCGGCGAATGACGGCGACCGAGGGCGACTCCACCTTGGCCGCGTCCAGCGCCACGCCCAGCCGGTCGATGTGGCGGCGGATCTGCTCGGCCGAGAGCGAGATCGGCGTCAGCGGATTCTTGATCTCGTGCGCCACGCGGCGCGCCACCTCCTTCCACGCGGACTGCTTCTGCGCGTGCAGCAACTCGGTCGCATCTTCCAGCACCACCACGTAGCCCTGGTGCGTCCGGTCCGCCCCGCTGCCTGTCTCCAGCAGCGCGACGGTGGCTTGCAGATACATCGTCCGTCCGCTGCGCGCGCCGCTGCCGGGCGCCGTCATCTCCATCTCGCCGGCGGCCGCTCCCATGCGATGGCTGCGGCGCAGCATGTGGTCGAGGGATTCCATCGCCTCCGCGGGAAACAACTGCTCAATTGCCGTGCCGATGAACGGCGTCTTGCCGCCGGGGTCCAGCATCTCCGTCAGCGCGCGGTTGGCCAGCACTACGCAGCGCCTGGTGTCC
>Ga0302200_10001846_pt1 | contig 19257 bp, 16 predicted proteins | sample II_Bog_N3_1_FD_194585 | JGI IMG/M metagenome (GOLD analysis project Ga0302200, IMG submission 194585) | Peat permafrost microbial communities from Stordalen Mire near Abisko, Sweden - II_Bog_N3_1 | ecosystem: Environmental > Terrestrial > Soil > Wetlands > Peat | place: Sweden: Abisko... | reverse complement strand
GGTAGGTGAAAATTTCCTGGCCTCCGATCAGTTGGCGTTGTTGCCGGTCACCCGTCGTTTTATCTTTCTGGAAGAGGGCGATATCGCCGAGGTGACCCGTCGCGCGGTTAAAATTTGGGATACCTTGGGCCAGCCGGTTGACCGGCCTGAAATTGAATCGCAAGTCAAATACGACGCCGGCGATAAAGGTCTTTATCGCCACTACATGCAAAAGGAAATCTTCGAGCAGCCGCAGGCTATCAAAAATGCGCTGGAAGGTCGATTCAATCATGGCGAGGTTACCTTGCCGGAATTGGGCGAAAGCGGTAATCAATTGTTGTCAGAGGTCAAATATATCCAGATTATCGCTTGTGGCACGTCTTTTCACTCCGCCATGGTATCGCGTTATTGGTTTGAAGCGTTGGCCGGCGTGCCTTGTGATGTGGAAATCGCCTCTGAATTCCGTTATCGCAAATCTGCGGTGCGGCCAGGCAGTTTGTTGATTACGCTGTCCCAGTCCGGCGAAACCGCCGATACGCTGGCTGCTTTGCGTTTGACAAAAACCCTCGGTTATCTGGGTTCGCTTGCGATATGTAATGTGCCCGGCTCCTCGCTGGTGCGTGAATCGGATTTAGCGCTGATGACCAAAGCCGGTACGGAAATCGGCGTAGCCTCCACCAAAGCCTTTACCACCCAATTAACCGTATTGTTAATGCTGGTGGCGCGGATTGGCCATTTGCGCGGCATGGATCCTTTGCTGCACCAGCAAATTGTCCATGCTTTACAGGCATTGCCGGCGCGAATCGAGCAACTGTTGGCGTTGGACAAATCCATCGAAGTGCTGGCGGAAGGCTTTATGGATAAACAGCACGCTTTATTCCTGGGCCGCGGCGATCTTTATCCCATAGCGATGGAAGGCGCGCTTAAGCTGAAAGAAATTTCCTATATCCATGCTGAGGCTTATGCGGCGGGAGAATTGAAACACGGTCCGTTGGCGTTAATTGATGCCGAAATGCCGGTTATTGTTATTGCTCCTAATAATGAACTGTTGGAAAAACTGAAATCAAATATCGAGGAAGTGCGGGCGCGGGGTGGTCAATTATATGTTTTTGCCGAACAAGACGCCGGTTTCGTCGATGACGAAAATATGAAGATTATTCCTTTGCCGCACGTGGAAGAAATTGTCGCTCCTATTTATTATACCGTTCCCCTACAGTTATTGGCATACCATGTGGCGTTGATTAAAGGCACTGATGTCGATCAGCCGCGTAACCTGGCTAAATCGGTTACCGTCGAGTAAAACTGTTACCGGTGGCGATTCTGCCCAGGTATGGCGGGTTGCGCCATAAATAAGTCGATTCGGTGAGGACGGGTAAAGCCTCACCGAATTTTTTTGGTTAGATATCATCTCGAAATTTCACCCTATATTTTCATTACAAATGCGAAAACCAACTAAGCTTATTTAATTTCCGCATGACTATTCAATATAAATTCCTTGTAGTTATCCTGAATGTACCAATAATGACTATGTGACTGGGATCATATATATGCCGTTGTTGATATAACTAAAAGGTGCGAGTAATGAATGCCCTACGGATTTGTTCATTTTTCTTTTTTACGGGCCTTGTCGCGCTCGTGACTTGGTGGAAAGTCAGGAAAAACGATATCCACTCCCGACAGGGCTATTTCTTGGCCGGTCGTTCACTGAAAGCCTCTGTGATTGCCGCATCGCTTATGCTGACCAATCTATCAACGGAACAACTGGTGGGTTTGAGCGGGCAGGCCTATAAGTCCGGGATGTCGGTGATGGCATGGGAGGTGATTTCGACCATTCCATTGGTTTTGTTGGCGCTGATTTTTTTACCTCGCTATTTGCAACGAGGCATTATCACCATACCGGACTTTATCGAAGAGCGTTATGACAAAACTACGCGCATTTTGGTAGATTGCTGCTTTTTGATTGCCACCGGTGTTTGTTTCTTACCCATTGTGCTTTACTCTGGATCGCTGGCATTGAACAGCTTGTTTCATGTCAGCGCTCTTACCGGGCTAAGCCAAAGCAGCGCCACTATTATCATGGTTATCGCGCTGGGGCTGATGGGCACCTTGTATGCGGTTATCGGCGGTCTGCGCGCAATCGCCGTCGCCGATGTCGTCAACGGCATTGGATTGGTTATCGGCGGCCTGCTGGTGCCGTACTTCGGACTGACGGCACTCGGCGCAGGCAGCTTTATCGACGGCATCAATAAACTAACGATGGAACATTCCGAGCGTCTGAACTCCATTGGGGGCGCCCATGACCCGGTGCCTATCGGCGCCGCCTTAACCGGACTGGTATTGGTGAATACCTTTTATTGGTGTACCAATCAAGGCATTGTCCAACGGACTCTGGCCGCCAAAAACCTGGCCGAAGGGCAAAAAGGCGCGCTACTGACGGCGCTGCTGAAAATGCTGGATCCGCTTATCCTGGTCTTGCCAGGCGTCATCGCTTATCACCTATTCCAAGGACTGCCCAAGGCGGACATGGCCTATCCGCTGCTGGTAAATCAGATCTTGCCCGCACCCTTGATCGGATTTTTTGGCGCGGTGTTGTTCGGCGCCATTATCAGCGTTTTTAGCGGCTTTCTTAACAGCGCCAGCACCTTATTCAGCCTGGGCATCTACAGCCGCATAATAAATCCTAACGCCACGGCGATAAAACAGGTGCTGGTGGGACGTTATTTTGGTTTGATTCTGGCGTTGGTTTCAGTGATGGTAGCGCCCACAATTGCCAATGCCCCGGAAGGTTTATATAGCTGGATGAAGCAGTTGAATGGGGTGTATAACGTTCCCTTGGTCACCATTATCATCATGGGTTTCTTTTTTCCCCACATTCCGGCAATAGCGGCTAAGTTAGCGATGTTATTAGGCATTGCCAGCTATATATTGATCAATTACGTTTTTCATTTCCCGATCCATTTCCTATATGTCCTGGCTATGACCTTTTGCTTGAATGTGTTAGTCATGTTGGCTATCGGTAAACTTGCCCCACGTGAAACGCCTTTTGTCTTTCACGATTCTATGGCGGTAAACATGATGCCATGGCGATCGGTCAAAATAGCTTCGGTGGGCGTCATTGCCGCGATGATCTTTATCTATGCTTTCTTGGCCCGCTTCGGTGGCTGGAATAGTACTTGGTTATGTTGGCTTACAGGTATTGCCGTTATCGCCATTTCTCTCTGGCTAATCAAAGTCAGTGCGAATAAACCGAAAACCAAGGAGGAAATCGCCTGATGAAGCCCAATATAATCTTTATCATGACCGATACGCAGGCCACTAATATGGTCGGGTGCTATACCGGTCTTCCGCTGCATACCGACAATATAGACGCGCTGGCTAAACGGGGGACCAAATTTAATTCGGCCTGGACCACGGCACCGCTGTGTACCCCGGCGCGCGCCGGTTTGTTCACCGGTCTCTATTCCAATCAAAGCGGTCCCTGGACTAATAATCTTGCGCCGGGAAAGAATATTCGGACCATGGGAAATTATTTTAAGGATGACGGTTGGCTAACCGCCTATATCGGCAAATGGCATCTCGACGGCCATGACTATTTTGGCACCGGCATCTGTCCGCCGGAATGGGATCCCGACTACTGGTACGATGGCGCGAATTATCTCCATGATTTGCCGGACGATAAAATCAGTCTATGGCGCAACGGGCTCAATTCAAAAGAGGAGCTTGAACAACATCAGATTGATGACCAGTTTACCTGGGGATATCGCATCAGCCAGCGCGCCATTGATTTTATCGATAAACAGCGTCGACAGCGGGCAAAGCCGTTTCTGCTGGTGCTCTCTTATGATGAGCCGCATCATCCCTTTACCTGTCCGCCGCGTTATCTCGATCGGTTTGCTGATTTTCATTATCCGCTGGGTAAAAAAGCAGCGGATGACCTCAGCCATAAGCCGGTTCATCAGCGTTTATGGGCGAAGGCAATGCCCTCACCCGTAACGGATGATGCGACATATCACCATCCTATCTATTTTGCTTGCAATGATTTTGTCGACGACCAAATAGGGCGGGTACTGAATCATCTGACGCCAGAAGAATGGGATAATACCTGGATAGTTTATACCTCCGATCATGGCGAAATGATGGGGGCCCATCAGCTGATTAGCAAAGGTTCGGCTGGTTACGACGATATCTGCCGTATCCCCTTTATTATCCATGGCCCTGGTCTCCCGGCACGTGAGATAGATACGCCGGTAAGCCATATCGATTTGTTGCCGACGTTATTGTCGATAGCCGATATCCCTATACCGCCGTTATTACACGGTGAAAGCTTACTGCCGATGCTGTCGGCGGTGGAACAGGAGCGGCGGCGATCGGTGATGGTGGAATTCAATCGTTATGAGATTGAGCATGACAGCTTCGGAGGTTTTATACCGATGCGGGCCTGGGTCACCAATGATTTGAAACTTGTCATTAATCTGTTTGATGACGATGAACTTTATGACCGACGCAACGATCCGGAGGAACTGGTTAATCTGATAGACGATGCGGATTATGCCGAACGGCGTAATGTCATGCACGATGACTTGTTAAACTATATGGACCGCATTCGCGATCCGTTTCGTAGTTATCGCTGGGCTATGCGGCTCTGGCGGCCTGACAAACATGAACAATGGCTGGGTGCGTTTCGTCCTAAACCGGACGATTACGTCTCACCGGTGGTCAGGGATTACGATACCGGAATGCCGACCAAGGGCGTAAAAATTGAGGAAAAAAGGCAAAAATTCTGATACCTCTGGTGCGACGACGGCTGTGCATAATTTGCTGAATTATCAGACAGCCGTCAATCTGGCTTTCCCCTAACGCATCTTTTATAGAACCTTTTAGCCTATATAAGGCCAATGAGTGGGTGCGTCATCGACCAGCGGCTGGAATATGCGCTATATTGGCCGACTGGCCGGGGCCGGCGATTGTTAAAAAAAATTCATATGCTGCCTGAAGTCGAGCTCGTCTCGTTGTCATAAAATTGTCATATTACTGACATGTGACTGTCATTGAGTTGTCCTATTTTCCTTCCTGCAGCTCTATAATTAAAAAAAGCGGCCTTCGGCCAATTTTTAAAATCCCACAGGAGGGATCATGAAACTGATGCATACCGCTGTTGCCAGTCTTGTTGCAGCCACATTTGCCCTGACAAGTCTCTCTTCGTTCGCTGCTGCTAGCTTGACTGGTGCCGGCGGCACATTCCCCGCCCCTGTTTATGCCAAATGGGCAGACACATATCAAAAAGAAACCGGGGTTAAAGTCAATTATCAGGGTATCGGATCTTCCGGCGGCATTAAGCAGATTGAAGCCAACACTGTGGATTTCGGCGCTTCCGATGCTCCTTTAAGCGATGCTGATTTGTCGAAAAATGGCCTGTTTCAGTTTCCGACCGTGATTGGCGGCGTTGTATTGGCCATCAATGTCCCTGGGATTAAATCCGGTCAATTGACCCTGGACGGCCATACGCTGGGCGAAATTTATCTGGGTAATATCAAAAAATGGAATGACCCGGCAATCACCAAGCTTAACCCGGGCCTTAGCCTGCCTGATCAGAACATCGCCGTAGTGCGTCGTGCCGATGGTTCAGGTACCTCGTTTGTCTTCACCAGCTATCTGTCCAAAGTCAATGACACCTGGAAACAGAAAGTGGGCGCCAGCACCACCGTTAACTGGCCGATTGGTCTGGGCGGTAAAGGCAATGACGGCGTGGCCGCATTTGTTCAGCGTCTACCTGGCGCCATCGGTTATGTTGAGTATGCCTACGCCAAGCAAAATGGTTTGTCTTTCACCAAACTGATCTCCGCCGACGGCAATCCTGTGTTGCCTTCACAAGATAATTTCAGCGCAGCGGCGAAAGGCGTAAACTGGCAACAGACGTTCGCCCAGGACTTGACCAACCAGAAAGGCGACAATGCCTGGCCGATCACGTCTACCACCTTTATTATGATGCATACCGTACAGACCAAGCCGGAACAAGCGAAAGAAGTCTTCAAATTCTTTGATTGGGCTTATGACAAAGGCGGCGATCAAGCCAATGCCCTTGACTACGCCACACTGCCAAAAGACGTGATAGCTCAGATTCGCGCCGCTTGGAAAGCTTCCATCAAGGACAGCAGCGGTAAGGCTCTGTATTGATCATCAGTCGTCCCCTTCCTTAACCTTAGGGAAGGGACTACAGACCAACCAAATGAGTAATATATGGCTGACAATAAGCCGGCACAGCATGCCCCAGGTAAACAAGGCGATCTGATTTTCGGTACATTGGTCAGACTGGCCGCCCTCTTAACATTGTTAATGCTGGGCGGCATTATTGTCTCACTGATATTTGCCTCTTGGCCAAGTATTGAGAAATTTGGTTTTGCATTTCTCTGGACCAAAGAATGGGATCCGCCTGGCCAGCAATTCGGTGCGCTGGTACCCATCTACGGTACATTGATGACCTCATTGATTGCCCTGCTGATCGCGGTACCGGTCAGTTTCGGTATCGCTCTGTTTCTAACGGAATTGGCGCCAGGCTGGTTGAAACGGCCATTGGGCGTTGCAATTGAACTCCTGGCCGCCATCCCTAGCATTGTTTATGGCATGTGGGGCCTGTTTGTTTTCGCCCCGCTGTTTGCCACCTATTTTCAACAACCCCTGGGCAACGTTTTGTCGACCATTCCTTTTGTCGGGGTGTTTTTCTCGGGGCCGGCCTTCGGCATCGGCATTCTGGCCGCGGGCGTTATTCTGGCGATCATGATCATTCCCTACATTGCCGCTGTGATGCGCGATGTGTTTGAACAAACGCCGGTAATGATGAAGGAATCCGCGTACGGTATCGGTTGCACCACCTGGGAAGTTATCTGGCGTATCGTCCTGCCTTTCACCAAAAATGGTGTTATCGGCGGCGTTATGCTGGGTTTGGGGCGCGCGCTGGGTGAAACCATGGCGGTGACTTTTATCATCGGCAATACCAATCAATTAGACAGCATCTCACTGTTCATGCCCGGCAATAGTATTACGTCGGCTTTGGCCAATGAATTCGCCGAAGCATCGGCCGGACTGCATACCGCAGCCTTGATGGAATTAGGGCTGATACTGTTTGTCATCACCTTTATCGTATTGGCGTGTTCCAAATTCATGATAATGCGTTTGGCAAAAAATGAGGGGGTGAAATAATGGCGACTGTTGAACATCAAATGATTCAAACCTCCTCGCAAATGGCGGCCCGTCGCAAACGGCAAGCCTGGCGCCGGCAAAAAAACCGCCTGGCCCTGTTGCTCTCCATGGCAACCATGGTGTTCGGGCTGTTCTGGTTGTGCTGGATTTTGTTTACTACGGTAAGCCGCGGGATTGAAGGGTTGTCTTGGTCGTTATTCACCGAGATGACGCCACCGCCGAACACCGCCGGCGGCGGGTTGGCCAATGCGTTGGCCGGCAGTGGACTGCTGATTGTGTGGGCAACTGTTTTTGGTACGCCGCTGGGAATCATGGCCGGTATTTATCTGGCGGAATACGGCCGTAAGTCGCTGTATGCGGAAGTGGTTCGCTTTATCAATGATATTTTGCTTTCCGCGCCGTCAATTGTCATCGGCTTGTTTGTCTACACGCTGGTGGTGGCGAAAATGGAGCATTTTTCCGGATGGGCCGGCGTTATCGCCCTGGCTCTGCTGCAGGTGCCGATTGTTATCCGCACCACGGAAAATATGATGCGCCTGGTGCCAGACACCATGCGTGAGGCGGCCTACGCTTTAGGAACGCCGAAATGGAAAATGATATCCGCCATCACTTTCAAGGCATCCATTTCCGGCATTATCACCGGCGTGTTGCTTGCCGTGGCGCGTATCGCCGGTGAAACCGCGCCTTTGCTGTTCACTTCGCTCTCCAATCAGTTCTGGAGTACGGACTTAATGCAGCCTATCGCCAACCTGCCGGTCACCATATTCAAGTTTGCCATGAGCCCCTTCCCCGAATGGCAGCAACTGGCTTGGGTGGGTGTGTTATTGATTACCTTATGCGTGCTGTTTTTGAATATCCTGGCACGGATCATTTTCGCGAAAAAAAATTAATCTAGAGTCAGGCGCAATGCGCCATTGATAGAGAGAGTGTGCATGAGCAGGATAAACAACGCCACCGATACTAAAGTAAAGGTTCATAACCTGAATTTTTATTATGGCAAATTCCATGCGCTTAAGGATATCAGTCTGGATATCGCCAGCAATCAAGTGACGGCGTTTATCGGCCCGTCTGGTTGTGGCAAATCCACCTTGCTGCGCACCTTCAACAAAATGTATCAGCTTTATCCTGATCAGCGAGCCGAAGGGGAGATTTTGCTGGATGGCGAAAATATCCTTACTGATCGTAGCGATGTGTCTTTACTGCGCGCTCGTGTCGGTATGGTTTTTCAAAAACCAACGCCTTTCCCAATGTCTATTTTTGACAACATTGCCTTTGGCGTGCGGTTATTCGAGAAGCTATCAAGAACGGAAATGGAAGAACGCGTGCAGTGGTCGTTGACCAAAGCAGCGTTGTGGAACGAAACCAAAGATAAATTGCATCAAAGCGGTTACAGCTTATCCGGCGGACAGCAGCAACGTTTGTGCATCGCGCGCGGCATCGCCATCAGGCCTGATGTTCTATTGCTGGACGAGCCTTGTTCCGCCCTTGACCCCATCTCAACCGGACGCATAGAAGAGTTGATCACCGAGTTGAAAACGGATTATACCGTAGTGATCGTCACGCATAACATGCAACAGGCGGCGCGTTGTTCCGATTACACCGCATTTATGTATCTTGGTGAATTAATTGAATTCAACGACACGGACAGTATTTTTACTGCGCCGAATCATAAACAAACCGAAGACTATATTACTGGCCGCTATGGTTAATAACGGGATATATCATGGAAAATCTCAACCTCAATAAACATATTTCCGGCCAGTTTAATGCTGAACTGGAGAATATCCGTACTCAGGTTATGGCAATGGGTGGGCTGGTGGAACAGCAACTCACCGATGCCATCAGTGCCATGCACAACCAGGATGAGGAACTCGCCAAGCGGGTTGTGGCCGGCGATACCAAAGTCAATTCCATGGAAGTGGCTATTGATGAGGCATGTGTACGCATCATCGCTAAACGTCAGCCAACCGCCAGTGATTTACGTCTGGTCATTTCCATTATCAAGACGATCTCCGAGCTGGAACGTATCGGCGATGGTGCGGATAAAATCTGCCGTACGGCGCTGGAAAAATATTCCCAGCAGCATTTGCAAATGCTCGTTAGCCTGGAATCGGTTGGACGCCATACCATACAGATGCTGCATGATGTGCTCGATGCGTTTGCGCGCATGGATCTGGATGAAGCCATCCGAATTTATCGCGAAGACAAAAAAGTCGATCAGGAATATGAAGGTATTGTACGTCAGTTGATGACCTATATGATGGAAGACCCGCGCACAATACCCAGCGTACTGACCGCGCTGTTCTGCGCCCGTTCCATCGAACGTATCGGCGACCGTTGCCAGAATATTTGCGAATACATTTTTTATTTTGTGAAGGGCCAGGATTTCCGCCATGTTGGTGGTGATGCGCTGGAAACATTATTGACCGGCAAAGATGCCTCCACAGGCGCGGCGGGAGATGCCGCTCCTAGCGAGAATATTGTCCCCCCTGCGGAATAATGTCTTTAAAAACCCGCTAGCGGTTGCCGGTTTCAAGTCGAATGGCTTAAAACCGGCACTATGCTGTAGCGCGTCCTTTAAATCCCCGCTATTGGCGTTTGGGTCAAAACCCAGTGACGCTCGCGCCATAACTCCGGCAGTTGACTCATATCGTCGAAACGGGTCACCAGCGGGTGTTCTATGGATTGATTAAGGGGATCGGCGCAATAATAAAAAACCGGGATGCCGGCGGCAATGCCAGCTTGCGTACCGGCAGCGGAATCCTCGACCAAAATGCAGTTTTCAACCGGCACGTTGAGGTCGGCTGCGGCATGGTAAATGAGCGCGGGATCGGGTTTCCAGCTCTGTATGTCATAACCGCTATACAAACGATCCCGAAAAAAAGGCAATAATTTCGTCAGTCCCAGTGAATGCTGCATTTTACTGACCGGTCCGTTGGATACCACGGCGACAGGCACGATGATTTGTTCTAACAATTCACGCACTCCGCTTATCGGCACCAAGCGTTCATTGAATAATCGCGCCACTTCGATACGATACTCTTTTTCCAAACTGGCCATGTCCTGCTCAAGAACGTAGCGTTTTTTGATACGGTCGATAATCTCGTAAAACTTAACGCCTTTGAAGTCCTTGATGACGTGTTCAAGCGTCATGGCGATGCCGTAATGGCCAAACAGAAGGACATAAGCTTCGCAGCACAGGATTTCGCTATCCACCAAGGTGCCATCGCAGTCAAACAACACGCATGTAATACCCGCCATCAAACCTGATCCCCTATTATCAAAAATAAAACGCTCTCGTTACTTTACCTCATTGCGTCGTCGAAGTTCGTTAAAAACGGCTAACATATACCCAACTTGAAGTATGACGAGGATATAACCTGGTTTATCATCAAGAAGGGAGAATGAGTCATTGAAATCATAAGCGATCTACTGGGGGATAATAGGGCTTTTGGCTCAGTGAGATCAAAAAACGATTGTTCCGAAGCGGGTATTTTGTGATATCTGCTTAAAGCGTGCCAGCACGGGAAATCTCGATAGACCCGTCATACTTAACGTTACAGCCCCTTAGATAAAAAAATTTATTTATTAATGAGGTAAATAATGACTGGTGAGAAAAAAATCAGCGCTAAAAAGAAGACGTTATGCCTGATGGCGGTCTTGGTGGTGATTAATATCATCGCCTGGGTTTGGGCGCTGACGATTTTTCATCATAATGCGGCGCTGATAGGCGCGGCGTTGTTGGCTTATAGTTATGGCTTACGCCATGCGGTCGACGCGGATCATATCGCCGCCATTGACAACGTTACCCGCAAGCTGATGCAACAGGGGCAACGTCCGGTATCCGTGGGCGCCTATTTTTCACTGGGTCATTCCACCATTGTGCTGGCGGCCTGCGCCGCGATTGCGGCCACGTCATTAGCCTTTCAGGGAAGGATGGGCTGGTTCCAGGAATATGGCGGCATGATCGGCACGCTGGTTTCAGCGTTTTTTCTGTTGATAGTGGCGCTGATCAACTTACTCATTTTACAGACCGTTTATAAAGCTTTTCAGCAAATCAAGCAGGGCAGAGTCGTCAACGATGCCGCTATCGATCAGTTGGCAACGCAAAATGGCGGCTTGATGACCAAGCTATTTCGATTTGCTTTCAAATTCGTTAATAAAAGCTGGCATATGTACCTGGTGGGCTTTTTATTCGGTCTGGGATTTGATACCGCCACCGAAGTAGGTTTATTGGGTATCTCCGCCGCTGGCGCGACGACGGGTATGTCGATATGGTCAATCATGATATTTCCCATTCTCTTCGCCAGCGGTATGTCGCTGGTGGACTCGCTTGATAACGCCGTAATGGTGGGGGCTTATGGCTGGGCCTTTGCCAAGCCGGTGCGCAAGCTTTATTACAATATGATCATTACAGCAACCTCAGTGATTATCGCGTTGTTTATTGGCGGCCTGGAAGCACTGGGACTTCTCGTCGATAAATTAAATCTTCATGGCGATGTTTGGGATGCTGTTAGTTATCTTAACAACAATATGGGTAATGTCGGTTATTGGGTTATCGGGATGTTTATTTTATTTTGGATTATTTCGGTACTTAATTTTCGCTGGAGAAAATACGATAGTCTGTTGGTGGACTAATGGTATCTCTCTTCACTCTGGATTTATTTCCCTATGGAAACAACGGGAAGTGATAGCGCTGGTTAAAAAATGCTTCGAATAGTATTTATTTCGAGCGTATTGACGCTAATCAAGCGATAATCTTTGCCTGTTTTTTCTACGGGAGTTTATTAATGTTTGCTGTATTCATAGAGAAGCCGAATTGTTTGGCGACCAAGATTGGGATCGGTTTCGCGATATTATTATTGTCTGCCTGTAGCACCAACATGGCGACAAAACAGAGCGGTTTTCTCAGTGATTACAGCCGTCTCTCGCCACCGCTTAAGGATGGGCAAAAATCCCTGAAAACCACTGTATCAATTGATCCTGCTCATACCACGGTTACCGCAGTGGAATGGCGGGTCAAAAACGATAGTTTGTCGCCGGAGGAACGAGCTGAATTGCTTAAGGCACTGAAAGTCGATTTGCAGGAGCAGTTGTTGCATTTGCCTCCGTCGCCCAACAGCCGGCCGGCAGAGGTTCGCGCAGCCATTACCGATATCTCCACCGTATCACCTTCGTTGAATGTGCTGAGTGCCGCGCTGATTGCCGTACCGCTTGATCGTGGCGGCGCCGCCGTAGAGATCGAAGCTATTGATTCAGGCACGCATCAGCAACTCGCCGCGTTGAGTCAGGGTTATTATGCGCCGATGAGCGAAGTGAAAGCCCGATTTAGTAAACTGGCTTCGGCTCGTATCGCTATTGATAAGGTGAGTGCCGATTTCGGACCTCTGATCCATCCTTAACCAGTGCTGGGGTGGATTATTAGGTTTATCCCGATTGGAAAAAGCCCGGTCGCAAACGAGAGCCAGGCTATTATTCATCTTGTGCGGGTTACATGTTGTTTGTGCCAGTAAAATGAACTTTTAAGTGCTTATTGTTCATGATGTTGCATGGCGCCGACTTTTGGAATAAAGGTCAAAGCATATATTGCGCAGATACCGACGATGGTATAGACCACCCGCGCTAATATTGCCTCTTGGCCGCCAAATATCGCGCTGACCAGATCAAACCTAAATAGGCCAACTAACAGCCAGTTCAGACCACCGATAATTAATAACACCAATGCAATAATTGTTAACGATTTCATAAAACCTCCTGCCATTAAGAATGTATTTAAATAGACGAATAACACTAATAAACCGTTAATGCAGTAAAGTTGAAAAGTTATATAAATATTTAATAACATTTATTATACATTTGATGACGCTTTTCGCATTGATTATCAGGACAGATCACTTTTCAATATCTAGATATCGCCTTGTTGGCGGTGATGGTTTATTTGCCCGGATGGCGTCATTCAACCCAGGATCGGCGCCAGGAAAAAACTTGCCGGATTAAGGCGCTATCTTTCTTAAGGATGGCGATTTTATGGGTTGCCGAAGGCTTGTGTTTTCTGTCCGTCTGGATTACTCGACAGGATGTCGTGTGGGTGGGTGGGTGGATGGCCAAAAATCATGCGGTAAGGAGGATGAACATGCGTAACGCACGGTGGGATGGGTAAACCCTAGCTGGGATATTAGTACGCACTCAAATTTATAGCGCATTACCCGTTTAACGGGCGCAAGAGGGGCTTATAAATATGTCAATGCCCATTATTTTGTAATAAAGTTTAACGTATTTTATTTTTTTCAAATGTGTTAATAAAAAGAGAATAATAGGCTTACTTTGCTGTTATGGCAGGCTTTTTTCAACTGAGGAGATTTTTTTGACCCGTAAAAATGGATCAATATAATGTGTTGAACATAAACGGGGCTACAACATGATGCGAGAATAATTCAACCGCTCTTATGTTTGCTCGATATAATAGCTTTCACTATACATAATTAGCCATGTTGACAAATTTATTCTTGGTCGGAGATGTAATGTTATGACGCCTTCTGAAGCGCGGATGTTAGAGGATGAAGCAAAGTACTGTTCTCATGGAGACACAGTTCACTATGTGCATCCCCCTAAAATTTTTGAGAGTTGTAAAGGAAGCTATATATCTGATGGGGAAGGCATTCCTTACCTCGATCTGCAAATGTGGTACTCTGCCGTCAACTTTGGTTATGCTAATCCGCGTCTGGATAATGCACTAAAACATCAGATTGATGTATTGCCGCAGATTGCCAGCCAATACTTGCATCCGACCAAAATTGAATTGAGCAAAATCATCGCTCAAGACATGGAAAAGAAATTCGGCTTGCCCGGACGTGTCCATTACAATGTCGGCGGTTCTCAATCCATTGATGATTCCCTGAAACTGGTACGCAACTACTGTAACGGCAAAAGCCACATGTTCGCCTTCGAGGGCGGCTATCATGGTCGTACCCTGGGAGCATCCGCGATTACGTCCAGCTACCGTTATCGTCGCCGTTACGGCCACTTTGGCGACCGCGCTCAATTCATCCCTTTTCCCTATCCTTTCCGCCGTCCAAAAGGCCTGTCTCCTGAAGAATATGCAGAGAAGCTGATCGCCGATTTTGCACGGCTGTTTGAAAACGAATATCACGGCGTTTGGGATCCGAAAGTCAATCAATCCGAATTTGCCGCTTTCTATATCGAACCGATCCAAGGCACCGGTGGTTATATCATTCCGCCTCGGAATTTTTACAAGGGCCTGAAAAAAGTCCTTGATGATCATGGCATTCTGCTGGTGGTGGATGAAATTCAAATGGGCTTCTACCGTACCGGCAAGTTATGGTCTATTGAACATTTCGGCATCACGCCCGATGTGCTGGTATTTGGTAAGGCGCTGACCAATGGTCTGAATCCGTTGGCCGGTATCTGGGCGCGCGAAGAAATGATTAATCCGGTAACTTTCCCGGTGGGTTCAACGCATTCTACTTTCGCTTCCAACCCGTTAGGTACCTCAGTCGGTCTTGAAGTGATGCATATGCTCGCTGAAAAAGACTATGAAACTCAGGTTATGAACAGCGGCGCTTACTTCCTTGAAGGATTGAAAACGCTGCAAACCCGTCATCCGGAAATCGGTGATGTGGACGGTTTGGGCCTGGCTTTGCATGCTGAACTTTGCCAAGCTGACGGCTTTACCCCGAACAAAGCGCTGTTGGATAAGATGGTTGATATCGGCTTGTCCGGCACGCTGGATTATCAGGGTAAAAAATGCGGCCTGGTGTTGGATGTGGGCGGTTACTATAAAAACGTCATCACATTTGCGCCCTCTTTGGAAATCAGCCGCAGTGAGATCGATCAAGCCATGGAACTGCTGGATCAATTGATAATTCGCGCAAAAAAGGAACTGTAAGATAATTAACCTGCTTACTAATGCACTACAGTGCATTAAGTTTGTGATTTGCTGATATAGTGTCCGAACTGGGACAGTGCGTGTTAGTCAGCGCAGCGGTGAATCCATGCTGATTCGTTACCAGTGAAAGGCAGCGTTCGCGCTGCCTTGTTGCACGGTGAACGGATTGAACCATGACCCGATCTCTGACATTCGTTCACAGTGTCCCATTTGTTTGTCTATGATTATGTTTGCCCGAAATCTGAAGCGCCTATACCCGTCATACTTCAAGTTGAAGGTGCGTTGGCTTTCCTCCTCGTTCACCCCAGTCACTTACTTGAGTAAGCTCTTGGGGATTCGCTGCGTCGCCGCCTTCCTGCAACTCGAATTATTTAGGGCATAAATGCGCTTTTTTAATTTGTTTGTTTTTTTGGAACGTAATATATGAATGGCCAAAGCCGCCCGCAGGTTCACTACGTCAATAATGTAGAACCTCAGGCTCTCATATCGAATTTCCATCAACATCCGCCGGTGGGTTTCAATGTCGGTATTTCAGAACAAGGGTTGCCCTATTTTTCCACCCATTTCGATTTATTGACCACGGTGGATAACGATGCTCGCGTAAAATTTCTACACTGGCCTGGTTCGCGTTTATGGCGGCGACTGCTTAATATTGATACTAATTTTATCGGCACAACCGTCAATGAATATTCTGTTTTTCCTCAAAAAATCAATCCGATAGATATTACCTATTGGATTATTGAAAACTGTACCGGCGAAAAAAAGATCACAATCATAAAGGATATTCCACAGCATTCGCCGTTGCTGTCAGTTGAAGATAATCAGTATTCTCAAGCGTTGGTTGATGAATGCACCAAGCGGGGTTTCATTTTGGTGGAAGGGGAGGCGTTAGCTTATGTGCCCATCGATTTCAACAGTATTGATGACTATTTGTCGCGCCTATCCCATAGCCGGCGGCGAAATATCAGGCGGAAATTACGCAGCCAACAATCTTTACGCCTGGAGATGTTAACCACCGGTGATATGCGCTTTCAGGATGAAACCTGGCGCCGGCAGTTGTATCAGCTTTATAAAGCAGTTTATGACCAGAGCGAGATCCATTTCGATTTGCTGAGCGCTGAATTTTTTACCGACTTATTGCTGGATTCCGACAGTGGCGGCCGGGTGTTCTGTTATTGGCTTGGCGAGGAGTTGGTCGGCTATAATCTTTGCTATCAACAAGGCGATAAGCTGATAGATAAATACATCGGCTTGAATTATCCGCTGGCGCTGCAATATAATCTTTATGTGATCAGCTGGTTTGCCAATCTTGAATACGCCCGTAATAACGGCTTGCGATTTTACGTGGCGGGCTGGACTGATCCACAGGTTAAATCCGATCTTGGCGCGAAGTTTACCTTCACGGTTCATCTGGCATGGATTCGCAATCCGTTATTACGGATGATTTTGAACCGGTTTCGGCATTATTTCGAAAGTGATGCGCGTTGGCGCCAGGATCAACAGCTTTGAACGTGCTACGCCCGTCATTAATACTCAATTTCGATGATTCCGTTGTGCTGGGCGATTTGGCCGGGGTCACGCCTATTCCATTACAATCCTGGCAGGAAATGATTCGGTTTGGTTGCCGCTGGTCACAGTTCAGGCAACTTGCGCAAGCACTGGAACCCCACCTTAAAGCAACCGATTATGGCTGTATATTTACCGGCAGCGGTGATTTTCATCATCTCACGCATTTGCTGGTGCAACGCCTGGCGAAACTACCCAAATTTCAACTCGTCGTTTGCGATAACCATCCGGATAATATGCGTTATCCTTTTGGCATCCATTGTGGTTCCTGGGTTTATTGGGCCAGTCGATTACCGCAAGTGGAACATGTTCATGTTCTGGGCATTGGCTCGTCCGATATCGCCATCGGTCATGCCTGGGAAAATCACTTGATGCCGCTTTATAAAAATAAAGTCACCTATTGGAATATCAATGTCGATACGCGCTGGCTTAACTGGCTGGGCGCCGGGAAAAGCAGCCGCACTTATACCGATGCCGACCAGTTGATGACGGATTTTTTGGCGCAATTAACCAACAGCGGGCCGCAATCGGTTTATCTTTCCATCGATAAAGACGCGCTGAGCCCACAGGTGGTTAATACCAATTGGGATCAGGGTTATTTCGCCGAGCGGCATTTAAATCAGTTGATTGATGCCTGTCGCGGGCAACTTATCGGTGCGGATATTACCGGAGAGGTTTCGGCCTACCGCTATCACAGCCGATTCAAACGCTGGCTGAGCGCGGCGGACGGTCAAATAGAACCGACGGAGCAAGAGATTTCATCCTGGCAGCGGCAGCAAAATCTATTGAATCTGCGCCTGCTGCAACATATTAACGCTTGCTGGCTTTAAACGAGCACAGCCCGTAGCCGCTGGACCACCTGTGCAAACAGGTCATCAGAGAGCCAGGCGCTATTGCTGATTGACAGCCCGCATGTTGCCAGATGTTCTGCATTGGGGCATTGCCCGCTTTGCTGTAGAAAGGGTTTTACCGCCGGATAGTCCATTAAGGTATGAATAAACAAGCGGGTAATGCCCAGTCCGGAAGTCCACAGGCCCGCCATTGCGGCATCACGAAGGGTTTGATTAGGCATCAGGAGTAGGATGAATGGCCATATCCCCTGCTTGCCGGCGTGATCCGCCAGTACGACAACCCCAGGCAATTGTTCTAATTGCGCAATTCGCGTTGCCGCGCGCTGGCGTCCTTGCCGGAGAAAATCAGGCAATCGCGCCAGCGCGCCGACGGCGACCCGTTGCCGATAGCTTCCCAGACTATGTAATGGGATACCTTGCACCGTAAAATCGTCGCCGACCGCTTTAACGGTATCGCCAACCGCCAACGCTTGCCGCAAGGCTTTACCATAAACGAAGTAAAGCCCGCGCGGCCGATAAAAAAGCGTATAACCCCATAATTCAGCCGTGCGCCGAAGCTCCCAACTGAAGTTGAAAGGCAAATCTTCCCGGCTCCGGCGGAGCAGTTTTTGGTTCAATTCGGGATCGCGGCTGAACAGCACGCCGCCTTCCGCAGTAGTCATGCCTTTACCGATGGCCATACTGAAAAAAGCGATATCGCCTTTCAAGCCAACGCTTTGCCCTTCATCCAACGCACCCATCGCTTGGGCGGCATCTTCGATAATGGCGGCTCCGGACGCGGCGGCAATCTTTTTGGGTCCATCCACATCGGCCACGCGGCCAGCCAAATGCGTCACCACCACCGCCAGTGTTTGTTCATCGCACAGGGATGACAACTGCTGTCTATCCAGATCAATACTGTTGACCGCCAGATCGCAGGGTACGACCACCAATGGCGAACAATAATGAACAGCCAGCGCCACCAGGGGGCAGGTATAAGCCGGGACAATCAATTTGGTGCGGCCGGGCAAGCGCTGTTGCAAAGTGCGCAATGCGATGATCAGGGCGGCGGTGCCGGAGCAGGTTAAAGCAGGTTGAGGGATAGCTAAAGTCCGGGCCAACTTTGCAGCCAGCCCACCGGACAACGCAGTCAAATCACGCCATTTGGCAGGTAACCCGGCGGTTGGCGGTATTTCCACCGGCGGAAGGAGTGTGATCACGAATCAGTGGACTCGCCTTTGGCCAAACACAATATGCCGGACAGGATAAGCAACCCGCCCGCGATTTTCGCGATATTGAGTGTATCGTCGAACAACCAGACCGATACCAGGGTGACACTGATGATTTCCAGGTGCGATGCGGCAAAAGCCGGTCCCACCGGTGCGTATTTCAATAATGTCATCCAGGTGACAAATGCGCCAAGATAACCGATGAATGCGCCATATATCCAGGGATGACTGAAAACGCGCAATAGCCATGCTATATCAAACATGAGTGGCGCAGCGTGCACTGAGGCAAATTTGAAGCTGACCTGCGCCAGGGTATCAAACATCATCAGTGCGAGAAAACCAAGCACATAAAAACGTTTTTTCATTCCATACCCACCACCATGACGCCGCAGGCAATAAGTAAAATGCCCATCAGACGCCACTCGCTCAAGCTTTCTTTGAACCAAATGCGGCCGAAGATCATGATAGCCACGATATTGATTGAACCCAGCATCACACCGACCGACAGCGGCACCAGCGACAAAAAGGCCAGCCACAGCAAAAATTCGAA
>Ga0302200_10001828_pt1 | contig 19351 bp, 19 predicted proteins | sample II_Bog_N3_1_FD_194585 | JGI IMG/M metagenome (GOLD analysis project Ga0302200, IMG submission 194585) | Peat permafrost microbial communities from Stordalen Mire near Abisko, Sweden - II_Bog_N3_1 | ecosystem: Environmental > Terrestrial > Soil > Wetlands > Peat | place: Sweden: Abisko... | reverse complement strand
TACCAGGCTTTCGGTTCTTCCCTCCTCGGTTTCGAGATCGGAAACGAATGCGATCTCTACGGAAGCTCCTATTTCAGCGGCGCCACCTGGAATCTCTCCGCCTTTGAGTCCCTCTGGACCCAGTTCCGCTCCGCGATCATTGCCCAAACTCCCGCAGTAGCCTCTCTCTGCACCGGCCCTGCCGACGCTGGCAGCGTATCCTCCTGGACCGTTCCCTTCGGCCAGTACGCAACCAAAAGCAATATCTCTCTTCTCACCCAGCACTACTATCGCGGGAACGGCCAGTCCCCGAGCTCCACTGCCGCAAACCTCGTCACGCCCGACACCGCGCTCCTCAACAACCTGCAAACGCTCAACACTGGCGCAAAGAACATCGGCGTTCCATTCCGCATCGCCGAGTGCAACTCCTACTACAACGGCGGTGCCGACGGCGTCAGCGATGCCTACTGCTCCTCGCTCTGGATCATCGATTATCTCTTCGATTGCGCACTCAACGGCTCCGTCGGCGCCAACTTCCACGGCGGCGGCAACGGCAACGGCTACACTCCCATCGCCGACTCCGGTGGTGCGGTTGTCGACGCCCGGCCCGAGTACTACGGCATTCTCCTCTTCACGCTTGCCGGCCAGGGCGCGCTGTACACCACGAGCCTCTCCGGCATCGGCAGCCTCAATATCACCGCCTATGCCGTAAAAACCGCGTCTGGAGCGCTCAACATCATCGCCGTCAACAAAGACAGCGCGCAAAATCTCCAGCTCACCGTCCAGCTCCCGCAGAGCGCCACCTCCGCCACGCTCCTTGAAATGACACAGCTCACCTTAGGCGCCAGCGGCCCCAGTCTCAGCGCAACCTCAGGCGTCACCATTCAGGGCGCGAGCGTCGGCGCAAACGGATCCTTCTCGCCGGGCGCAGCCTACACACTCAGCGCCAGCGGCAACGCGCTCACCTGCTACGTCCCCTACCTCAGTGCGGTTTTGATTCAGGTCTCTTGAATTGCCCTCTTTCATTCGGCCATCTCGGGATACACTATCGGCTGAAATCCAGAAAGAAGGCAAGCGTGGATTTCCCAAACGCCTTTATCGGCCGGGAGACTCAACCCTCCGCCAAAGTCCTTGCGGCTACGCTCGGCGACTCGCTGGAAGCCTGGAAAGAGCTCACCGTTTGGCTCACAGGCAAAGGCATCTCCTGCAAAGAGTGGCACTCGATCTCGCCAAAACATGGCTGGGCGCTTCGACCCAAACTGAAATCCAGAAACATCCTTTACATGGGTCCCTGCGCAGAGTGCTTTCGCGTCTCTCTCGTGCTCGGAGATCGTGCGGTGGCAGCGGCCCGCGCAAGCAATTTGCCGAAAGCTGTGTTGAAGGAGATCGCCGGCGCGCGGCGTTACGCCGAGGGAACCGGCGTCCGGCTACTCGTCAAGACGGCAGAAGATCTGGCGCCCATCCGCACCCTCGTTGAGATCAAACTACAGAACTGACGCGCCGCCCAAGCGCAAGAATGCGATCGTCGCCGAACGGGAGCTTCACCGGCTCACCCCACGAGATCTGCGTCCCTGCCGCCTTTCGCAACCGCGCAATCTCCGCGCCCGTCGTCATCAGCGCCAGCCACCCCGACGGCGCCACCAGCTGTACCGCGGCGGCCACCGCCTTAGGCATTTTGTCGACGGCTCTCAAAATCACGCAGTCAAAAACGGCGCCAAGCGCCTCTGCCCGCCCCGCATGAACCTTCGCCCCGATTCCCAGCACCCGTACGCCTTCCTGCAAGAACGCGGCCTTCTTCCCTTGCGATTCGGCCAGGGTCACAGCTATCTCCGGCCGGCAAATCGCAATAGGAATCCCCGGCAGTCCCGCCCCCGACCCAAAGTCGAGCAGCGTCTTGATCCCTTGCGGCAACTCGATACTAACTATAATTGATTCAACAAGATGTCGCGATAAAATACCGTCTTCATCGCGGATAGCACTCAGATTGACGCGCTCATTCCAGCGAAGAAATAGCGAAACATAATCCTCAAGTCGCCCAGCCGTTGCATCGTCCAGTGGCGGCAGACCGGCCGCCGTCAGAAGTTCCCGCAGCCGCGTCCTCGTCTCGCTCGCACCCATCGCTCAGTTCCCGCTCTTCGCCCCTTCGATTTCGGGCGGCTCCCACTCCTCGGCCGCCCGCACAAACGCAGAAAATATGGCGCGCGAAAATCCGCTCTGCGCATACGTGCGTTCCGGATGCCATTGCACGCCGACAACAAAATGATCTGCCGCGTCCAACTCAACCGCCTCAATCACGCCGTCGCCCGGTGAAACCGCGCTCACCCGCAAGTTATCGCCCGGCGTGCGAACTGCCTGGTGATGGCTGGAGTTCACCGCAACATCTCTCGCTTCGGTCGCCGGCAAAATTCCATTCAGCCGCGATCCCGCCGCAATCTCCACCGGGTGCGCCTTCACCACCTCGCGCCCAGGCTGATGATTTACCGCTGTCTTCAGATCCTGAACCAGCGCACCTCCGCGCCACACATTCAGGTTTTGCGTGCCGTGGCAGATCGCAAGAATCGGCTTGTGCAAATTGAACGCATCCTGCAGCATCAATTCGTCTGCCGCGGTCCGCGCCGGGTCGTCGTCGTCGCACTCCGGCTCTCGCGCCTCGCCATAGCGCTGCGGATCAACGTCGAACTTGCTGCCCGGCAACAGAACCCCTTGCACGCCTGCCAGCAATCTCGCCACGCGCTCCTGCGTCTCACTCAGCGGCACCACCACCGCCTCCGCGCCCGCGGCCTTCAGCGCTTCAACATACTGCGGCAATGCCCGCTGGTTGTACTCTGCGTCGCTGCTGGTGGGTTCGGGAATCGCAATCCGCACGGCCATGCAACCAGTGTAAAGCCCGCGCGGATCGGCTCCGCAGCCGCCGTCACGACCCGCAACATTTCGCGCGTGAATTCAGGAGACAGGCGCCGCTGTCTCAGCCTTGGCCCGCGCGGGCTTTTCCATCATCGCTTCAATCGCCTCGCGCAGCCGCTCGGTCAGCTCGCCATTTTGCCGAACCGTCATTCCCTTCGTCTCAATCGGCTCGCCAATCTCGACCGTCAGCTCGCCGGGATAAAAGTGGTGCGTGTGAATCGGCAGCAGATCGTAAACGCCCTTCAGCGCAATCGGCACCAGCGGCACCTGCGCGCGTATCGCCATGTACGCCGCGCCGGACAGGAAGGGTCTCAGTTCGCCATCCGAAGTTCGGCCTCCCTCGGGAAACACCACCAGCGGCATGCCGCCGCGCAGCGTCTTCACCGCGCCGCCCAGGCTCGAGAGCGTCGCATGCGGGTTCGCGATGTCAATCGGCATTTGCCCGGATCGCTGCAGGTACCACCCAATGAACGGCCACTGCCACAGTTGCTTTCTCGCCAGGATGCGGAACTGAAAGGGCAATACTGCAAAAATCACCGGAATGTCCATGTACGACGTGTGGTTCGGGGCATACACCGCGACCCGGTGCTTGCTCAGATTTTCTTCCCCCTCCACTTTCACCCTCGAAAGCGAACACCATACCCCGCAGCGCGCCCAGATCCGCGCAATCCTGTGCTGAAGCCTCCCCTTCCTCTCCACCAGTGAGACCAGGAGCGCCGCGAGCCCGCAGACCGCAGTCACCAGCGCAAGCATCGGCGTCTGTAGCACATTCGACCGCCAGCGATAGAACCGCGGCAGCGGATTGGGCCTTGCGCTCATCGGGTTTCGCTCTTTCCCACTGCAAACTCCCCAGTCAGCATCGCCCGTGCCTCGCCTACAAGGTACACCGATCCCGAAACAACCACCACGCCTCCCGCCGCGTCTCGCTGCGCCGTCTCAAGCGCCTCTCGCACCGATTCCGTCGCCGTCGCCGCCGTCCCTGTTGCCTTTGCCGCGGCCAGCAAATGCTCCACTGCCGCCGCGCGCGCGGCATGAATCGGCGCTACGATCACGCGCTCAAAAAGTGGGAAGAGAATCTGCGCCATCTCCGCCACCGGCTTGTCGCGCAGACAACTAAAGATCAGAATCCTCGGCTTCCGTTCTTCCAAAATGCCGCGCAGTCCCGCGCGCAGCGCCCACGCCCCAGCCGGATTGTGCGCCACGTCCAGCACCCACTCCACGCCCGCGCTTGTCATCCGCTCCAGGCGTCCCGGCCATTCTGTCCTGTGAATTCCTTCTTCTATCGCGGCTGGGCTCACGCGAAATCCATGCTGCTCCGCCAACTCCACCGCCGCCGCAATTGCCAGCGCCACATTCCTCTGCTGGTGCGCGCCTTTCAGCGAGGAATCCACCTTGACCGTCGCTCCCAAAGTCTCCACCGTGTAGGGTCCCTTCGCTTCGTTCGCCGGCATATACGGCACCGCACTCACCCCGCGCACTCCCAACTCTGTCGCCACCTGGCCCAGCACATGGTTCGCCTCCGGATGCTGCGGCAGCGTAATCATCGTTCCGCCCGCGCGCAGAATCCCTGCCTTCTCGCGCGCAATCGCCCCAATCGTCGGGCCCAGCCACTCCATGTGGTCCAGCGAGATGTCGGTCACAACAGAAACCAGCGGCTCCACCACGTTCGTCGCATCCAGCCGTCCGCCCATCCCCACTTCCAGCACCGCAATCTCCACGCCGCATTCAGCAAAATACAGAAACGCCAGCGCCGTCAGCATTTCAAAGAAACTCGGCATCTGCGGCAGCTTCCGCTCTCTTACCATTTGGTCCGCGGTGTCTGAGACCAGGAAAAACAGCCGCGCAAAATCCCCATCGGCAATCTCTCCCCGCCCCACGCGAATCCGCTCATTCGGCCGCTCCAGATGCGGCGACGTATACAGCCCCGTGCGCATCCCCGCTTCCGTCAAAATCGAAGCCAGCGTCGCAGCCGTCGAACCCTTCCCGTTCGTCCCCGCAATCAGCACTGCGGGAAACCGCCGCTCGGGATTGCCCAGCGCGCCGAGCAGAATCCGCACTTCATCGAGCGAGAATTTCCGCCGCGCCTGCCCCGCCTTCGCATACAGTTCCGGCGTCATCGCATTCAACTGTTCGATTGCCGCCGCGTAGGACATGGGAATCTTCAGTATAGAAGCGGGCGCAGTGCTGCCGCACCGCGTCGCACAGGTAGAGCATTAATCCTGCACGAACGTGTGACTCTCGCTCATTTCGAGAGTCATGGCATAAATTCGACGCCGCGCATCTTCCAATTTGGAGACAGCAGCCGCCTTCTCGTTCCCTCGTTCCCTGCCTTATTCAGTTCGCCCCTGGCGGCTCCGCGTGGTCGATCACCAGCGCATCAACCATTCCACGTGTCGCTTCCAGCCGCAGCCCCAACTGCTCCTCGATCGCCTTGAAAAACGGCGGCGCCTGCGCGTCGGTCGGGGCCACCGGAACCTCCCCGCCAAATTGCGTCTCATCCGGCGCCCAGTCCAAATCGAAGTCGAACCTTCCCGTTAACCCCGTTCTATCCACCACAGGCCGATCCAGCAGCGCCCTCTGCATCAGCGACGTAAAATCGCTCATCGTCGCATTCTTCGCCGGCAAATGAATGCGCGCCGGCGGATACACCGTCGAGATCAACTGCGCCGGGTCGCTCGCGGCAGCCGTACTCACCTTCAGCTTCGCCCCTCCCTTACCCACCTCCAGCGCATAGATCGAAAACTCCTTCGCCTCGCGATGGAAGCTCAGTTTGAACCGTTCGCTCAGTAGCGTCCTCAGCATCGCCATCTGTTCCGGCCGCGTCGGCCGCGTGTCTCCGGGCGTCACCGCCTCAATGTCGAAGTGTTCGTCATCCACCCACGCCGCCCCTCCTGAAATCACCTTGGGGCTCAAATCGTAAGCCGCCGCAATCAGCAGCTTCAGCGTGTAGTACTTCGCCACAAAGCGATTCGTGCCCTGCATGGTGATGTATCGCCCCGCCTTCGCATCCAGCTCCGTCGGCTTGATTGTCGCCACTTCAAACGCCGGCGCTGCGCCTTGCGCGGTCGCCGGACCTTGTGCCTTCACCGCGCCCACCAACAGCGCGAGCGCCACAATCGCAATCCCTCTCATCTCGCCTCCTCTTCGCCCCATCGCTTCCGCCGTTCGCCACTTTTTGCATCCTTCCACATTCTCCACTCCGCCCGCGAGTCCACATTCTCCCCATGCCTTTATTCGACGTTTCGCGTCCCAAAGCCCTTCGCCATCTCTACGTTTTCACGCCTCTTACGCGCAGTCTTCCAACCCTCCACCTTTCCTTCTCCTCCTGTGCAAGACCCTCTCGCCGCAACCCGCTCCACACATGCGCCTTCGCCGCGCCTCCCACACAACACCCACGCCTTCCACAGCCTTTCTCGTCGCCCATGTGGGAGCCTTGGAAAATCACGGGCTCATCTCCCCCTTCGTGCGCCGGTTTTCCTAATGTCCTCTTCTCCACAGCCACGATTTAGAAAACTCTCACCTATCCCAAACCCGCGCCCCCACGCTATTTCACCGCTATTCCCACTTTTCCTACCACAACTACGGGTACTACTGTTTTTTATTTATCTATATCCATACTTATCCTCCCCCTCCCGTCGCATCGCCTCTGATCTAGGTTGCAGGTTGCCCCATCCTTTCGCCGCATCTTGGGGAAAGAGTGGGATCGCACTCCCACATCGAGTCCCTTAGCCCCTGCGTCCCTATTCCCTGTAATTATGAAATCCACCATGTTTTCCACGCGCCTTTTCCTCGTGACATCGCTACAATCGGGGTGAGCTATCGACGCCGCTTCCTCGTCCTCGCAAGCTGTTGTACAGTGAGGGCATAGGGCGCGGCTTCTGGGGCGGGGGGATACACATGCCAGGTGTCGAAACTGAAGTTGAGAAGCCGGCCGCGCAGGGGGCAGCGATGGAAATTACCGTAAGCCGCCAGGATCTGGTCAAGGAACTCACGGCAACGCAGAGCGTGGTCGAGCGCAAAACCACGATCCCGATCCTCTCCAACTTTCTTCTCGAGGCAGAAGACGATCGCCTCAACATCACCGCCACCGATCTCGACCAGGCCATCCGCACCAGCGCCGCCGTCAAAGTCAAAAAGCCCGGCGCCTGCACCATCCCCGCGCGCAAGCTCTACGACTACATCAAGCTCCTGCCCGACGGCGACATCTCCATCAAGCTGCTTGAAAATCACTGGGTGCAGATTCGCAGCGGCCGCTCCAACACCAAGATGGTCGGCATGGCGCGCGCCAACTACCCGCAGGTTCCCGAGTTTCCCACCATCGCGGCCACCAGCATCTCGCTCGTTGCGCTGCGCACGCTCATTGCGCGCACCATCTTCGCCATCTCGAACGAAGAATCGCGCTACACCCTCAACGGCGCACTGCTTGTTCTCAAAGCAGAGTCGCTCGCCATGGTCGCCACCGACGGCCACCGCCTCTCGTTTGTCGAAAAGCCCAACGAGACCCTCGAAGGCATCAGCGGCGAAAAGCGCGTGCTCATTCCGCGCAAGGCGCTCCAGGAGTTGCAATCGCTGCTCGCCAACTCCGACGCCGAAAAAATCGAATTCGCCGACGACGAACACACGCTCTTCTTCCGCGTCGGCCATCGCACGCTGTCGAGCCGCAAGCTCACCGGCCAGTTCCCCAATTTTGAAGCGGTGATGCCGCGCGACAACACCAAGTTCGCCGTCGTCCGCTCGAGCGAGCTTTCTCAAGCCATCCAGCGCGTCGCCCAGTTCGCCGACGAGCGCTCCGGCGCGATCCGCATGAAGCTTGAAGACAACGAGCTCAAGGTCAGCGCGCAATCCTCTGAATCCGGCGAGAGCGAAGACACCATCGACACGCCCTACCAGAGCGAAGCCATCACGGTAGGCTTCAACTCGACGTACATCCTCGACTTCCTCAAGGCCCTCGATAACGCCGGCGAAGTCCGCCTCGAGTTCAAGGACCAGCAGTCCGCGGGCCAGATGCGCCCCGAAGATCCCGACGCCGAGTACAAATACCGCTACGTCCTCATGCCGATGCGCATTTGAGGCGCAAGTCTTTTGGAATCATCCTGAACGTTGGTTTGAGTGGTGCGTTGACCCCGTCAAATGTTCGCTCAAGGGGTACGGCGCGCCCCGCAAAGGTTCGCACGTTAGGTTGCGATTTTTCGAGGGGAATACCTTGAAATTGAGCAATCAATTGGTGAGTAAAACCATGAAATTGATCTTTTTTGCGTGATGGGTTGCAGAGAATTACCCATCGATGTTGCATGATGGGTTCAGGTGCGTGTTTTTGCGCGGGTTGGGGCGCGAGGACACGCTTTTTTTGTCTAAATGCAGTGATTAGTGGTTAGTGAGAGAGCGAGGGAGCAAGCGATGCGGAAGGTGATGCGGGAGTGGGCCAGGTTGGAGTTGGAGCGGAGGGTGCGGTATTACAGGCGGGCGCGGTCGCATGCGCGGCCACCGGAGGGATGGTTGCGGGCGATGCGGCTGGCGGTGGGGATTCCGGCGGCGGAGATTGCCGCGAAGATGGGATTCACGGCGAAGATGGTGTTCCAGATGGAGCGGGCGGAACAGAGGCGGTGCATTTCGCTCGAACGGTTGGAGAGGATGGCGCGGGCGGTGGGGTGCGACCTGGTGTACGGGCTGGTTCCGTGGGAGCGGTCGCTGGAGGATCGGGCGATGGAATTGGTGGAGCGGGAGGTGTGGAGGAAGAGGTATACGGCGATAAAGGCAGGGACTAAGGGACTAGGGACGTAGGGACTAGAAAGGCGGGGCGCGGCGGGTCGGCAAGGCGGCGAGTTAGCGGGGCGTATCTGACGGGGATCGCGCGGCATCCAGAGCCGGTGGTGGAAAAGCTGGCTAGCTGAGTTTATTCGCCCGGGCAGGTTGGGAAGAGCGAGACCCGGGGGTTGGGACTCGAAGTTTCCGGGGGAAGCGTGGCGGGAAGTGACAATCCTGATCTTCGAACCTGCTGGACCAGTCTTATCCCGAATCGGTTCACCGCCCTAATATGTTCAAAATTGTCTCGAACCTTGCGCGGGCTTTTTGGAGAATTTCCTCGAATGACCACAAATGCAGACCCGACATCGCCTGCTTTTCGCGAATTGCCAGGACAGATGGGTCGTACTCGCGGCCAACCAGATACGTGACGAATTTGATGCCGGGACGGTGATGAAGAATGAGGCCCTCGTATTCCAAAGCTTGGGTCACGTGGGCCATCTGGACTTTCTCCTTAGGCCTCTTGAACTCCATTATGACTGCCTCTTTGCCGCCGTCGCGAGATCGGCAAATCAAGTCAGGTCGAATGTCTCCTCGATTCTTGTAGAGTTCGCTGATTTGGCCATCGAGGAGGGTCTTTAAGGGTTTGTCGGAGGACCACAGCTCAAGTCCTTCCTTTACCAGCCAAAGGTTATTCTCGATTAGCTTGTGCAGGTCGATTTCATATGATTTGTTTGATGAGACCAGTTCCTCCAGCCGATGGATGATGTTGATCTGCGTTTGCACGATCCCCGCGACGCTATTTAGCTGCGACAGCCCCCATTCGTTCACGAGGCCTGCCAGCTTCTCTGCCTCGCGGACATCCGCCGAGGCGATGGCGCTCATTAACTCTTTGAGGACGTTGGATTCGTAATAGCGGAGCACCCACTCAATAAGATTCCCGGCGTCGTCATCGGAGGCGGTCTTTAGTTTTGCAATGATGCCGCGGACTACTTTTGAGGCCGTGCCTCGGACATGTGGAGGCAAGGCGTCGAGGCGCGCCTTGATCGCAGGTGAACCTAAAAGTTTGTCAGTTCGCTTTCTGGTCTCCCCCTCATCGACGCCCTGGATGACCTTGAGGATGAATTCGTAGGCCCATTGCCGGAACTTTTTCACCACCTCGGAGTCTTCGAGAAAGCCGTCACGCGATGTCTTAATCAGGTCATGCCTGTCTCCGTCGGGGTTCTCCGGGTCGAGAAACTCGGCGTTGATCTCGCCAACTATCTTCTCCGAGGTAAAGAATCCGTGCGAGCGCGTGTCTAGTCCAAAAAGCTGCGGCTCCTGAACTATCCGACCGCGCACTCTTACAGAAAGGCCGGGGTCGTTCTGACGCGAACTTGCAATCACATAAAAACCGGCCACTTCCCCAACTCCGGGAATGCTCTCCTTAAATACAGTCTTCTCGCCTGGAATATCCTCGGCCGTGCACTCGACATTGTTGACCGTGATGCTGAATTCTGGTTTCTTCGGCATCGTGCTGTACAGATGCTGACGAATAGTCTCCGGGCTCGGCAGCTGCAGGCCTTCGTGGAGTTGGAGAAGCTCGATGGACGTTCCGTTCTTCAGCTTGGTCTTGGAGACGGTCAGATCGAATTTGTGTCCGAGGAGTTCTTCGATGCCATCGAGTTCTTTCCTGTCGATGGTGATTGAGGTTTGGGTGCCCTCGTGACGTGTGGTGAGCCGGATTTGTGAGGCAATTCCGAATCCTGCGAGCTTTCCGATCCCTTTGCTGCCGATGACCAGCCTGCCGGATTTAGTGCGATCACCGTCTTTGCGGCGATTGCGCCCGATATGCAAAAACTTGGCTTTGAGGTCCTCGGCGCTCATGCCAATGCCGTCATCCGTAAGGGTGATGGTGGCGCTCTCATGGATCACGTCTGGAATGGACACGTTCACGTGATGTGCGTCTGCGTCATATGAGTTTGCAACCAACTCGGCAAGGCACTTTCGTACGCTGTTGTAGGCGGAGATTCCAAGATGCTCTAAAATGCGGGGCGAAAACGTGAACTCCGCCTTCATTCCGGTCATGACGTCCCTTTCGTTTGCTCGTCCACTGTACGCTCGGCATCAATCTTGGCGCTGAGCTACCACCGCCCGTCCTAGGCGTCGCTCCCTGGACCCTGATTTTCAGCATAATCCCACGCCCACCGGCGGAAGGGCACCTTGCCCCAGTCAGCCTGTCGCTGCGTGCAATGTTCTGTTATAGAACATTTTTTCGAGAACCACCCTTTACGCTTGCTCTGTGCCTAAGGCCGCGAGACGAAAGAACATATCGGGCAGGCGTATTGCCGAAGCGCGCGGCCACGCGCAGCCTCCGCTTACTCAGGAGGAGCTTTCGGGCAGGCTGGCCCTTCTCGGGGTCCAGTTGGACCGGGCGGCCGTTGCCAAGATTGAAGGTGATCGCAGAGGAGTTCTTGATTTCGAGCTCAAGGCGATCGCGGAGGTATTAGAAGTTCCGGTCGATTGGCTCTTGGGGGGCGGTCGTTGAAAGACGCGTCTTCCAAACTGCGAACTGCCACGCGACGTGCCAAATCGGACGTGGCAAACAAGCTTGTCAGCATGTTCCTGCACGAGTTGAGTCGGAAGGTCTCCAAAGAGTTCGGCATGACCGTTGAAAGTGAAGAATACTCTCAGCGGGTTAGGCAGTTCTTCGGGAATCGTTGTCCCTACTGTTCCGAAGAGTTGTCTGCGGACGGCGCGGTGGTAGAGCACCTGAATGGGATGAACCGTTATCGCGCAGGCCTGCATATCCCTGGCAACGTGCTCGTAGCTTGCAGAAGATGCAACAGCGAAAAGCGCCGCGATGACGCAGCGAAAACCCTCTCGCTCGCAAGGACGGGCTGGGAGTCCTTTCTCTCGCACGACGGATCGCGCTGTGTAGCTGGCTGTAGGACCTGCGGCTACTGGAGGCGGGTTTGGGTAGACAAAGATGAGCGAGGCAGGAAGCTTTTGGAGAATCTAGGTTACATTCGGCAGTTTCATGCGCAGTTCAGCGGGAGTGTTGCTGCGGTCTCCGATCTTGAGAATCGGCTTCCATCATTGCTTACAAGGTTGTATACAGACTGTCAGGATTTTGCCGAGCGCGAGATCAGGGCACTCCTTGGTTCAGTTGAGGCGTTCAACCGCGCTGGCCCTGGGTACGAAACAAGGGCTGGCCAATTGCCTCGCGCCTAAGACTATCTATCGGTGGCTAGGGCCGCGCCCCGCCCGAAAGGTCGCGGCTGATCCATTTGGGGCGAGCTTTAAAGCTGTGTTCCCTGACGTTCGGTCGAGCTCCTGTAGCGGCGGGCTGCCATCTGGATTGCCCGTTTCATGGAGAAGCCGTTCTGGTCGCAATAATGCGCGAAATCAGCGAGGATGTCCGCTATCTTGCTTTCTTGATTCGAGCGGATTTCTGCTTTGGTCGCTGAATATAGGTAGTCGTCGTCTCGGGTCCGGTCAAGGAATCCGATGACACTCGCCGCCCATTTTGCCCGACCCTCGTTCATCGGATCTGCGCTTGGCTGGATCGGGTCCTTTTCGGAACTCCTCTTAGGCTTGCTCACTGCTCGTGCTCCCGATTTCGATGGTCTGGCCGTCCGCTTTTGGATCGCGCCTTTATCGTATATCGGCTCTTGGTGCACAGATCTTCATCCTTCAAATTGCAATCCATATTTGATGGATGTTACGCGGGCGGGCCAACGCACATGGAGGCGGAAGCGAAATCCTAGCCGATGGAGCGCTCTCCGGACGAGCATTTCCGGCTTTGTGTCCTTTGAACGGATCTTCGCCATGTTGGCAGACCGTTCAGCGGAAGGACGGGCTGTTTGGGGCTTCGCCATGTGCCTCAAAGGAAGCACGCGTTCTCGCTTCCCGCGAGAAATTCGGTAACACTCGATCGATAGAATGACGCCAAGCGATTTAGGCTCCATTTAAGCGGAATGAAAGCTGTAGATAAAGATACCCCACCCCCGCCAGCGCCGCGGCTGTACGCGCACCGGGGGAGCGGTACTAAATGAGGGGTCCAGTTTATTCTTCCTCGATTATGTGTTTGGTGTCGGCGAAGATTTTGTGGCCGACTTGGGCGCGGCTACGCCGCGTACTTCATTTCTCGAAAAGTGGGTGGGTGGGTTTTGGCGCGAGAGGACTCGCGCCCTGATACAAAGCTCGTTGGCTGTTGTGGGTGAGGTTTCAGCGGGTTGCCGAGATTGCGGCTAAGATGGGTGCACAGACTTAGGCCAGCTTGCTTTGTATCAGGGCGCGGCTTTCAGCCGCGCCGGAATGCGCTTCCTTAAGGAATCGGGGCTTTAGCCCCTGCTATGGCACGGCCCGTTCGCAATGCGCCGCAAGAAAATGCGCTGAGTTCTTCGCGCACATTCTTCGCCACAACCAAGACCCATGCGGGGCGGCGCCTGCTGCAATCTGAACGGAACGCGGCCTTGCTGATCGATGTTCTGCGCTCGTATATGGCCGCGGGAAAATTCAAGGTGCACGATTTTGTGGTCATGCCGGATCACGTGCATGTGCTTTTGAGCGTTCGCGACGATATGACGATTGAAAAGGCCATGCAACTGATCAAGGGCCGATTTTCGTATCGACTGAAGCACGAATGCGGCTATTTGGGAGAGGTTTGGCAGGTTGGATTTTCAGAGTCGCGGGCCGACGATGCGGCGAGTTTCGAACGGCATCAGAGATATATTGCGCAGAATCCGGTAAAGGCTGGGTTGGTGGAGCGTGTTGGCGAGTATTCGTATTGCTACGGCTATTTGGCGGAGAAGAAGCGCAGGGGCTGAAGCCCTGTTTCTTTTTGTGGCTGGTTGCGGCGCGAGTAAACTCGCGCCCTGATACAAAGCCTTAGGACGATGCGGGAGTGGCGTCGAGGCGCATTGCAGGGGCTGAAGCCCCACATCATTTTTTCAGGCCGTTGCGGCGCGAGTAAACTCGCCCCTGATACAAAGCATCGAGACGGCGGGGGAGATGGGCTGGGGCACGGTGCGAGGTTTGATCGCGGCTTCGCCGCGTGCTTGATTTCTCGAAAAGTGGGTGGGCGGTTTGCGGCGGGAGTGAACTCGCGCCCTGATACAAAGCTCGGCGGCGCGATGCGGGTAGTGGGGAGTTGTGAGTGAACAGCGGACCGTGACCGTTGGTCAACTGTCGGCTGGATTCAGGTCGAACTCGCTGGAACACGCGGTCCCTGGCGCTTGACAACCCACCGATCCCGGTCTTAAATGCAGGGATGAAATTCTGCTGGCTGCTGAAATTCCGCGAGGCTCGGGTGGTGCTTGGTGCGACCGCGTTCGCTGGGGGGAGCATCATCCTTTGCGCCGCGCTTGCCGGATGTGCCTCCACGGCTTTAGCGAAGAACGCCACCACTCTTTCCGCCGCATTGGCCCCTGTCGTTGATCAATCGGCTGCCGCGTATCGGGATGCGGTGGCCCTTCATGATCTGCGCGCCGACTACGAGGCGGTGGTTGCGTACGAAAACAAGGACGCCTCGTACAATCCGCGCAACGTCCCGGTGCTGATGTCGCAGAAAGATATTCAAGCCAGGCTCTCAGTTCTGGCGGCGCTACAGGTTTACTCGGAGTCCCTGATCGAGATAACGCGAGGTAACGACTCCCCGGAGCTGGATGCGGCTGCAAAGTCCGCAGGAGACAACTTAACTTCGCTTGGCAACGACGTGGCGCCGTCGATTGAAAATGTGCTTGGGATTGCCGCGGCTCCGGGGTCGACGACCACGACAACCGTCACCACGGTCTCGGGCTCGAGCAGCTCCACCAGTTCGTCTTCGTCATCGACGCCTGCCGCCGCACTATCGCCGGAGGTTAGGAACGGCATCAGCACCGGAATCGACACACTCGGACAGTTTTTGGTGAACCGGATGGTGGAGAAAGAGCTGCCGGGCAAGATCGAGGAGATGGACCCCCATCTTCAGGCGCTTTGCAAGGCGCTTGCCGACGACATTCAAACGCTTCAGGAGCTTGACCGGAGCGACTACGACCGGATCCTCAACCTGGAGAAGCAGTTCATCCTCGAAGATGAGCAGCCCGGCAGGAATGTGGATCCGCAACAGCACCGCGCGGAGATCATGAAGCTGCCGGAAATTGCCCGGCAACAGCGGGAGGCCGACGAGAAGCTGACAGCTCTTCGCGAGGCGATCAATAAACTGGCGCTGACCCATCATGCCCTGGCCACTGAGGCGCAACACAACACTCCCGAAACCTTAAAAGAGAAACTGGGCGAGCTCGCCGACGCGGGAAACAACCTCGGCAAGTTCTACTCATCGCTGCCGACAGACTGATCTCAAAAGGAGCAGGACCATGGCCACGCCGCCTGTAGACAATCTTCCCGCCAACCCAACCATTCCCCTTTCACCGGAAGCGAAAGCAGCCTATCAGGCGCTAGAAGAGACGATCCAGGCCGGCATAGACAGCACGATGGACGTGGCTGCGATTCAGGCGTTAAACGCGTGGTGGGCGGAGGTAGATCAGGTGCTCACCAAGGACGGCGAGTACAAGCTCAGCGCGGACACGGCCATCTTTGAGGCGCTGCGGAAACAAATTGATTACACCAATCAGGGCCTCAAGAGCTTGCGCGACCAGATTTCATCGATAGCCTCCGATTTCGCCATGGCCGGCGACGTCATCGCAGCGATCGATAAAGTTCTGTCGCTTTTCCCAGGAGCATGAATTTTCTCTGGCGGGAAAAGGGGGGAGATAGGTGAGCAGGAGATAGCTAGCCATCCCTCCCGCGGTCAAACTGCGGAAAGGATGGGGGCGACGGGCCTCTGCGGGCGCGCGCGATTATTTGAGGTCGTCGGGGAGGTCGTAGTCGCTTAGAGGAAGTAGGGAGGCGTCGCGCTTCCTTTGCTCGTCCCAGGGGCCGGGCAACTCGGGCTCGTTGCTGATGTTCGTGACCCAGGGTTGCGGGCCGCGGGCCTTCTTGATTTCGGGCGGGGCTTTATCCGCGCCGGTCATCCCGACGAGGAGACGCGTGCCGGTCATGTTGCCTTTTTTAGCCTTGTTGACGAGGGCCTGGGCGATGAGGGCGGATTCGTCGATGACTATTTTGTCGACGGCTTCGCGAAGACAGGCTCCGCCGCTGCCGGGGGGGGCTGGGGACTGCTTGGCTGGGGAGCGTTTGCGGCCGGGCTTCGCGTGTGGCTTTTGGGGATCGCTTTCGGTCTTCGGAGGGTTGCGTTTCTTGGTTGGCTGCTTCATTCTGGTCACCTTCTGCACGATGATTGCGATTGGATGTCTTAAGAGTAGCTAGAAATGGGGATGTTTTCTGCAAGTGGAAGGCGCTGGAAATAAGCAGCTTAGAAGATATTTAGATTGACGGGGGAAAGATGGGGACTAAGGGACTGAGGGACTAGGGACCAGGGTGAGTGCGAGTGTGAGGGCGCACGGCAAACCACTGACCACTACCCACTGCTCTTACGCCGCTAGCTCGCTGACTGGGCGGCTTGCTGCTCCTGCGGAGCCTCAAAAAACTCCAACGCGCGGATGAGGTAGGACTTGATGTCCTTGCGGTGGACTACGGCGTCGAGGAAACCCTTTTCCAGCAGGAACTCGGCGCGCTGGAAGCCTTCGGGGAGTTTTTGGCGGATGGTCTGCTCGATGACGCGGGGGCCGGCGAAGCCGATGAGCGCGCCGGGCTCGGCGATGTTGAGGTCGCCCAGCATGGCGAAGCTGGCGGTGACGCCGCCGGTGGTGGGGTCGGTGAGCACGGAGATGAAGGGGACGCGGGCGTCGTCGAGTTGCGCGAGGGTGGTGGCGATTTTGGCCATCTGCATGAGGCTGACGACGCCTTCCATCATGCGCGCTCCGCCGGACGCCGCAATAATGACGAGGGGCTTCTGCGTGAGGCGGGCGCGATCGACGGCGCGGGCAATGGTTTCTCCCACTACAGCACCCATGGAGCCGCCGATGAAGCCGTACTCCATGACGCTCAAAACAATTTCGTGGGGGCCGAGGCGGCCGAGGGCGTTGAGGATGGCGTCGTCGAGGCCGGTTGCTTCGCGCGCCTTGCGCAGGCGCTGCTTGTAGGGCCTTACGTCGACAAAATTCAGCGGATCGGTGGAGCGCAGGCCGGTATCGACGAGCTCGTAACCCGGCTCAAGCAGCAGATTGATGCGGGCGCGAGCGCCAAGCTTGAAGTGGTGCTGGCACTTGGGGCAGACCATCAGGTTGGCTTCGAGTTCGGCCTTGTAGAGAGGCTGGCGGCAGCTGGGGCATTTGACCCACAGGCCCTCGGTGCGCACGCTTTTTGCGCCGGTGTCGGGACCGTTATCGCCGGCCGGGGCGTTCTCCGGAGCGGGATAGTCGGCGTTCTCGCGCTTGAACCAGGTCATACCGAATGCAATTGTAAATGGATGGGGCGTGGACTGGCGGGCGGCGGCTAGTACTCGATGCCGCGCTGGGCGAGGATGCCTTTCTGGTAGGCGTGCTTCACTTCGCGCATCTCGGTGACGGTGTCGGCCAGCTCGATGAGCAGGGGGTGGGCGTTGCGGCCGGTCAGGATCACGTGCACCATCTCGGGCTTGTTGCGCAGGGCTTCGGCGACGACTTGCGGGTCGAGCATGTGGTAGCTGATGGCGTAGTTGATCTCGTCGAGAATGACCAGGTCCCACTCGCCGGAGTCGATGGCCGCGCGCGCCTCGGCCCACGCCTCCTGGATGAGGCGGACGTCTTCGGGATCGGCTTCCGCGCCGCCGATCTTCACGAAGCCGCGGCCCATTTGTTTGAGTACGAAGTTCTCACCGAAGGCGGCGGCGGCGTCCAGCTCGCCGTAGTGCCACGAGCCTTTGATGAACTGGAGCATCAGCACTTTCATGCCGCAGCCCACGGCGCGCAGAGCGGTGCCGAGCGCCGCGGTGGTCTTGCCCTTGCCGGGGCCGGTGTTGATGAGGATCAAGCCGCGCCGGGAATCTGTCATGCTTGCAGGGTCTCGCCTTCTTAGTGTCCTGTGTGGTACGGGTGGCCCGTGAGAATTGTACAGGCTCGGTAGAGCTGCTCGGCTACCACGAGGCGCGCAAGCTGGTGAGCGAGGGTCATCGGGCCCAGAGATAAAAGTCCGCCGCGGCGCTTGGCTTCGGCCAGCGCTTCTGCTGACCATCCATCGGCGGGGCCGACGGCAAACACCACGTGCTGAAGGCCCTCGTCGCGGCGCTTTCCCAGCCACTCCGCCAGCGACTTGGAGGTCATCTGCCGGCCGCGGGCATCCAGCATCAGCACTGCGGCCTCGGTTCTGCCGCGTTGTTTGCGCAGCCAATCGAGGAATGCGGCTTCGCTGCGGAAGGCTTCGGTGCTGCATCGCATCACCCCAGCGCAACGCTGGAGATAGTTGTCTATGAGCCCCTCGTAGCCGTCCTTCGCTCCTGCCCGGGCGCCGATGTGGGCCAGTGTGACTTGCATGGAGAGGAGAATACCCTAAAAACCGCCGTTTGGTCCGTGAACGAGCGAAGAGAGAACCGTCCCAAAATCTGCGGGATATGTCCAATTTTGGGAATATGGACCTTATGATGTATGAGATTCCATATTTCCCTTAAAACAGGCCTGTAGTTGATGTGTTAACAAGTCTTTTATTTTCTGTAAACAAGGATCATTTACCGGACTCTGCGAGAATGGCACGCATCGTGCAATCAATGGGCAAAGGCTCATGCGGGAGAATGATTGTTTTGGTGGATCGTTTGTTCAAGATTGCCAATAAGTTCACCCGCACCGGGACACAGGGTCACCTCAAGTGCACCTGCATTCGCTTGGATGGCCTTTCGGGTTCGTAAATTTCAGTATGGCTGTTGATTTTGAAACAAATTGCGAGATCGGACTTGCCCTCCCCGTCGAGCCTCCGAAAGCGCACAACCTGGATCGTGAAGGGTCTTCTCGGGGCCTTCCGGTGCAGAAAAAGAATCTTGGAGGAGTTCTAATGCGTTTTTTCCGTTTACAAGGCATTGCTCTCGTGTTTGCGTTTGCGTTTGCACTGGGATTCGTCGTTGCAACGCAGCAACCGTCCGCCTATTGCCAGGAATCCACCGGTGGCCTGCAAGGCACGGTAAAGGATCCGTCCGGCGCCGTTGTGCCCAGAGCAACAGTTACGGCCACGACGCCTACACTGGTCGGCACCAAGGTCACAGAATCCGACGCGTCTGGATACTACCACTTCTCGAACCTGCCCCCCGGCACGTACTCCATCAAGGTCGAGGCAAAAGGGTTCGAGACGCTCAAACGCGACGGCTTGGTGATCGAGGTCGGCCACTTGCCCACTATCGATCTGACCATGAAGGTCGGCGCAGTGAGCACTGTGGTTGAAGTAAACGAGAATGAAGCGCCACTGATCGATGAGACCACGACAACGACGCTGACCAATATTCCGCAACAGGCTCTTGCGAACCTGCCGCACGGCACGTCTTTCCAGTCGGTGATTCAGTTTGCCCCCGCGGCACGCCAGGAACCCTTGATGGGCAACACCGCCGCCGGCAATGGGTCCGGCAGCACTTCTCCCGGCAACGGCAGCAACGGTGGAGCGTTCGGATTCTCCATCGGCGGCGGCTCGGACTCGGAGAATTCCTACCTGGTCGAAGGCCAGGAGACGGCCGACATCATCGGCGGCTACTCCCACACGAACGTCCCCATGGATTTCATCTCGGAAGTGCAGATGAAGACCTCGGGCGTTGACGCCGAGTACGGCGGCGCGATGGGCGGCGTAG
>Ga0302200_10001827_pt1 | contig 19351 bp, 15 predicted proteins | sample II_Bog_N3_1_FD_194585 | JGI IMG/M metagenome (GOLD analysis project Ga0302200, IMG submission 194585) | Peat permafrost microbial communities from Stordalen Mire near Abisko, Sweden - II_Bog_N3_1 | ecosystem: Environmental > Terrestrial > Soil > Wetlands > Peat | place: Sweden: Abisko... | reverse complement strand
TAAAAACCCAGGGCAGGCTCCGCTTGCAAAAACTACGTACTCCGCCTCAGGTTCATCACGAATGATAGAAACATTCGGGCATACGTTGCGAAAACCATTTGTGAGTAGCATAGCTTCCATTCCCCCCGAAGATCGCGGGTCAATTGCGACCTTAAGCTGACGGGGGAGTGGTTGATCTTTGCTTGCTCGGGCAGCCGCCGCAGAGGTGGACTGTGCCGATGTCCCCACAGCCCCCGCCAGCACCGCCAAGGCCACGCACGGGCCAAGGAATTTTGCTCTCATAGTCCTACCTCATCTCTGATTGCTAACTGACAATAGAGCCTCACAAGCGGGCCGGAAGCACACCCTCTGTGATCGGTGCGACCGAATTACGGACAGGTGCCTTTCTCTAGCAGAGCGACTCGTGCAATCACATCGTTCAAGATGCGGAGTCTCAGAGTAGTCAGTTCGGGCGCGAATTTCTCAATATCAGAATTGGTCAAGTTGGCCATCGCTTCTATGTTCACCTCATCTTCGATTGAGTCGAAAATGCTTTGTAGGGAAAGCGAAAGGCTGAGTTCGTCAGACACGGTGCGCTTCACTCGAAGTTTGGCTACCTTTGTGTGGATTCTGTCAATGTCCATTAGACCTATGTTCCGATTCTCCACGATGCTTTTGCCCAGTCCATACGAGATTCGTGCATCCGTCTCGGGGTCGATGTTTTTGAGCGCCATCTCCCATTTTGGAAGCTCCGCCTCTACCTGAAGCAAGAATGTCTTGTAATCGGCATCTGTCATCAGGCGCTTATCGCTGACCTGAGACTGACTCACAACGGGGGATGCACACAAGAGGACGACAAGCGCGACGGCCAAGGCGCGGGATTTGGTCGCCCCAGCAAAGTATGGGAATATCTTGGACATTTGCAGTTACCCCGAAATAGGCGTTCTTGTGTCTCATGCGACACAACGCAGCTTCATCCTAAAGCCATGCTGAGGGCATGGCAAGCGACATTTGCGTGCGCGTCGGGCGCAAGATTCGGGCATTGCGCCGAGCGAAAGGATGGTCACAGCAATTGCTCGCCGACCATGCGGAGCTGGAGCGGGCGCATCTGTCGCGGCTGGAAGACGGCAGGCGGGAAGCGGGGTTAAGGGTGCTGGAGCGGATCGCAATTGCGCTGGAAGTGGAAGTGGAGGATTTGGTGCGGCGCGGTTAGACGCCTGATTCCCACTTCTTCGATGACTTGCCGCCTGTGCTCTGGAGTAAATTTGCAACCATCAATTCCACGGTGGGGTATTCAAAAGATTAGATCGAACCAAGCCGCCTTCCCGATCTGGCGCGCCGGAGGCTCGGCGATCCGGCTGGATGGAACCATAGGGGGTCCAGTGCCCTGTGTCGTTCTTGTGTCGTTGTTTGTGTCGTAACCATGCCATCCCTTCCGGTGCCGGGCCGTGTCGGATCGTTTCACTCAGGCTCATACAAAAGGCAGTGAACATGCGCGAAATCAGCATGGACACTACCTCTCCGTGTCACTTGGTATTCTTCGGTTTCGCTCCGTCAGAGTCCACTCTCTGAATTCGCAACGAGGAGGCCAGCGGTTCGATCCCGCTCAGCTCCACCATACTATCTGACAGCCTGCGTCCCTCCATCCCCACGCGCGTTTTGCCTGCGCCGTTGCGGGTTTACCGCATCTCAATCTAACTCAACCGATCGGCTGCCCCAGGGTCCCTTGCATTTGGGGACCTGGGATTGGAATGACGAATGCTTGTTACGGCTGCCCAGTCACCATTGCCGCCGGTTTAGGCTTCGCCGCCTGCAACTTCGCCAGTGACCGCCGAAGGTGATGCTGAAATTGCCGCCAGTCCCCATTGTCTGGGCCGAGTTCCAGAACGGTAGCATTTGCCGTGCAGCCGCCGTTCTTCGTCCTCAGTGCTACCTTTTGGGTGTAATGGCCCCGTGCGCCAACCACCACGAACCATGCCCTCTGCGCAGCATCGTCCTCCAAAATGACGGCGTAATTGCCTTCGTCTCCCAGAGTGGCTTTCAAAGCCGCCCAAAGATCGTTGGACGAAACCGGATAGACGTCCACTGGTTTGGCAAACGCCGGACCGCCAAAAACCACGACAAGAAATAACGGGATAAGAAACTTGCGCATGATCGTTCTCCGGGTGGCGAGCACGTACCTAAGTCAAATCCCGGCCCTCATGGCGCTCGCAACTCGGGATTATATACCCGCATCCGGCTGAGACTCTGTGATGTTCGGAGCCGACAGGTGGGGTGGGTGGGTTCCGATCTCTCTGTCCCAAGCAGCTTTGATTAAGCTTGCTCAGCATACGAATTCCAATCCGCGCCGCTGTCCGGTTTCGGACAAGCAAGTTCAGTTCCGGACAAGCCGAGATATCGACCACGCTCCCTTCCGTGTGCAAATCCTTTCAGAATCATTCTCTTACTGTTCCACATTGTTTGGCGTGCCGCTTGCCTCACCCATCCCGTGGCATTCCGTGCATGGAGGCGTCTATGGGAAATCTGTTGCAGGATATTCGGTTCACTTTTCGTCAGCTCAGGAGGGCGCCGAACTTCGCTATCACTGCGGTACTCACGCTGGCCCTTGGCATCGGCGCCAACACTGCCATTTTCAGCCTTGTGAACTCCTTTCTGTTCAAGCCGCTTCCGGTTAAAGATCCCCAGCAGATAGCCACTCTCACTTACCGTCAGAACCATGGACCGCTCAGCCGCACTTTCACGTTGCCCGAATTCAAAGCGATCCGCGACCAAAGCCGAAACTCGTTCGGCGACATTTTTGCGGTCACCGCGGGCCTCGATGGATTCGCCACGGAAGGAAAGCAGCCGGAGCGAATCACCACGGCCTATGTCACCGGCGACTTCTTCAGTGCGCTCGGAGTCGAACCCGCGGCCGGGCGGCTGTTCCTCCCCACTGAAGGCGAAGTTCTCGACCGCGACCCGGTTGTGGTTCTCAGTTACGATTTCTGGCGGAAGCGATTCAATGGCGATCCAACGGTGATTGGGCGGCAGGTAAAGGTCGACGGTCACACCGTTTCGGTGATCGGCGTTGCGCCCCAAAAATTCTATGGCTTGCCCTCCATCGTATTACCACCGGCAGCCTATATGCCGTTGTCGGAACTCACTGTCGAGGGCATCCCCGCGGATGTCATAAACGGCTGGAACAGTCGGAACTACCTTGTCTACGGACGGCTCCGACCCGGAGTCGCCTTTCGGCAGGCAACCGCCGAGCTGAACGTGGTTGCCGAAAACCTGATGCGACAGCGGCCGGACGATGAAAAGCAAATGGAGTTCGAAGCATATCCTGAGGCCAGATTGCGCATCGGCGGCGGTGGCAATCCGAACGCGATCATCGTAGTTTCAGCCCTGTTCCTTGGCCTTGCCGGCATGTTGCTGCTGCTGGCCTGCATGAATGTGGCGAATCTGGTCTTGGTGCGCGCCACGGTGCGTGAACGGGAAATGGCCATCCGCGCCGCGCTTGGCGCTCAGCGATTCCGACTCCTTTGGCAAATGATCACCGAGAGCGTCACGCTGGCGCTCATTGGCGGAGCCATGGGTGTGCTGCTCGGCATGTGGGCCAGCACGGCGCTCAGCCATGTCGACCTGCACTTCGATATTCCCATCTCCTTCTCGTTCGAATTCGACTGGCGAATCTTTCTCTATTCCTTTGCAATGGCCTTGCTGGCCGGCGTTGTGGTGGGAATCGTGCCTGCGTTGCGGGTCGCAAAGGCCAATGTGAACGCTGCTTTGCATGCGGGCGGCCGCGGCGTCACCAGGGGGCGGCATTGGATGCGCGATGCCCTCGTCGTCTTGCAGATCGCCGGTTCGTTGGTCCTTCTGGTTGTGGCCGGCCTCTTCGTGCGCAGCCTTGCGGCTCTTGAGACAACCGATTTCGGTTTCAAGCCGAATCACGTACTCAACATCTCCTTCGACACAAGCTTGATCGGGGTTAACGATACTCGGGCGCGCGGCCTCAGGGACACCATTCAGACACGTCTTGGTCAACTCGCGGGAGTGGAGGCGGTCAGCGTAGCAAGCGAAGTTCCAATGGGCTATTTCAGCGGAAACACCGACTCGGTCGACATCGACGGAGCTGTCGTTCCGAAAAATGCTCCCGCATCCACTTCGGGCATCAATGTCGTTTCACCCGAGTACTTCAATGTCATGGGCATCGATCTACTCCGCGGGCGCGTCTTTCAAATCGATGACGACGAGCGCGGCCGGGATGTTGCCATCATCAGTGAGAGCACGGCCAGAAAGTATTGGCCGAATCAGGACCCCATTGGCCGCGTCTTTCGCTTGGAAAGCGAGAAAGAGCGCAAGGTTGAAGTGGTGGGAGTTGCGCGAGACGTCGAAGTTTCTTCCGCTGGGGAAGGTAAGTCGCAGCCCTACATTTATCTCCCCTACGCGCAGCACTTGAAGGGCAACACGTTTATGACCTTGCAGGTCAAGGTGCAGGGCGATCCGCTTGCTTTAAAGGTAATCGTCGAAAAGTCAATCCACGAAATTGCTCCCGAACTTCCTTTGTTCCAGGTGCAAACCATGCGCCAGGCGCTCTATTCGCTCAACGGGCTCTTGCTGTTTCAGTTTGGGGCCGCGCTGGCCGCCGCAATGGGCGTTCTTGGATTAACGCTGGCGGTGATTGGACTTTATGGTGTTATCTCCTATGCGGTGAGCCAGCGAGTGCATGAGATTGGCCTGCGCATGGCGCTGGGCGCCAGCCGCGGCAGAGTCTTCGGGATGATCTATCGCCAATCGATGGGAATTGTCGCAATTGGCCTGGGAATTGGCCTGGCGCTTGCACTGCTGGTTGCCCGGGCCGTGGGCAGTCTCATCCTGGTCAGCTCATGGGACCCCGTCACCTTCGCCACCGTGGTGTCGGCCCTGATCCTGGCGGCGCTAGCCTCGTGCTATTTGCCCGCTCGCCGTGCCATGACCATGGAACCAATGTCCGCGCTCCGCGAAAGCTGATCCGATTCCCGATCGCACGAAGCCTCCGGCGCAACCGTCTTGCCGTCCAGCCGGAAGCACCGCGCGCCTTCGATGTCGGTGCGGTATGTGCGGACATGTGCCTGCTGCAACTCTTCCAGTACCTCCTGGCGGGGATGTCCGTAGCGGTTGTGCAGCCCGCAGGAGATGACGGCCCACTGTGGGGCCACTCGGGAAAGGAACTCAGAACGCGTGGAACTGACGCTGCCGTGATGACCCACTTTCAGCAAGGTGCTGGCCAGCCCGCGCCCCGGCAGCATGGCCTCGTCAACCATGGCATCTTCAACCGGCGCTTCCGCGTCGCCTTCCAGCATCACTGAGGTTTCACCGAAGGTCATGCGCATCACCAGTGAGTCGTTGTTGGTGGGCGTCGGGCCCGGTTGATAGCCCTTGAAAGGCGCCAGCACGGCGATCTGTGTGCTTCCCAGGGTGAGCGCATCGCCGGCGCGCAGCGAGCGCACCCGCACGTTCAGATCGGCGGCCTCATTCAGCAATGCGTTGTAGAGCCCGAATCGAGGGTTGTTGCCCACCCACAACTCATCGGGATGGAAGTTGCGCAGCACGGCCGGCAGCCCTCCCATGTGGTCCGAATGTGCGTGCGTCAGCGCCACAACATCCAGGTGGCGGATGCCGCGCGACCACAGGGTGGCGGACACAACCTCTTCGCCAATGTCGAATTCCTGCGGAGCCTGCCGCGGGCCTCCGCCAAAACCGCCGCCATCCACCAGCAAAGTCCTTCCCTCCGGAGTAATCAGCAGCAGGGAATCGCCCTGGCCTACGTCGATGGCTTCCATCATCAGCGCGTTGCGCGGGTGGTCGATCGGGCGCGGCGCAACGGCAGCCAGTGCCCCCAACAGCAGCGCGGCCCAGGCCGTGCGGCCCAGCCAGCGAATACCGGACTCCAGCCCGATGTGAGCCAGGGCAATCGCCACTGCAAGCAGCACAACAAATGCAGCAGACTGCCACACAAGCGGCGTTGCAATGCGGTAGTCTCCAAACGGCAGCGAATCGAATAGATGGACTAATCCCACGCCGATGTGCAGCACCAGCGCGGCCAGCATGGCCGGGACCACGGCGGCAGCGGGCCACACGGCCAGCACAACCAGAGTCACCAGTGCGGCCGGGATAAGCGCGGCAAGCAGTGGCAGGATGAAGATGTTAACCGGCAAGGCAAAAATGGTGATGCGATGGAAGTAAACCGCCATCGGCAGGGTCATGGCCAGCTCCACCACGCAGGAGACGGCAAACAGTTCGCCGAGCCGGAAGAGAAAGCGCACCGCCCTGGGGAACAGCCGCCAGGCTATGCGCGTCGCGAAACGGCCACTGGCAGCCGCCTGCAACTCTGCGGCGATCATGCGAAGCGTGACGCGGAACTGCGCCAGCGGCGGGGCCAGTTTGCCGTCGATGGCGATGAGGCGCAGGTCGCGGGTTGCCGTCAGCAAGGGGTGAATGGTGGCTTGCAACAGCGGGGCTGAGACGCCGGCGATCGCCAAAACCGCCAGCAGCGTCATTTGAAAACTGGCGTCGAACAGGCTGCGGGGACTTGCCACCAGCAGGCACAGCGAGGCAAAGCCAATAGTGTTCAGCGGGCTTCGCTCCCGGTAGAAGAGCCGCCCAATCAGGTAGAGAGTGACCATCCATAAAGAGCGCTGGACAGGACTGGCAAAGCCGGTGAAGAGCGCGTAACCAAACGAGGCTACGATGGTGAGTACCGTAGCGGGAATGCGTGGAAGACGCAGCAGGCTCGCGAGCCAGAAGATGCATCCGGCCACAACGGCCAGGTGGAAACCGGAAACCACCAGCATGTGAAAAGAGCCGGTGCGCTCAAAGCCCACGCGCAATTGATGGGTCAGGTAGGTGCGGTCGCCGGTCACCATCGCGGCCAGCATGATGGCGTCTTCCGGGCTCAGGCGCACGAGAGCAGGCTGCCTGTACATCGCAGCAGGCAATGCTAGCAGGCGCGCACTGGCGGCGTGTTGCCACTGGCTCAACCGGCACGCGAAATATCTGCCGGGTGTCGACCCGATCCGCTCCACCTTGTCGAACTTCACCGACGCGGTAGCGGTGATTCCCTGGTCGAGAAGGAATTCCTCGCGGCTCCAGACGCCTGGATCGCGGTAGACCTCCGGCTGCAACAGGCGAGCCGCGACTCGAATGCGGTCGCCGCAATGAAACGGCTGCGGACCGGGCTTTGTTTGCGCACCTGCGGGCCAGCGCACCGTGAGCCGCACGCCGCCAGCGATGGCAGCCTGCTCATCGGATATGTCAGTAACCACTTCGAGGGTGGACACGCGCAGGTCGATTCGTTGCGACGGAGCCTGTTCCGGTTCTGCGCTCGCCGCCTCTCCGGGATCGTTGAGATTCTGCTCGATCTCACCGCGGATCGGCCCGGCATCCACAATGGTTCCTTCCACTGTGCGGGCCAAACCGTTGGAGAGTGCGGCCAATGGCTGCGGAGCGGTTGGATGCGGCTCCATTTGCACGCACCACACGCCCAACAGCAGCCAAAGCGTCCCCAGCGGGAGCCAGGCAATTCGCTGGGCGCGGAAGGCCGCCAGCAGGCTGAGCGCGGCGATCGGAACAAGCGCCACCATTACCAGGCTCGGGCGCAGAGTGAGAACTTCGGCAATGCAGAATCCGGCGGCAAACAGCCAGGCCGCATGGAAGAGCGGTAAGGCGTTCAAGCCGGTGGAGGCCGGACGGTCATGAGCTTGCACGGCAGTGGGTAATTCGTCTTGCATCGCGCCCATAAAACTGGAAAGTGTATATGGGCCACAAGTTTAGTGCATTTTCCAATTCGTTGTAGGTGAGCAGGCGCACTGGCGCCGCGAGGTGCAGACCGCCGTTTTACGGCTATCTCGTTCTTTACCCCCGTGCCGCCGCTTTGCGATTTTTCTCTGTAATAATTGTGGAAAGCCACAAGCCTCAACCGCCCGAGGTTTCCTACTGCGGAGAATCCACGGTGAAGTAGAAGGTGGCGCCCTTTTCAACTTCGCCTTCAGCCCACACTTCTCCACCATGCCGGCGAATAATCCGCTGCACCGTTGCCAGGCCGATCCCGGTCCCCGGAAACTCGCTCGCCGCGTGCAGCCTCTGGAATGGCTTGAACAGGCGGTCGGCCATGTGCTGGTCGAATCCTGCGCCATTGTCGCGAACATAGAACACTGTTTCCGCTCCGCGTTTCGTGCAGCCGAATTCAATTTGTGCGCCTTCGGACTTCGAGGTGAATTTCCACGCATTCCGCAGCAGGTTCTGCAGAACGATTTGCATCAAGCCCGAGTCAGCGTTGACATAGCACCCCTTTTCAACTACCGATGTGACCTTCCTCTTCGGATTGGTCTCGGCAAGCCCCTCAAGAATGGAACTCGCAATCGAACTTAGATTGAGCCGCGTCACACGCAATGGAGCGCTGGTCGACAGCGAAAGATTGAGCAGATCGTCGATCATCGATGACATGGCCACCACCGAAGCGCGAAGCTGCAATACCATGTGTTTCTCTTGGTCCGAGGTCTCTCCGCGATCCGTTTCCAAAATCAGGTAGCACACGTTGCTGATGGTTTGCAGCGGGGCTCGCATATCGTGGGCTACGGTGTAGGAGAATGCTTCGAGCTCTCGATTCGCGGCCTGCAATTGAGCGGTGCGCTCTTCCACGCGCAGTTCAAGATCCACCTTGGCCTGCTCCAGCGCGCGGTCCCGTTGCTGAATCTCGGCAAGCATTTCGTTGAAAGCATCGGTTAGCGATGCAAGTTCGTCGAAGCTCCGCTCAGAAGCGAATCGAAGGGAATAGTCGCGATAGCGCGAAACCATCCGCGCGGTTTGCGCAAGTGAAACTATGGGCTGCGCCAGGATTCGCCGGAACGATGAGCCCACCAGCAGCGCCACCCCAAGGCAGAGCACCAGAATGCCTCCCGCAATGGCGGCAAATTCAAGCGCCTGCTGCTTCATTCCCCCCAGATGCGCATGCACATACACGGTGCCAATCTGCTTGCCCTGAAATCCGATTCGCGAGCCAATCAGAATGTCCGCTCCATGGGTCCAGTGTGCGGGGCCTGGCATTTCCGGCATGGTTGGCGGCTTCAGAGGAAGCGGTCCAGTCTCCGGATATTGCGCAAATAACACGCCCGCCTGCGTGTAAATTTCCGCGTCCACAACGTCGCTTGAATAGCGAAGAGCGGACAGTGTTGCTTCCGCGGATGCCTTATCGTCAAACACAATTGCCGAGACGCTGTTGGCCCCCAGAATTCTTGCTTCCACTGAAAGACTCTCGATGGCAGCGTTGCGGAACGAAAACACATTGTAGGCCAGATACGAAATATAAACCAGGATGAGCGCGATTCCACTCACCAGGATGTTCATCCACGTGAGCTTGGCGGCAATCGACCGCTGGCGGGAAGCTGACTTCATCGCTTACCCTCCTTCCCGGCAGCCCCTTCGACAAACACAGCCACTTTGAGCAGTTCCGAGCTGAGACTAAGACCGGCCTGCTGCGCCGCGGCCAAATTCACGGCGAAGCGAACCCTGTTGTTCTGAAAAAGAAACTGGATTGCGCCGCCGTGCTCCAGAAACTCAGGCAGGGCACTAACCGTGAGCATCGGCTTCTTATTCAGCGCTGCCAGGTCCTTTGAAAGTCGAACGTCCTCAGTCTGCCCAATAAAGACGATCTGACAGCTTTCGGCAGCGGAGGCGGAAGTCAATCGCCGGGCAAGAATCTTGCGCCCCTGCAAGGTTTCATTGGCAATTAGATCGTCGAGTTTCTTGCCAAACTCGTCTTCGCCCAGCAGGCAAATCGAGAACGGCTCAGAATCCATCGCCTTCTCCTCAGGCCACTGGACGAACTTCGCAAAGTTATAGAGATAGGCCGCCTCCACATCGTGGGTAGTAAATCCGGCTGGGCTTTGTGCTTTTGAAAACCGGGGAGAAAGAAACAGAAATATCACGCAGCAGCACATCCAGGCACCGCGAGTCCGCACGTCTCGCGAACGAGAATGCCGAAGATATGCAGGATTTGACTTGCCTGAATTCATCGTTGGTTATCTTATCCACGCTATGCCGCCGTACACGCTGCGGCGTATGCCTACGGGGAGATCGTTGTCGCCTGCAAACTCATGATGGTGCGGTTGAAGCAGGTTGCGGCCGGAAACGGTGAACCGCAGAGATTTGTTCAGCAACCAGCTCGTATGGGCGTCCATCGTCTGATAACTCTCAACCAATTGTGCCGGAAGCCGGCTGACGAAACGGTAGTCGAAATCGAATTCCGCACGGTGCGGCAGGTTGACCTGCGACTGAAGCGTCGCCATGCGATGAGGGCTTGAGCCTTCGTAACTGGCCGCGGTTGCAGTGTCGTCAAAGCCGGGCCTGGGATGCGCATCCAGGCGCAGGTGCGAGAAGTTGCCTTTGAGTTCCCACCAGCCCGCCAACTTCCAGTCCGGCGCAATCTCCACACCGTCGGTATTGCCGTCGATGCCGTTCGCGAACGGAATGTTCAGCACTTCGGCGTCTGTGGGCGTAGTGATGGCGCTGTACGACTGAATGCCGTAGCTCTCCAACTTGTCGTAGTGATTTTCAAAGGCGGCAACATCGGCGTAGAGCTTGCTCGTGACAAGCTGCCGGTACCCCGCCTCAAACCCAAGCAAGTTCTCCGACTTGAAGTTTGGATCGCCCTCTATGTGAACAAGAACAGCCGGTGTGGTCTTGTAAACATCGGTGAGCTGCAAATCCCGATCGAGGCGGCCAGGGGTGCGAACGGCGCGAGAGACGGCCGCCCACAACGTCGCATGATTCACCGGATTCCACAGCAGGCGCGTACTGGGCTGAATCTCAAAGCCGGTGTAGTTGTTGTACTCGAACTTCGATCCCACCGTTAAAGTAAGGTTGGTAGGCAGCAGGCGAAACGAATCCTGCAGAAACGTGCTGTAGATATAGTCCGTCTGCCCATGCGGCTCGAAGTCTACCGTCGGCTGCGTTTGAATAACGGAACTGGGGCTGAAACGAATCCCCCCACCCCAGATCAGGTTCTGCCGCAACAACATGTTGACGTGATCGATGAAGTCGAAATCGACTGTATCCCGCGTCTCCCCAAACTCCGTCCCCTGCCGGTTGGTGTGATCGAAATAAGCGTGGGCGTGCAGGTCCGAACCGCCAGTGTAGGTATGCTGCCAGTTAACAACCACGTCCCCGCCCGAGATGGTGAACGTATCGTCTATCACCAACTGTTGCAGTGGTGCATAGCTGCCGATGCTTATCTCCTGGCCGGATGCCCCAGTGTAGGCGTCTCCCTCCACCGTGAAAGTATCCTGCTTATCGGGGCTCCAGTCCGCGCGAAAGCCCCCGTGAGCCAGGTGCCACCGATCGTAGGCGTCGTTCCCCGCATTCTGCTCGTCCTCGCGAACCATGCCTTTGGCGAAAAGTCGAAACGCCACACGATCGCCCCACCCCATGCCTTCCCTCACGCTCCCGTTGAAACGGTCTACATATCCGCTTTCGCCGGTAACAAGCGTGCCAACTGTGTCCCGCGCATTTCTGGTAACGATATTGATCACCCCGTTGACGGCATTCGCGCCCCAAATTGTGCCGCCGGGCCCGCGGATCACCTCGATCCGCTCCACATCGTCCAGCAGAACATCCTGAACATCCCAGTAAACGCCTTCAAACAAGGGCGTGTACGTGCTCCGGCCATCGATCAGCAACAGTACGTCCTTTGAAAAGGCGCTCCCGAACCCTCTAATCCCAACTGCCCATTGGTCGGCCTGTAGCTCTGCTACCTCCACGCCCGGAACCGTGCGCAGTAAGTCGGGAAGGGTAGTTGCCCCGGATCTGCGTATGTCGTCCCGAGTCAGCACATACACCGCCGCCGGCGTCTGCCATACCGTTTCAGGAACCTTGGAAACGGTAGTAACTTCCACGTTCCCAAGTTCTTCCAGAGACAGGTTTTTCAGCTGGTCTTTCGGCGGAGGAGCGGTGGCGGCGCTCAACCCTGCAGCGCCGCCAAGCCAAAGCAGCCCGCAGGCCACAACGTGACTCAGCCCTTGCGGGACAAAAGCGCGCACGCGAACCATCGATTGGCTCCGAAATCCTGAATTGGCGGGGAACACAGTATGATTCCTGCGACTTTGGATGTGGAATGGATTCAATCGGTTGCCCGGCCCTTCCACCTTTTTTATGTCTGGTCTCTGGTCAGTTCGCGCAGGGTGGAAAGCAGCTTCTCAGGGTTGCCCTTGCGAACGAAACCCTGAACCAGCGGCGCGGTATCGGCAGGAGGGTCATACATATCGGAGAGGATCACAATTGGAACCAACGGATACCTGCCCCTCACTTTTAGCGCTACCTCGTAGGCTGAAATATTCGGAGCCAGGCGGTAATCCAGCAGAACGGCATCCACATCCTCCCCGTCAGGAAATTCCAGGCCGTCGTGAGTAACCAAAGACGGCAACCCGTTGAAACCTGCCTTCTCCACAATCAACCGGTAGATCTCCAGATGCACAGGGTTATCGTCAATAATCAGGATTTTGGTGTTCGGCCTCATTTTGAAGTCCTGCCTCGGGAAGATGACCGACACTAGCACAGTTTCAAATCCTCTTACAACACATTAGTTCTGGACGGAGAACCGCTCGCTGCGAAACGTCATAAGCACACTCCAAGTGCCACAGGTGCAGTCCGCGGAGGCGACAGACCCAATACATCGGCGTCCGCTGCCTCTTAGCCCAGTAACCGAGGCACTCTTCAAGGTCGACGGTCGGAGTTGCTCACCCTCAGGCCGACCAAATCAATGGCATTTGCAGGCTGCGAAAAAACAAATATGGACGGAGACGGGGGCTTAACCCCCGCATGAAGCTAACAGAATCATCGGGGCTTCAGCCCCGGAGGGACGTCCCAGCCGAATTCACACGAGATGCCGAGTTTCTCCGCAACCTCTTCAGCCCCCGAGGGAACGTCGATTCGCAACAACGATTTGTTCGTGGCTTCCCAAAGACAGGCCGAATCGTTCAACGGCCGACAGGGAAAACCCAAAAGCTGCGATCCATTCCTCGCCGGTTACTTCCGACCAGGCGAAAACTCAGCCCCAGCCCCTACGTTTGACCCTGGCGCGTCTGCGGGGAGTAATCCTGAGAATCGCACGCAATTTATGCTCAATGAGCGATTTGACCTGCTCGCGATAGCCGGGGAAAAGCTGACGACTCTTAATTCCCGGCACGGCGCGGATGCTGCGTCGTAAAATACGCCCAATCATCAAAAGGCAAGGATGTCGCGGAACACCTTCGCCTGGCGTCGTGACACTGCGACATTTGCCCCATCGCGGAGTGCGATGTTGTAGCCGTCGCCTTCAGGGGTGATGGATACGACCCGGCGCAGGTTAACAATCTCGGACCGATTGGCTCGGAAGAAGGTCATTGGGTCAAGCCGCGGCTCGATCTGCGCCAGCGAGCGAAGGATCAGCGGCTGGTTGCCCGCGAAAACGACGCGCGTGTAGTTTCCTTCGGAACGCAGCATGCTGATGTCTTCCATCCGCACCAGCCAGCATCGATCTCCATCCCTTACGAAAACCTGCCGGAGAGGACCGCTGCGCAAGCCGAAATGCGTCGCCTCGGAAGGGCTGGCTGGAGGGGCCTCGACAATGCTCGATAGAGTTGGTTGCTGCAACCGTTCGCGCACGCGCCGCAATGCTTCAGCGAGGCGTTCCGGCGCAATGGGCTTGAGCAGATAATCGACCGCATTCAGTTCGAAGCCACGCACAGCGTATTGATCGAAGGCCGTGGTAAGGATAGTTTGAGGAGGGTTGGAGGCAGTTTCAAGCATTTCGAGGCCGCTGCGCCCTGGCATCTGGATATCGAGGAAGAGCAGATCGGGATCGTACCGCTCAAGCATGTCTTCCGCGTCGTCGGCGTTGCGGGCTTCGCCTGCAATTTCAACGTCGGAATGCGCATCGAGCAGGCGGCGCAGCTCCTGCCTTGCGAGCCGCTCGTCGTCTACGATGATTGCTCGCACATTGCCTCCACGTTCTGAAATGGCAGAACGAGCGTAGCGTGAACCCAACCCGGCGGGTCTTCCCTCAAGGTCAGCTCCGCTCGATCGCCATAGAGCAGGCGCAGGCGTTGACGCGCATTGGCCAAACCGATGCCTGTACCGAGGTGCCCGCGAAGGCTGCCCGTATTGCAGATGTCGACCTGAAGCTGCTCCGCGCTCCGGCGTATTCGCATTTCAAGTTCGCCACCCGAGGTCAATTGACTTATTCCATGCTTGATTGCATTTTCAACCAGACATTGCAGTAACATGGGCGGCACCAGAGCGGAAAGGGCCTGCGGATCGATGTCTTGCCGCATGCGCAGCCGTTCCTCGAACCGCACCGACTCCAGTTCGAGGTAAGCGTTCACTGTCGTGAGTTCTTCTTCGACAGAGATAACGCTCCGCTGGTCTTGTCGGAGAGAAGAGCGGAGCAACTCGGCCAGACGCGTGACCATTACCTGTGCTCGCTTGCTGTCTTCGTCGATCATGCCGCGAAGACTATTCAGGCAGTTGAAAAGGAAGTGAGGATTCAGTTGCTGCTGCAGAGATCGCAGACTGGCTTCGCGGATCAGCACCTCGGTGCGAAGGGCGTCGAGCACGGCTGCGTGGCGGCGGCGGGCCCCCTCCACGCCGAGATATATCGCCAGCCAAAGCCCCACCAGCAACGCGCTGAAGAAAACCGTGGAGCCAAATACCGCGAGCACCTGCCCCATCTGGTTCCAATTGAATTGGTGTTCCAGCGCCAAGGACGAGTCGAGCACAATAGTCTGCGACAGGCCTACGAGCAGTGCGCTCACGAGCAGGCGGGGAATCAATGCGCGGTACTGCATCTCGCTCCAACCGTCGAGCTTGATGCGCGAGTGCAGCAAATGTGTACCCAATAATCCCGTGAGACAGTAGGCCAGGTCTATCACGGCCTGCACCGCCCCCCCTTGGTGCAATGGCAAAAGCACGGCGACGAAGTATACGACGCCATATCCACCCCAGCCGAGCGCCTGACACACCCAGTAGGCTCTGCTTCGCCTACTGGGTGCATTCGGCTTGTTCTCGCTCACGGGCATGTTTTGGATATCCTGCCTCTACTGTTGTACCGCCGATAGCTGTTTGCAACCGGCGAGAAACGTGTCTACCTGATTATTGAACCACGAGGGGTCGTCCCACATGACAAAGTGGCTAGCCTGCTGGGCCATGACAAACTGCGAGTGCTTAACGCCAGCATACTGCTGATGGAAGACTGCCGTCACGGTCTCTTCGGTAGCGCCGAAATTCTTCAGTCCAATCCACGTTCCAATGACCAGCACTGGAGTTTCGATCTTGCTCAACTCCGGACGCAGATCGGTGCTGACCAAATCGATCATGGCATTCGTCACCGTCTTTTGATCGGACGCCAGTCCCCACTCGATCAGTGTCTTTTGGTCCTTTTCGCTCGTCGCCATCGAGTTTGTATTTGCACCTGACCGGGTCGCCGCCTGCCATTGTTCGGGCGATATGCTCTGCATGCCGGTCTTCGTCTGTTCAATGGCCGGTTGTGCCGCGGCCAATGTGTCGACTCGAAACCACGCACCCGCCATGAACGGCAGCGAGTCCACAATGATGACGGGACCGACCAGCTTCGGATATTGCTCCGCAAGATCGAGCGCGATGGCGCCGCCCAGACTGTGGCCCATAATGACCGGTCGCTCCAGGCGATTGTCGCGGATGTACTCGGCAATCTGATCCCGCGCCGTGGCAAGGAGCGGCGACGAGATTGGCGGCTCGCCCGCGAACCCGGCAAGCGTGAGCTGGATACAACGAAAGTGATCGCTGAGATGGGCTGCGGTGGCATCCCACGTTGCACCGGAGGAAGCAAGCCCAGGGATCATGATGATGGCGGGGCCATGGCCTGTGGACTTCACCTGGAATGCAGGATAGGTGTGCTCGGCGCCTGCCGCGTTGTGAGCCGCGCCCGTTTGCTGCGCAAGAACGGCAGCGTTGATCAGAAATGCTGCTGAAAGAACAACCGAAAACCGCGATAGTGTCCGGTTGATTGCTCCGAATTTTGCTGAATTGAAGTGCATGTCTACCCTCTGTAAACGACCATAGTGCCGAATCTGCAAAAAGCTGGAGAAAGACGATGAACGGAGGAAATGGCGGGCCGAGCGGATCAGCAACCAGTAGGTCGAAGGTGTCTGAGAAGCGAAGCGCTTCAGGTCCTGCGTTCCCAGTTGGCGCAAAAATCGCCAAGATCCCCACCGAGGGAAGATTAGTGCTGAATTAGTGCTGAGATGTGTGCGGCCAGCGAAGGCTGGCATGAACAGTGGGTGAGAGTCCCACGGGAGTAAAAGTCCAAGCCCCGTAGCTTGAATAGCAGACGGAAACCTGGGGACAGTCGGGATGTTCCCTACGACAGATTCCCAGGTTTCGGAAGCTGGCAACAAGATGCTAGCAGTGCTATCACTTTCCTCATTTTGTAAACGCTTACTTACCCAGTTTGGTGCTCAAAAACGCCCTTATTTGCGCGTTTTTGGCACCAAAAGAGCACTAAAACGGGCTTAAAATGTGTCAAAATGCACTATTTGTCACACGCTAGCCGGAACACATTAGCACAGGTCAACTGGAAGCGGTCCGGAAGTGCGCAATTAACACCACTCACGGCGGTGCGCCAGGCGCCCTTTCTGCCCTCAGGCTGCTTAGCTCAGGCCCGTCATAACCAGCATTCTCGGCTCGGTCATTTCTTCTATGGCGGAGCGAATGCCTTCGCGGCCCAGGCCGCTGTCCTTCACCCCTCCATAAGGCATGGGGTCCAGACGCCATGCTGGAGTGTCGCCGACAATCACAGCGCCCACTTCCAGTTCGCGATATGCGGTGAGGATGCGGCCGGCGTCGCGGGTCAGCAGGCCGGCCTGCAGGCCGAACCGGGAGTGGTTCACATCCGCCAGCGCCTGCTCGAAATCGTCGTAAGGCTCAATGGATACAACAGGACCGAAAACCTCCTCGTCCCGCACCTTCATGCCCACCTTGGTCCCTGTGAGGATGACGGGCGTAATGACCGAGCCCTGGCGCTGCCCTCCGGCAATCAGCTTGGCGCCGCCCTCCACGGCTTCCTTCACCCAGGCTTCCACGCGGTCAGCGTCGCTGGCGCGAATCAGCGGACCGACCTCGGTGGCCTCCGCCGAAGGGTCGCCTGAGACCAGGTTGGCTGTGCATTCGACCACCTTCCACAGAAAGGTCTGGAAAACGTTGCGCTGCACAAAGACGCGCTGCACGCTGATGCACGACTGCCCGGCATAGCCAAAAGCGGCGTGCGCTGTACGGCTGGCGGCGTCCTCAATGTCGTGCCAGTCGTTGTGTACGATAAGTGCCGCATTCCCACCGAGTTCCAGCAGTACGCGCTTGCGGCCGGAGCGGGCCTTCAGCTCCCACCCCACTTTGGCGGAGCCGGTAAAGCTCACCAGCTTGACGCGATCTTCCTTTTCAGCCAGCCAGGCGGTATCGGCGTTGCTGAGGGGGAGAACGGCCAGCGCCTCGCCCGGCCATCCGGCCTTGAGAATCACTTCGCCCAATGCCAGGGCGGTGAATGGGGTTTGCGGAGCCGGCTTCAGAATCACGGGGCATCCGGCGGCCAGGGCGGGCGCCAGCTTGTGGGCCACCAGGTTGAGCGGGAAATTGAACGGAGTAATGGCCAGGACGGGGCCGACGGGAAAGCGCTGCACCAGCCCCCAACGGCCTTCGTTGCCCTCGGTCAGGTCGAGCGGCAGGCTTTCGCCGCCAAGGCGCGCGGCTTCTTCGGCGGCGGTTTTGAAGGTGAGAACGGCGCGATCGACCTCCGCGCGCGCCAGGCGGACGGGCTTGCCGGCCTCGGCTACAATGAGCTGGGCAAAGCGCTCTTTCTGTTCGATGAGCGCGGCGGCCACGTCTTCCAGAATTTCGCGGCGCTTCCAGCGTGGCAGGGCGCGGGTGCGGCGCATGCAGGCTGCGGCATGGTTAACCGCCTGCCGGGCATCGGCCCGGGTGGCCACGGTGACGCGGCCAACCAGCCCCTGGTCCCACGGCGAACGGACTTCGAGGGCATCGCCGTCGATCCATTCTTTGCCGCACATCAAGAATCCCGTTTGCGTTCCCGGCCGCATTTTCATGGTTTGCCGCTCCTGATTGAGTCTCTGCTTAAGATGGTACTCGCGTGGGGCGCGCCTCGCCGCGGATAGCGCGGAATCCGCACCTCACGCCGGCGAAAGAACCCTCGCAAAGGATGCGCAGCGTACGCATATTGCCACACGCTGCGACGTTCGCGCAGACCGCGCAGCATATGCAAATGTGCACACCCAAACGCGTGACAAATAGTGCAAAATGACACGTTTTAAGGCCGTTTTAGTGCCTAAAACAGCGCAAAAGCATGTGTTTTGATGCACATTTGCGCTTCAAAATGCTGGTTTGGGGTGCGAAAGTGCATGCACTGCATGCACTTTTAGCTGTTAGCTCTCAGCTTTCAGCTCTCAGTTATGGCGCGGGACCCCGACCCTCGACCCCGACCCCGAGGGTGCCCCGGCGCACCGGCATGACCGCTGAGATATGGAGGAGCCACTTCCGGGCAGCCGATGAACCGCAAGGAGCTACGCGAAGTGCTGCGAAGGCGTCCGAGAAACCGACATTTCATTGCTGACCAATGGTTCCGGGAACATCCCGCCTGTTCCCGGGTTTTGTCCCCGGGTTTCCCCGGTTTCAGCGTGGACCTAGTGGCGCTAATGCAGGTGTGGTGCCGCCCTGCCGCGAATAAATCTGCGGTCTACCGTTCATCCTGTTACAGGAGGTCGAAGGCTGTAAGGATGCCAAGAAGGCTTCCACGAGTTGGCCCCCTCACCAGCAGCACATGTTCGGCTTTGAAGTGATCCAGTGCGTCCTTGACGGTCGCCTTCTCTTCGAACGTCCTGACGGGTTTCAACACGGTTAGGCCTTCTTCGCGAGCATTCTTAAGGGGCTTCCCGAGGCCCTCTCTGCGGGTTGACCCGTCCCTCTCTGGTCCCAAGTAGATGGCAATTGCATTGTCCGAGACGACGCACCACTCCTCTCCATCGGTCAGCTTTTCATCCTCCTCAAGCACCGGCAGGTAAGAGAAGGAATTCGCGAGCATCTGTTGACGAATGAATGCCACCGGTTGCCAGAGTTCGGCGCAGACTGGGCTTCGAACCATGAAATCCGAAACTTTTGACTCCAAGCAATGACTCAAAGCGTCCTCCAAGACGATCGCCAGATCGATCGCATGCGCTGTCAGGTGCCGGGCAAAGGCGCCTTGATGCAATGCGTCGTTCCGAGCTATCCTCACATGCTCGTACAGTTCACCAAATGGCGCCATGAGGCCCCTAAACTCTTTCGGAATGTCCTCAGCCAG
>Ga0302200_10001822_pt1 | contig 19393 bp, 16 predicted proteins | sample II_Bog_N3_1_FD_194585 | JGI IMG/M metagenome (GOLD analysis project Ga0302200, IMG submission 194585) | Peat permafrost microbial communities from Stordalen Mire near Abisko, Sweden - II_Bog_N3_1 | ecosystem: Environmental > Terrestrial > Soil > Wetlands > Peat | place: Sweden: Abisko... | reverse complement strand
CGGCGGAATCGAGCGGTTCGCGCGCGGCGGCCTTCACATTATCCGGCAGCGAATCGCGCAGCTTCTCGGCGTATTCCAGATGCAGCGGCGTCGGATTGCCGACGTTTGGCAAAACGTGTCGGGTTTTGATGACCGGCGGGCCTTCATCGTCGTCCGACGCGAGAATTGCACCGCCAACGACCGTGCCAAATAGATTCGGCATCGGCGCGCGGCTTGGCCGGGAATTTTCTGCGGGCGCTTGGTCGAGGCCGTCGTAGCGGACATAGGGAAATTTCCCGTCGAAATTCGGATCGAAGACGCGGATGCGATCCGGCAGCGGCGGATGTGTTTCAAGCAGGCCGATGAACGGTTCGCTGACACCGTTTCCGAAAAACATGTGTGACAATTCTTCCGAATGCGCGTGGCTGAGGCGCGAGCCGTTTTCGCCGAGTCCGCCGATTTTTTTCAGCGCGCCAGTGATGCCACCTGGATTTCTCGTAAACTGCACGGACGAGGCGTCGGCGAGAAATTCGCGCTGGCGGCTGACGGCGGCTTGGATGAGCCGTCCAAAAAACACACCGATGTAACCGATGATCAGCAGCGCAAGACCCAATATGGGCAATGGATTTTGTCCGCGACTGCGCCCGCCGCCACGCGCGGTTTGCAAAAGAATCCGCCCGATGATGGCCAGACACAGAATACCGAAAATGGTTCCCATGAGCCGCAGGTTAAGCCGCATGTCGCCGTTGAGAATGTGACTGAACTCGTGGCCGATGACGCCTTGCAATTCGTCGCGCGACAAAAGTTTCATGCAGCCGCGCGTGACGGTGACGGTCGCGTCGCCGGGTTTGTGGCCGGCGGCGAAGGCGTTGATGCCGTCCTCGTCGTCCATGACATAGACCTGCGGCACGGGCACGCCGGAGGCAATGGACATTTCCTCGACGACGTTGAGCAGCTTGCGTTCGTCCGTATCAGCCGTGTTTGAACTGACGAGCCGTGCGCCCATCATTTCCGAAACTGCGCTGCCGCCGGCGGCGAGCGCCATGGTTTTGTAACTGCTGCCAATTAAAATGACGGCGATGGTGCCGAGCGCGACGCCGATAAAAAGTTGCGCGTTCCACAAATCGAACTGCGGCTGTTCTTCGTTGAAACGATGCTGATGCAGTTGAACGCCGGAAAAAATCAGGATTGCCGCAAGGTAAACGGCGACAATCATCGCCGCGACTGCCAGTATAAAGTAAAGGACCAGCCACTTGGTTTTTTTGCGGGTCTTTTCCTGTTGCGCAAAAAAATCCATAGCTTTCAACTGGATTTTCTGACAATTAACATTATCAAGCCGCCAACCAAAGTCGCCACCAATCCCATGCTCCAGGCGACTGCCCGCCATTTCATATTGTCCGAATTGAATTGATGAGTCATGTCCTGAATCGAATGAGAACCAACTTGGAGTAGCGCGACCGAGGCGGTTTTTGTGACGGCAAACGGCAACAAATTATTGCCATCCTGCCGCGCGATGATTGAGACCGTTGTTGCTGGCGTATATTCAAATTTGACTTTCAAATCGCCGATGGCGGGCTGTTTTGGATCCGTTCCAATATAAATTTCGTCGCCGTCGAGTTTTGTCTTCATTTGGAGAGATGAATCCAAGCTGGAAAGATTTTTATCGCTTATCGGCACGGTTTGAAAATTGTCAATCTGTTCCACAAGTTCCGGCGAAAGGAGAAAAGCGCCCAAAGATACCTTTGTCGCTGAAACTGCACGGGCGGGAATTTTCATTTCGGTTGGATTGTCGTGGCCTGAATTGTAAAACGATTGCGAGTTGATGAGTTTTTCGGACCACACCTCCATGTAATTGTAAGTTTTCGTATTTAACAAGGTCGTCGTTTTACCGTGAGAATCCTCCACTCCATACGATGATTTACTTTGGACATTTTCCTGCTCCCATTGCCACATCCACACGTGGCGGCGCAATCGCAAGGCGTCAACTGCGACATTGAATTCGGAATCCGTCAGCGTTTCAGACCCGCCCAATAAGCCGACGACCTGGATAAGTTTGCCATTGTTCTGTGATTCAGGTTTGTCTGGAGAAACCGAAACCGCCGTGCCAAGGCTTTCACGTTCTGGAATCACCACGCGCGCCCAGTAGATTTCCACACCCGTCACCAATCCTATTCCGAAGATGACAAATATAAATCCAACCAGCCAAGCAAAAGCTTTCTTTGCAGTTCGCTTCAATTGCCGTGGCATAGCTTTATGAGAAGCTTACTTTCGGCGCGTCCTTCTGCTCCGGCTTGTCCACGACGAACAATTCCGCCGCGCTGAAGTTGAACATCCCGGCGATGAGATTGCTCGGAAACACTTCGCGGTCGGTGTTGTAGGTCATCACGGAATCGTTGTAAGCCTGCCGCGCGAAGGAAATTTTATTTTCCGTCGAGGTCAATTCCTCGGTGAGCTGCATCATGTTCTGGTTCGCCTTCAGGTCGGGATATTGCTCGCTCACCATCATCAAACGGCTCAACGTGCCGCCGAGTCCGGTTTCCGCCGACGCGAGATTTTTTATCGCGCTCGAATCGCCGGGATTGGCCGCCGCCGTTTTTGAAGCTTCGTAGGCGATGTTGCGAGCGGCGGTGACGGCTTCGAGCGTGCCGCGTTCGTGCGCCATGTAGCCCTTGGCTGTCTCGACAAGATTCGGAATCAGGTCGTAGCGGCGCTTGAGTTGCACGTCAATCTGCGCGTAGGCGTTTTTGTAGCGGTTGCGCATCGTGACGAGCTTGTTATAAACGCCCACCACGAAAAGGCCGATGAACAGCGCCAGCACCACGATTACGATGATAAAACCCAGACCGACCAGCGCCACGGTTGACGGTTCTGCAAGCATAATTCCAGTTGTCATAATTTACCTTTCGTTAAGTTTGACAATTGCTACGGCAAACCGCGCGCGCGGGCAATGATAATTTAAGTGCAATTTTGGAATTGGCCGCCGACTAGCGATATGGAGTTTAACTGGCGTGCTTTTCGCCGCCGTCCGGTAGTGCGGGCAGATAAATCTGAAACGTGGAGCCTTTGCCAATTTCGCTTTTTACGAGGATGAAGCCGTGGTGGCCTTTGACGATGGAAAGGGCGGTGGACAATCCCATGCCAACGTTTGTCCTGCCCAGTTCCTTGGTGGTGAAAAATGGCTCGAATATCCTTTCACGCACTTCCGGTGCCATTCCACCACCTGTATCTGAAACTTCCAACAGGACATGCGGCCCAGCGCCGACACCGTTGTGCAATTCGGCAAAGTGGGCGTCCACCGTGAAATTGTGCGCGGCTAGCGTCAACTGGCCTCCTTCCGGCATGGCTTCACCGGCATTGGTGCAGAGGTTCAGCAGTGCCTGGTGCAATTGAAGGGGGTTGCCGAGAATGGACCAGAGGTTTTCAGCAATTTGCGTTTCAATGCGGATATTTTTGAGCAAAGTCTGTTTGATGATTAGAACAACGCCTTCGGCAAGACGGCAGGGATTGACGGATGTCCGGCGGCCCTCCGCCTCGCGGCTGAAAGACAACACTTGTTTGACGGTGTCGGCCGCCCGCCGGGCACTGGCCTCGATTGCAGCCAGCACATGCAAACTGTCCGCGTCCTGAAGCTTCTGGCGCAGCAGTTCCACGGAAATCAAAACCGGCGCGAGGGTGTTGTTGAGGTCATGCGCTATGCCCGTTGCCAGGCGCCCGAGGCTTTCCATGCGCTGGGCGCGCAGGACTTCCGCCTCGAGATTTTTTTTCTCCGTGATGTCGCGCCCGATGCCGACAAGTCCGTTGATTTTGCCAGAGGCGTCGCGCCATGGAATTTTTGACGTAAGCAGCCAGCGCGTTTCGCCATCCTGCAAAACGGCCTTCTCCTCGCGATTGATGACCGGTTTTCCATCCTTCAGTACAGATTGGTCGTCCGCGAAAAATTTGGCGGCGATTTCTTTTGGGAAAAGATCAAAATCTGTTTTGCCGATGGCTTCGGCCTCGGATTTGCAGCCAAGATTTTTCAGATCAGCGGCATTGGCCATGATTTTACGAGCCTCGGCGTCCTTCGCGTAAATGCAATCAGGCAGATTATCAATCAGCGTGCGGAGAAGCTGGCGTTCGCGGGCAAGGGACTCCTCGGTGCGCTTGAGCTTGGTGATGTCCCGCGCAATGCCTATCAGCCCAATGACTTTGCCGGTATGATCCTTCAATGGAACTTTTGAGGTTAGAGAGCGGCGTATTTCGCCCGTTTCCTTGTTCTGAGTAAGCTCCTCTTTTGTCACCGGCTGGCCCGAACGCATTAAAGCCTGCTCATCGGCCATATATTGGGATGCAAGTTCCGGCGACACAAAATCCACATCCATTTTCCCCAATACTTCCTCCACCGAATCGGCTCCAAGTTGATGGGCGCAAGCCGTATTTGTGAGAATAAACCGGCTTTGAAGGTCTTTTGCAAAAATAATGTCGGGCAGATTGTTAATCAATGTGCGGAGCAAACTGTGTTCGGACTCAAGGTCCGCCATTTCCTTCGTCTGAATATCCATAAGTTGTCGTTACCGGGGGTTATTAAATGACACTAGCTCTGTAGACGGTTGTCTGCAACATTAATCCGTCACTGCTCGACTTCCACCGGCATTCCAATCCACGCCAGCTTCAATAAATATTCCGCATCCCAGTTCGCAAGCCGGAAACAGCCGTGCGACTCCGTGCGCCCAATTTGTTCCGGTGCGGGCGTGCCGTGGATGCCATAACCAGTCTTGTCCAAACCAATCCACGCCACGCCCACTGGATTATTAGGACCCGGCGGCAAAACCAGTTTTTGCGTCTCGCCAGATTCCGGAAAAAGTTCCGGGTCAAACGTGTAATTGGGATTAGGCGCAACGACTACAACATGCAATTCCCCAACGGGACGTTTATCATAACGTGCCGCGATGGTGCACGGAAAATGCACCAGCAGATTTGTGTTTCCGTCGAAGGCCTCGAGAAACCTGTCTGACAAATGAATGATGACGAATGCCGCCTTGTCAGTTGCTTCTGGATAGTTCACATCGGGGATTTTAAGAATTGTCCCGGCCGAAATATTTGTCCAACTAATATTTGGATTCAGCTTTTGAATCAACAGCGGATGCGAATGACTTTTCTCCGATACCAGTTCAAGTTCCGTTTCATAATCCAAGGCGGACTGCTGCGATTTTTCCAGCCACGTTTTTCCAAGCGGTTGCAATCGCGCAAGGTCGTTTGTGGTGACGACATAGCTTGTCAATACAGGTGCATCGAGCGTTAATTTTTCCCGCGTGTCAGAATCCAGCTTTCCGGTCAGCGGCAAATTTTCAATTTGCTGAAAAACTGAAATGGCCGCGCGTGTCTGCGAACCGATCGCCGCGTCAATTGAACCCGATGAAATTCCGCGCCGCGCCAGCGCGATCTGCGCTTCCAGCACGTCAAGCACGGGGCGCGGAAAATCCGACGGCGATTGACGAGCGACTACAATCGGTTTCGGCTGCGGTTTGACCGGCACAATTGCCGCCGCAGGCGCACGGATGATTTTCTGCTGATGCTCTTGCCGCCAGAAAAACCAAACAGCTCCGGCAATCAGGATCGGAATAATAAGCCAGCCAAATCCACCGCCGCGTTTTTTGCGGCGGGCATGAAGTGTTTGGAAATTGGGCTGGCGCGGCACGAATGGAGTTTCGTGTTTCAAATTAAAGGTTTCAAGTCATTCTCTTCCTTCATCGTCACCCTCGTCCTTAAATTTTGAGAATGAGGATGACGATGATTTTGAAACTTCAGCCCTTCATAAGCATTTCGTGGTAAGCACGGGCGATCTGGTCCACAAGCGGCGATGGCTCTACAGGCTCACCGTCAAAAGCAGAAATCGGAACAATCCCCAGCGCGCTTTGCGTCACGAAAATACCACGAGAATTTCGCAATGCCTCCGGTTTGATGACGCGCTTGTTCGTCTGCAAACCCATCACCTGGCAAATCTCCAGCACGATGGCGCGCGTGATGCCTGGCAAAACACCGCGCCCCGTTGGCACGGTGCAAATTTTGTCCTGATAAATCCAAAATAGATTTCCACTCGTCGTTTCAGCAACCTCGCCATTCGTGTTGATGAGCAGCGCCTCGTCCGCGCCTTTTTCCGCAGCCTCGGCGCGCGCCATGACGTGAAGCAATTTGCTGTTGGTTTTAAATGAAGAAAGAGCATCGCTCGAAGGAATCCGAAACGACGACGTGATCAGATTCCATTCAACTGATATTTCCAGCGATGGCGCGGCGTGCAACGTCATCACGACGGTCGGTTGGCTTTCGCCGTTGAAACCATACCCGCGTTCTCCCGGCCCGCGAGTCAGCATCACGCGCAGCATCGCGTCGGGCATTTTATTTTGTTCAATGAGCTGCGCGGCCAATTTTTCCAATTCCTTCGGCGCGAACGGCGGCTTGATTTTCAGAAAATCGGCGCCCCGCGTCATGCGCTCCAGATGCTGCGCGAAGCGGAACGGTTTGCCATTGACGACACGCACCGTCTCGAACAAACCGTCGCCATACATGAAACCGCGGTCGTTCACGGGAACGACGGCTTCGGCTTCAGATAAAAATTTCCCGTTGAGAAAAACCATGATTGAATCAATTCCTAATGCCGCTTCAATTACCCGAAGCGCGACCGTTCTGCGAGGAGAAAATTGCGAGCTTCAAGTTCTGGCCTGTTCGGTCAGGCAAGCAGCAGCTTGAACCCCAGCTTCCGAACCCAGCGTTGCAAATAAACCCTGCGCCTTCGCCAACGTTTCCTCATATTCCGCCTCTGGATTGGAATCAGCCACGATGCCCGCGCCAACATTGAAATGCACCACGCTGTCGCGGCAGATTGCCGTGCGGATGGCGATGCTCAACTGGCTTTCGCGATTGAAACCAAGATAGCCAATCGCGCCGCAATATGGACCGCGCGACATCGGCTCCAGTTCGTCGATAATTTCCATCGCACGGAATTTCGGCGCGCCGGTAATGCTGCCTCCTGGAAAACACGAAGCGAACGCGGCAAAATGCGTCGCGTCCTTTTTCAACCGCCCTTCAACCGTGGAAACCAGATGCTGCACTTGCGCAAATTTTTCCAGCTTGGCCAACTCCGGTACTTGGATCGAACCGAATTCGCAGACTTTGCCCAGATCATTTCGCAGCAAGTCGGTGATCATCACCAGTTCGGAAAGTTCCTTGGCGCTCGTTTGCAACTCATAGGCGAGCTGCGCATCGCGCGTCGGATCCGCATGGCGCGGACGCGTGCCTTTGATGGGGCGCGTGACAATGTGTGAACCGCTCATGCGCAGAAATTGTTCCGGCGAGGAGGATGTGATTTGAAATTCGCCGCAATCGAGAAATGCGGAAAACGGCGCGGGCGAAACAGCGGACAATTTTTCAAAGAATTCCCAGCCAGAAAAAATACTTTGTGCCGTAAGCCGTTGCGAAATGTTGACTTGGTAAATGTCGCCAGCTCGGATGTAATTTTGCGCGCGCTCGACGGCGGCGAGAAAATCGGCGCGGGTAAAGTTTGAGGCAATCGTTGAATCGTGAATCGTGAATCGTGAATCGGACACCGGCTGACAATTAGGAGTATGCATTTGCAACTTCGCCCGCCAAAATTCCAGCTGTCCTTGCGCGCGTTTTTCGCTTCGCGAGCCGTCGGCATTTATTCCGGTTGAAACGATGCAAACTTTGCCGAGGCGATGGTCGAAAACGATGATGGAGTCATAAAAACCAACGTGGCAATCGGGCAATTCCAAATCGTTGACGGCGCGACGCGGCAGCTTCGGCTCGGTAAAATTTTTCAGGTCGTAACCCCAGTAGCCGAACGCACCTCCGAGCGGGAACGGCAGATCAATTTCGTCGAGCAGTTCAAAGCGCGACATCAGGCTGTCGAGCAAATGCCATGGATTGCAAAACTGAATTTGGGAAATGTGAGATGGAAGTTGGTAGTTGGAGATTTCGCAGCGCGAGCCGAAGGAACGGAATATGAGAAATGGATTTGCGGCGACAAATGAATAGCGAGCTTGAGGCGAGTCAAAGGAATTGCTCCGCAGCAAAATAATTCCATTTTCGCCGCGCAGATTTTCGACGAGCGACTCGGGCGTATGTGCGGTCTGGATTTCCTGGATCAGCGGGCGCATTGACCTTGGTGTTCGACTTTGATGGTCAGGCATGGTTTGACGCCAGCCAGAGCGGGCAGGACGTGATTCAGAACCTGTTCGGCGGTCATCCGAAACGTTCGGCCACGCGCAGAAACTTTCAACCAACCGGTTTTGTCGCGGTGATAGCGTTCGGTAAATAATTTTGTGCCAATCAAAATGACATAGTTGTCGTTGGTCAATTTCATGTAAAAATCTGGCATGGTTAAGCAAACGCCTTCGGCGGCGTGGCGGGCGAACCGACACGACGTTCGTAGTCGCGGATGATTTCGATGACTTCGTTCACGTCGTCGGTGACTTTCAGCAGGCCGAGGTCGCCATGGCTGATATAGCCGTGCTTGTCCTCCAACTCGGTTTTCATCCATTGCATCAAGCCCTTCCAGTATTCGCGCCCAAACAGAATCAGCGGGAATTGCGGGATGCGCTGGGTCTGCACGAGTGTGGCAACTTCAAATAATTCATCGAGCGTGCCGAAACCACCGGGCATATAGATGAAACCCAGGCTATATTTCACAAAGCAGACTTTGCGCGAAAAGAAATAGTGAAAATGAATCGGAACGTTCGCATAGCGATTACCGGCCTGCTCGTGAGGCAGTTCGATGTTAAGGCCGATGGATTTGCCGCCGTTCTGCATCGCGCCCTTGTTGGCGGCCTCCATGATGCCCGGCCCGCCGCCGGTAATGACGGCCAGATTATGTTTGGCGAGACCTTTGGCGATGTCGTGCGCAGCGCGATAATACTTGTCGCTTGGTTTCGTCCGGGCGGAGCCGAAGATTGTCACGGCCGGACCGGATTTTGAAAGCGTCTCAAATGAGTCCACGAACTCGGCCATGATGCGAAAAATGCGCCATGGATCTTCGCGTGTGAAGGAAGTGTTTTCGCTCATGACCGAAACATAATCGCGTCCGCCCAAGGAAACAAGCGCGCGAAAACAAAACAGGCCGGAGAATCGAAATCCTCCAGCCTGTTTCCGACTCGGTTCCTGAGAATCAAGAACAGCCGAGGCTCTCCCCACAGTTCAAACATTTGTAGCACGCGCCGTTGCGAACAGCGACATGGCCACAGGTCGGACAGGTAGGCGCGTCACCCTGATTTTGAAACGAGCTCGTGAGGGTGAGGCGCGAATGCACGTGACCATTGCCATTGCCGGTTTCAGGCACGTCCAGAACATCCGTGTCCTCGGAGATGGGCAGTTCAGGCACCGGCCGGTTTATTTTTTTTTTCATCTCCTCGAGGAGGCCGGGCATGGCGAGTTCGGGCTGCTTCCGGGCGACATTGAGGCTTTCGCGGTAGCCGGGGACAAATTGCAGCGCGAGCCAGCGGAAAACGTAGTCGGTGATGGACGACGCATTGCGAATCTCGGCATTTTTCGTAAAGCCACTCGGCTCGAACCGCTGGTGCGCAAACTTGCGGACGAGCGCCTCCAGCGGCACGCCGTATTGGAACGCCATGCTGGTCAATGTGCCGATGCTGTCCATCAAACCGCCGATGGTCGAGCCTTCCTTGGCCATCGTGATGAACAGTTCGCCGGGCTGGCCGTCCTCGAAAAGACCGACCGTGAGATAACCCTCGTGATCGGCGATGTTGAATTTGTGTGTGAGCGCCTGGCGCGTATCGGACAAGCGACGGCGCAACGGCTTGCCTGCTTCGCTGCGCAGTTTGGCAACCACACCTTCAAGTTCCTTAATGCGGTTTTCGATCACGGGATTGTCCGGCGCGGAAGTTTTGTCGCCGCCTTCGTTGGTCTTCTTGGTGTTGAGTGGCTGGGAACGCTTTGAACCGTCGCGATAAATCGCCACGCATTTCAATCCCATTTTCCAAGCCTGAACGTAAGTGTCGCGAATTTCCTCGACGGTGCAGGCACTCGGCATGTTGACAGTCTTGGAAATCGCACCGCTGATGAACGGCTGCGCGGCGGCCATCATTTTCAGATGCGCAAGATAGCCGATGCTGCGCTTGCCTTTGTGGGCCTTGAACGCGCAGTCGAACACCGGCAAATGTTCCGGCTTGAGACCGCTGGAAATAGTTTTCCCATTTTCCTCGACGTCTTCAATCGTGTCGTGTTTCTCAATGTGCGCGATGATGCTTTTGATTTCGCCTTCGCTGTATTTCATGCGACGCAGCGCATCCGGCACGCCGCGGTTGACAATTTTCAACATGCCGCCACCGGCGAGCAGTTTGTATTTCACCAGCGCGATGTCGGGCTCGACGCCGGTCGTGTCGCAATCCATCAGAAACGCGATGGTTCCCGTCGGCGCTAGCACGGTGACTTGCGCGTTGCGGTAGCCGTGCTGCTTGCCTTTGGCGAGCGCGCCGTCCCAAGTTTTGCGCGCCTCGGTTTTGAGATAATTGAATTCCGCACTGGGCTGGATTTCCTCGACGGCCTCGCGGTGCAGTTTGATGACGCCGAGCATCGAATCCACATTGTCCTTCGCCAGCGGCTTGGAAACGTGGGCGCAACGCGCATCACGATAACCGGCAAATGCGCCGATGTTCGCGGCGATTTCGGCGCTCTGCTCATAGGCGTGGCCGGTCATGATCGAAGTAATCGCGCCTGCGAGCGCGCGGCCTTCATCGCTGTCGTAAGGCAGACCGTAGCTCATGCAGAGCGAACCGAGGTTGGCAAAGCCGAGTCCGAGCGTGCGGAAGATATGGGAATTTTCCGCGATGTCCTTGGTCGGATAACTCGCATTGTCCACTAGAATTTCCTGAGCGGTGATGAAAATACGGACAGCGGCCTTGAAACGCTCCACGTCAAACTTGCTGTCTTCGCGTTTGAACTTCATCAAATTCAGCGACGCAAGATTGCACGCGGTGTTGTTGATGAAAACATATTCGCTGCACGGATTCGTGGAATGAATCGGTTCGGTGCCCTTGCAAGTATGCCACTTGTGGATTGCGCCGTCGTATTGCATTCCGGGGTCGCCGCAGATGTGCGTTCCTTCGGCGATTTTGTAGAGCAGCTTCGCAGCATCCTTTTTCTCCAGCTGCTTGCCGGTCGTGATGGAGCGCGTCCACCATTCCTTGCCACCAAGCGCGGCCTGCATGAATTCGTCGCCGGCGCGGACGGAAAGATTTTCGTTCTGATACATCACGCTGCCGTAGGCATCGCCGTTGTAGCTGCCGTCGTAGCCCTGCTCGATCAGCGCCCATGCCTTCTTCTCTTCCTTCTGCTTGGCGTCAATAAATTCCTCGATGTCGCCGTGCCAGTCGCGCAGCGTGTTCATCTTCGCCGCGCGACGGGTCTTGCCGCCGGACTTCACGACGTTGGCGACCTGATCATAAACTTTCAGAAAGCTCATCGGGCCGCTCGGGCGTCCGCCGCCGCTCAACTTCTCTCGGCTCGAACGCAGCGGCGACAAGTCTGTGCCGGTGCCGGAGCCGTATTTGAAAAGCATCGCCTCGGCAGACGCAAGTCGCATGATGTCTTCCATCTCGTCCTTGACGGACTGGATGAAGCACGCGCTGCCCTGCGGATATTCGTATTGAGACGTGGCGCGCTCAGCCTCGCCGGTCTTGCGGTTATAAAACCAGTTGCCCTTGCCGGATTTTTTTCCGATGCCGTATTGCGGGAACAATCCGACGTTGAACCACACCGGCGAATTGAACGCGCCGTATTGGTTCACGCAAAGCCAGGTCAGCTCGTCATAAAAAACCTCACCGTCTGCGTTGCTGAAATATCCGTCTGCAATTCCCCAATCCGCAATTGTCCGGGAAATGCGGTGGATGAGCTGGCGCACCGAAGTTTCGCGCTCGGATGTATTTTGCTCGCCATAAAAATATTTCGAGACAACGACTTTTGTCGCCAGCACCGACCACGACTTTGGCACCTCGACGTTTTCCTGCTTGAAGATCACCTTGTTCGCGTCGTCGGTGATTTCGGCGGTGCGCTTGTCCCATTCGATCTGGTCGAACGGCTTGACTTTGGCATCGCTAAAAATGCGCTCAATGGAAAGCGATTTTTTGGCCAGGCCTTTTTGTGATTTTGTTTCCCGCGCCGGCGAAACTTTCGCGGTGCGGCGATGGGCGGCTTTTGGGGCCGGGGCCAAAACTTCCTCTCGTGCGTCAATCATGGGTTTCCCTTTCCAAGCGGTTGAGATTTTATTTTCAGACAAAGCACCCGACCGTCTCATAACTGAAAATCGGTCGGGAAATTCAAACTTTTTGCCTGTTTACATGGTTTTCGTCAACCGCTTCAATTTGAGCGAAACCCCATTTAGTAGGCAACGGACAGACTCTAAACACAATATGTTGTGGTTGCAAGAAAATTTTGCAAAAAAGTTGCAAAGAAGATATTCGCAAATGAAATCAACAGGATTTCCGCGCTCCGTTTGAAAAAGAGACCATTTATTCGCCCCTGTGAACAAGATTTCAGCGCACCTTTTTCTTCGGTTTGCGGGAATAGCGTTCGTGACGCGCCGCGCGGTGCGCGTCGGCCCTGCCCAACGCCTTGTTCTGCGTCAGCTTGAATTTCCGGATCGGCTCGACGGTTTTCGGGCGCGCTTTCGGCACCAGCACGATGGGGCAGCCTTCATAGCCGAACGCCTTGCGCAATTCGCCGCCGAGATATTTTTTGTATTGATCGGAAAACAGTTCGTCGCGGTTGACGAACAGCAGAAACGTCGGCGGCGCCTGACGCACCTCTGTGGCGTAGAAAAATTTCAGGCGATGCCCCTGCGGCGTGATGGGCTGGCGCTTTTCAACGGCATCGTGCAATGTGCGGTTCAAAATCGCCGTCGGGACTTTTTGCTGCAACTGCGCGGCTACGTAGCGGACTGCTTCAAGCAAGCGATCCAGATGAAAACCGGATTTCGCCGAAGTGAAAATCACGGGCGCATAATCGAGGAAAAATAATTTTTCCTGAACCCATTCCGCAAATTCCCCGAGTGTCGTCATCACCTTCGGCGCGGAACGGTTTTCCTTTATTTCGCGCGAGGCAATTTCATCTTTCCGTTTTTGACGGATTTTTTCCTCGAACAAATCCCATTTGTTCACGACCAGGATGCAGGCGCGGCGGTTTTCGACGATGTGGTCGGCGATTTTTTTGTCCTGCTCTAGAATCCCGGCCTCGGCGTCCAAAACGAGAACCGCGATGTCGCAACGCGCGATGGATTCCTGCGAGCGCTGGACGCTGAAAAATTCCACCGAGTCGTCAATGCTGCGCGTCTTGCGGATGCCGGCCGTATCCACGAGCACATATTTTTCGCGCACGCCTTCGGTCTCGACCTCGAACGGGACGTCCACCGCGTCGCGCGTCGTGCCGGGAATCGGGCTGACGATGACACGCTCGGATTTCGTCAAAGCATTGATAATCGAGGACTTTCCGACGTTTGGGCGACCGACAATCGCAAGTCGCAGCGGGCCTTTTTTGCGCGGGGCGGGTTCAGCCAAGTCACCGTCGGTTTCCAAAACTTCCACTTCTGGAACTTCGGCTTCGGAGTGCGGCGCAGGAAGAAATGCCGTCGCCGCGTCCATCAAGTTTTGAATTCCTTCTCCGTGAATTGCGCTGACGGGGAAAATTTGCTCGAATCCGAGCTGGGAAAACTCCGTCACCGCGCCTTCGAACCGGTGTGTGTCCACCTTGTTAACCGCGACCAAAATGGGCTTGCCGCTGCCACGCAGCTTCTGCGCGACTTCGCGGTCGAGCGGCACGATGCCGTCCTGCACATTGACGACGAGGATGATGGCGCTGGCGGATTCGATGGCGATCTCGACCTGTTCGAGCGCAGCCTTGACGATGACGTCATCGGATTTTTCGCGGCGCAGCAGGCCGATGCCGCCGGTGTCCACGAGCGTGAAACATTTGCCGTTCCACTCGGCCTCGGCGGTGACGCGGTCGCGCGTGACGCCGGGCTGGTCGTGGACGATGGCAATGCGCTTTTTGATGATGCGGTTAAAGAGCGCGGATTTCCCGACATTGGGGCGACCGACGATGGCGATGAGATTAGACACGAATGCAGCATAGGAAATTTTGCAGCCCACGGGAATCAAAATGAATTCGTCTATGTGGACGCAGGCCCGTTGCAAAGTTCAGGCCGTGATATTGTTTGCAACGTATTGTCGTCGGACAATCGTGCGCGATTGCGCTAGATTTGACCGTCCGAAGATGGGATTAGATATTGACACAGGCGTGAAAAGCAAAGGCAAATCATGTTGCAAGGCCCAAACCCACGAGGGCCAAAATCAACAGCACTCCAAGCCCCATTACAGCCAGCGGTTTGCGCGCCTTGTCCCAATGGCGGACAAAGAAAACTATCGCGCCGGAACCGGCGAAAACCACAAATGCCGTCATGATCATCATCGGCAATTGGAACGGCTCGCCTTGATGGGTGAACATCGTCCATCGAATCATCCATGCGATCATGTAAACAGCCGCGCACAACGAACGGGTTCCGCCGATGAACAACATGAACAAACCCCAGCCAGCCGAAGCCTTGAAGCCGGCCACAATGAACCAAACCTCCGCCACAAAGAAGGCCACACAAGCTCCCATGGCGCAGACGAACTGGCCTTTTTCCACCAATGTCATCTGCGCCCAGGTTTTGCCCGGAACTTTGCCTGGCGCGGGAGAAGTGGCGGGTTGGGCATGGAGAGTAACGACCATCAGACACAGGGTCAGGAAACCGACCATGCCGGAAGAGATTCCGAGTTTGGACAAGAAAATCATACCTTTGATCTTCAAAGACTCTGCGTCAAACCAAACTCGACGACAACCATTTTAATTTGAAGTTGAACTGTCCGCTTGTTTTTGGGGTCAATTGTATTTTACAATCCGTATTTCCGAATGAACGAGACGCTCATCATCGTGCCGACTTACAATGAGCGGGAAAACCTCCCGCGCATGGCGCAGAAGCTTTTGTCGCTGCCGGTCGGGGTGGATGTGCTGGTGGTGGACGACAATTCGCCGGACGGAACGGGAACGGTCGCCGATGAACTCGCGGCGAAGCATCCGCAAATCCACGTCCTGCAGCGCGCGGGGAAAAACGGTCTGGGCCGCGCGTACATCGCCGGGTTCAAGTGGGCACTGGAGAGAAATTACCAGTTCATCTTCGAGATGGACTGCGATTTTTCGCATGACCCGGACGAGGTGGTGAATTTTCTGGCCGTGGTGAAGAATGACAATGCGGACCTGGTGCTGGGTTCGCGATACTCCGGCGGGGTGCGGGTCTTGAACTGGCCGTTGAAGCGGCTGCTGTTGAGCCGTTGCGCGGGGGTTTATGTCTGGCTCGTGACGGGGATGCCGTTCACGGACCCGACGGGCGGCTACAAATGTTTCCGGCGGCAGGCGTTGCAGGCGCTGGACCTGGATAAAATCCAGTGCCACGGCTACGGATTCCAGATTGAGCTGACGAACAAATTGTGGCGGAAGGGTTTCAAGGTGGCGGAAGTGCCGATCACATTTGCGGACCGCACGCACGGGCAGTCCAAGATGGCCGGGGGGATCATCAACGAGGCGTTCTGGCTGGTCTGGCGGCTTTGGCTGCAGAACGGGTTGCGGCGCTCGCCGCGCAGGCGGAATTGAGCATTTGCCAAACCCGCAACGTGAATTAGACTGCCAGCATGGTCACTTTAATTGTAGGCACAAACCGTCCGGGCAGCAACACGCGCAAGGTTGCGGCGCAGATTGAAAACATTTACGCGGAATTGAAAGTGCCGGTGCATGTTCTTGACCTGGCGAAACTGCCGCCGGAAATTTTCTCGCCAACTTCCTACGCGGAAAAGCCGAAGGCGTTTCAACCATTCGCCGATGCCGTCCTGCAATCCGCCGGGTTGCACGTCGTGACGCCGGAATACAACGGGAGCGTGCCGGGAGTGCTGAAGTATTTCATTGATATGCTGAAGTTTCCGGAGAGCTTCGAGCAAAAGCCTGTATGTTTCACGGGATTGGCGGCGGGAATCTGGGGAGCGCTGCGTCCAGTGGAGCAGTTGCAGGCCATTTTTGGCTATCGCAATGCGCACATTTTCCCCGTGCGCGTCTTTTTGCCGCAGGTCAATCATTTGCTCGACGCTTCGGGCAAAATCAAAAACGCGGAATTGCTCGGGCGCTTGAAAGCGCAGGCCGATGGCTTTGCCGGATTTGTCGAAACATTAAAAGGCGTGAAACTTCGCCAACCCAGCTGACGTCATACCCACCATGAAAACCATACTATTGCCTGCCCTGCTCGCCGTTGCCGGCATCGTTTTCTTTGCTGCAACAACTCGCGCCGCCATGCCCAAGGCCGGCGACACCGCGCCGCTGATTACCGGGCAGGATCAGGACGGCAAACCTTTTAATCTCGCCGATCATGTCGGGAAGAAGATCGTGCTGCTGTATTTTTACCCGAAGGATTTCACCGGCGGCTGCACGAAGGAAGCGTGCAGTTTCCGCGACGGCTTCGAGGATTTTGCCACGAACAACGTGGAGATTGTCGGAGTCAGCTTTGATTCCGCGGACAGCCATCTGCAATTCATCACGAAGTATAAGCTGCCATTCACCCTGCTCGCGGACACGGACGGAAAGATTGCCGCAGCCTACGACGTGAAGATGCCGGTGTTGAACATGGCCAAGCGTGTCAGCTTTCTCATCGGTCTGGATGGAAAAATCGTCCACGTCACCAACACCGGCAATCCGGATGTTCACCTTGCCGAAATGAAGGCGGCGATCGCCGGCTTGCAAACGAAGCAATAACAGTTTCGAAACCAAGATTGATGCCATGCCCTATCAGCAGAAGAACGATTTCAAGCAGTCGGTGCGCCTTTCGACGCGCTTCCTGCTGGCGTCATTGCTTCTTCTGTGCATCGTGTTCTTTGCGCCTCACGCCAGATATCATGACTTGAAGACTTTTTTTGCCATCGCCAAATCAACCGACTGGAAAAACATGGGCGACTGGCACGCGGCCTGGTGCAGCTTCAAAATCATCCTGTTTAGCGCGAGCGTGTTTCTGATGGCGATTTCGATTGAAGAACTTTTGATCGCCTTCAAGCGGAACAAGCTTGCGACGTGGTTCCTGCTTTTGCTAATCGCGCCCATTTTGGGATGCTGGATCGGCTTCTATTTTCTGGTCAAGTCCGTGTTTTAACACGGCGAATAAACTTTTCGGGCGCGGTATATTTTCAAAATCTGCCGCGTATCCCTCAAAACCGGCGACCAGCCCACCCTGACGTAGTTGGCCGTTTCGGCAGAGCGCCGGCATTTCAGCCCAGTCATCGGCGGTCTGCCAACACGGCGCGAGGGCAAAAGTTTGAGCCGGTTCACGTCGGTTGCCACGGAAATCAGCAGTTTTTGATTGATTTTTGCCTAAAACATAGAACAAAAACAATCAGGACTATTCAATCCTGAGGGGGATTTTCTCAATCCTGAGGGGGATTTTCTCAATCCTGAGGGGGATTTTCTCAATCCTGAGGGGGATTTTCTCAATCCTGAGGGGGATTTTCTCAATCCTGAGGGTTATCTCGGAGCAGCATACCGTTGGAGCGCAGCAGATTTATGCTTTTGATTTCGAACGGTGGCATTCTCCCGAAAGCCGCCCGCGAATAAACTTTTCGCACGCACTTAATTTCCTAAACTTACATCGTGTCTCTCAAACTGACGGATAAAGTTTCCCTGACCATCCACGACCTCGCGTTCGGCGGCGAAGGTGTAGGGCGCATTGATGATTTTGTCGTCTTCGTGCCGTTCGTCATCGTGGGCGAAACGGTCGAGGTGGAAATCACCGAGGTTAAAAAGAATTTTGCGCGGGGGAAACTGCTGCGCGTGGAAAAACCTTCGCTGGAGCGCGTCGCGCCGGAATGCCGTTACTTCACGCAGTGCGGCGGATGCCAGTATCAGCACATTGACTATGCGGCGCAGTTGCGTTTCAAGCACAAGCAGATTTCGGACATATTTGAGCGCGTCGGGAAGATTTCCCGCGAGGTTGTCGCGCCGGTCGTCCCCTGCCCTTCGCCTTATGGCTACCGCAACCGCATCATGATCCGCAGCCAGTGGAACGGCCCGGCCAAGAAGCTGGAGATCGGATTCATCCGCGCGGACAACAATTTCGTGCAGGACATCGAGGAATGCAAAATTGCCGAGCTGGCCATCAGCGAGCAGATCAAGCAGGTCCGAGCCAACCCGCCGCCGAAGGGCGGAATCAAAATCGTGCTGCGGATTCCGCCGGAAGGCTGGGACGTGCCGCCGGATTCGTTTTTCCAGAACAATTTCTTCCTGCTGCCCAAGCTGGTGGAAACCGTGCGCGAATTTTTGCAGGCTGGCGGCTCGCGGCATTTGATCGACCTTTATTGCGGCGTCGGCTTTTTCGGGATTGAACTTGCCGATCTGGTCGAGTCGTTTGTCGGCGTTGAATACGATCAACTCGCGATCAAATCCGCGCGACATAATGCAGCAACAAGAAACATCACCAACGGAGAGTTCATTCCGGCAAAAGTCGAGGACGTTTTGCCGGACTTGTTGAAGAAGTTTTCGGTTCACGCGGACGGCCAGCATAAAGAAAACAAAACAACCGTGATACTCGATCCGCCGCGCAAAGGGTGCTGGCCGGAAACGTTGAACTTGTTGCGTGAAACACGGCCGGCACAGGTGATTTATGTTTCGTGCCATCCGGCGACGATGGCGCGGGATTTGAACATCTTGTGCGCTGACGGTGTCTTTGAATTGGCGCGTGTGCAGCCTCTGGACATGTTTCCTCAGACCCAGCATGTCGAATGCGTGGCGGATTTGCGAGCGGGACAAGCCTTGCAAAACGTCACAATATGATTTCAACTGTATAAATCCAATGGCGACTGAAAATAGAACCGACCCGCGAAAAAATTTCGCACCGCGTTTTCTGCCATGGCTGCTGGCGGCGGGGGCGTTTGCCGTCTACTGGTTCACGCTGAACCATTGGGTTTCACTGTTCAACATCGGGGTGGTGGCAAAAATATCAGGTCAGACCTGGGAGCCGGAAGTTTTAAACCCTGTTTCCTTCGCCGCTACCTATCCGTTCCGCTGGCTGCCCGTGGCGCAGATTCCCATAGCACTGAACATTTTCGCCGCCGTGTGCGGGGCATTGACGCTGGGCCTGCTGGCGAGGTCGGTCGCCATTTTGCCGCATGACAGGACGGACGTGCAGCGCAAGCGCGAGCGAAGTGATTTTTCATTCCTGACAATCTGGGGCGCTTGGCTGCCGCCGGTTCTGGCCGTGGCGGTGTGCGGACTGCAACTGACGTTCTGGGAACAGGCGACAAATTGCACGGGCGAAATATTCAGCGTGCTGCTGTTTGCATTT
>Ga0302200_10001816_pt1 | contig 19412 bp, 20 predicted proteins | sample II_Bog_N3_1_FD_194585 | JGI IMG/M metagenome (GOLD analysis project Ga0302200, IMG submission 194585) | Peat permafrost microbial communities from Stordalen Mire near Abisko, Sweden - II_Bog_N3_1 | ecosystem: Environmental > Terrestrial > Soil > Wetlands > Peat | place: Sweden: Abisko... | reverse complement strand
GGTGCTGGCCGTTCTGGCGCTCTTTGCCAGCAACTTAAAGTGGCCGATCCAAAACCCCGCCACGCTCGGCATGTTCGGCATCCTGAGCCTGGGACTGCTGGTCTATTGCACGTTCTTCAGGCCGGTCGAGCAGCTTATGGCCGATGCCTCGGCCTCCATTTTCTGCCTGATCTACATCGGATTCACACTGCTTGTTCTGCCCGCATTGCGCGAGAACCAAGAGGGCAACGGCCCTTCCCTGGTTACCTTCCTGCTCTGCGCGGTCTGGGCCGGAGACACGGCCGCACTCTACGTAGGCCGCGCCTGGGGACGGCACAAACTGGCCCCCACGCTCAGCCCCAACAAGACCTGGGAAGGCACGCTCGCCTCGGTGGGAGGCAGCCTGCTGTCCACCCTCGTCCTGCTCGGCCTCGCGCAATTGCTGCAGAGGTGGGACGTGGGCGGGCTCTCCTACGCCGGCGGGTCATTGTGGTATTGGCTGTGCCTGGCCGTGGTGGTCAATGTGGCTGCCCAGGTGGGCGATCTGGCTGAGTCAGCACTCAAACGCTCGGCAGGCGTCAAGGACTCCGGCTCCCTGCTCCCCGGCCATGGCGGCGTTTTAGACCGCATCGACGCCCTGCTGCTGGCCGCTCCCGTGCTGTGGTACGCCCAGATGATTCACTAGCGGTGTTGAGCGGGAACAGGGAATAGAAGAGAATCACACTCGCCGACTCTGTTTCGCGCTATGATTTCAGTAGGAGTTAGCCCCATGACTACCAGAATCGTTCGCGTTGGAAACACACTCACCGTCGAGATTCCAGAGGAGTTAGTGGCTGAGGCATCGCTGCCTGTCGGTGAGCCGGTGGAATGGGTCTCGAATGGAAGCGGCGGTATTGCGCTCGTCAAGTCTTCGCAATCAACTCCCGCAAATCCTCGAAAACGCAAGACACTGGAAGATATTCTGGAGGGCATTCCGGAGGGTGCCACGATGGAGGAAATGGACTGGGGTCCCCCGCGCGGAGTTGAGGTTTGGTAAGTCCGTTTATCCCTAATTAGAAAATAAGTGCATAATTACTTCAGTGGGTGTTCTATGCCGCAAACAGCGATTCTTGTTCAACTCGATTCAGCGGTTCAGGCGCGTCTGGCGGCTTTGGCGGATGATCGACAACAGCCTGTCTCCGATGTGGCGGCGGAGGTCATCTCCATGTACCTTGCGCCTGATAGCTGGGAACACAAGCATATTCGCGCCGGCCTGGCCGAGTTGGAAGCGGGTCACTCCATCTCGAATGAGCGCGTGATGGAGTGGCTGGATAGTTGGGGCACTGAGAATGAGTTGCCCGCGCCAAAATGATCATTCGCTGGTCGCCCACGGCAGTCTCGGACCTCGAATCAATCCGTGACTACATTGCCCGGGATAACCCCTCGGCTGCGGGTAAAGTTGCGAATCGAATCAAGGAATCCGTCAATCGTCTCATCAACTTCTCCTTATCCGGCAGAACGGGACGTGTCGCGGGAACACGCGAACTAGTCATTCCCGGAACTTCCTACATTGCCGCCTACACAATTCAAGACAACGAGGTACGGATTGCTTCCGTGCTCCATGGACGACAGCGCTGGCCGGATGCTTTTTAGTAAACTTCATATAGTCCTATGAAAAAACTCGCCATTCTCGGATCTACCGGCTCCATCGGCCAAAGCACCCTCTCCATCGTCGAGCAATTTCCGGAGCGTTACTCGGTGGCCGCGCTGGCCGCCGGGCGCAACCTCGACGAAGCCTTTACGCAGGCCCTTCGCTGGCGGCCACGGCTCGTCTCGCTGGCCACGGAAGAGCTGGCAGCGCAGCTTTCCGCCAATCTCAAACAAGCCGGCGTCAGCGGCATCGAGGTGGTCTACGGAACCCATGGCACGGTCGCCTGCTCCACGCTGCCCGAGGCTGACTTTGTGGTCTCAGCAATCGTCGGAGTAGCCGGGCTGGAAGCCACGCACGCAGCCATTCTGGCCGGCAAGCCCATCGGCCTGGCCAACAAGGAGTGCATGGTGGCCGCCGGCGAAATTCTCACCAAGGCCGCCCGCGAGCGCAACGTCCCCATTCTGCCCATCGACAGCGAGCACAACGCCGTTCATCAGTGCCTGCGCGTCGGCGCGCACTCCGAGGTCAAGACCATCTGGCTGACGGCCTCCGGCGGTCCCTTCCGCAAGCTGCCGCTGGAGCAATTCGCCGCCATCACCCCTGAGCAGGCCCTCAAGCACCCCACCTGGGTGATGGGCCGGCGCATCACCATCGACTCCGCGTCCCTGCTCAACAAGGGCCTGGAAGTCATCGAGGCCTGCCGCCTCTTCGACGTGACGCCTGCGCAGGTGCGTGTCACGGTTCACCCGCAGTCCACGGTCCATTCACTGGTGGAGTACGTGGACGGCTCCATCCTGGCGCAAATCTCCGTCACCGACATGCGCCTGCCGATTCTCTATGCGTTGGCATTCCCGGAACGGCCCGCCTCGACACTGACTTTTGATTTAGCCGCGCTCAGCCATCTGGATTTCGAGCAGCCTGATCTGGAGCGCTTCCCTTGCCTGCGCCTGTCCTTTGAGGCCGCCGAAAAAGGCGGAGCGCACTGCATCGCCCTCAACGCCGCCGACGAAGTTGCCGTGGAGGCCTTCCTGGACCGCCGCATCCCCTTCACCGGCATCCCGCGTACAATTGAAAGGGTGCTCGCAGCCACAGCAGAGGCGCACCCTGCCACCATTGCAGAGGTCCTCGCTACAGACCGCGAAGCCCGTCAAACAGCGCGTACGCTGCTGGCAATTTAGTTCTCTGTTGTCAGTTCTCAGTTTTCAGTCTCCGAGCCAAAACAGCGGCAAATATCAACCTTAGGCCACTGATCACTGATTACTGTCCACTGACCACTGACCACTGTTTTATCGAGGGAATAACCGCACACTTATGACTGATTTTCTTCATCACCTTCTTAATGCCATCGGCGCGCATGATTTTCATCACGATCTTGTCACTATCGTCGCGTTTATCGTCATGATCGGTGTCATGATTTTGGTCCACGAGTTCGGCCACTTTGCTGTCGCCAAAATCTGCGGGGTCCGCATCGAGGCCTTCTCCTTCGGCTTCGGCCCGCGCCTCTTCGGCTACAAGTACGGAGACACCGACTACAAGGTCTGCCTGCTTCCCCTGGGCGGCTATGTCAAAATGTTTGGCGAGAACTTCGCCGAACTCAGCGACGCCGCCAAAGGCGAAGCAACTGTTGCTCCGCCGGAGGACCCCGGCGCACTCACCTCCCGTCCCCGCTGGCAACGCATCTTGATTGGTGCGGCCGGTCCCGTGGCCAACTTTGTTCTGGCCTTTGTGGTGATGGTGGGCTACTACGGCTGGATCAACGAGGTCCCCGCTGTCGAAATCAAATCCGCCAACGTCGAATGGGTCACTCCAGGCTCGGAGGCAGCCCAGGCCGGCATTGAGCCAGGTGACATCCTGCGCAGCGTGGCCGGCGCCAACAATCCTGACTGGGAGCATGTCTACTATCGCTTCAAGATGAACGCCAATCAAACCGTGCCGGTTACGGTCGAGCGTGGCGGCAAGACCCTGCAACTGAGCCTGCACGTGCCCGCCACGGCCAAGAACGATGATTTTATCCCCAGCGATGCCGGCATTATGCCCCAGGAGGAGTCTGGCCCCATCGGCGTTCAGGAAGTGCAGCCGGGCATGCCCGCGGATCAGGCAGGCCTGCGCGCCGGGGACGCCATCCAGTCCGTCGATGGCCACTCTTTCCATTCCGTTACGTCGCTGTTGCCCTATATGCAAACCGGGCAGGGTAAGCCGCTCACGCTGGTCATCCTGCGCAACGGCGTTACTCTTCCGCCCATCATCGCCCATCCCGCGCAACTTGAGGGCGGTTGGAAGCTGGGCTTCCTCTTCATGCCAGCCCCCACACGCAATGACCCGCTTTCCTGGGGCAAGGCACTCGTCAAATCCAGGGAGTTCTGCGCGGAAAAATCCTTACTGATCTTCGAGGTGCTGCGCGGACTCTTTACCCACAAGGTTTCCGTGACCCAGCTAGCCGGGCCGGTGAGCATTGCCCGCATGGCCGGTACTGCTGCGGAGATGAAGGGCTGGGGACCGTATATCGGTCTGGCCGGGATGATCAGCCTCAACCTGGGCATCATCAACCTGCTGCCCTTCCCCATCCTGGATGGAGGCATGATTCTCTTCCTGCTGATTGAAAGCGTTATTCGCCGCGACATCAGCATCAACGTCAAAGAGCGCATCTACCAGGGAGCGTTCATTTTGCTGGTCGCGTTTGGAGCCTTAATCATCTTCAACGATTTCGCCAGGATGCCCTTCTTTACGCATTTGAAACCGTGAGAGACTGTTCAGGGCTGCCGGGGGCTGCCACTTTCGGCTGCGCTCAGGGCAAGCTATCGCGGCTTTATTGCTGTTGTGAGTAATAGAAAACAGTGTTCCTTTTTGCTCATAAGCAAAAGAGAAAACCCCGCGAAACCCGGTAATATGTGGATAACTTCGCGTTCCACGTGGAAAACCGGGGACGCAATTCATGCATTATCAGACACAGGGGAACCGCATTATGCACGTGACCGCCGAAGTTCGAGTTCGCTACGCTGAGACCGACCAGATGGGCGTCGTCTACTACGCCAACTACCTGGTCTGGTTTGAGGTAGGCCGTGTGGAGCTGCTCCGCGCCCTGGGTTTTTCGTACAGCGTGCTGGAGACCGAACACGAGTGCATTCTGCCGGTGGTCGAGGCTATCTGCCGCTACCGCTCCCCTGCCCGCTACGACGACCGGATTTTGATCGAAACCAGCCCTTCCCTGCTACGCGGCTCGGTGATCAAATTCGCTTATCGGGTTCTTCGTAAAGCTCAGGAGGGAGTGGAACCGACGCTCCTGGCCGAGGGCGAGACGACTCACGTGGTCTGCGACGACCAGATGAACAAAAAGCCCCTGCCGGAAAAATACGCCGCCGCGCTATGGGGGATGATGGAGTCGGGACAGAAAGAGTAGAAATCCGGGCACCCCATCCGTTGCACAGTTCAACAAAAAAAGAGAAAAGGTTGTGCAACCCCGCTATGCTATCTGCCATGGAACCCACTCTGACAACCGCCCCTGAGCTGCTCGGTGTGCTCGCTGAACTCTCCCGCCGCGAACCCATCTTCCATCGCCCGGAATTCGGAACCACAAGGGCCGATTTCGAGCGCATGATGGTGGAGGATTACTGGGAGACCGGCGCCTCTGGCCGCCGATACTCCCGGCAGTTCGTACTGGATGAGTTGGAGAAACGATTTGCCGCACCGCACGCCGACGTCTGGGAGACGCGGGATTTTCATTGCCGCAGATTGAGCGAGGACACCTACCTTCTAACCTACACGCTGCTTCAGGACAATCAGCGGCTTACCCGCCGGGCAACTATCTGGCGCAGCACGGCGGAGGGCTGGATGATTGTCTACCATCAGGGGACGATTGTGCAGGATGCATAGGCTGGAATCCAGCTTTTGAAGGCGCGCTTACTTGCTTTTATTGGAAGGCGCTTTTTTCTTCGGCGGCGGCAGCGCGGCGGCGGAGATTTGCAGGAGCCGTGTCAGCCATGCGCGGTCCTCCCACTTGTCGCCGGCGATCAGAAAGCAGGGTTTCGCGCCCGGATACGGGCAGCCCTCGACAACCTTGCCCAGGAACTCTCTTCCGGCCTCGGTCGGCTTCACAAAGAGTTGGCCGTCGCAGACCAGGGCGACCATCTTCTCGCCCAAGAAGATTCCGTACTCGCCAAACATTTTTTTGGCGCTCACATTCCCGGCAGCTTCGATCTGTTCCAGGATGTAATCAATCGTGCTTTGACGTGTAGCCATAAAGCCTCTCCAGCGGATACGCTTGGTCGAAAAAAAGCAGTTACTTCTCCCGCGCGACGACGAAATCCGGCACCCAGAGCAAGGCGCGCTTGTACTCGGAGTCAGGCAGAGAGGCCAGAGCCTGGCGGCTCTGTTCGGCGTAGCGGTCGGCGACGCTCATGGCGTACTCCACCGAGCCGTTGCGCGCCAGAATTGCCTGAATCTTCTCGCGGCTGACGCGCTCGAAACTGCGGTCGTCCAGAACACGCTGAATGGTCTGGCGGTCGGCGGCCGTGCCGTGGTCGATGGAGTGAATGACCGAGAGTGTGGCCTTGCCCTCGCGCAGGTCGCTGGCCACGGGTTTGCCCAGAACCTCTTCGGTAGCCGTCAGGTCCAGTACGTCATCGACAATCTGGAAGGCCAGGCCGACAGCCCGGCCATAGGCGGCCAGGCTCGTCTCCGCAGCCTCGGAGGCTCCTGCCAGCACCGCACCCAGACGCATGGAAACCGAGAAGAGGCAGGCTGTCTTGCGATAAATCAGGTCGTAGTACTCGGCCTCGCTGACGGCGCGGCCCAGCTTCTGAATCTGCAACAGCTCACCCTCGACCATCTGCTGGGTGAGGCCGATGAGCAGATCGAGGACGCGCAGGCTTTTTTCTTCCAGAGCAACCTTGAAGGCCTGCATGTAAAGCCAGTCGCCGGCCAGCACGCATTTTTCGTTGCCCCAGGTGGTGTTGGCCGAAGGGCGGCCTCGGCGGGTATCGGCGCCGTCGATGATGTCGTCGTGAACCAGCGTGGCGGTGTGGACCATTTCCACCACTGCCCCCAGGCGGATGGCGCTCTGGCCGAAGTAGCCGAGTGCGTGCGAGGAGAGCAGCAGCAGGGTTGGACGGATGCGCTTGCCGCCGCCACCGCGGAGGTATTCGGCAATCTCGGTGATGGTGCTGACGCCGGAGGCGGCGTCGCGGCCCAGCTCCTGCTCGATGGCCACGAGGTCGTCCCGCAGCAGCTCGAAAACCTCTTTTGCCGTCGCTAATGCCAGTGTGCTCAAAGCTCTCCGGTCCCCGTGCTTAATCCTACCGTGCGGCTGCCCCGCCGCGGGGGTTCAATTCGTGCGGTAGTTGGTGAACTGCAACTCCAGCCCCATCTCTTTGCCGCGAAGCAACGCGATGATCCCTTGCAGCTCGTCGCGATCTTTGCTCGATACTCTCACCGTATCGCCCTGGATGCTGACCTGCGCCTTCTTTTTTGCGTCCTTGACCAGGCGGACGATCTCCTTGGCCTTTTCGATGGGAATGCCCTGCTGCAAGCTGATCTTCTGGCGAACGCTCTTGCCCAGCGCGGGCTCCAGCTTGCCGTAGGTCAGGTTCTTCAGCGAGACGCCCCGCTTGACCAGCTTCTGGCTGAGAATATCCTTGACCGCTTCCAGATGATACTCGCCGTCGGATGCCAGTTGGATGGCGTCGTTGCCCTCCAGATTGACCTCCGAGTGAGAGTCCTTCAGGTCAAAGCGCTGGCGAATCTCCTTCAGCGCCTGGTCGATGGCGTTGCGGACCTCCTGAATGTCCACCTTGCTAACGATGTCGAATGAATTGTCCTGGGCCATGGCTCACTTCCCTCTTGTCTACCGGGCGCCTTCGCCCGCCTCAACCCTCGGACGACTCCGCCGCCGCGTCTCTATCAGTTTCCCACGTCTGGGCTGAGGTCAAACAACCGATTGAAGTTTTTCGTGGTTGCCTGGGCAATTTCCTCCACTGGGACGCCGCGCAATCCGGCCAAAGTTTGCGCCGTAAGGCTCACCCAGGCAGGCTCGTTGCGCTTGCCGCGATTCGGCACAGGAGCCAGCCAGGGCGCGTCGGTTTCCACCAAAATTCCGTCCAGGGGGAGTTGCGCGGCCACCTCCCGCATCGGCTGGGCCTTGGGATAGGTCAGATTTCCGGCGAAGGAGATGAGGAAACCCAGGTTGAGCGAGCAAACGGCCTGTTCGTAGTTTCCCCCGAAGCAGTGCATGATGCCGCCCAGACCGGTGGGTCGCCAATGGGCCTCAAGAATCTCGAATAGATCATCCCAGGCGGCTGTAGTTCCGTCTTGCCACCCCAGCGACGAAGACCTGTCGCTGGGGACCCCGGCCTCTTTCGGCCGGCAATGAATCAGGATGGGGCGCTTGCGCGTGGCGGCAATCTCCAGCAGGCGGACGAGACCCGCGCGCTGGACTTCATGCGCCGCGCCCTCGTGGTAGTAGTCGAGGCCGATTTCGCCGCAGGCGATGACCTCGGGCTCAGCCAGCAAGGCGTCGAGTTTGGCAAGAACGCTGTCGTCGATTTCGGGTGTGTTGTGGGGATAGACGCCAGCGCTGGCGTAAAGCTTCGGGATTCCAGGCTGTCCGTTGAACTGCCTGCAAATGTCCAGCGCCTGATGCATCTGGGCCGGCTCTTCGCCGATGCCGATGGCCAGCACCGCACCCACGCCCGCCTCACCTGCGCGATGTAGCATCAGTTCGCGGTCATCTGCATAGCGCGGACTGTCCAGGTGGGCGTGAGAATCAATCAGCACTGCATGGTCTCCAAGGGGTCATAACAAGATTGCATTGTGTTCCGGCGAGCCGAAGACGTCTGCACCACCGCAGTTGGTTACTTCAGCCGTGCGCCGAGCGGAACTTCTTCGAGGAAGCTGGCCAACACCGGCGCGCCGTCGGGCAAGGATGCGGCCAGCAGCATTCCGTTCGACTCCAGGCCGCGCATCTTGCGCGGAGCAAGATTGGCGACGATGACGATCTTGCGGCCGATGAGCTTTTCCGACTCGTAGAACTGGGCGATGCCGGCCAGAATCTGCCGCTTCTCATAGCCCAAATCGACTTCGAGACGGAGGAGTTTGTCGGCCTTGGGAACGCGCTCGGCGACGAGGATTTGCGCCACGCGCAGATCGACCTTGATGAAGTCGTCGATGCTGATCTTCTGCGGCTCCTGCGGCACCGGCGGTGCGACTGACTGCGGCTCCGCCGCTGCCAGCAGTGGCGCGGCGTGCTGCTCACCGGCGGGCGTGGTGTCGATTGTAGGCGCCTGCGGCGCGGCTGCGACAGACGCATTGGCGGCCTTTGCCACCGTTTCGTAGGCCTGGGCTTCATTCGCGGCATCAACGCCAACAGAATCTACAGGCGCACTCTCCAGGAATGTTTGCTTTTCGGATTTCTCGCTCACGATTGCCTCTTTTTTCTTGGTCTTTGCGGCCGGAGCCGACGTTGCCGCCCCAGATTTTGCGGGCACCTGCAATGCGGCTGGCGCTTGCGCCGGAGACGAAGGCTCCGCACTGACCGCACCGCTGGCGGCTTCCACTGCGCTCGAACTATTTTGATCTTCGATGTTTTGCATGCGTTCGACGGCGTCCTTTTCCGCGCGGGGAAAGAGCGGCGCGGGCTCGCCAAACTTTGTTCCGGCCTTCAATCCGCCCCACACGATTTGTGTCAGGAATGCTTTCTTTGCCGCATCGGCAATCTCGCCCTGGCCAAGCTGCCGCCACACCTTGGCAGCGGAATCGGGCAGAACCGGATAAACCAGAGCGGTGATGATGCGAATGGCCTCGGCGGCTGTGGTCAGCACGCGGGCTTGCAATGCAGAGTGGTCGGCGTCGGAGCGGTCCGCTGGACGTTTCCACGGAGCGTTGGCGGTCAGGTAGCCGTCGGTCTCGGCGACCAGGAGCCACAGAGACTTGAGCGCCTCGGAAAAATTCAGCTCGTCAAACGCCGGACCGAAGGCGGCGATGGTCTGCTCTGCGCATGTGCGCAACGCTGCTTCTGCAGCGGTCTCCGCGCCAGTGCTGGGCACCACTCCGTCGAAGTACTTGTGCACCATGTTGACCACGCGGCTGACCAGGTTGCCGTAGCCGTTGGCGAGGTCGCCGTTGTAACGCTGCACCAGTGCGTCGAAGCTGAAACTGCCGTCCTGGCCGAAGGGAATCTCGCGGAGCAGGAAATAGCGCAGAGCGTCGGCGCCCAAAACTTCCTGGACGGTTTCCGCGCGGACAATGTTGCCGCGCGACTTGGACATCTTGCCCTGGTCGAAGAGCAGCCAGCCGTTGGCCTTTACCGAACGCGGCAGCGGAATGCCGGCGGCCATCAAAAACGCCGGCCAGTAGACGCAGTGAAAGCGACTGATCTCCTTGCCAATCAGGTGCAGATCCGCCGGCCAGAATTTTTCAAAGCGCGCCTTGTCGGCAGGATCGTCGGAGCCATAGCCGAGTGCGGTGATGTAGTTGGCCAGCGCGTCAAGCCAGACGTAGATCACGTGCTTCTCGTCGCCGGGAACCGGAACGCCCCAGGAAAAACTCGTGCGGCTCACCGACAAATCGCGTAGCCCGCCGCGCACAAACGAGATGACCTCGCGACGCGTGGATTCGGGGCCCATAAAGCCGGGATTGGCCTCGTAAAACTCCAGCAGCTTGCGTTCAAAGGCTGAGAGCTTGAAGAAATAATTCTCCTCGCTCACCGTCTCCGTCACGCGGCCGCAGTCCGGGCAGACCGTCCCCGGAGGCCCGTCCACATACAGTTCATCGCTCACGCAGTACTGGCCGGTGTAGGAGCCTTTGTAGATGAAGCCGCGGTCGCGCAGCGTGACAAACAACTTTTGCAAGCCGCGCTTGTGGCGCTCCTCCGTGGTGCGAATGAAATCGTCATAGGTGAGGCCGAGCCGGTCCCACAGGCCGCGGAACTCGCCGGAAACGGCGGTGGCAAATTCCATGGGGGTGCGGCCAGCCTTCTCCGCAGAGCGCTCGATCTTCTGGCCGTGTTCATCCGTGCCGGTGAGGAAAAACGTGTCGATGCCCAGGGCACGCTTGCGCCGCGCAATGGCGTCGCAGACGATGGTCGAGTAGGCGTGGCCCAGGTGCGGGCGCGCATTCACGTAGTAGATGGGCGTGGTCAGATAAAAACATTTGTGTATGTCAGTCGGATTCGTCATAAGTGGGCTCTGTGCACCAAAGGCTCAACCGGAAGGAGGAGCGCAGGTAATAATCCTAATCCATTTTAAGGCATTTCAATGCGTTGCCTATCGCACGAACGCCTGGAAACAGCGGTACACGTGAATCGATCACGTGATGCTGACCCATAATTGAATGGTAACTTATGGATTAGGCTCGCCGTTTTGGTTCGCCAGATCTAATGGCAAACATTGGCTAGTTTGTTGAGTAGCAGGAAGGTGCAACGAGATATGACAACGCACAAAGTTTCACCACACATAGAGAACGCCGAGAAGCCTTCCCTTTTTGAACAGTACAAGCATCTGGCAATGCTTGAAGCAGAAAGCACGAATGTACGCCACAAGACCTTCACCGCAATCCTCTCTGTCAGCTTTCTGCTGCCGGGTCTTGCGCTCAGGCCTGAAGTGTCGTCTAACTCCATTACCTTATTGGGGTTTCCTGGCTTTACGCTCTCAAAAGCGGTTTTTCTACTTGGCTTTGTTTTTTACCTGTTTGCCTTGTTTCATTACGCATGGCATCATCGCTATTCGCACCAATACCGGAGTCACCTTAAAAATATTGAAAAGCAGCTCGGGATCGAAATCTACCGCCTTCGAATACGCCCCAGAATCTGGCGATTCAAACTTCATTTCGACTGGGCACTACAGATCATTGGGATCATCTATGCGCTCATCACCATGGCATATGTCGGCTGGAAGATCCTCATTGCTACGCTTGGAATCATCATCGGAGCATATCTATTGCGGATGGCGTTGAGCATAATGGAAACCGAAGAGCCTCTTGAAAAATGATTCCTGGAGATAGGATCGCAACGATCACACGAAAGGAGGTCGATGGCGCGATTCTGTTAGAATTGCGTTTGAAAATCAAGGATTTCTGAGGCTAGAAAACGTGTATCTGGAAATGCAAAAACGGCTCACAGAGCATCTTCGCGCAGTTCTCAAGGCCAAGTACGACTTGCAGCTTGAGAACATTCCGCTGGAAATTCCGCCGGAGCTCAAGTTTGGCGAGCTGGCCACACCCATCGCGTTTGAGCTGGCCCGCAAGTTGCGCAAGGCGCCCAAGGTCATTGCACAGGAGATTGTGGCCGCGCTGACTGGGCTGGATGGCTTTGCCAGCTTTGAGGTTGCCGGCGCCGGTTATATCAATGCGCGGCTTGACCGGACGGCCGGCGTACGCAGGACAGCCGCAACGGAGGCCGGGTCGCAGGCGGCATCGGGCATTCATTCGCTCGTGGAGCACACCAGCATCAATCCCAACAAGGCCGCGCACATCGGCCACCTGCGCAACGCCATTCTGGGCGATACGTTTGTGCAACTGCTGCGCGCCGCCGGGCAAAAAGTGGATGTGCAGAACTACATTGACAATACCGGCGTGCAGGTGGCCGATGTGGTGGTGGGCTTCCAGCATTTGGAAGGCAAATCGCTGGCCGAGGTGCGCTTGCTGCTGGATGAACTCAAACAGAAGGGTCAGCGGATCGACTACTACTGCTGGGATCTGTATGCGAAGACCTCACAGTGGTACACCAGCGGAACCGCAGAAGAAAATGAAGCACGGAAGAAGTTGCGCTATGCCGCGCTGCACGAGCTGGAGCGTGGCGACAACGAGACGGCTGAAGTTGCGGAGCTGATTTCGACGGCGGTGTTGCGGCGACATTTGGAAACCATGCTGCGGCTGGAGATTGAATACGATTTTCTGCCGCGCGAGAGCGAGATTCTGCACCTGAAGTTCTGGGAAGCGGCCTTCGAGCAACTCAAGAAAACCGGCGTTCTCTACTTTGAGACGGAAGGCAAGAACAAGGGTTGCTGGGTGATGACACGGCCCGGCGCCGAGACTACGGAAGGCGAGACGAACGAGGATGCGAAAGTGATTGTGCGCTCCAACGGCACGGTGACGTATGTCGGCAAGGATATTGCCTATCACCTGTGGAAGTTCGGTCTGCTGGGAAAAGATTTTGGTTACAAGCCGTTCTTCAGTTATCCCAATCACGAATGCTGGATTTCCGCGGAGAAAGGCATTGAGCCTCATCCGCAATTTGGCGGGGCGCAGGCAATTTATAACGTGATTGACGCGCGGCAGAGCGACCCGCAGTCCAATGTGATTCAGGCGCTGCGCGGAATGGGATACGCAGAGCAGGCTGACCGCTATACGCATTTCAGTTACGAGATGGTGGCGCTGACGCCGCGTTGCGCGGTCGAGCTGGGCTACGACGTTTCAGCGGAGGATTTGGAGCGGTCTTACATTGAGGTCAGCGGACGGAAGGGCTTCGGCGTCAAGGCAGATGATTTGCTTGACAAGCTGATTGCCGCAGCGCGCGCCGAGGTGGACGCGCGGCAGACAGGGCGCGATGACGCGGAGCGCCAACGGATTGCCGAGCAGATTGCGATTGGCGCACTGCGCTACTTCATGCTGAAGTTCACGCGCAATTCGGTGATTGCGTTTGATTTCAAGGACGCGCTGAGCTTCGAGGGCGAGACGGGACCTTATATTCAGTACGCCGTGGTGCGGGCGAGGAACATTTTCCGCAAAGCAGGTACGACGCCGGAAGCGGAGCTAGTGAAGTTATCGGGACTAGCGAAGTTTAGCGGTTATCTTGAAGGCGAGGCCGCTGAAGACATTTGGGCGCTGTGGCTGTGTGCGGCACGGCGAACGCTGGTGCTGGAACAATGCATTGCGAACTCGGAGCCGGCTTACCTGGCCAAGCACGCCTTTCAGTTAGCGCAGGAGTTCAATAACTTCTATCACAAGCACCACATCCTTACCGAGGAAGACCCGGCGCGGAAAACTTTCTTGCTGGCGACAGCGGCGGTGGCGCTGCGGGAGCTGGTGCTGGCGCTGAGCTGGCTGGGGATTGAAAGCCCGGAGGCGATGTAAGCACCTGCGGTGCGGGGACTGGCCGCCCAGGCATACGGCGCATGCGCGCCAATGGATTCGTCGATTCCCAGGTCCCAGAAACGGGACCTGGGGCACCCATTGTGTCGTTGGTTCCTGCTTTTAAAAGCTAGGAACTAAGAGCTAAGAGTCGTATTTCCGCACCCACTCCAGGATTGAGCGCACGCCGACGCCGCTGGGGCCTTTGGCGATGTAAGGCTTCGAGTCTTCCGCCCAGGCCAGGCCGGCGATGTCCAGGTGAATCCACGGAGTGTCTTCTACGAAGACCTTGAGGAACTCGGCGGCTGTAATCGCGCCGCCCCAGCGTCCGCCGGTGTTCTTGATGTCGCCGATGTCGGACTTGATCATCTCGGCGTATTCCTCGCCCAGCGGCAGCCGCCAGAACTTTTCGCCTGAGAGGTCGAGCGCCGCGTAGAACCTGGCCCAGGAGTCTTCGTCGTTGGAAAATGCGCCGGCGTTGACGTGGCCGAGGGCGACGACGCATGCGCCGGTGAGCGTGGCCGCGTCGATGAGGTGAGTTGCACCGAGCTGGCGCGCGTAGGTGAGGCCGTCGGCGAGGACCAGGCGGCCTTCGGCGTCGGTGTTGATGACCTCAATGGTTTTTCCCGGCTTATCCGGCGAAAAGGGCATGGCGGTCTGCACATCACCGGGCTTTTGTGCGGTTCCGGAAGGCATGTTTTCAGCGGCGCAGATGACGGCGATGACGCGCACCTTTGGCTTGAGCAGGGCGATGGCGCGCATGGCGCCGAGCATGGCCGCGCCTCCGGCCATGTCGGTTTTCATTTCTTCCATTTTGTCGGAGGGCTTGATGGAAATGCCGCCGGAGTCGAAGGTGATGCCCTTGCCGACCAGGCCGAGGACGGGTCCGGTGGTCACGCCCTTCGGTTCGTAGCGCAGAACGATCAGGGCGGGCGGCTCGGCGGAGCCTTGCGAGACGCTCCAGAATGCGCCCATCTTCAGCTCGCGCAGTTTTTCTGTGGAGTGGACCTCCCAGCCGAGACCGACTTCAGAGGCCATCAGCGCGGCGCGCTGGCCGAGGATGGTGGGCGTCAGCTTGTTGCCCGGCTCATTGACCAGCGAACGCGCGAAGTTCTGGCTCTCGCCGATGATGATGGCCTCGGCGAATGCTGCTTCGAGCGTGGCCTTGTCGGCGTTAGCGGGAGCAGCCAGTGTGAAGGACTCCACGCTCTGGTCCTTGCGTTCGCTGCGATAGGTGTCGGAATCGAAGTCGCCGACAAACGCGCCCTCGACGGCGGCTCTTGTGCAGGGACCGGGCGGCAGCAACGCCGAATCAGGCAGCGCAAGAACCAGCTCGCGAATACCGCGCGGCTTGATGAAGCGGACGGCGGTTCCGGCGGCGTTGCGCACGGAGTTGGCCGTAACCTTGGCCTGCTTGCCCAATCCGATGAGCAGGAGACGCTTTGCGGCGAGGCCCGCGGGGGCGTGCAGCAGCACTGTTTCATTAGCGCCGGCCTTGAATTCGCCGCTGGTGAGCACGGCGGCAGCGGCAGCCTGGATGGCAGCATCGGCGGTCAGCAGAATGGGCTGGGGCTTGGCATCGGAGGCTTTGCCGGTTTGGGTGTCGGCGGCCAGAACGGCCAGGAGTTCGGTTTTAATTTGGGAGAGGGGAGCAAAAGAGAGTTGGGTCCGCATGAAGTCAGTTTACAGCGGTCAGGGAGTAGGAACTATGGATCATAGATCAGGTAAAATGACATTACTATATGCGTTGACACAAAGGCGAAAATATGGCATATTTGTATTGGGTGTCATTATGGGATCAGTTGTCACGAATCCGAGATCTGCCAGCAGTAAGATCAATCAAAATGGGCGCATCGTCATTCCGGCCGCAATTCGGCTGGAGATGGGGTTCAAGGCCGGAGATTCGCTCCTGATGGATGTTCAGGATGGAGTGCTGCGAATCGAGTCGCACCGCGCCCGCATCCGGCGCATTCAGAGGGAGTGCGAGAAATACGCCAGGCCTGGCATTCTGGCATCGGATGAGTTGATCGCCGAGCGCCGCGAGGAGTTCCGCCGCGAAGAGGAAGAGCTGGCCCGCGACCGCGAGTTATATCAGGAGCGTATGCGCAAGGCGGAGCAGGTTGCATAGGCCGGTTGTGCTCGACTCCTCGGCGATTCTGGCCGTCTTCTTTCACGAGTCCGGCGTGGAAGTTGTCGATGCGATCCTGCGGGGCGCGTTGCTCGGCACGGTGAATCTGGCGGAGGTTCATGAGCGGATGCTCTCTCGCGGCGCACGGGTTGAAGAGGCATGGATCTGGATCGAGGGCCTTGGTTGCGAAGTTTGCCCCTTTACAGTCGATCAGGCGCGCACGGCAGCCGAGTTGCGTTCCATCACCCGTCCCTTCGGCCTCTCACTCGGCGACCGGGCTTGCCTTGCCCTGGCCATTGAGCGCAAGGCCACGGTCTACACGACGGACCGGGTGTGGAAGAATCTCGATTTAGGAATTGATATTGAAGTGATCCGCTGAGAAGACGAAGAACCCCTACCGTCCCATCTTGTGTTTGCTGGCGTTGACGGCGGCACGGGCATCGCGGTCGGCCTCGCGGCTGCGTTCGGTCTCACGCTTGTCCCAGTCCTGCTTGCCCTTGGCAACGGCCAATTCGCATTTCACCCTGCCGTTGCGGAAGTAGAGCCGGGTGGGGATGAGCGTGTGGCCCTTGATCTGCGTCTTGGAGAGTAGCTTGCGAACTTCTGTCTTGTGCAGGAGCAGCTTACGTGTGCGGGTGGCATCGTGGTTGGAGATGTTGCCGTGGGAGTAGGGGCCAATATGCAGGTTGAGCAGAAACGCTTCGCCATTCTGGATGAGGCCGTAGGAGTCTTTGAGGTTGGCCTTGCCCTCGCGGATGGATTTGACCTCGGTGCCGCGCAGGGCGACGCCGGCTTCGAACTTCTCCAGCAGAAAGTAATTGTGGCTGGCGACGCGATTGTGCGCGGCATCCCGCTCGCCCGAGGCCACCGGATCGCGGGGCTTGGCAGGCTTCTGCGGGCCGGGACTGGCCTTCTGGTCGATGACATGGCTGGTTTGACGGGCCATCCGCAAGCCTCCTCGAATCTCAATCCTAGCATTGGCGCGGGTTCCAAGCGGTTTTGCGCCGGGCTTTGTTAGAATGGGGCAGCGTCGAATGGGAATTTTTACGAATCGGAAATGCGTCAAGATGCGCGTCTGGGGCAGCCAAGGCAGCCCGCAAGTGCCCGATGAGCAGTGCGGGCCGGCCAAGACGCCGGGGAGTTCGATGATAAGCCGCGTTCAAGCACTGGCTGCCTCCAGATCCTTTTTTTCAGGAACCTTTTTCTGGATGGCTCTTCTTGCCGTTCTGGCGGTCTTCAGCCTGTCCAGCGTTGCTCTGAGCGCCCAATCGGCCAGCACCTTCTACAAACGCGGCCAGACCGCCGAGGCGAAGGAGAACTACGACGCCGCCTTTGACAACTATCAGAAGGCCCATGCCAAGGCCCCCAAGGACCTGCAATTCCGCACAGCGCTCTACCGCGTACGAATTACCGCTTCGGCTACTCACGTGACCAAGGGCCAGAAGCTGATGGATGCGGGCAAGGAACAAGAGGCGCTGACAGAGTTTCTCCACGCTGCAGAGATTGACCCCAGCAATGAGGCCGCGCAGCAGGCCATCGCCGCGGTGCGGAAGAAGCATGGCGAGGTAACCCCCGTCTCCGAAACCAGCCTGCCCCAGCCCGAGGGCAAACAGGAAGGCCTGGAAACGATGGGCACCCCGGCCGTTCTGAAGCCGGTCTCCAACGAGCCGCTTACCCTTCATATCCAGGAAGACGCCAAGATGGTCTACCAGGCTATCGGCAAAGCCGCAGGCGTCAATGTCCTGTTTGACCCGGATTTCACCTCCAAGCGCATTCAGGTGGACCTGAACAATGTCTCTCTGCTCGACGCGCTGCGCATTGTGGGCACCATCTCCAACACCTTCTGGAGGCCGGTCACCGAGAACACGCTTTTTGTGGCCGCCAACACTCGCGCACGCCACACCGAGCTTGATGAGCAGGCCGTCCAGACCTTCTATCTCTCCAACGCCTGGCAACAGAACGACCTGACCGACGTGCAGACTGCCATTCGCAACGTGCTTCCCAACGCCAAGGTCTACGCCGTGGCCAGCCAGAACGCCATCGTCATGCGCGCTACACCCGACGAGCTTCTGCTGGCGGAAAAACTGATTAACGACCTGGACAAGGCGCGTCCCGAGGTGGTGGTGGACATCGCCGTTCTGGAGGTGAGCAAGAACTGGGAGAAGACCCTGGGCATCGCCTGGCCCAGCAGCGTGGGAGTCGCGCTGCAATCGCCCTCCACCAGCACCGGCACGACCACTTCAACCACCACGACGTCCACTACTGCATCCACTACGTCGGGCTTGACACTCTACGACCTGGCCCATCTGAAGGCTACGGATTTTGCTGTAACCGTGGGTTCAGCCACGGCCAACCTGCTGCTCACCGACACCAATACGAAAATTCTGCAGAATCCCCGTATCCGGGCCACTGACGGGCAGAAGGCGATCATGAAGATCGGTTCCAAGATCCCCATCGCCACCGGCTCCTACCAGACCGGCGCGGCCACAGCGATGGTCAGCTCGCTGGTCAATACGCAATTCCAATACCAGGATGTGGGCGTGAATATCGAAATGACGCCGACCGTGCATTTCGACCGCGATGTCACGCTCAAGATTAAGATCGAGGTCACCTCGCAGAGCGGCTCGGTGACCATCAGCGGCGTGACCGAGCCGATCATCAGCCAGCGCACCGTGGACCACGTAATTCGCTTGCGCGAGGGCGAGGCCAGCATCCTGGGCGGCATTCAGAACAAGCAGGAGTCGATGATCAAGTCCGGCATTCCCGGGCTGAGTTCGATTCCCATCCTCTCCTACCTCTTCGGCTCCAAGGATCACACCATTCAGGACGATGAACTGGTCTTTCTGGTGGTGCCGCACGTAGTTCGCTCGCAATCCCTGGAGCAGATAAATCTGCGCACCGTGGACACCGGCTCCGGCACGTCCATTGAGTTGCGCCACACATCGGACGAAAGCCCCAGCCCCAATCCAGATGCGAAGCCGGCCTCAAGCCCGGCGCATCCATCTTCCAATACCAAATCCAGCGTGGGCACGGTTCCCGGCCAAAGCGCGCTGGCCGCTGCACCGGCTGCGATGGACCAGTTGCGCCAGGCAGCGGAAACCACTGGAAATTCCGCCCCGGCCACCCCGCCGGCATCTACACCACCGCCATCCAGCGTGAAATTCGCGTTTGCTCCGCAGCCCGCCCCAGTGGCTCCCGGCGCCACCTTCCAGATCTCCGTGGTGCTGAGCGGAGGAACGAATATTGCCGCTGTTCCCTTGCAGATTACTTACGATCCAGCCAAGCTATCACTACTCAACGTGGACAACGGAGACTTTCTGAGCCGCAACGGGCAGGCGGTGGCGCTGGTCCACCGTGACGACGGGCCCGGCTCCGTCAACATCAACGCGTCGCTTCCGCCGGGAGCTGCGGGCATCAACGGGGCCGGGGTGATCTGCGTACTCACATTCCAGGCCAAGGCTTCAGGAGACAGCGTAATCGCCATCACCAAGCCAGGCGCGGTCAACAGCTCTCAGCAATTTCTGCCGGCCCAGGGCGCGCGCGTCAACATTCAGGTGAAATAAGCCGATGAGGCTCATGATGAAGGAAGCCCGGCCAATCCGCATGGTCCGCCCTGGT